>Ga0070735_10001574_pt1 | contig 21853 bp, 17 predicted proteins | sample Coa_R1_FD_66443 | JGI IMG/M metagenome (GOLD analysis project Ga0070735, IMG submission 66443) | Surface soil microbial communities from Centralia Pennsylvania, which are recovering from an underground coalmine fire - Coalmine... | ecosystem: Environmental > Terrestrial > Soil > Unclassified ...
GTCTCCCGTCATCTCGAATGCCCATGTAATTTCCCAGTTCATGCGTGCGCGGCCCGAACGGACCCGGCTTGGTGAGTGTTGTGAGCTCCAGCATTTCCGATGAATTTGGGAATCCCAGTTCGACGATCTCAATACCCTCCGATTGCCGCACCCGAGTGCCATTCTCGCAAACCATCTGCAACAGAGGTGCGCCTGCAACAAAGTCCCATTCCGGCCGCGCTTCGTATGGCTTATCGAGGAACACGGCTGTACTGTCCACACCCACTAAGCGGGCAAGAGCCGCATACCCATCCGCCGTCGGCTCCTCGAAAGCGGAGAGCAAAGTAACTTCGCGGATGAACCGCCGCGCTCCATCAAACGCCTCCGCGAACTGTTCCTGCCGCGTGGTCAGCGCCTGCCAAATCACATTGTCCAGTGGATGCATCGTCAAATTGGATTACGCTTCCGTTCCACAAGACACACTAATAGTGTCGGCAGCGCACGCCTATCCGAATCTTGCTGAAGAATTAAAAAAGCCGCGAATGCGGCGTTAGAAAGTAACCGATACGAAGTAGCGCCGGCGTCCTCGCCGGCTGACGCGGGGGCGTCCCGCCCCCGCGTCATTCTTTCAAATCGACATGCTGAACGTCTTCGATAGGAAGTCCCAGGAATCTTCGCCCCAGCCGTTTAAATTTCTCCGTCGAATCCGTAGCAAAGAATCTTAGCCTCGGCACTCGGCGCCGCTCCTCTATCTCTGCCGCCGGAACCAGCTCGCGCAGTTGCCGCGCTACTGTTCCCGCCGTCGACTCCGCCGAATCCACAATACTCACGTGCCCGGGCGTCACCCGCTCCAGCAGTGGCTTGATGAGCGGATAATGCGTACACCCCAGCACCATCGTGTCTGCCTCTGCAAATCCGTCCGCGAACGCCTCCGCCAGGTAAATCCGCGCCACCTGCTCCGTCACTGGATGCTCCACCCATCCTTCTTCCACCAGCGGCACCAGCAGCGGACAAGCCTTCTCCCGCGCCTCCAGCCCGCGCGCCTCCAAGGCTCTGCGATAGGCATGGCTGCTCACCGTGGCGTCGGTTCCAATCACCACGATCTTCTGGTTTTTTGTGGCGGCAGCAGCGGCCTCCGCGCCCGGTTCAACCACGCCTACCACGGGCACATGCGATGCCGAGGTAATGCGATCCAGCGCCAGCGCCGTCGCGGTATTGCACGCAATGACCAGCATCTGCGCGCCCTGCGACTCCAGATAATGCGCCGCCTCCACCGCGTAGCGCGCCACGGTCTCCACGGACTTTGACCCATACGGCAGCCGTGCCGTATCGCCAAAATAGACGTAATCCGCCTCGGGAATGAGTTCAAGTAAAGCTTTAAGGACGGTCAGGCCGCCAAAGCCGGAGTCAAAAACGCCGATAGTGGGACGGCGCATGGTCTTGAAGATGATAAACCGCGAGGAGGAGGGATGTGGGTGATTAATGCGATACAGCGCAGAGGATTTTCCCTGCGTGCCTCTGTGCCCCCTGTGGTTGATTCTTTATTTGGATCGCACTGATTCTCTGAGTTTAGCCCCTGCAAAGTCAGTAGCCCCGCAGCACGGTCCCGGCGGAATCGGTGCGCCATGTGGGCAGCTCCGCGGATGTCCCAGAAACGTGCAGATCTTGTCGGTCGCTTCTGGCGACAAAATGTGTTCGAACTTGCAAGCTTGCTGCTCGATCTCGGTTTCGCTGTCCATGGCCAGGCTATCGGTAAATAGCCGCTCCGCCAGCCGGTGCCGCCGTATGATGCTTCCCGCCCGCTCCCGTCCGCGCGGTGTCAACTCCACGATCATCGTGCCGTCGCCGATAGACGCGCCCATGGGCTTCAACGCCTCGTGGCACGGATTCACAAACGGCCTATGATCGTGCGCCTCGGGCGGATGCGGCGCCGACACCACCAGCCCCATCTCGATCATCTTCTCGATGGCCAAGCTGACTGGCAGCGCGCCGTGTACCTCCATGCGCTCGACCTCGGCGATCTCTCCATTTTCAGCCAGCACCCACAGCTCTTCCAGCACCTCGTCCAACTGCTCCTCATCGGCCATCGAGAAGATTTCCTGCGACGCGACCTTGCCGTGATGCAGCTCAATCCTTCGGTCCGCCAACCGCGCCACCACCGGATCATGCGTCACCATGACGATGGTGCGACCCTGCTGGTGAAACTCGCGCAACAGCCGGAGCACGATCTCCTCGTTCTGCGCATCGAGATTGCCTGTGGGCTCGTCGGCGAGAATGATTCGCGGATCGTTAATCAACGCCCGGGCAATGCACACCCGCTGTTGCTCGCCGCCGGAAAGCTGCGAGGGCAGGTGATGCGCCCGATCTCCCAATCCGACACGGGTCAGGGCCTCGACCGCTTCTTTCTCGTCGGTCATGCTGTGAAAATACTGTGCCAGCATGACGTTCTCGACCGCCGTCAGGAAGGGAATCAGGTGGAACTGCTGGAAGATGAATCCGATTTTCTCCGCGCGTACTCGGTTCAGGTCAGCTGAAGAAATCCCCGCCACATTCTGTCCATCGAGCCAAATCTCGCCTGACGATGGGCGATCCAGGCATCCGATCAGATTCACCAGCGTCGATTTTCCGGAGCCCGACGGCCCCATGATCGACAGCCATTCCCCCGGTGTCACGTGCAGCGAAATGTGGTCGAGCGCATGGATTGCACCGCTCTCCTTGCCGGGCCCATCTGTTTCCTTAGCAGGGTAGAGTTTGGTCACGTCTTTGATCTGAATCATTTCACTCTCCCCTTAAGATCACCGCCGGCTGCACTTGCCGCAGCAGCGAGATCGGGAGGATCGCCGCCACGAGCGTTACCGCCATGCTACCAGCCAGCACTACCGGCAGCACGCCAAAACGCGGCACCACCGTGGCGTGGAAGTTGACGCGCCCGATCCACGCCGCGATACCAATGCCCACAAAAAATCCGAGAAGCGCTCCGGCCGCGCCCAACATCACCGCCTCCGCCGCGAAAAATCCATTCAGTAGCCGTCCGGAGGCGCCCAGCGCCTTCATGATCGCGAAGTCTCGCCGCCGGTCAAAGACCCACCCCATCAACGTCGAAAGCACGCACAGTGCAGCGGTCAGAATAATCAATGCAGATGCCGCCAGCAAAGTCGCGCGGGTCTTGCCCAGCACACGCGCCTCGCCCTCCACGATCTGCCTCACTGGACGTACGTCAGCTGCCGGGATGGCTTCGGCAAGTTGCTTCATGACGCCCGCAATTTCCTCGGGCGATCCGCTCGCTGCTACCTCAATTGTTGAAGGCTGCACTCCAGTCCACCGGATAAAGTCGGGGAGTGAAATGTAAATCCGACTATCTTCCGCCGCTCCCGTGTGAACTGCTCCCGCAGGAATCACATGCAATACGTGCCCTTGAAAACTCAACTCAAATGCTTGTCCCTTCGACGAAGCGACGGGGAGAGCGCGAACTCCAACTAATGCGGGGTGCCCCGCTTCTCTCTGATCTTGGGAGAAGTGGGGGTTTTCCGCAGAACTCGTGGAATCAGCGGGCGTAGTCGAAGGCCAGTTACTCACCGACCACCACCGATCCAATTGCCGCACCCGATCAAAGTCCGCTCCTGCCACGACAATCGGCTGCCCGGCGGCGGTCCGCGCCACGATCATCCCGAACGGCGCTGCTATGCCCCTGCCAGCCAGCGCCGCATCCACTCGCGACAAAGATTCCGCGGGAAGGGAAGCGCCGTCTTTGCCGACCAGAATGATATTCGCCCCATAGTTCCGGAATTCCCGGCGTAGCTTCGCCTGCACGTCCACATAAAGATTAAGCATGGCAGTCGCGACCGCCGCCGCCACCACCATTGCGAACAGTGCAGAGATTGCCCGCCCCCGCCGCAAAATCGCCGCCCGCACCAGCATGCGCAGCAGCATCGAGGTATGCGGCGCTTGGGCGCGGCTGGCCGCCAGATCGCGCGCCTGGTGCGACATCGGGGCGCTCATAATTCCCCCCGCAACGCGAATACCGGATCCATTCCCACCGCCCGCCGGATGGCCGCAGCGCTGCCAGCAAACGTGACCATCACCGCAATCGCCAATATGACGGGCAGCAGCACCGGCGGAATGGAAATATCCGAACTGAAGATAGAGCGCCCAATCTGATGCGCCAGCACCGCGCCGACTCCAAATCCCACCGCGCCCCCAATCAACGCCAGCAGCGCTGCTTCCGCAAAAAATATTGAGGCGACGGCGAGCTTCCCCGCGCCCAGTGCCTTCATCAGCCCGACTTCAGCCCGGCGTTCAAAGATTGTGGTCGCCATGGCCGCCGACACCGCCAGCGCCGACGCGAACAGTGCCGCCAGCGTGATCAGAAAAATCAGTCCCTCGATCCGCGTGAGTACCGCCCCTTCGTTCTGCGCCACCTGCCGGATCTGTTCCGCATGCGAATGCGGAATCGCCTCCGTCAACTGCAGCGCAATCGCCTGTGGGTACGGCGTGCAGTACCAGCGGTCATAAATCGCTCCCGACAAGCTCTTGGGATCTCTCCGGGCAAAGGCGTCCTCGGGCTTGGTCAACGCGCTGACGTACACGCGGCGCACCGCGCCCGGCTTGCCGAGAATCTCCTGCGCCAAACTGAGAGGAGCAACAATCTCATCATCCTCAGCCCCGCCGGTCGACAAGATCCCGCTCACATGCAATGGACGTCCGCCAACCGTCAGCGAGTCTTCCGCCTTCTCGCCCAACCTGGCTGCCAGCCGCTCTCCAACCAGAACATCCCTCGATTCATCCCCCGGCCACGCTCCCTCGACTTTCCACCACGAATGCGTATTCCGCACACCCGTGATGAACTCCTCCGTGCCGTACGTGAGTTTCTTCGCGAAATAAGTTCCCAGCAGCGTGACATCGACCCGCTTGCCTTCGCGCTCTACCGCGGTATTGACCGGCAGCATGGGCGCAAAGCCCGTGATGTTGTTGTGCCAGAAAATCCCCTTGATATTTGGGAGGTCGTTTTCGTTGAGAAAGGCTCCATCGCTCGGAGGCTTGAGGTTCACGCCGCCAATTTCCACATCGAGTGAATCTTCCTGGGGAGTCACTACAAGGTTCGCGCCGATGGTGCGCAGTTCGCGGTTGATCTTGTCGCCGATGTCGGTGGCGACCGCAATCATCGCGGTCGCGACCGTCACGCCCAGCGTGATTGCCGCGCCCGCCAGCAGCTTGCGCCGCTTCTGCCTTCGAAAGGATTCGTACACCAGCCGCACGAACATGGATTTACTGTTGCGCGAACATGCGGCCGCCGGCCGCGATGTCGGCCTCCTCAATGATGACCGCGTCGGCTGTCTGCGTCGCCTTCAGCGGCACCGGATTGCACCCGCCCGCCGTCCCCACCGACTGCGGATTGATCGGCGCCGCGCAGTTCCTGCACACCACGCCGTTCGCCGTCTTATAGAATCCCAACGACCCACAAATCTCGCACGCATCAAACACGGTCGCAATCTTGCCGTCCGGCTTCCGGTACAGCCAGAACCGGATGTCCGTCCCATTCTCTTTGGCCTGGAAGCGGTGCAGATCGCCATCGGAAACCTGTCCCAGTGGGATCGAAACTTTTCCGTTCGTGAATGTCACCTGGGTTGCAGGAGAAAGGCTGCTGATGCTTTTGGCGTAGACGAACTCCGCCGTCACCATTGCGATAAACAGGAATGAGAAGACGTATACCGATCCCATCCACAACCGCTCACGGCGCGCGCTCCACGCCGCCTTCCGCCGCTGCGCGGGAGACGCATCCGCTGCCACTACAGGAGTGCGCCGCTTGGCCTCAAACAGCACCATCAACGCCGCCATCGCGAAAATCGTTACGAAGAAGAACCAGTCATTGCTCACAATCGGCCCGATAAGCGCCATCTCACGCTTCGACGAGGGCAGCACACCGCTTTCCGACAGCTCATGCAGCCCGGAAATCACGAGTTGCACCGCGATCAGAAACATGATCGCTGTTGTCACCTTGAAGAACTTTTGCAGGTTAATCCGCACGCTACCCTTGACGAACATCACGCCAAAAGCGATCGCGCACAACACGCCCAGCAGCGTACCCAGGAAACTCATCAGTTCGGTCGAATTCAGCGATACCGCCGAGAGGATCAGCACCGTCTCCGCTCCTTCGCGCAATACCATCAGAAAGATGAAAACGAACAGGCCGAACCACGCGTCATTCCCGGCCAGCAGCCCGACCTTGCCCTCGATCTCGCCCTTCAGCTTCCGGCTCGTCTTCATCATGAAAATGACCATGGTGACGACGAAGAAGGCCGCAACCAGCATGATCCAACCTTCGAATACGTCTTCGTTCAGGTGGGTGCGCGAGATGACGATGGCCACGCCAATGCTGCCCAGAAAAGCCGCGCCTAGAGCGGCATACACCGTCTTGCGCAATTCGGCGCGCCCGATCTTCGTCAGGTACGCCAGGGTGATGCCGACGATAAGCGCCGCCTCTACCCCTTCGCGGAGAGTGACAATAAAAGCCTGAAGCATGAATTAGGCCTCAATGATCTGTACTTACTGACTATTAGATGGTTTCAGACGGGGCAGGGCTACGAGCATCAGCCCCGGCAGAAATCCGATTTTGAAAATGAATTTCAATTTCAATTTCAAGGATAGTCTCGCTCCGCCAAAACCGTCAATCCGCCGCCTCACAACCGCGTGTGATTAGGATCACACTGCGACATTCAGCCCTTGAACGGCGTCCACCTGCAGGGAAGGCTTCCAGAAAACGAGATGGTGCCTTCTCGCGATCTTTGTAAGAGGGTGGGGATAGCCTGTCAACTTCGCCTTCACCAGATCTTCACTCGCTCCGGCTCCGCCAGATACAGCTTCTCTCCCGGCTTCACCTCGAAGGCCGCATACCATGCGTCGATATTCCGTACCGTCAATGACCGGTACTCTCCGGGTGCGTGCGGATCGGTCATCACTTGCTGCCGAAGGGCAGCAGGTCGCGTCTTCTCTCCCCAGTTCTGCGCATAAGCGATAAAGAACTGCTGATCCCCGGTAAACCCATCCTGTGTGGGCGCGGCTTTGCCTTCGAGCGAAGCGTGATAGCCGTCAAACGCCGCGGCAATGCCCGCTACGTCGGCGATGTTCTCCCCCAGCGTCTGCTTGCCATTGATCGCCAGATCCGGAAACGGCTTATACGTGTCGTACTGCGCCGCCAGTTGCGCCGTCGACGCCTGGAAATGCTTCAGATCCGCATCCGTCCACCAGTTTCGCAGGCTCCCGTGCGAGTCAAACGTGCTGCCTTCCGTGTCAAAGGTATGGCTGATTTCGTGTCCGATCACCGTGCCAATCGCTCCATAATTCACCGCCGCTGGAGCCTCCGGATCGTAAAATGGCGGTTGCAAGACCGCGGCAGGGAAGTTGAGCGCATTCTGCAGCGGCAGATTCACCGCATTCACTGTCTGCGGCGTCATCGACCATTCCTTCTTGTCGACCGGTTTGCCTAGTTCCGCGACCCGGCGCTGGTACTCCGATAAATTCCCGCGCCAGATATTTCCAAACGCGTCATCGGCCTTCACTTCAAAATTCGAATAGTCGTGCCAGTGCTCCGGATATCCGATTCCCACATACAGCGTCGACAGCTTGGCTTGCGCCTCGGCCTTGGTCGACGGATTCATCCAGGCGAGCGCTTCAATTCGTTTGCGAAACGCCGCAATCAGATTGGCGACCATCGCCTGCGCTTGCGCCTTGGCCTGCGGAGAGAAATATCGCTGAGCATAAACCTGACCCACCGCGTCTCCCAGCAGATCGTTCACCACGAACACCGCCCGCTGCCAGCGCGGGCGCTGCTGCTCTGTCCCTGACAATTCCTTTCCAAAAAATGCGAACCTCTCCTCAGCCACCGCTTTCGGCAGCACTCCGCCACAGGCCTCGACCAGGTGAAATGCCAGCCAGTCCTTCCAGGTCTCCAGCGGAGTGGACTCCACCAGCGCCGCCTCGCCCTTGAAAGCTTCGGGTTGCCACACGTCGAAGTTCTGCACGTGCTCTAGACCCGCGCCGCGGAAATATTCCGCCCAATCCAGTCCCGGGGCCTTCGTCGCAAACTCCGCAGCCTTCCATGGATTGTTGGCCTTATGGATGTCTTCGTTCTCCGCCAGCGTCCGATGCGTCTCAGCAATGGCATGCTCGAGTTCGACGATCCGCTTCGCGCGCTCGTCTGGGTCGGTGAACCCGGCTAGCTTCAGCATCGCAGCCACGTGCGTCTGATATTTCGCGCGCACATTGCGCATGTGCTCGCTGTCAGACAGGTAATACTCGCGGTCGGGTAGCGCCAACCCGCCCTGCATCAGATACGCGGTGTAGTGCTCGGAATCGCTGAAGCCTGGCGCGACCCACAACCCAAACAAATTGTCTGTGTGATAGTTCGTGTTATTGAGTGCGTCCACGTCGGCGCGCAAACTTTCCCCTAAAGCCCGCGCCAATTCCTTCTTGTCGTGGATGGCCGCCAGCGCCTCCAGATGCGGCTTCAAAGGCGCCATGCCTTTCGCCTCAATCCCCGCTTCGTCCATATACGAGTTGTACAGGTCCGCAACCTTGCGCGTGCCGGACCCCGCCGGCGGATTGGATTTCGCAATCTCCGCAATCAAGTCTGCCGTGCGCTTGTTGCTCTGATCGTCGAGCTTGGTCCACACGTCAACTCCGGCCCGATCTGGCGGAATCACCGCCCGCTTGATCCAATCTCCGTTCGCATATAAATAAAAATCGTCGCCCGGCTTCACCGAACGATCCATGTTGGCGACTGCAATGCCGTGGGTCTCGGGCGCCGCCGCTTCTTGCGCGTAACCGGCGACCACAAAGAGGGCCACAGCCACAACTAACACTCTTAAACTTTCAGGATTTTTGTTCATTCCGGCTCCGAAGAATTGACCCGGCAATAGTGCTGGCACTTCCGGGCTCATGATCAGTGTACCCGTCCCGATGAACGACTAAGGAAAGAGCGCCGAGAGCAGGCTTGCAAGGGATATATGTTCTTAGACGAACGCCGAAGGATTTGGGTTATCCGCCGGCCAAGACCGCGGTCGCAACCTTCTGTTCGGCCGCAGCGCGCAGTGCCGACAGATACTCAACCGCCATCTCCGTCTGTTGATGGACGTACTCAATTCCTACCGGTTCTCCGTCTTTCAGCCCGGGATGACAGAACTCCCAGTTCGCATATCCCTTGTATCCGCCGGCAACCAGGGCATCGATGTAGGCCGGGTAAGCTACTTTTCTCCCCCAGAAATCTTTATCAAAATAGCCGCCCGCCAACAGTTCCACAGTCCCATCGGAGCGCCTGGCAAACTCCCCGTTCACATGCGTATGGACTTGCAGAGAACCACTGCCTTGAGCCATCTCTCGCGCATGCTCCGCTGAATCCGCGTCCGGCTCGATATTGATATCCATACAGGCTTTGAATGCGGGTGATCCTACCTCTTCAATCAAAGACAGCACATCTTGATACCGGTTCACGATGTCAGGGCCATGATTTTGCATGGCCAGCACAATTCCACAGTCCTCCGCCATCTTACAGAGCTCTTTCATCGCGTCCACAACAAAGCCCCTGCGGTCGCCCTTCCAGAATCCGTACTGGTTGTAACCGTATGTGTCATCGTATGTGGCAAGCCCGTTGTAGAGGGTGATCCCCCTCCATGCCGCAAAAACCTTGCAGATGGGCGAACCCAGGTCGTGCGCCAGCCTGATGCACTCGCGCACATAGGAGATCATCGCCTCGCGTTGCACCGGCACCGGACTGGAAAGATCGCAATTCGGCGAGACCGCACATAATTCAATCCCCACCTCGCCCGCCAAATCGCGCAATCGTTTCCTATCATCAGCCGACAAATCCATCGGCGCGGCGTGTGGCCGCTCTGCATCGAGTTCCACTCCCTCCCATCCCTGCCGCTTCGCCAGGCGCACAAGGTTAAACACATCGACAGCCTCACCCCGATACCACACTCCCCTGTACGTGACGCTATAAAGTCCGATTTTCATGGCAAGCTCCTGTTTCGCAATCGCGGACGGGCTAGTCCCGCCTGCTTGCGCGGTCTTCTTGCGTCATTATCCACTACAACCGCTTCAAAAATGCATTCGCCTCGGCCACCCGCGGGAAGAGCTTTTCCTCGGCCTGAAACTCCGCCGAATGCACGCACCGTCGGCTCCCCCGTAGTTTAACCGGGTGCTTAAGGTGCAGCATCTCGTGATACACGATGTATTCCAGCACATATGGGGGCACACCCGGATGATCGAAGACTCGGCTGATGATGATCGCATTGTGTGCAGGATCGTAGTGCCCCAGAATGCGCCGCGTCTTCGACTGGCTCCAGCTCATGCGCGGTCGCGCCATCAGCCCATGGAAGAACCGCGTATTCAAGTCCTCAAACACCGCATCCAGGTCGTAGAAGTGCCCGCGTGCTGGCCGCAGCAGCTTGCGTCCCCGCATCTGCCGTACCAGATGTGCCTTGCGGACAATATCATGGCTGGCAACATACTTCCGGTAGCGCGCCGCGTGCCCGCGATCAATCGGCTGCCGGTACATCTTGGCCAGCAGAATATGCGCGATTGCCCGCAGCACCGTCTCCGGCGCCCCTTCCAGCAGATCCGATAACCGCACCAGCAGCTTGCCCTGGCGCAGCCGGATCGTATTGTTCACATTGGCAAACGCGAAGAATTCGACCTTCAGCTCGGGCAGGGAACTCCCCGGGCGCAGTTCATGATAAGTTTCCTGGAAGATTTCGACCAGCCCTTCACGCACGGTGAGCGTAGCTTAGCACGACTGCAAATCGCAATTTGATTTTCCGAAAGCCGAGAGAGCCGGAAGCCGAACGTCGCTGCCCTGAGGTATGGGTCCCACTACTCCGGCGCCACTCCTGTCCCCGCCGACGGATTCTTATTCAGCTTCTTATGCTTGGCCTGCTCTTCCTGGTCCGTGAGGAGTTTCCGATGATCTTCGGTCGCGCTGTCTACAGTCTCAATAGCGTTGGTCAGAACGAACTGGTACTGCTCTGCTTCAGCGGGAGGCACGTCCGCGGCATCTTTCAGCGCTCGCAGCTTGGCCTGAAACTCGGTGTCGGCATCAATCACAATTTTCAGCGGCTTGCGAATGTCATCTCTTCGATCCACATAGGTGTCGATGTTATCGTTCAGTTCGTCATAGAGCCGCTGAAAATCATCCAGCAAGTCATGCGTCTGCTGCGCCCGATCTTTCGTCTTCGGGTCGCTCCTCATCTCCTCCAGCTTGACCAGTCGCGCCCGCGCAAACTGCACATACAGCGGCAGCCGCTGTTTCGGCTCCCAGCTCGTATCCCGAATCTGATCAATCTCGGTTCCCGTCAGTGGATCACCATGCTTCTGCCCAAACACCGGTATGCCCGCAGCCAGCAGCAACATTCCCACAATCCAGCCCGATAGCTTCATTTCGGCTCCTTCTTGAAAATGGACGCGAGCAGATCATCGCGTACCCGTTCCAGCCGGCTCAGCGCGTCCTTAACCGGCGGTTGATCCTCTTGCCCCAGAGAATGCTCCAACGCCGCCAACTTGCGCGTCATTCCTCGCACCCCAATTTCCGTTTGCTTCTGATATTTGTGCGACTGGATGGAATAGTCGCGCGCCAGTTCCGCATATGCCACCACGTCGGTCAGCGCCGCTTTTCCTTTCTCCATCTCTCCCGCGGCGTATTGCTTGTCTGTCTCATCGGTTTGCTTCTGCGCGACTTCCAGGCACAGGTGAGCCCGGTCTGGCACGCTGGCCGAAGCAATTCGTGCTTTCAATTCGTCCACCGTGAGCTCAGGATGCCGCTTGGCATTCGCCGCGACCGCCATGGCCACCAGGATCGCGACCATCCACACAAACCGCCCGGCCCCGGCTCCCTGCCCTCTTAGATGTGTATTTGAGCTCGAAAAGTTAGCCCCCAGGATGCCCCACCCTTCTTCCGCGGATTTTGCGAAAGAGCGTGGGGTCTTTGACTTCGTTGTTGCTCCCCCCGTCAGCGCAGCCCAGCGCCTTCTCGATCTCATTTCAGCTCGACTTCTCAAATCCTCACCCCAAGCGTGACGCAATATAGCTTACTTATTTTTTTGACTCCAGAGCGATCAGCCGGTGCTTCGCCTGCCACTCCTGTTCAGGATACTTCCCGTTCGCCCCTTGCAGGAAGAGATGATAATTCGCCACCGCCTTCTTCACATCCAACAGATGGTCGTACGCCGACGCCCTCATGAAGTAAGTAATGGGGCTCTCGGGCAGCAGCCTCGCCCGCGCATCCAGCGCCTTGAGAGTGAGGCCAGGATCTTTATTCTCGCTGGCAGCGAATGCCAAATCCCCATACGCCTCGCCAAAATCCGGCTTGAGTTTCACCGCGGCGAGGAATTCTTTTTGCGCGTCTGCATACTTCTTTTGCCGGATTAGGCTCTGTCCCAGCGCATCGTGCAATCCCGCATCGTTTGGCTGGCCGGCGAGCAGCGTTCGGTAAGCCTTTTCGGCCTCATCGTTCTTGCCCGCTGCGACGTAGAGGTCCGCCAGATCGCGCTGCAGGGAAGCGTCCGCGGGAGCCAGCTTCGCCCCCGCCTGCAATTCGGCAATCGCCTCGTCGTTCTTTCCTTCAGCGGCCAGTACTCGTCCTAATTGCACATGCGCCGCAGCATCATCGGCATGTGCTGCCACCACTTTCCGCAACGCGGCTTCGGCCTCGGGAAAACGCCGCCCGCGCATGTAAAGATTAGCCAACCCCGTTGCCGCGTCCGGCGAAGCCGGATCGAGCGCCAACGCCTCTTTATACTCGCGTTCCGCATCCGAAAACCTGTTCGCTCTCTCCAGCAGAAGCCCCGCACCTAAATGCGGCTCCGGGTCCTTTGGCTGCAGCACCGCAGCCTGCTGGTAAGCCGCAATCGCATCGTCGGGTTTGCTCGACTCGAGCACGTGGGCCAGTGAAAGCCACGCCCGTTCCTTTCCTTCCGGGACATGGCTGGTCGGCTTTAGTTGCGTAGCCGCGCGCAGGAACTGCTCCGCCTCCGGCGACCCGCTCTTCGCTAGTTGCAATCCCAGATTCAAATTCGATTCGAACACATCTGGCTTCGCCGTCACCGCCTTACGGTAAGCGGCGATCGACTCGTCCCGACGGCCCAGCCCGTTCTCCGTAAATCCCAGGTCAAACCACGCCACATAATTCGCCGGGTCGCTCTCGACTACTTTCTTCAGCAGCGGTTCGGCCTCCGCAAAATTCTTCTTCTGGATAAGCTCTTCCGCCTTGGTAAGCTCAGGCGAAGGCGCCTCTTCCTCTGCCACGGTGACGTGATGAGTGTTTGCAGATTTGTGCTGTGAAGTTGAACTCTGAGATTGTTGGCTGTGCGAAGAGATGTAGCTTGAGACGTTTCTGCTGGCAGCCCGCGCAACGCCCCCAAGCGTGCATGCAGTCACGACCACCGCGAGAACTAGCCTACCCACGCCCATTGGAACGCGACGCTCCATTGCCGTTCAGGATACGCGCCAGATACTTTCCAGTGTACGATCCCGCCACCTTAGCGATGGTTTCCGGCGGTCCCGTTCCTACGATCTTGCCCCCGCGGTTCCCACCCTCCGGTCCCAGATCGATCACCCAATCCGCCGTCTTGATCACTTCCAGATTGTGCTCGATGACGACAATCGATCCCCCTGCATCAATCAGACGGCGAAAGGCTGCCAGAAGTTTGCTTACGTCGTCAAAATGCAGCCCGGTCGTCGGCTCGTCAAAAATGTAAAGCAGCCGGCGCCTGATCTTCTCCCCGCTTGCCGATCGCCCCACTTCCTTCGAAGCGGGCTGCAAATGCGCCGCCAGCTTCATGCGCTGCGCTTCGCCACCCGACAGTGTGGTTGCCGACTGCCCCAGCCGTAAATATCCCAATCCTACTTCTTCCAGCGACCGCAACTTTTCCGTGATCTTGGGCGCCTCGGCAAAGAATCTCAAGGCCTCCTTCACCGTCAGGTTCAAAACCTCGTGAATATTTTTCCCGCGGTACCGCACCTCGAGCACCTGCGGCTTGTACCGCGTTCCCTTACACTCTTCGCAAATCAGTTCGACGTCTGCCAGGAACTGCATCTCCACCGTAACCGTGCCGTCGCCCTGGCACACCTCGCAGCGCCCTCCCGGGATATTGAACGAGAAATGCCCCGGGCCGAATCCGCGCTTCTTTGCCTCGGGCAGGGAGGCGAACAAATCCCGGATCGCGTCAAATGCCTTGATATAGGTCACCGGGTTCGACCGCGGCGTGCGTCCAATCGGCGACTGGTCCACCAGCACGACTTCTTCGATGAATTGATCGCCCTCCAAACTCTCCCACGTCGCCGCTGTGGTCGCGCCCGCCCCATTTCCATTGCCGGCCTGCTGCTTGGCCTGAGCCAGCGCCCGATAGATCACTTGATGCAGCAACGTGGACTTGCCCGACCCCGAAACTCCGGTGATCGCCACCAGCATCCCCAGGGGAATGCTGATGTCCACGTTCTTCAGATTATTCGCACGAATCCCCCGCATCTTGATCTGCTGCGCTCCCGGCTTCCGCCGCGTGACCGGACGCTGAATCCGCAAGTCTTCCGAAAGATATCTTCCCGTCAAGGAGGCGGCATTGTGGATGATCTCGTCATACGTTCCTTCGGCAATCATATTCCCGCCATTCTCGCCCGCTCCCGGCCCCAGGTCGAGAATGCGATCCGCCGCGCGCATGATGTCCGGATCATGCTCCACCACCAGAATCGTGTTCCCCAGATCGCGCAGGTCGTGCAGAATCTTCACCAGCCGGTGCGTGTCCCGCGGATGCAGTCCAATCGATGGCTCATCAAGAACGTACAGCGTGCCCACCAGCCGTGAGCCCAGCGAAGTCGCGAGCTGAATCCGTTGCGCCTCTCCGCCCGACAATGTCGACGACAGTCGATCGAGCGTCAAATATTCCAGCCCAACATCATTCAGAAACCGCAGTCGCTCGCGAATCTCCTGCAGCAACTTGTCGGCAATCTCGGCTTCTTCCGGGCTCAACTGCACGTTATCAAAAAACTTGATCGCGTCCTCCACCGTCAGCCCGCAGATCTCGCACAGGTTGCGCCCATTGATCTTCACCTGCCGCGCCTCCAGCCGCAGCCGGCTCCCGCCGCAATCCGGACATAACGAATATCCCCGGTACCGGCTCAGAAACACGCGCACGTGCAGCTTGTATTTCTTCCGCTCCAGGTGATTGAAGAATCCGCGCACCCCCAAAAACTTTCCCTCGCCATTGAGCACCAAATTGCGATGCTCCTCCGCCAGATCGATCCAAGCCATATCGAGCGGGATGCCTGCCTGTTTCGCATAACGCTTCAGATCCGCCTGGAGCGGACGATACTTCGGTTTCGTCCAGGGCTCGATCGCTCCCTCGGCCAGCGTCTTCATCTTGTCTGGAATCACCAGATCGAGATCGAAATCGATGGTGTTTCCAAAGCCCTGGCACCGCGGGCAAGCTCCATATGGATTGTTGAACGAAAACAGCCGGGGCTCCGGCTCTTCATATCGCAGATTGCAGTGTTTGCACTCAAACCTCTGCGCGAATCGCAAGGTCTGTGCGGCGCGGGCGTTCCCGCCCGCGTCCTCACTGTTGTGAATCTCAAAAATGACCTCGCCGCACTCGCGATAAGCAGTCTCGATCGCATCCACAACCCTCGACCGAATTTCCGGCGACAGAACCAGCCGGTCCACCAGAACGAAAACCGGCTCCGCAAAGTTGATATCGAGCAGCGACTCCGGCGTGGAGAATTCAAAAACTGTTCCTGCCTGATAAAGCCGGTTAAACCCGGCCTTCCGCAGATCGAACAACCGCGTCTTCAGCGCATCCGTCAACTCCGCGCCCTTTTTCTTGCCTGGCGGCCGCAGAGCAGATGACCGTAGCGCCGGCGTCCCGCCGGGTGTCGCGAGGGCGTCTCGCCCTCGCCCCCTTACTTTCTTCTCGCTCGCTTCATGGATTACCTTCCCCGGCCGCTGCAGCGGAAACAGCACCTGCAGCCGCGTCTCAGGCTCCAGCGCCAGAATCGCGTCCGCCACTTCATCCACGGAATCCTTCTTCACCTGCCGCCCGCAATTCGCGCAATACGTCCGTCCCACCCGCGCAAACAGCAACCGCAGGTAGTCGTAAATCTCCGTTGCGGTTGCGACCGTGGATCGCGGATTGCGCGTCGTATTCTTCTGCCGGATCGCTACCGCTGGCGCGATTCCATCAATGGAATCCGCATCCGGCTTCTCGATCCGCTCCAGAAACTGCCGCGCATATGCCGACAGCGACTCCACGTACCGCCGCTGCCCCTCGGCATATATGGTGTCGAAGGCAAGGGAAGACTTGCCCGATCCGGACACACCGGTCACCACGGTCAGGGTGTTGTGCAGGACCTCAAAATCAATATTCTTGAGGTTGTGGACGCGGGCACCGCGTACAACTATGCTTTCCGTCTGCGTCGAATGAGACATCGAAAGGGCCGCAGCAGCCACACCGAATCCCAAGCACAAGCGCTCAGACGCGTCCGGATGGCTTACTGAATCTTTCTATTATAAGGGATTTCCAAGCGCGCCGCGGACGCCTCAACGGGTGAATGCGCGCAAACGAGATCTGTGGCGAACTGCCTAATTACTGGGTGCGCAATGCCGCGACTGGATCGGTCAGGGCCGCCCGTCGTGCGGGCCAGTACGAGGCAAACAGTGCCGTACCCAACAGAATCAGACCCACCGCGACGATCACGACGTAGTCGAGGGTGGCCACTCCATACAAGGTTGAATTCATCGCGCGGCCCACGAATACAGAACCCGCGAGTCCAATGCCCAGCCCGATTGCCGCCAACAGCAATGCTTCCTTCAGGACGAGGCCTATTACATTATCGCGGGTCGCGCCAAGTGCGAGGCGCAGCCCGATTTCGCTGATGCGCTGGGAGACGGCAAATGCCATCAGGCCATAGATTCCCACCGCAGCAAGCAACAACGCCACGCCGGCAAAACATGCGAACAGCACCATGGTGTAGCGATCCTCGCCCAAAGATTCCCGTTTGATCTGGTCCAGTGTGCGCAGGTGAGCCAATGCAATGTCCGAATCCAGGCTGTGCACGGCGGCGGATATGGTCTTGCTCATGGCCGCGGGATCTCCTGCGGTCCGCACTCCAATCGTCGCATTCCTGCTCAGGGACTGCGTAAAGGGCACGTCAACTTCAGGAAATGGATCGCGAAAATCTCCGTAGCGGACATCATGAAAGATGCCCACGATCTGCCACTCGACTGCCGGGCCGAGTTTCGGAAGGCCAGGAATGATTTGTTCGATGGAGAGACGTTGCTGCAGCGGATCGAGACCCTTCAAATAACGCCTTTCAAATTCCTCATTCACCATGGCTACGCGGGGACTCGCGCTCGTGTCCTGGTCAGTAAACGACCGGCCCCGGACGACCTGGATTCCGAAGGTCTTGTAGTAATCAGGCGAGACCGACTGAAAACCCGCCCCCGGACGCTGCGAGGGATCTGCATAGTCTGGGCCGCCCACGAGAGTGAAAGGCATACCATCGCTCGGTCCCCGCAGCGGAAGGCCCGTGACTGTCGCTACCGAGGAAACGCCTGGAACACTGCGCAGCATACTCATCATCTGTTGGTAATAGGCATTTATCTGCTCGGCCGCTTGGAAGCGGCTCTCTGGCTGGTTAAGCCCGAAAACCAGAATGTGATCGGTTCTCACCCCCAAGTCGATGCGAGTGAGATTCCAGAAACTATGAATTGCCAGTCCTGCGCCAGCCAGGAGGGAAAGAGCGAGGGCAAACTCCCCCGCAATTAAACCTCTGCGGAGTCTGTGGCTGGATGTGCCCGCGCTCGTACGTCCGCCGTCTTTCAGCGATTCGCCGGGGTCCACTCGCGAGGCGTACCAGGCCGGTGCACATCCGAATACGATGCCGGCTGCCGTCGTAACAGCCAATGCCGCGAGGAGAACATGAATGTCGAGTTGAAAATTGGCTTCTGAGGGCAGGATTCCCTCTGGAATGATGTTGAGGATTGCGCGCAACAAGCCGACGCCGAGCCCAACGCCCAAGGTTCCACCGATGAGTGCAAGAAGCAGAGACTCGACCAGGAACTGAGCGAAGATACGGCTGCGACCGGCTCCCACGGCTCCTCGTATCGCAATTTCCCGCAGCCTCCCCGCTCCTTTGGCCAACAGCAGATTCGCAACGTTCACGCAGGCAATCAGCAAAACAAATCCTACTGCTCCGAGCAGCAGCCACAGGTTGCGGATTCGCTCTTTAGGTAAGAAGTCATTTTGCAGCGGCTCGACCGAAGCGCCCCATCCTTTGTTGCTTTTCGGATACGCGGCTGCAATGTGCGCGGTGACCGCGTCCATGTCCGCTTGTGCCTGATGCAGGGTGACTCCCGCCTTCAATCTTCCCATCGCCAGCAGCCAGTGATAGTCGTGGTTGATCTGTTCCGGGCGGAAGGCCAACGGAACGGTCAACTCCTCATCGAAGCGATCCCCCACACCCTGCGCCAAAACTCCCACGACGGTATAGTCTTCGCTGTTCAACCGTAGCCCATGGCCAAGAATGTTGCGATTCGCGCCGAGCCGATTCCAGAGCTTATACGTGAGGATGACTTCTCGATCGCGTCCCGGTACTCCTTCTTCGGGCAAGAAGTCTCGACCGAACAGAAATGGAATCCCCTGCTGCGCGAACCAGCCCGGCGTAGCGCGCTTGCCGATGACCTGCTCCGGTTGCTCCGCCGTTGACAGATTGAAGCTCCCTCCGGTCCACGCGGCCAATTGCTGAAAAGACTGACTCTGCTGTTTCCAATCGAGAAAATCGCCTGCCGAAATGCCGTTGTTGTGGCCGTTCACCTTGGACCAGACCATGACCAGCTGCTCTGGATGGGGATAAGGCAGCGGCGCGAGCAAAACGGCATAAACGACGGTATAGATGGCGGTCGTGGCTCCAATGCCAAGCATGAGGGTTAAGACCACGGCTGCCGTCAAGCCCGTATTCTTTCGTAGCATTCGTACGCTGTAGCGAAGACTGCCGGTTAGCATTCCCACGTTTCCCTCGCAAACTCGATGCGTTCCCCAGGATGGATTGGCCCGCTGAAGCAGATACTCCGCCGCAGCAGATTATGCGCCTACACGACAAGTGCCATCTTTGCCGAAGAATCGAAATTGAAAACATGGAGGAAAATCCTGCCTCTGACGGCAGACGACTTTGCGGACTGTCCGAAAGTGGCACGGGAATGTCCACCCTTGGACAACCCTTCAAGGTTTACGATTGCTCCAGCAACACAGACGCAGTGGGCGCACCAGTTGCGCTGGCTACTATGGCAGGCCCGGCTAAACGGGCGAGATCACAAAAGTAGGGTGTTTTGTTCGTCTGGATTTGGGATTGCGGAATTCCGCTCGGATGCTTCGATAGGAAACAGATCTGCCGAACTAGCCTGGGGTTCTTTCTCGTTCTCCCGATCTCGCTTCTTTCCATACCGAACCGCGAACACGAGTCCGGTTGCCATAATCCCCAACGGCGGGAACAGCATCACGAAGATCGCCCGGTTGATCGCCCGTTGCGCGTCCTTGGGCGTGGCTTTCGCGGTGGCCCGGCACATCGCGCACCCTTGCGCAAACGCCGGTGCTGCCCAAAGTGCCACAAGCAGCGCCACAGCCAGCCCGGATTTTCGCGCGAACATCATCTTATTTCACCCCAAGATTCACAATTCTTCCCGCATCCGGGAAGAAGAAGAAATACATGATGATGAAGCACGCCACCACGGAAAATGTGATCATCCAGCGCATCAGCGCCGTCTCAAACTTCAAATGCATGAAGTACCCGATGATCAGCGCCGACTTGATCACCGACAGAATCAGCAGGATCTCCAGCATGCGCACCGGTTGGAACACCTGCCGGTAAGCGAGCACCACCTCAATCGCCGTCAGGACCAGCAGCGCTCCCCACACCCAGAAGTACTGCCCCTTGCTGTCGTCATGAGCCGCAACGTCGTGCATAGGTTCTTCTCCGTGATCCTCTGTGTCCCCTGTGGTCAGTGTTCCTGCGAGATCCTGGGCCTACGAAATCCCGGGATTTACGAAATCCTGGTTGACATCAAATACACCAGCGGGAAGATGAACATCCACACCAAATCGACAAAGTGCCAGTACAACCCGGAAACCTCCACATCGTGCGCGTCATAATCCTTCGGCTTCAGGAACAGAATGATCGCTGCCACGACGAGGCCAAGCAGTAACGCGTGAATGCCATAGTGAAACACGTTGTCCGATGGGATCAGCAGGAATCCCGCCAGCCAGATCGCCCCCAGAATTGGCAGGAACAGCTTGCGCAGAGCAACCACGCCCAGGTAGATCACGCCAATGGTCACGTGCAGCATGTGCATCGCGGTGAGCGTGAAAAACGTCGCGGGAAACTGAGGTGCGGTCTTCGAGACATCCGCCAGTTCGCCGGCGGCAGTGCCCGCAGCATGCGGAAATCCCGGCAGCGTCAGCCCTTCGCCGATCAGTTTCGTCCACTCCATCCCGTGCAGCACAATGAACGCTGTCCCAAACGCCATCGTCGCCAGCAGCCAGTTCCGCGTCCACGCCCGGTCTCCGCGCTGCGACGCGAACACGCCCAGCACCATGGTCAGCGAACTCGACAGCAGGCACGCCGTCATGATCGTTGCGTTGGTAATGCTGGCAACGTGAAATGGCGTCGGCCACGGTGTGGTGTAGATCCGGTTGTAGCTGAAGGCGAACAGGAGAGCACCGAAGGTCAGCGAGTCCGAGGCCAGGAACAGCCACATCCCCACTTTTTTCGAATAGGCGCCAAACAGCGGAGCCTCATATACTCCGGGCAAGCCATGTTCGACAGCGTGATGCTCCAGCGTAGCTTCCGCCATTCCCCCAGTTCCCCCTTCCAACAAGTGGTCAGTGACAAGTGGTCAGTCAAGCGGGCAGTTTCTTACTAGCCACTGACCACTTGCTACTGATCACTTTATCTTCTATCTTGCAAACCCCAGCAACGCGAAAATATAAAGCCACAATACCGCCATAAAATGCCAATACCATGCCGTAATATCCACCGCAATGCGCCTGGACTCCAGCGGCTTTTTCAGCAGGGAAGCGCTGGCTGCCCAAAGCATGGCGACCATTCCTCCGCCCAGGTGTATCGCATGCGCAATCGTCAGCAGAAACGCAAACGAACTGCTGGGATTCGTGCTCACATAAAATCCCCGGCTGTGCATCTCGGTCCAGGCCAGCCACTGCCCAGATAGAAACGCCGTTCCCAGAAGAACCGTGATCCCCAGCCATGGGAACTTCGATTCTTCTCCCAGCGACACCCCCGGAATTGATTGCACCGGAGCCAGCGCCGCCTGCCGTGCCGCCTTGCGCCGCGCAAATTCCATGGTCACACTGCTGACCAGCAGGATCAGCGTATTGATCCCCAGCAGCAGCCAAGGCAAATCTACGTTGCCCCAGTCCCGCACATAACCATTTACGGTGCCGTCAAATGTCGGCAAACCGCGCCGGAAAATATACGCGCTGGTCAGCGAGATGAATACCATCCCGACTGTCGCCAGCCCGCAAATTAATCCGAGCCGTGCCCGCCGCAGCCGCGCTCCGTAATCCGGAATATCGCCGCCGCGTCCATCATCGCCTCCACCTCGCTCCGGCGGCGTAGGTGGTTTGTGGCCAATATCATCGATCCGGGTGCTTGGGGTATACGTCGCCATAACTACTTAGTGCGTCAACGCGTCAAACTGGTTGCCGGTTTCGTCGCGCATTCTACAAAGTTTGAGGTGCCTCTTTTTTTCGTGGCGTTTCAATGCGAAGCAGCCGTTGGCGGGTCGGTCTGCATTACATAATCCTTCGCCGCCCCCGGCACT
>Ga0070735_10001575_pt1 | contig 21847 bp, 20 predicted proteins | sample Coa_R1_FD_66443 | JGI IMG/M metagenome (GOLD analysis project Ga0070735, IMG submission 66443) | Surface soil microbial communities from Centralia Pennsylvania, which are recovering from an underground coalmine fire - Coalmine... | ecosystem: Environmental > Terrestrial > Soil > Unclassified ...
GCCCCACCCCCGCCCCCCGGCGCCGGCGAACCCGCCGAACCGGTCAGCGATTCACCGTTTCTGCCTGCGACTATCCCCGAGAGCCTGGCGACCCTTCCGGGCTACCGGACCGGCCATCGGGTCTGCAGGCCGCTCTGCCGCGAATTTCCCCCCACTTCACTCCACGCCCATCTACCTGCCATTTCATGGCGCCGCCGAGCAAGATCCGGGGCTTTTTAGCGTTGACGGTGGAGGAATGTGGGGTACAGTGGAGCGCAATGGTGGAGGATGGCGCCGGGAGGTGAGGGCCTGTGTTCCTCGGCACTCACCAGCCGCGGCTGGACGAAAAGGGCCGGCTGTTCCTTCCCGCCAAGTACCGGGAAGAGCTCGCTGGGGGAGTAGTGATCACCAAGGGCCAGGACCGCTGCCTGTTCGTCTGGCCGCGCGAGGAGTTCGCCCGCATCACCGAGAAGCTCCGCAACGCCCCGGTGACCGACAAGGCGTCCCGCGACTACGGCCGCGTGCTGTTCTCCGGTGCCTCCGACGAGCTTCCCGACCGGCAGGGCCGGATCACCGTCCCGGCCGCCCTGCGCGCCTACGCCGGGCTGCAGCGCGACTGCGTGGTGATCGGCGCCAACACCCGCCTGGAGATCTGGGACAGCCAGGCCTGGGAAAGCTACCTGGCCACCCAGGAGGACTCGTTCGCAGGCGCCTCCGAGGAGGTGTACCCGGGAATCCTGTAGCGATCGTAGGCCGGCCTCCATCCGCCGCTCCCTGCTGGCATCACTTCCCCGGTGCCAGCCGGCAGCGTCGCAGATGGGGGCCGGCCGAGGGGGACAGCGCGTACGGACGATGCAGAGAGGGGGCCGCATGCCAGAGCAAGAGCACGGGCAACAGCACGGGCAGCACGAGGCACGGCACGTGCCGGTGCTCGCCGACCGCGTCACCGCGCTGCTCGCGCCGGCCCTGGCCGGCCCGGGCGCGGTGCTCGTGGACGCCACCCTGGGCCGCGCCGGGCACGCCCGCGCCCTGCTCGAGGCCTGCCCCGGCGTGCTGCTGATCGGCGTGGACGCCGACCTGGCCGCGATCGAAGCCGCCCGCGAGCTGCTCAGCCCCTTCGCCGACCGGGTCACGCTGGTGCACGCCCGCTACGACGAGATTCCCGCGATCGTGACCGCGATTCCCGGGCCGAAGCAGGTCATGGGCCTGCTGTTCGACCTGGGCGTGTCCTCGCCGCAGCTGGACGATCCGGCCCGGGGCTTCGCCTACGCCCAGGACGCCCCGCTGGACATGCGGATGGACCGCACCAAGGACCGCACCGCGGCCGACGTCGTCAACGGCTACCCGGCCGCCGAACTGGCCCGCGTGCTCCGCGACTACGGCGAGGAACGCTTCGCCCGCCGGATCGCCGACGCGGTGGTCCGCGAGCGGTCCCGCACGCCGATCACGTCCACCTCGCGGCTGAGCGCCATTGTCAAGGACGCCATCCCCGCGGCGACGCGCCGCACCGGCGGGAACCCGGCCAAGCGCACCTTCCAGGCGCTGCGGATCGAGGTGAACGACGAGCTCGGCACGCTGCGCCGGGCGCTGCCCGCCGCGCTGGACGTGCTGGCCGTGGGCGGTCGCGTGGTCGTGCTGGCCTACCACTCGCTCGAGGATCGCATCGTCAAGCGCGAATTGGTCCGGCTCTCCGCCGACCAGACGCCGCCCGGGCTGCCCGTACCCGCCGGGACGTCGACCGCGCAGTTCCGCCTGCTGACCCGGGGCGCCGAACGCCCGGACAGCGATGAAGTCACCGGCAATCCGCGCGCGGCCTCCGCCCGGCTGCGGGCCGCGGAACGGATCCGGGAAGCCGCATGACCCGAAGGGGGTACTGACATGGCCACCTACACGCCTCCGCGCACCCCTAATGACCCGCGCGAGATGCCGCGCCGGAGCGGTCCGCGGCCCGCGCCCGCCGACCCCCGGGCCCGCCCGTACCCCGCCCCGCGGCACACCCGGCCGCTCACCGGCCCGGGAACCCGGCCCGCCCGGCCGGCCAGCAAGCCGGCCAAGCCCGCCAAGCCGGCCAAGCCCGCCAAGCCGGCCAGCAAGCCCGCGTCTCGTCCGCCGCTCGCCCGGACCCGGACCCCAGGACCGCGTCAGAAGCGGGCGCCGTTCATCCTGCTCCTGGTCGGCCTGCTCGGCGGGGCGCTCGTCTCGCTGCTGGTCATCAGCACCACCCTGGCCCAGGGGTCGTACCGGATCAGCACCCTGCAGCAGCAGAACGCCAACCTGGCCAAGCAGGAGCAGCTACTGACCCAGCAGGTCGCGCAGGCCTCCTCGCCGGCCAATATCGCGCAGGAGGCCGAGGACCTCGGCATGCGGCCGAACCCGGCCCTGCAGTTCATCAACCTCAAGACCGGGAAGGTCGTGAAGGGGCAGGTCTCCAAGTCAGACGCGGCGATCAACGTCCCCGGGTATACCCCGTGACCCCGAACGACCCCCCTCGCAGGCCCCCCACGCGCGGTCCCGGCCCCGGCGCGCGCCCTCCCGGACCGCCGCGGCCGAAGGCCCAGGCCAATCCAGCATCGCGCCCCGCTCACGGCAACCCGCCCCCCCGGAACCGCCAGGGCGACCCGCGGCGACGGCCCGCGCCGCCACCGGGAGGACCGGGGGCACGCAGGCCGGTCCGTTCGGCAGAAAGAAACCCGCCGCCGCGGCCCCGTCCCAAAACCCCCCGCCCCAAAGCCCCCCGGCGGCTGATCCCGCGGGGAAACCCGTCCCGCAGGCTCGGCATCACGCTGCTCGCGATCGTCTTCGTGCTGACCCTGTTCGCCGCCCGCCTGATCCAGCTCCAAGGGCTGGAGGCCGGCCGTTACCGCGTCCTGGCCCTACAGCAGCGGGAGAAGCCGATCGTGCTGCCCGCGATGCGCGGCGCCATCACCGGGGCGAACGGCGAGGTGCTGGCCATGACCGTGACCACCTACCTGGTATACGCCGACCCGCCGCAGATGCCCGTGGCCCAGCAGGCCCAGGTCGCCACCAAGCTCGCCGCGTACCTCAACATGCCCGCCGACCAGATCCTCGGCCTGATCCAGCACCCGTCCTCGCCGCAGTACGTGCCGCTGGCCAAGAACGTCCCGGCGCAGACGGGCGACGCGATCCAGGCCCTGAACCTGCCCGGCATCGCGCTGACCCCGACCTACGCCCGGTCCTACCCGGACGGCGACACCACGGCTAACATCGTCGGCTTCACCGGCACGAACCAGGGAACCCTGATCGGCGCGGCCGGCCTCGAGCAGGAGTACAACTCGCTGCTCGCCGGGCGGGCCGGCAGCGAGCAGGTCCAGATCGGCACGAACGGCCAGCAGATCCCGCTCGCGGGCAGCGACAACCGCCAGGTCGTCAACGGGAGCGACCTGCGCCTGACCATCGTCCCGGCCCTGCAGTACGACGCCGAGCAGGCCTGCGCCGCGCGGGTGGCCAAGAGCAAGGCCAGCAACTGCACGGTGGTGATCATCCAGCCCAAGACCGGTTATGTGCTGGCCATGGCGCAGTGGCCCACCTATGACCCGTCGACGATCACGAACGTGGGCCAGGCGGCCAACATCGCGGTGCAGAACGAATTCCAGCCGGGCTCCACGGCCAAGGTGATCACCGCCGCGGCCGCGTTCGAGCAGGGTGGCCAGACACCGACGAGCGCCTATTCCATCCCGTACCAGATCAACGAGGGCGGGCAGCTCATCCACGACGCCGAGTGGGCCCCCGGCGAGAAGTACACCATCGCCGGCATCATCGCGCACTCCTCCAACGTGGGCATCTCTCAGGTGGCCGCGCACATCACGCCGCAGGTCCAGTACGACTACCTGAGGGCCTTCGGCCTCGGTCAGCCGAGCGGCCTCGGGCTGCCGGGGGAGACGGCCGGCGAACTGCCCCCGGTCTCCCAATGGTGGCCGGACACCCGGTACACGCTGGCGTTCGGCCAGGGCGTGGCGGTGACCGCGATCCAGATGGCCGAGGTCTACGCGACGATCGCCAACAACGGCGTGCGAGTGCAGCCGACGCTGGTCGAGGGCACGACCGACCCGGCGGGCAAGTACACGCCCGCCGCGCCGTCGCCGTCCAAGCGGGTCATCCAGGCCAAGACCGCGGCCGAACTGCGGCAGATCCTGGAGCAGGTGCCGGCCATCGACCAGGAGGGCGGCCAGCCCTGGGGCATCATCCCCGGCTACGCGATCGCGGCCAAGACCGGCACCTCGCAGGAATCCAACGGAACTTGCGCCCTGTGCGTCTACGGGTCGAGCTACATTGGCATGGCGCCTGGCGACGACCCCCAGCTGGTGATCGCGGTGAACGTGCAGAACCCGCGCAAGGGCGGCTACTACGGCGACGTGGTGGCCGGCCCGGTCTTCTACCAGGTGATGAAGGAAGCGCTGGCCACCCTGCAGATCCCGCCGGACGGCGCGACCCCCGCCAAGATCCGCCTGAACGCGCCGTGATAGGAGGTACCCTCACCCCGTGGCGATCCGACCGGCCCGTCAGCAGCCGAAGCCTCTGTCCGCTCTCGGCTCGCTCCTGGGTGTCCGGCTGGCGTCCGTAGGAAGTTCATTTTCACCGAACGACCTGGGGTGCGTCACCGGAGTCACGCTCGACTCGCGCGTGGTGATGCCCGGCGACCTGTACGTCGCGCTGCCCGGGACCAGGGTCCACGGCGCCGCGTTCTGCGCCGCCGCGGTCGCCGCGGGAGCCGTCGCGGTGCTGACCGACCCGGACGGGCGGGCCCGCGCCGCGCAGACCGGGGTACCGGTCTTCGTGCTCGCCGATCCGCGCGGCAAGCTGGGCGAGGTCTCGTGCTGGGTGTATGGGAACCCGTCGAGCCGGATTCAGCTGATCGGCGTGACCGGGACCAGCGGCAAGACCACCTCGACGTACCTGCTGGAGTCCGGGTTGCGGGCCGCCGGCCACCAGACCGGCCTGATCGGCGGGGTGGAGACCCGGATCGGACCGGACCGGTTGCCCAGCTCGCTGACCACCCCGGAAGCGCCCGACCTGCAGGCCTTGTTCGCGGTCATGGCCGAACGCGGGGTGACCGCCGCCGCGATGGAGGTGTCCAGCCACTCGCTGGCCCTGGGCCGGGTCGGCGGCACCAGTTTCGACGTGGCGGTGTTCACCAACCTGTCGCAGGACCACCTGGACTTCCACCCGGACCTGGAGGACTACTTCCGGGTCAAGGCTTCTTTGTTTATGCCGCCGGTGCTCGGCGTCATCAACATCGACGACAAGTACGGGCGCCGGCTCGCGTCTTCCGCGCCCGTCCCGGTCACCACGTTCTCGGCCCTGGGGCGGGACGAGGCGGACTGGCGCGCGGTCGACGTCCGGTCCGGCGCCGACGGCAGCACGTTCCGCGTCATCGGGCCCGGCGGGGTCGAGGCCGACGTCTCGGCGGGGCTGGCCGGGGCGTTCAACGTGGCCAACGCGCTCGGTGCCGTGGTCGCCCTGGTCGAGTCCGGCGTCCGGCTGGAGGACGCGGTGGCCGGCATCGCGGCCTGCCCCGGCGTCCCCGGGCGGCTGGAGCGGGTGCCCGCCTCCGGCCTGGACGTGACGGCGTTCGTCGACTACTCGCACAAGCCGGGCGCGGTCGAGGCCGTGCTGCGCTCGCTGCGGCCGGTCACCCGGGGCAACCTGATCATCGTGCTGGGCTGCGGCGGCGACCGGGACCGGGCCAAGCGCCCGATGATGGGCGCCGCCGCCGCGTCGCTGGCCGATGTGGCCATTCTCACCAGTGACAATCCGCGAACCGAGGACCCGCTCGCCATCCTGGTCGCGATGCTGGACGGCGTGCTGAGCGTGCCACAGGAGGAACGGGCCCGGGTCATCGTCGAGCCCGACCGGGCCGCCGCGATCGCCCAGGCCGTCACCTCGGCCGGTCCCGGCGACGTGATCGTGGTCGCCGGCAAGGGCCACGAGACCGGGCAGTACGTGGCGGGCGCGGTCCTGCCCTTCGATGACCGCCAGGTCACCGCGGCCGAACTGGAGCGAAAGGCCAAGGACCGGTGATCCCGCTGACCCTGGCCCGGATCGCCGAGATCACCGGCGGCGAACTGCACGGCGACCCGGCCGCCGCGGTCACCGGCGAGGTCGTGATCGACTCCCGGCGGGCCGGTCCGGGCGGGCTGTTCGCCGCGGTCGCGGGGGAGCGGGCCGACGGGCACGACTTCGCCGCCGCCGCCGTCGCGGCCGGTGCGACCGCCGTGCTCGCCACCCGGCCGGTCCCGGTTCCCTCGGTGCTCGCTCGGTCAATCTTGGTTGGCGACGTCCCGGCCGCCCTGGCCGCGCTGGCCAGGGCCGTGATCGACGCGCTGCCCTCCGCGACGGTCGCGGGCATCACCGGCTCGTCGGGCAAGACGACCACCAAGGACCTGGCCGCTCAGCTGGTTGAGCGCCTCGGCCCCACGATCGCGCCCGCCGGTTCGTTCAACAACGAGTTCGGCCACCCGCTCACCGTGCTGCGCGCGGACGCCTCGACCAGGTACCTGGTGCTCGAGCTCTCCGCGCGGGGGCCCGGGCACATCGCCTACCTGTGCCGCGTCGCGCCGCCCCGGTACGGCGTGGTGCTGAACGTGGGCCACGCGCACGCCGGGGAGTTCGGCGGGCTGGACCAGGTCGCGCGGGCCAAGGGCGAGCTGGTCGAGGCGCTCCCGGCCGACGGCGTGGCCATCTTGAACGCCGACGACCCCCGCGTCCTGGCCATGGCCGCCCGCACCGCCGCCCGCGTCGTCACCTTCGGCGTCGACGACCCTTCCGCCGCGATCCGGGCGGCGGACGTACGGCTGGATGACGAGGGCCGGCCGACCTTCACCCTGCTGACACCGGAAGGCCAGGCCGCGATCACCCTCCGGCTGCACGGCGCCCATATCGTGCCAGATGCGGTGGCCGCCGCGGCCCTGGCCCGCGAGCTCGGCCTGGGCCTGGCTGACATCGCCGACGGGCTCTGCGCGGCGGTGGCGCGCAGCCGGTGGCGGATGGAGGTCCATCGCCGGGGGGATGGGGTGACGGTGATCAACGACGCGTACAACGCGAACCCCGAATCGGTCCGCGCCGCGCTGCAGGCCCTGCGGCACCTGGCCGCCGCCGGCCGCGGGTTCGCGATCCTCGGCCACATGGCCGAGCTCGGCGGCACCTCACGCGCCAGCCACGAGGACATCGGCGAGTTCGCCGCGCAGGCCGAACTGGCCGGGCTCATCGCGGTCGGCGACGAGGCCGCGCCCATCTTGGCCGGCGCGCGGCGGGTGCGATCCTGGACCGGCGAGGCCCTGGCCGTCCCCGACGGGCAGGCCGCGCTCGAGGCCCTGTCGAACCAGTTGAAGCCCGGCGACGTTGTCCTGGTTAAGGCGTCCCGTGCCGCCCGCCTGGAGGGCGTGGCGGCGGATTTGCTGGAGGGGGCTGCCCGGTGAAGACCGTTCTGTTGTCCGCGGCCGTCTCGCTGTTCTGCGCGCTGTTCGGCACCCCGCTGGCCATCAAGGTCTTCACCCAGCGCGGCTACGGCCAGGAGATCAGGTCGGACGGCCCGCAGGGGCACCTGTCCAAGCGCGGCACGCCGACCATGGGCGGCACGGTGATCATCACCGCGTCGCTGGCCGGGTACCTCGTCGGCCACCTGGCCACCGGCGACGCCATGTCGGCCTCCGGGCTGCTCGTGCTGTTCCTGATGACCGGGCTCGGCCTGGTCGGGTTCGCCGACGACTTCATCAAGCTCTACATGCAGCGCAGCCTGGGCCTGCGCAGCGGGGCCAAGCTGGCCGGGCAGGCCATCGTGGGCGCGATCTTCGCCGTGCTGGCCATCAGGTTCCCCGACGGGTGGGACATCACCCCGGCGTCCACCCACCTGTCCTTCTACGCGGACTTCGGCCCGCCGATCGGCATCGTGTTCTTCGTGGTGCTGGCCATCCTCATGGTGTCGGGGACGTCCAACGCCGTGAACCTCACCGACGGGCTGGACGGCCTGGCCACCGGCGCGGCCATCCTCGCGCTTGCCGCCTACATGATCATCGGCATCTGGCAGCTGCGCAACGACTGCACCGTCTACATGGCCCCGGCGTGTTATGAGGTGCGCGACCCGCAGGACCTGGCCATCGTGGCCGCCACCGTGATGGGTGCCTGCATCGGCTTCCTGTGGTGGAACGCGCCGCCCGCCAAGATCTTCATGGGCGACACCGGATCGCTGGCCCTGGGCGGCGTGCTGGCCGGGCTGGCCATCACCACTCACACCGAGCTGCTGCTGTTCCTGCTCGGCGGCCTGTTCGTGATCATCACGCTCTCGGTGGTGATCCAGGTCGGCTCGTTCAAGCTGACCGGCAAGCGCGTGTTCCGCATGGCCCCGCTCCAGCACCACTTCGAGCTGGCCGGCTGGGCCGAAACCACCATCGTCGTCCGCTTCTGGATCATCGCCGGCATCTGCGTAGCCCTAGGCCTAGGCATCTTCTACGTCGGCTGATCCTGCCCGCGCGCCTGACCCCGCCCGCGCCCGTCACCGCCCGCCCGCACCGCCGCCCGTGCCCGTCACCGCCCGCCCGTGCCCGTCACCGCCCGCCCGCGTCGCCGCCCCGGCTGTCCGCTGACCCGCCTTAAACCACCCACCTCACTCCACTACCTCCAGCCCCCCACCTGCTCCTCCCCATGTCGTGATGTCGGCGGCGGCGGAAGCAGAAGGGCGGCGGTAACTACGTCGTTGTGGCAACGTCGTAGTCCGGTGTGCGTCGTTGTGGCAACGACGTAGTTGGATACTCGCCAGAGGACGGGTCAGCTGGTGACGCGGAGGCAGGCGGGGCAGGAGGGCCTGACGCTCACTCCGAGGAACCCACACCGGGAGCATTGTTGTCTCCACGGAGTACTCAGCGCGCGGGCCGCGTGGGGTGCGGTGGCACGGGCGGGAAACCAGTCATCTCCGCGGTGATGGCCCAGCGTTCGTGGTCCCGCCAGGCGCCGTCGATGAACAGCATGTCCGGCGCGAAGCCCTCCTTGCGGAAACCGTGCCGCCGGACCAGGGCCAGCGACGCTTGGTTGGCCGGCTGGATGTTGGCTTCCAGCCGGTGCAGCCGCAACTCCCCGAACGCGTAGCGCAGCATCAGGTCCAGGCCCTCGGACATGTAGCCCCGGCCCGCGGCCGGAGCGAACACCCCGTAGCTGAGGCTGGCGGACTGGAAACGCCCCCGGATGATCGAGTCGGTGGTGATGACGCCCGCCATCGCGCCGCTGTCCCGCACGCAGACCAGCCGCCCCTCGGTGCCGGGCCCGCTCAGCCGGATGAGGTAAGCCGCGAACGCCTCGGGCGTGGTCGGCATCGTGTACCAGGGATGGTGCAACCCGACGCTGGCCCTGGCCAGCCCGAGGAACTCGTCCTCATCGGCCGCGGCCAGCTCCCGCAAGAGAACCCGCGACCCGCCCGTCTGTCCCTCAGCCACGGTGCACGATTATCCACCCCGCCCGTCCTGCCGGTCAGGCGGCGGTGGGCCAGGCGAACGCGCTGAGCTGGTCGTCCAGGGGCGCGCCGACGAGCCGGTTGGCCAGCGTCGACATCGTGTAGGTGCCGATGCCGAGCACCACTTCGAGGGCGTTCTGCCGGGTGTAGCCGCTGGCCAGGAAGGCCGCCAGTGCGTCGTCGCCGACGTCGCCCGCCGTGTCCAGGACCCGCAGCGTGAACACCCGGAGCGCGTCCAGGCGCGGATCGGCCAGCACCGCGGCGTCTCGCAGCGCCGCGATCGCATCGGGTGACGCGCCCAGCTCGGTCAGCCGCGCGGTGTGCATCGCCACGCAGATGTGACAGCCGTTCCGCGTGGCGAGGGTCATCACCACCACCTCGCGGGCCACCGGGTCCAGCGTGGTGCTCTCGAAGATCGCCAGCATTCGCCCGAACGCCTCGAGCAGGTGCGGTGAGGCCGCCCACCGGGCGGTGGCGGCCGGGAGGTAGCCGAGGTGGTTCTGGGTCGCGACCATGAACCGCCGCGAAGCAGCCGGGGCCGATTCAATGGTGTACTCGGGGAACCGGGACACGATGTCCGCTCCTCACATATGATAGACAACTAGGTTGTCTATAACAGTAAACAAGGTTGTCGATCGTGTCAAACAACTACGCCTCAAGCGACGCCGGACCGGCCCAAGCCGGGCAACCGGTCACCTACGGCTTCGAGCTGCCCCTGCTGCTGTTCGGCGGATTCCGCTCGATCGTCGACGAACTGCACGCCGAGCTGGCCCGCCGCGGCCACCCGGACCTGCGCCCCGCGCACGGCTTCGCGCTGCAGGCGATCGGCATGCACGGGGCCACCGCAACCGAGGCCGGCCGCCGGCTGGGCATCTCCAAGCAGGCTGCGGGCAAGACAATCGACCGGCTCGAGGAACTTGGCTACGTGCAACGGGCCGGTGACGATCAGGACCGGCGCCGCAAGCTGGTCCGCATCACCCCGCGCGGCCTGGAGGCACTGGTCATGTCCGCGATGATCTTCGACGACATCCGCTCCCGGTGGGCCGGAGCCCTGGGCCCGGCCCGCCTGTCCGCGCTGGAGACCGACCTGCGCGCCATGGTCCCCGGCGACACGTTCCGCCTCGACGTCCCCGGCTGGTTCGGGACCTAGATGACCCTAACCGTCACCTTCGCCGGGTCAGGCGACGCGTTCGGCAGTGGCGACCGGTTCCAGGCCTGCATCCACCTCCGCCCGGAGGCGAACCACGCGCCGCTCCTGCTCGACTGCGGCGCCACATCGTTGACCGCCTTGCGGCACGCCGGGCTCGACCCGGGCGAGATCGGCACGGTATTCGTCTCCCACCTGCACGGGGATCACTTCGGCGGGCTCCCGTTCCTGATCCTTGACGGTCAGTTCTCTCGCCGCACCGCCCCGCTCGTCATCGCGGGCCCGCCGGGGACCAGCCAGCGACTCGCCACCACGATGGAGTGCCTGTTCCCCGGCTCCACCCGGGCCCGCCGCCGGTTCGAGGTCACTGTCGCCGAACTGTCACCGGGCACGCCACACGACGTGGCGGGCGTCCGAGCGCAGGCCTGGGAAGCCAGTCATCCCAGCGGCGCCCCGGCCCTGATCCTGCGCGTAGAGCTCGGCGGTACCGTGATCGCCTACACCGGTGACACCGCCTGGACCCCAGCGATCGCCGAGGCGGCCAGCCGCGCCGACCTGGCCGAGAACGAGCAAGAGCTCACCGCGCGCCGGGTCATCCTGACCCACATGTCCGCCGACATGCTAGGCCGTCCGGCCGCCTACGAAACCGCCCACGACGGCCTGGCAATCATTCTTCCCGGACGGTCCCGGCGCTGGGGTGGATGACCGGCCGGTAGCCCGCCGCGAGCACCGCCACGGTGACCCGCGGCGTAATGACGGTGACCGTGGTCCCGGCCGCCGGCCCGGGGGCGGACCGGTACCCGCCCGGCGTCCAGGCCAGCAGCTTCCCGCCGAACACCAGGAACGGCGCGTCGCCCACCGAGACCATCGCGCCGTCGGGCAGCGACGACAGCCGGGCCGTATACGACCGGCGCACCCCGGGGCGGACCAGCCGGTCCGAGTGCATCCGGGCGTCGATCTCCGCCACGCCGGGTACGCCGCCTCCGCAGGCAAGCGCCCAGGCCCGCTTGAACGCCTGGTAGTCCTGGTAGCGGCACTCGCCGCACGGCCGGTGCCCGGCCGCCAGCCCGGTGGCCTCGTCGAGGAAGAACAGCTCGGTCAGCCGGCCGGGCGCCCACTGCTGCCGGCGCCGGCCCTTGAATTCCAGCACGCAGATGGCCCAGGCCCGGCCGCGCGAATAACGCACCAGCCCGCCCTCGCGGTCGTGCAGCGACCCCCGGTTTCCCCAGAACAGGCCCCGGTCAGGAACCGCGATCAACTCGCCGTCGGGCGTCACCCGGTTCTGCCGCGACATCCGCAGGCCTCCGTCTCAATTCGGCCAACTTGTGGCGTCTTCTACCGGTAAAGGCTAGTTACCGGTAAGTTACGTCCCGTCCTGGGGATCACTGAGCGGGAGCGTGGATTCATGGTGCGGACAAGGAAACTGGCCGGGGCGGCGCTCGCCGCCGCACTGGTGGTCGGCGGGCTCACGGCAGGAGCGACGGCCGCGTCCGCCGCGCCGCCCTGCGGCGGGACCGGCGCGGTGAGCACCACGACCGGAACGCTCGCCGACGGCGCGACGTACTTGATCCAGTGCCCGTCCGGCCCCTGGAACGGGACGCTCCTGCTCTACAGCCACGGCTACGTGACGCCCGGCAGCAAGAACCCGGCCCAGGACGTCGGCGACCCGCTCACCGGCAATGCCCTGCTCAGTAGCGGCTATGCCCTGGCCGGATCGTCCTACGCCACCACCGGCTGGGCCATCCAGCAGGCGCTGCCGGACCAGGTCAACACGCTGAGCGCCTTCGACCAGGCCTTCGGCAAGCCGCGGACCACAATCGCGTGGGGCCACTCGCTGGGCGGCATCATCACCGCCGGGCTGATCCAGAACTACCCGCACCTGTTCAACGCGGCGCTGCCGATGTGCGGCGTGCTGTCCGGCGGCGTGGCGACCTGGAACACCGCCCTCGACGCGGCGTTCGCGTTCCAGCAGCTCATCGCCCCGAATATCCAGGTCGTCAACATCAAGAACCCCTCGGCCAACCTGGCCGCCGGCGAGGCGGCCGTGGCCGCGGCGCAGGCCACCCCGCAGGGCCGGGCCCGCCTGGCCCTGGTCGCCGCGCTCGGCGACACGCCCGGCTGGTTCACCCCGCTCTCGCCCGAACCCGCGGCCACCGACTACGCCGCCCAGGAGCAGAACCAGTTCCTGTGGGACACCCAGGTCACCTTCCCGTTCGTCCTGGCCTTCCGCGCCGAGCTTGAGGCCCGGGCAGGCGGTAACCCGTCGTGGAACGTCGGCGTGAACTACGTCAGCGACCTGGCCAAGTCGGCCGACCTGAACGAGGTGACGGCGCTCTACCAGGCCGCCGGGCTCAACCTGACCCGGGACCTGCGGACGCTGAACAGCGCCCCGCGGATCAACGCCAATCCGTTCGCCGTGCTCTACCTGGCCAAGAACATCGCCTTCAACGGCCGCATCTCCATCCCGGTCCTGTCCATGCACACCACGGGCGACGGCCTGGTCGTGCCGGAGAACGAGCAGGCCTACAGCAGCATCGTCGACCGCGCCGGCAACGGGGACCTGCTCCGGCAGATCTTCGTGGGCCGCGCCGGGCACTGCACGTTCACCCCGGCCGAGACCCTCACCGCGCTCCAGACGCTGCTGAACCGCCTGGCCACCGGGCAGTGGAACGTCCCGGTCCCGGCCGTGCTGAACAAGGAGGCGGCAGAGCTCGGCGCCAGCCTCAACGTCTTCACCAGCGGCGGCAAGCTCGTCGCGACCCCGCCCGCCTTCCTCAGCTACACCCCGGCGCAGTACCTGCGGCCGTTCGACCTGTCCCCGGCTTTCCCGTTCCTCACTGGCCCGCGGTAACGGGGTTCATGCCCGCCGGCCTCCGTGACCGCCACGCGGCCTCGGCGGCCCCCATGGGGGTGCACGGCGGGCCCTGGAAGAACGGCCAGATCTCCTCGGCGATGCCGCGCCAGTCGGCGGTCGCGTGCAGCTCGCCGAGGAGGGCGAACAGGCCGAGGTTGATCCGCTGCAGGATGACGTAGGAGCGCGGGATCCGGGCGTACGCGGCCAGCGGGCTGCGGAAGTCGAAGAACGTCCGGGTCACCGCGGAGGCGTACTCGCCGGTCATGGTCCGCGGACCGCGCTCCCGGACGGTGTCGTAGAACACCGCCATGTGCTTCACCACCAGCGGCGTCGACACCGGCGCATCCGGGATCAGGAAGCCGGCCTGCACCATGGCCCGGCGGAACCCCTCGGGATCGTTGTCCACGCACAGGTGCTTGACCATCGCCGCCAGCGGCTGCATCTCCTCGGCCGTGAAGTGCTTCACCAGCCCGAAGTCCAGGAAGGTGACCCGCCCGCCGCTGCGGAACAGGTAGTTGCCTGGGTGCGGGTCGCCGTTGAACGCGTGCGCCTCGTACAGGCTGCGGAACACGAACCGGTAGATCGTCTCGGCGGCCAGGTCCCGCTCGGCCTGCGACCAGCCGGCCAGCTCGGCGAACCTGGCCCCGTCGGCGAGCTCGCTGGTCACCAGCCGGCGGGTGGACAGCTCGGGCACGATCCGCGGGACGGAGATGGTGGGGTGGCCCTCGTAGTAGTCGGCGAACTGCTGCTGGTTGCGGGCTTCACGGCGGTAGTCGAGTTCCTCGGTGATCCGTTCCCGTAGCTCCGCGAGCAGCGCGTCGACGTCCTGGCTCGGCGCGGTGATCTTCAGCATCCGGCGCAGCAGCGCGACGTTCCCCAGGTCGGCCGCGATGGTCTCGGCGATGCCCGGGTACTGGACCTTCACCGCGACGGCGCGGCCGTCGTGGGTGATCGCCCGGTGCACCTGCCCGATCGAGGCGGCCGCGATCGGTTCAGGATCCCAGGTGGCGAATGCCCGTTCCGGCGGTGAGCCCAGCTCCTCGGTGACCACCTGCGCGGCCAGCTCGGCGCTCATCGGCGGCACGCTGTCCTGCAGTCGGCTGAGCGTGCGGCGGGCCGCCGGCGACAGGCCGTCGTCGACGTAGCTGGCCATCTGGCCGAGCTTCATCAGCACGCCCTTCATCGTGCCCAGGGTCGCGGCGACGTCCTCGGCCGTCTGCAGGGCCAGGTCGTTCCGCAGCTGCTGCCGGTGCTCACCCGCGCTGGCGAACAGCCGCGGCGCGTTGCTCGCGTACCGCGCTCCGCCCCGCGCGGCCAGCCGCAACGCCGTCAGCCCGCGCTCCACGCGCAGGCTCCTGCCACCCCGCCTGCGGCGCCGTCCCAGCACCGCCAGCGCCGCGATCGATACCCCGCCGGCCGCCGCGACCACGGCCAGCTTCGCTCCCCGTCGCCTCAACCCCGTGCCGCCCTTATCCGCAAAGTGAGCTGCTGCCGTGCCTCGAGCACCCCGGGCTCGGCGGTGAACACCGCGTCGAACACGCCGAGGGTCTGGCGGATCTCGGTCCGGCGCTCGGGGGTCAGCGGCGGCGGGTCCGGATAGCCGTACAGGTCCCGGGCCCAGCCGGGCAGCGCGACCAGCGCCGCGTCCCGCAGGTCCTGCCAGAGCTCGGCGATCTCCTCGCCCATGCCCTCCGGGTCCAGCATGTAGCCCATGGATTCCGCGGCCGCCGGCGTGCACCTCAGCTCGGGCCGGACGCCGTCCAGGTACTCCTGCAGGGCACTCACCCGGACCGGGATCATCTCGCGCGGGACCCCGAGCAACTCGGCCGAGACGGCCATCTCGGCTAGGTAGGTGTCGGCGTCCGCCGTCGCGAGCGGCGTACCGAACAGTCGGGCCGCCTCGAGCGCGGAATCGACCAGCGCCGCGTGCACCCACAGCAGCAGCGCGGGGTCCCCGGCGGCGTAGGGGCGGCCGGTCACGCTGTCCGTGCCCCGGACGTGTTCGTGAATGGCCCGGACCCGCGCGGCGGCCTTGCTCGCGCTGGCGCGGTCGCCGTAAGTGATGGTCGCGACGTACGCCGACGTGGCGGCCAGCCTGCCGACCGGATCGCGCCGCCAGTCGCTGTGCTGGTCCACGCCGGCCATGGCCAGCGGGTGCAGGGCCTGGATCAGCACCGACCGCAGGCCCGCTACCGGGCCGGACAGGTCGGCGGCCAGCCGCCAGGTCACGCTGGCCGGCCCGAAGAACCCGTCGTCCTCGGGCCGGTCCGGCACCCCTGACACCAGGGCGGCGGCGTACCGCTCGACCAGTCCCACCGCGGCGGAGTAAGGCTGAGACGTCATCGCCCAGTCCCGTTAGGAGACGGCCGCAGGCCGGCGAACAGGTCGTCCTCCGGCACCGGCGCACCGGTCGTGTCGCTGACCCGGATGAAGCTCTCCCGGCCGAAGGTGGCCTCGGCGACCTCGGGTGGCAGCTTGCTGAACCACGAGTCGTTGATCTGGCTGCCGTGCGCGAACAGCGCGTCCCGCTTGCGGGACAGCACCGGCCGGATGTCGATCGTGGTGGTGATGCGCGCCTCGGACTCCTGGCCGCGCCGGATCAGCTCCGGATCGCGGTCCTCGAAGTCCGGGACCTCCATGCCCAGGTCGCGCAGCGCCTCCCAGACCTTGCGCCAGTCGCTGCCGCGCATGGCGCTGAAGTACAGCTTGGCCGGGATGCCGGTGTCCGCGAAGGCCGCCTGCGCACAGCGGCTCGCGTGTACGTGATCGGGATGCTGGTACGCGCCCTGATCGTCGTAGGTGATCAGGACCTGCGGCCGGAACCGCTCGATCAGGCCGGAGATCCTCCCCGCCACGTCTGCCTGCGGGATGTTGCAGAAGGCGTCGGGCCGGTCCTTGTAGTCCCAGTCGGGCATGCCCGAGTCGTGGTAGCCGAGCAGTTCCAGGTCCGTGACCCCGAGGATGGCGCAGGATTCGCGCAGCTCAGCCAGGCGCAGGCGGGCCACCGCCTGCTCGTCGTGCCCGTCCTGCCCCGGCTTGACGCCGCCCTGCGCGTCGCCGAATTCCCCGTTCGTGCACGTCACGACCACCGTGCGGATGCCCTGGGCGGCGTAGGCGGCCAGCACCCCGCCGGTGCTCGAGGCCTCGTCGTCGGGGTGGGCGTGTACTGCCATCATTGTCAGCGTTTCTGCCATGCTTCCAGCGTGCCCGACCAGCGGGCCTAGTGCCCAATCGGGGCGGCTTAGCGCACGGGCAGCAGCGCGGCCGTCACGGTGAGCATGAACGTGGTCAAGGCGCCGAAGCCGTGAACCAGCGGGATCAGGGGCAGCAGGTGGACCCGGCGCCGCCGGACCGGGATCGGCTCGGCGAGCAGGCTGGCGATCATCTCGTCGGTGACGGTGAATGCGTCATGACGCTCATCGGACCGCTCCAGGTCCTCCTGGCCGGCGTCCGGCTCGCGAAGCACCGGATAGGGCGTCCAGAGGGTGACCGTGCAGATGCCCAGGCAGATGGCGGCGCAGACCAGGGTCACGCCGATCCAGGCCAGCGGGTGCCAGCCGCTGCTCAGGTAGCTGATCCAGACCGCCAGCCCGGACAGCGCGGCACCGGCGTGACCGAACACCACACCGGGCGGCACGCCCACACCGGTCGCCCGCTGGCGGCGCAGGCCACCGCGCGCGACCCAGGTTCGCAGCATGTAGCCGCCGATGCTGGCGGTGAGCAGCCATGCGATCAAGGCGGCCAGGCCCATGCCCCAGGTTACATCGGATGGGCCTACGCGCCGGTAGCCTCGGCCGCCTCGCTGAGGGCCTCCGGGTGCATCCGGAGGTAGTGCTTGGTCAGTACGGCGCTGGCCTGGCCGGGCTGGTAGGCCAGGGTACGCCCGCATATCTCGCAGCGTGTCAGGGGGAGCCGGGTCACTGTCACCGGGAAGCGCGAAGAATCTGGCCTGCTCATCGGTTCACATGATGCCAGAAGCCCGGCCCGGTCCCCAGCGCCGGGCCGGCGTGGCCCGGTTTCCAACGCATCGGCCGCCGCCCGCGTCTACAAGGCATGCTCCGATGCTCCCGACACGTGCCCGCCCTGGCGGCCGCCGCGCTGGCCGTGGCGGCATGCGCGGTCCCGTCCGCAGGCACCGCCCAGACCCGGGCCCTGGCCCAGATCCGGACTCAGGCCGCCACCACGATCTCGGCCGGCGTGCCGCCGACGTTCACCGACCTGGCGTTCCCCGCGCCCGCGACCGGCTGGCTGCTCGGCCAGCCCGTGGGCACCGGCCGGGCCGCGATCTGGCACACCGGTACGGCGGGCGTGACGTGGCAGGTGCAGTGGCAGGGTGCGGGAAGCCCGCTGTCGATCACGGCGACCGATCAGGAGCATGCCTGGGCGCTGATCGCCTGCCCGCCTGCCAAGGCGGCCACGGGGTCCCGGCCGTCTTGCGCACGGGAGCTACTGGCCACCGCCGACGGCGGAGGACACTGGCGGGTGGCCGCCACCTTGCCGCGAGCGGTGAACCAGGTCCAGTTCGCCTCCGTCAACCTAGGCCTGGCCACGTCGGATAGCTGCCTGGACTATCTCAGCGCGTCGCGTTGCCCCGGACAGATCCTGGTCAGCCGGGACGGCGGCGCGCACTGGGCCGCGGTGCTCAGCAGCGCGACGCCGGTGTTCGCCACCGCGGACACGGCCGGCCAGCTGTGGGCGGCCCAGACCGTCCCGAGCATCTTCGGCCAGAACGGTCCCAGCGCGTCCGACATCAAGTTCCTGACCAGCACGGACGGCGGGCGCAGCTGGCACCGGCTGGGCCAGGCGACCAGCCTCGGCCCGTTCTCACCCGAGGTCAGGATCAGCCTGGCCGCCACCGCGTCCGGCGGCTTGACCTGGGCCAGCGTCTTCGACCAGCTCAGCTGCGCCATGCACGGCTGCGGCGTCGCCCAGTTGCTGCAGAGCGGTACCGGCGGCCAGACCTGGGGTCCGGCCGACCTGGCCGAAACCTACCCGGATGAGTGCGCGAGCAACGGCATCGTGTTCTCGGCCGCGCCGGACGGCTCGGCCTGGGCCGGAACCGGGCGGAACGGCGCCGCGTGCGCGCCGCCGTTCGGCCTGCTGTACCGGTCCGGCGCGTCCGGCTGGCAGCAGCTGCCGCCCTGGCAGCTGACCCAGGTCAGCGCGCTGGCCGCGGTCAGCGCGGACGTGGCCTACGCGATCACCGACCGCAGCGTCCTGGTCCGGACGCAGGACGGCGGCACGCGGTGGACCCAGCTGCTGCCCGCGCCCGCCCCGGTCGGCCTCGTCGACGCGGTGAGCGCGACCACCGCCCTGGCCGCCCAGGACCTGGCCGACGCGGGCGCCATCCTGCGCTCGGACAACGGCGGCCGCAGCTGGACTCAGGTCGCCGAACTGCCTGGCGTAGTCACCCAGCTGGACTTCTGGTCCGCCCGCGACGGCCTGGCGGCCACCTACCAGCCCGATGCCGCGGCGCCCTGGCAGCTATGGATTACGCCGGACGGCGGCTCGAGCTGGGCGCCCTACGGCCCGCTTCCCGGCCGCAGCAACGACGTCTACGGACCGTGGATGTCCGCGAACGGCCACGGCTTGCTGCTAACCGTGACCGGCGGGACGCCGTGGGAGCCGGGCAGCGGCGGCCTGGCCCCGATCCGGATCTGGACCACGAGCAACTACGGCCAGACCTGGAGCCGTGGCCGCCTGCTGCCGCTGGGCCGTGACTCCCTGGCCGGCCCGGCCAGCTTCGCTCCGTACCCCGGGTCGGTGGCCGCCGGTCCCGCCCGCTGGTCCGGCTGGCTGGTCGTCGACACGGACAGCTACGCCCAGCGAGTCGCGGTCACCGGCGGCGCCCCGCAGAGCTCGCTGAGCCTGCTGCCGGCCTTTGTCCCGGCGGGCTCCGTGCAGCTGATCGGCCTCGGGACCGGCCTGGCCTGGAGCCTGAACTACCCCAGCCCCTCGGTGACCCACCTGTCGCTGGCCCGCACCACCGATGGCGGCCGTCACTGGCAGCAGTCCAGCCTCCGGCTGGACATCCCCGACGGCTCCCCGGCCGTGCCGCTGCTCGACTTCACCGACGTCACTCACGGCTGGCTCGTCCTGGGCAACGCCACCTGGCACACTGCCGACGGCGGCCTTACCTGGACCCGCGCCTAGCGGAAATCCCGGGCGACACGCGCCGGATGTCCCTGTCTTGGCGCGGCCCGGCGAACAGACTGGAACCATGTATCTCCAGGCGCCCGGCGGATCCGACGTCCTAGCCGACCCGGACCTGGGCGCGCCGGAGACGCCGGGCACAGCGGAGGCGGGCCGGCCCGGCCTGCGGAGCCTGGACGGCGTGCGGGACCGGATCGGTGTCTGGCGCGGGCTGCTCGACCGGCCGCTGACGTCCTACCACCTGGTCCTCGGCCTCACGGTCCTGCTGCTCGGGCTGGGCCTGGTCATGGTGGAGTCCACCGCGTCCGTCACCGACCTGATCGCCGGGCTGTCGCCCTACTCCGACTTCAAGAAGCAGCTGCTCGGCGCCGCCATCGGGCTGCCGCTGATGTGGGTCGCGGCCCGCTCGTCACCGCGGCTGTTCCGCGCCTTCGCCTATCCGCTGCTCGCGCTGGCCATCGTCGGGCTCTGCCTCACCTTGATCCACGGCGTCGGCGTGTCGCAGAATGGCGCGGCACGGTGGATCAACCTCGGCGGCCAGCAGATCCAGCCCTCCGAGATCGCCAAGCTGGCCCTGGTGGTGTGGGGCGCCGACCTGCTGGCCCGCAAGGACAAGCTGGGCCAGCTCGCCGACTGGCGGCACATGCTCGTTCCGCTCATGCCGGGCACCGCGGTCCTGTGCCTGCTCGTGATGACCGGCGACGACCTGGGCACCACGTTCATCCTGCTGGTCATCTTCCTGGCGCTGCTGTGGGTCATCGGGACACCCGGGCGGGTGTTCGGCGGCCTGCTCATCTTGATGGCCCTGGCCATGGTACTGATGATCGTGTCGGCGAAATACCGTCTGGGCCGCCTGCTCGGGTTCTTCGACCAGCAGGGTGGCCACAGCGGCGCCAACTGGCAGAGCACGCAGGGCAAGTACGCGCTCGGCTCGGGCGGCATCTTCGGCGTGGGCCTCGGCGCCGGCCGGCAGAAGTGGGGCTACGTTCCCGAATCCACGAGCGACTTCATCTTCGCCATCATCGGCGAGGAACTCGGGCTGGTCGGCACGCTGTGCGTGGCCATCATGTACGGCGGGATGGCGTTCGCCGGCCTCCGGATCGCCCGGCGCGTGCCCGACGTGTTCGCGCGCCTGGCCGCGACCGGCATCACCGCGTGGATCGTGATCCAGGCCGTGGTCAATATCGGCGCGGTGATCGGCGTTCTGCCCATCACCGGCGTGCCGCTGCCCCTGGTCTCGGCCGGGCTGTCGTCACTGCTGAGTACCCTGGTCGCACTGGGCATGCTGATGTCGTTCGCCAGGCATGAGCCGGGTGCGCAGGAAGCTTTGCTCGCACGTGGCCCCGGCTGGCCGCTGCGCGTTCTAAGCTGGCTCGGTCTATCCAAGCGCCGACGATAGAGCGGCAGCAGTTCAGGGACGAGGCATGAGGGTATTGCTTGCCGGCGGCGGGTCCGCCGGACACATCGAACCAGCTCTCGCGGTAGCGGACGCCCTGCGACGGGCCGACCCGGACGTCGAGGTGACCTGCCTGGGTACCGAGCGCGGCCTGGAGACCAGGCTGATCCCGCTGCGCGGATACCCGCTCGAGCTCATCCCCGCCGTGCCGATGCCCCGGAGCGTGACACCCCAGCTGCTGACCGTTCCCGGTCGGCTCGCTGGTGCCATCAACGCCGCCGCCGGCGTGCTGGACCGGACCCGGGCCCAGGTGCTCGTCGGCTTCGGCGGGTACGTCGCGACCCCCGCCTACCTGGCGGCCCGGAGGCGCCGCGTGCCCATCGTGGTGCACGAGGCTAACCCGCGGCCGGGCCTGGCCAACCGGCTGGGCGCCCGGTTCACCACGCACGTCTACACCGGCCATCCCGACACCCAGCTCAGGAACGGGAAGTACCTGGGCATCCCGATCCGCCGGGAGATCGCCGAGCTTGACCGGCTGGCCATCGGCGACAAGGCCCGGGCCCACTTCGGGCTGCGCCCGGACATGCCCGTCCTGCTGGTCACCGGCGGCTCACAGGGGGCCCGATCGCTGAACAAGGCGGTGTTCGGCGCCGCCGGGTGGCTCCGGGACGCCGGCGTCCAGGTGCTGCACGTCATCGGGCCGCGCAACGGCGTGGACGCGCCGGTTACCGCCGTCGGCGTGCCCTACGTGGCCACGCCCTACATCGACCGGATGGACCTGGCCTACGCGGCCGCCGACTTCGCGCTGTGCCGGGCCGGCGCGATGACGTGCGCCGAGCTCACCGCGGTGGGCCTGCC
>Ga0070735_10001576_pt1 | contig 21835 bp, 19 predicted proteins | sample Coa_R1_FD_66443 | JGI IMG/M metagenome (GOLD analysis project Ga0070735, IMG submission 66443) | Surface soil microbial communities from Centralia Pennsylvania, which are recovering from an underground coalmine fire - Coalmine... | ecosystem: Environmental > Terrestrial > Soil > Unclassified ...
GAGTTCTACAACGCCTTTAATACTCCCTCGTTCGGATTGCCGCCAGTTCTGGATGCCGGTTCGGTTTGCCTCTCTGGAGTCGACTGCATTAACACGCCGAAGGGACTCGTCGGGTTCAACCCGGATCCGGCATTCGGCGTAATTTCGACCACTACTGTTGCACCGCGGATTATCCAGTTTGCGTTGAAGCTTTATTTCTAGAGAATTTGCGTGTCCATAGTCGGCAGCGCGAGTTTTCTAGTTACCGCTTCCGGTCCATGCAGCCGAGAAGCGGAGATCCTCCCTCAAGGGATCGCGACCAGCCGTTCGCCGTTAACTCGGCACGATGCGAACTGTCCAAAATCTTTGGTGCGGTTTCCAATTAAGAAAGGGGGAGCCTTATGGCTCCCCCTTATCATGAATTATTGCTGCGTCAGACTCGGCAGGTTCGCCGTCTTGTTTAACCCTAGCGCCCGCAGTTGTTACTTGTTCGACATGGTGCTTTACTTCCTGGGCCGCAGAAGCTGGCTTTCCATCCACGCTGAATCAGGTTCGAACTGCGCTCCCGCCGGAACTGCCCCGGCGTAGCCCTGTCGCGATCCGTTCCCATCCTGAGAAACAGCGTGGTACATACAAGCCGGTTGCACAGCTGCCAGACTGCGCATGCCGAACGAACCAGCGTCGAAGTAGCCGCATTCGAGCTTTTGCAGTTGCGTATTCGGCGTAAGAGCGACCGGATAAGCTTCCGCTGCGCCGCTCGGCACGCTCACTCCCTGGGTGGCGGCCGCGACGCCATTGCGCCCAACGATCACCTGTTGGACCCTAGCTAGGATTTCTCCCGCATCAACCAGGTTCTGATTTTCCGCCGCCTGATATTTGGGCCAGTCGTAGCGGAACGACTCCAACGAACCATCGTTGATGAAAGTGATAACAATGCGGGAACCGTTGCCGACGACCGGAACTCCGTGGAGGGTCCGGCCGAACACGATCCGGTTGGCCACGACGGCCTGACTCGTTTCACCCGTTTTTGCATCCTGGCCGCCTTCCACACGGTAGTCGGCACGAACCGCAACCAGTGCCTCGTCTGCTCCCAGTGCGATCTCGGAAGACAGTTTCTCCGCGATGAAGGCACGCCCTTTTTGTTCCAGCTCTGCCGCCGACATTTCTTGCGACGGAGACTTGCCTAGAGAGTGGGCCCGTGCTTCGACTGCGGAGTCCTGATAATCAGCCCCCGAGCCATCTGCTGTTACTTCCAGAGCCCACTGATCGCCCGAGATGATTAACCTGCTGCCAATCTGCTTGCTTTGGTAAGCACTGCCGGGGTGAAGTCCCTCGATTAAGCGCTGGCTCACTTGCTTCTGATCCACGTTGCCCGTGCGCTGTAAAACTGCGAGCGACGTTTCCTTGAATCCCTGCGTTACTGAGAATTGTTGCTGTGCCTTCGTTTGCGGAAGATCTTCCGCGCTTGCGGTGCTGCCAGCGATCATTGTGCTTGCCGCTAGCGCCGCGCTTAGTGCGAGACTGAGATTCCTGCTTTTCATTGCCATTCTCCTTTTATTTGGTATGAAGTTTTGAGTAAGTCTTTATCGTGTTGGCCGCGGTTACGGTTGTCCCCACCAGGTCCAGCAGTAGTAGCCGATCTGGCTGTCGCGCAGAACGGACTCCGACATGAGGTTGCCCAGAGTTACGCCCTGGCGAGTCCAACAGGCGCTTTTGTTGGCACCCGTGTTGGCGACTGCCGGGTTGTTATCGTTGTCGTTGTTGTAGACCGCATTCAGCCACGAAGTGCCGATCGAGAAGTTCTCCTGCATCAGTTGTGCAAATTCTTCTCCGATCACGTCGGTGTTGTCGTCCCACAGCAGTTCGCTTCCACCTACCACAACTTTGAGACCGCCGCTGAAAGGCGACTGCCAACGATTCACCAGCTTCCCGTCGGCGCTCTTCAAGGTGTCGCAAGAGAAAGTCGCGAGCGCTTTGAGCTCTTTCCCCTGGGAGCCGAATCGCATATTCGGGGTCCACGCAAAACAACCAGGAGAACCTCCACCTGGGCACGACTGGTCCCACATTGCATAGCCAGCCCAGTCGGCGTTGTTGCTGGCAATGGTGCCGTGGGTGCTCATGATGAAGAAGTCCACACTGTCCGCCCCACCGCAGCTATCGCAGGTCTCGCTAGGATTCCCATAGTTGAGACTGTTTTCGCCGCCATGCAAGTTGAAGTAGAAATCGACAATGTTTCCGCCTGTTGTAACGATCTGGCTGTCGAAATTCGAGCAGATTGGGTCCACGTTGATGTCCGGCGCCCAGCCATTCTGGAATGTGCCTTGACACCGTGAACCGTAGTGAATGGTCCCGGCCATCGCCGGCGAAACACACAGAGCTAGCAAAGTGATTCCAGCCATCCCCATGAGTGCACGCCGAGGGATACCGCTGAATGAAATCGAGAATCTTCCTGTCATAACTCCTCCTTGAGTATTGGTCTAATTTCGGACCGTGATGCAGGCCACAAAGCCTGTCATTCGAAGTAGCGGGAAAAACAAAAAGGTGGGGTCATGCCTGAGTCGAAAAATGTTCGGGCTGTTCTGAGGCCGGTTGTGATACCTTGCCCTACACCGTGCTAGGGGTCGCCTCATGGAAGGTTCTGCTGGAACTGGTCCTTCAAAAGTCGAAGTGACTCAATTACTTAGAGCATGGGGGAGCGGGGATAACGAAGCCCTCGAGCAACTGACCCCGCTCGTCGAGCGGGAACTGCACCGTTTAGCCCATCGCTACATGGTTCGCGAAAATCCTGGTCACACTTTGCAGACCACGGCTCTAGTCAATGAAGTTTACTTGCGCCTGGTGGATATTCAGCAGGTGAGCTGGCAGGATCGCGCTCACTTCTTCGCCATTTCCGCGCGCATGATGCGCCGGATTCTTACAGATTTCGCGCGTTCCCGAAATTATCAGAAGCGAGGCGGCGGGGCAGTGCAAGTCACCTTGGATGAGAAGCTTCTTCTGAATCCTGAGAAGGATGCGGATATCCTGGCGCTTGACGAAACGCTGAATCAATTCGCCACACTATATCCGCGACAGGCTCAGGTGGTGGAACTGCGTTTTTTTGGCGGGCTTGATGTTCAGGAAGCTGCTGAGGCCCTGAAGATATCTCCCGAGACAGTCAAGCGCGACTGGAGATTCGCCAAGTCCTGGTTCCATCGCGCGTTAAGTGGTGAAAACGGTAATGAAGCCTGAGCACTGGGTACAGGTTGAACAGCTATATCATGCAGCGCTGGAGCAGGATGACGCTGAACGCCGTGCCTTTCTGGAAAATGCGTGCGGCGACAATGACGCCTTGCGCCGCGAAGTGGAATCGTTACTCTCGCACGACAAACAAGCAGAAGATTTTATTGAGTCCCCCGCCATCGAAGCCGTAGCCCTAGCCATAGCTCGGAATCAGCCTGGTTCTCTACTCGAATCCGGCCTTGATATGACCGAGCGGACCATCTCTCACTACCGCATTCTCGAAAAGCTCGGAGGCGGCGGAATGGGAGTGGTTTACAAAGCTCGCGACATTCGACTCGGTCGCTTGGTTGCGCTGAAGTTCTTGCCCGAGGGGTTCTCTCAAGATCCAACCGCGATCAGCAGATTCCGCCGCGAGGCTCGCGCCGCCAGTTCGTTGAACCATCCCAATATATGCACCATCTACGACATCGGTGAATCTGAGGGCCATGCCTTCATCGCCATGGAGTATTTGGACGGCTGCACGCTGAAGCATTTGATTGACGAGCAGTCGTTAGGAAACGCGAGATTGATCCGGCTCGCTGTTCAGATCGCAGCCGCGCTCGAAAGCGCTCACACCCAGCACATCATTCACCGCGACATCAAACCAGCCAACATCTTCGTGACTCAGAGGGGCGAAGCCAAGATCCTCGACTTCGGGTTGGCCAAACTTGCTCCGGTGGGAGCAAAAAATACGACGTTCGGGGCGCCAAGTTCGCCGGCGAAGAGCACAGAACTGGAATTGACAAGCCCGGGCGTGGCAATCGGAACCGTTGCCTATATGTCGCCCGAGCAGGCACGCGGGGAAGACCTCGATGTCAGGACTGATCTGTTCAGCTTCGGCGCTGTGCTTTACGAAATGGCCGGCCGCAAGCGGGCGTTCGATGGTACAGCAACTGCCCTCGTATTTGATGGCATCCTGAATCGCAATCCAGTTGCCCTCCCAACTTTGAATCCCGACCTTCCCAAAGACTTAGTCAACGTCATTGACAAGGCGATGGTGAAGGACCGGGATGCGCGATACCAATCAGCAGCGGAAATGCTGGCGGACTTGAAAGCGATTGCGGAGAACCCGAGGGCACACTTTAGGAATGTCACGCGTCAGACCCGATCCGTTCCGAACAGTTTCACTCAGATATTACCCTGGAGCGTAGCCGCCGCTCTTGTCCTCGCGCTCATCACATTCTTGGGCTTCTATGTGCGCAGTCAATATAAACGACGTCAATCAACTATAGGCAACCTGGAAATCCCTGCCCGCCGCTCGGTTGCCGTCCTCGGACTCAAGAATTTGTCCGGCAAATCCGACGACGATTGGCTTTCTACCGCTGTTTCGGAAATGCTGACAACAGAACTGGCGGCCGGAGAGAAGTTGAGAACGATTTCTGGCGAGGACGTTGCCCGCACGCGCGCCAGCTTGGCCCTCCCGAACACCGACAGCCTCGGCCGCGACACATTAAGGCGGGTCCACAAGAGCTTGGGAACAGATTTTGTTGTGATCGGATCTTACCTGGACATGGGTGGGCAAGTGCGCCTCGATCTCCGCCTGCAAGATGCAAATATGGGCGAAACCATTGCCACGGTTTCCGACGAAGGATCGCAAGCCCAGCTTCTCGATCTGGTATCCCGCAGCGGTCAGCAGTTACGCGAAAAGTTGGGAGTGCAAGCGATAACACCCTCCGACGCAGTAAGCGTAAAGGCTTCCATGCCGTCTAACCCCGATGCAGCTCGGCTTTACTCCCAGGGTCTTGACAGACTTCGCACCGACGACGTTCTTGCCGCTCGCGACCTGCTGGAGGAATCAGTTGCTGCCGAACCCGCGTATCCTCTGTCTCACGAAGCACTGGCTGCGGCATGGGATGAACTGGGCTATGACCATAAAGCCAAGAGTGAGGCCAGCAAAGCGTATCAGTTATCGAGCCACCTCTCTCGCGAGGACCAATTGGCTGTCGAAGGCCGGTATCATCTCGTCGCCGGTGATTACGACAAAGCCGTCGAAGTCTATCGGGCCCTCTTCACGCTGCTGCCGGACAACCTTAACTACGGCTTGAACCTGGCGAAGGCTCAAGCTGATGCCGGCAAAGCCGGCGACGCCCTCAGCACGCTGGACTCCGTGCGTAAACTCCCTCCGCCCTTGAGCGAAGACCCGAGGATTGATCTGCAAGCAGCGACAGCATATCGGTCGGACCACGCGAAAGCGTTGGCTGCGGACGAAGAAGCCGTCAAGAAGGGCCAAGCCTTCGGCGCAAAGTGGATCGTGGCGCGTGCGCGCGGCAGCGCCTGCGCACACTTAACGGAAATGGGACAACTGGATGCAGCTTTTACAGCATGTCAGGATGCGCGTCAGATCTACGCGACAACCGGAGACCGCAATGGCGAAGCAAAAGAATTAAACGATCTCGCCTACATCTCGATTCAGCAAGGGAAATTGGCCGAGTCCAAAGAGCTATTCAAGCAGGCTCTGGCACAATTCCGCTCCATCGGCAATGACGCGGCAACGGCTGCCACTCTAGCAAACCTGGGCATAACCGTTTATGGCGAGGGCGATCTTGCAGGAGCATATCGCATGCTGCGCGCCGCACTTCCCAAGTATCAAAAGGTCGAAGATTTTGAAGGCGAGTCTCTTCTTCTCACCAACCTTGGAGAATTATTGACCGACGAAGGAGAACTGCACCAGGCAGAGCAGAATTACCGGCAGGCCCTGGCCCTTGCTGAACGTACCAACGATAAGCGTTCCATGGCGTATGCGCTGGCGGGTCTGGGTGATCCGCTCCTTTGCGAGGGGAACCTGGTCGAGGCGAGGAAATCTTACGAGAGATCCTGGTCTCTGCGTGAGGAAATCGGTGAAAAAGCGGCTGCCGCCGAATCCCAGACCTATTTGGCTGAGTTGACGATTGAGGAAGGCCAGCCGGCCGTTGCCGAAAACCTGGCACGCCAAGCGCTCAAGGAATTTCAGAACGATCAACAGTCAGACGATGAGCTCACAGCCTCCGCGGTGCTGATCAAGGCCCTGCTGGCTGAGAACAAAATAACCGAGGCTCGAGCGATTGTGGATGCGGAGTCTGCGCTCGCAGCTAAAAACCAGAATCACATTATTGGACCATCATTCGTCATTGCGGCCGCGCGCACAAGGGCAGCATCTGGCGACATCAATCAAGCAAGGGCAAACCTCGAAGCAGTCTTGAAGGCAGTCCACAAAGAGCGATTCGTCGGATACGCATACGAAGCTCGCTTAGCGTTAGCAGAGATTGAAATCCGGTCGGGGCGGCGTGCGGCTGGGCTGTCCGAATTAGCGTTGCTCAAGGCTGACGCCAACGCCAAGGGTTATGGCCTGATTGCACACAAAGCGGCTACCAAACAGTGACGGTGGCGGCTGTTGCTTCCAATCCATGCAGCCGAGGAGCGGATTTCTCGACATCACCTCTGCATGAACGTTAATTTTTCATCGCTGCCAAGGCTGTCTGGAGCTGGGCAACCGTGTCTTCATTGATTATGCTCAGTGCTGTCATGCCATTGCGGGTCTGGAATTGTGCCAATGCGGATAATGTGCGCAGCCCCGGGAACCCGTCCGTAGGCCCGGGTTCAAATCCGAGGTAAGTGAGATACAACTGGGCTGCTCGAACGCCCAGGTCCGGAAGAACGCCGGATGAGTATTTCTGAAATTCCGCGTTCAAACGCAAATCATACCGATTGATCGCATAGTTGATCCCGTTGTAGCCTCGCGCAAAGGTTGTCCAGTCGTGGGCCCGTAACGCGGCGTGAAGTTTGTGGCTGATTAGGAAATCCCCCATCGCAGCAAGCTGTCGATTCTCCGAAACCAGCATGGCGGCGACCATGGCTTCCACACTGTCGAAGCCCGCAGATCCAAAATGCTCTCCCATGATCTGGCCGATGCCCCAAGAGGTGCTCTGCAGGGCAGCATTCTTGTCACGTTTGATGGCCTCGCTTAGACGCTCGTATTGGTGGGCGCCGAATGGCCCATAGTTTCCTGGAGTGGGATAGCTGATATCGGTGTCTGAATCGTAGCGACCTTGGGTTAGCCGATGAAAGATGTGGCGTTCGAACAGGATCTGCGGGCGCCGATCATCCAAGAATCCGCAACCTGAGGTCTCGACTGCCAGCACCGCCCAAATTTCGGCCGCGGATACCCCCAGGTTGCCGGCGACGGATGCAAGCCCATCGGCCGATAAGGCCGACGCTACTCCTTGGAATGGGATTTTCACTAAATTGCCCTTCCTGCATTGTCGTGGAGTTGCCGAACCAAGACAGGATAGAAAATCACGTCTTGGTGTGTCCTACGTCACAGACCGTTGTGTCGAGCGGTGGTGTACTTGGCTATCGAGGAGAATCGCCGTGTGCCTTGCCATACCGGGAAAGGTCATTGAAGTTCAAGAAAACGGCGCGCTGCGGAGCGCCCGCGTGCAATTTGGCGGCATTGTGCGGCAAGTATCGCTGGATTTCGTTCCCGAAGCCGCTCTAGGCGATTACGTCATGGTTCACGTTGGTTTCGCCATCAGCCGGGTCGATGCGGTCGAGGCCGAGCGCACCTACAAACTGCTAGCGGAAATGGGAACCCTGGAAGAGGAACTGGCATCTTCTGAGTCGTAGTCATTCTGCGTTTCCCTGCCGGAGCCAGTTTCTCCGCCCACCTGGTTGTAGTCGAGCTCACATCTGCATGTGACATCCGTCACCGATGGTATGTTCACGCGTGGTTAGACTCCGAATGTAAGTTCTCTCCTATGAAATACCTGGATGAATATCGAGACCATCGAATCGCTCTTTCTCTAGCCGCCGAAATTTCCCAATGCGCGACCCGTCCCTGGGTCTTGATGGAGATTTGTGGCGGCCAGACTCACACGATCATGCGTTACGGAATTGATGAGCTCCTGCCTAAAGGAATCGAGCTTGTCCACGGCCCGGGATGCCCCGTCTGCGTGACGCCGCTTGAGACAATCGACAAGGCGATCGAACTCGCGATGCGGCCCGACGTAATCCTGGTGTCTTATGGAGACATGTTGCGCGTCCCGGGATCGCGGTCCGATCTTTTCAGAGCAAAAGCCCAGGGGGCGGACGTTCGCATCGCATACTCTTCGACAGAGGCAGTCAGAATCGCCAAGGCGACTCCGGGTCGCAAAGTTGTATTCCTGGCGATTGGATTTGAGACCACAGCTCCAGCTAACGCGATGGCTCCGTGGCTGGCCAAACGCGAAGGGCTAACCAACTTCTCGATGCTGGTTTCGCATGTTCTCGTTCCGCCAGCAATTCGGGCGCTGATGGTCTCAGGATCGAATCGCGTGCAAGCTTTCATCGCTCCCGGACACGTCTGCACCGTGATGGGATGTGGAGAATACGAAGAACTGGTACGTGATTTTCGGATTCCCATCGTGGTCGGGGGCTTTGAGCCGGTCGATTTGTTGCAGGCGGTTCTCATGCTGGTTCGCCAATTGGAGGCAGGAGAGGCCAAGCTTCAGAACCAGTACGTGCGGTCGGTGAGTTACGAGGGAAACCTCCCAGCCCAAAAGATCACGGCTGAGGTGTTTGAAGTGAGTGATCAGAAATGGCGCGGCATTGGCGTCATTCCGAGAAGTGGGTTGCAACTGCGTCCGGAATATGCTGCTTACGATGCCAATCTGGTCTTTGAACTTAAAGATCTGAGCGTAGACGAGCCGGCAGAATGCATCAGCGCCCAGGTCCTGCAAGGCTTGAAGAAACCGACCGATTGCCCCGCCTTTGGTATGCGGTGCACCCCGCAAAACCCACTGGGAGCTCCAATGGTTTCGTCTGAAGGGGCCTGCGCTGCTTACTATCAGTATCGGCGCCATGTCGTATCCGGCGCGGAGAACAACAGTGTCCACCACTAAAACCATTGCCGAAATCAGTTGTCCCACTTCGTTGCCCGCCAAGGACACGATCCTGCTCGGCCATGGAAGCGGGGGCCGGCTGAGCGCCGATCTGGTTCGCGACGTTTTTCTGCCTGCATTCGGCAACCCGGTTCTAGCGCGGTTAGACGACCAGGCGGTCGTAAATGTGAACGGTCAGCGACTCGCCATGACGACGGATTCCTTCGTCGTGAAACCCTTGTTTTTCCCCGGTGGAGACATCGGCTCGCTCGCGGTTCACGGAACGGTAAACGACCTCGCTATGGGCGGTGCCACCCCTTTGTTCCTCAGCGCCGCATTCATCATCGAAGAAGGTCTTTCAATGGAGATCCTCCAGCGTGTGGTTGCCTCCATGCATACGGCGGCGGCTGCTGCTGGCGTTCAGATTGTCACAGGCGACACCAAGGTGGTCGAAAAGGGCAAGGGTGACGGGTTGTTCATCAATACCACCGGCATTGGGCTTGTTCCAGAGGGCCTGGAGCTCTCGGCCGACCGCGCCCGGCCGGGCGACAAGGTACTCCTTAGCGGGAGCATCGGCGATCATGGCATTGCTATCCTGGCCCAACGCGAAGGCTTGGAGTTTGAGACGCAGATCCAGAGCGACAGCGCGGCTCTGCACACTTTAGTTGCCGAGATGCTCGGCGCCAGTCGCGAGATTCGCTGCATGCGCGACCCCACCCGTGGCGGAGTTTCCAGCACCATGAACGAGATTGCTCAGCAATCGCATGTCGGAATCGAACTGGCTGAACAAAAGATTCCGATCCGCGAGGAAGTTCGCGGCGCGTGCGAATTGCTTGGCCTCGATCCCTTGTATGTGGCCAATGAAGGTAAGTTGATTGCGATTGTCTCTCCCGATGTCGCCGAGACAATCCTGAGAGCAATGCGGCTCAACAGCCGTGGCACCGAAGCTCAGATCATTGGCACGGTTAAAGCAGAGAACCCTGGACTGGTAACGATGAGGACAGCACTAGGCACCACTCGCGTTGTAGACATGCTGACTGGGGACCAGTTGCCACGAATCTGCTGAATCTGTCGCGCTCGAGATGAAGGTACGACCTTCGGCCTTATCCGCTTTTAAGGATGGGTATCCAGCGCAACATTTCAGCCGTGAAAGGTCCGATCAGGCGGGTTGGAGTGACAGCCTTTCTTCTTCAGCCGGGGCCCACCAGATGCTAGGATCAATCGGATGTTGCCTGCACTCGTAGTGAATCCCGAGCCGATCGAGTTCATTCAAGACTTCGACGATCGCCCGCGCAACGGAAGCCTTCACGGGAGCGCTTAGGTTGCAACCAGCTCCATACGAGCCCCCGGTCACGCCCACTAAAAGGACCTCGGGTGGAGCGATTCCAAAAAGGTCGGCAGAAAGCAGGGTCTCGACCAAAGCCGGGGAATGTGGATCCATCCTAACCTGTGGGGTATGGCGAATAATGTCGTCCTTGCGATACAGAATCACCGTGCCTGCAGGTTCGCCACTTTTCACAGAGTCGATCAGAATAACTGCATCTTTTCCAGAAATCTCATCGATGAGATCCAGGGCCGGAGTTCCCAGATCGGCGACTTCGACCCCCTTCTCAAATTCATAACAGGCTGTCAGAAGCCGGGCGACATACGGCCCAATGCCGTCGTCCTCCAGCAGCACGTTTCCGATCCCACAGATGAGAATCCTTTTCACAGTACCTTCACTTTCGCAATCTCGCGTCCGGAGGGATCGAACGTATGGCACGCGCATGCCATACAAGGATCAAACGAGTGAATCGTTCGTAATACTTCGAGCGGCTTCTCTGGATCGGCAATCGGATTTTGCAGTAAAGAAGCCTCGTAAGGCCCATGAGCCCCGGCACTGTCGCGTGGGCTGGCGTTCCAGGTCGAGGGTACGACCGCCTGGTAGTTTTTGATCTTTCCGCCATCGACCACGACCCAGTGCGATAGTGTGCCGCGGGGCGCTTCATGCGTGCCGACGCCCATAATTTCGCCGCTTGGGAATGAAGGCGGATTGTGAACTTCCAAGTCGCCCTTGGCGATATTGTTCACCAGTAGCTGCCAGTGCTTGTCAGCTAGATCAGCCAGCATTGCGCAGCGGATCGCCCGCGCCAGGTGGCGCCCCATTGTTGATTGCATGTCATTGATCGTGACCTTCCGCTTCGACACGGCGGACACAGTTTCCAGCGCCTGATCGGTCCACTTCCTGGTGAGAGGATCGCCGATTGCATAGCCCACGAGAATCTGTGACAGCGGTCCGACCTGCGCGGGCTTGCCCTCGAATCGTGGTCCCTTCACCCAGGAGTATTTCGCATCCGCCTGCCAATCTGTGAATTCCGGCTCGGTTTCACCCTTCCACGGGTGCAGTGGCTTGTTTCCGCGATAGTAAGCATGCGTGACATCCTCCGTCACGGAATCGCGGAACGATTGATCGGCAGCGCTCTTGAATATCCGGACATTTTGCAGGTTACCGCCGGGAATGTAGCCGCCCGGAAGATCAAACTGAGTCGCTTTCGAATCCAGCGGCAGATCCGGAACGGCCAAGTAGTTGTTAACCCCTTTGCCGTAACCAAACCAATCCGCGTAGAGGGCTGCCACCGCACACGCGTCGATGAAGTAAACCTGGCGCACGAAATTGGCGACTTCGTCGCTCAGGACCTTCATCTGTTCCAACCGGTCCATGCTCAATACGGCTTCGCTGTCCAGGTTGATGGCGTTGGCGACGCCGCCGACCGTCAGGTTCTGAATGTGCGGGGTCTTGCCGCCCAGCATGGCAACGACCTGGGTAGCTTTCCGCTGATATTCGAGCGCCTGCAGATAGTGCGAGAACGCCAGCAGGTTGACCTCAGGCGGTAGTTTCATCGCCGGATGTCCCCAATAGCCGTTCATGAAAATCCCGAGCTGGCCGCTGGCAGCAACCGCCTTCACCTTGTCCTGGGCAGCCTTCATTGCATTCTTCGAGTTGCCCGTCCACGGCGACAGGGACTCCGCCAGCGCGGCGGTTTTCGCCGGATCCGCCTTGGGGATTTGCATCACGTCGACCCAATCCAACGCCGACAGCTGATAGAAGTGCACGATGTGATCGTGCAGCCCATGGTTGATCAGAATCATGTTGCGGATGTACTGCGCGTTCGCTGGGATTTCCAGCTTTAGCGCGTCTTCCACCGCGCGCACACTGGCCATTGCGTGCACCGTCGTGCAGACGCCGCAGAACCTCTGCGTAAACAGCCACGCCTCTCGCGGATCGCGGCCTTTGAGGATATTTTCGATTCCGCGCCACATTGTGCAAGAAGCCCATGCGTCCGACACGGCGCCGTTGTTTATCTCAACATCGACTCGAAGATGCCCTTCGATTCTCGTGATTGGATCAACCGTAATTCGTTTCGTCATAAGTTGTTACCTATAGCTTGAATTTTTCTGCTAAATATCCTCAGTCCCCTGTTGCAAATTGTCCCCGGCCCACCCGCACCGGAATCTTCTGTGCCGTGGCTTTCCGTGCCTTAATCGTCTCCATCGCGTTCCACAACCGCATCGGCGCCGGCAAAATCGCCAGAATCTTCGCCAGAAAGATGAAGATGGCGACTGCGATCGCGATGAATCCCAGCGAGATCAAGCTCTCGATTGCGCTCGGGAAGTAAAATGCGTTCGCCCTCGGCTGGAATGCGAGCGTGGTAGGGCTGAAGCGATACAACATGCCACCGACCGCCACCAGCGACTGACCGAGGAACATGAGGCGTGGGTTTTCCAGGTTAATCGCGCCTCGCAGTACCATGACTGCGGATAGCAGCAGCATCATTTCCGCCCAGAAAAGAACTGCGTAGATATCGGCCCGGAACGCCGCCACAATTTGTCCTCGAACCGCGAGATCGATCACCCGGAATACAATCCAGGTCCAGATAAGCCCGACCGTAAGGCGATTCAATTCATTCAAAACGTCAATGTCGAACGGTCGATTCCACATCAACCCTGCGAACAGCAACGTCAACGAGACACACGCGAAGCCCAGGAACGCCGCCGCCCACACATACAGAAGAGGCAAGAACGGCGTCTGCCACAGTGGCGAAACCCGCGTGCCACCCAGCAGCATCAGCGCTCCGAGCGATGACTGGTGCATGGCCGGTAGAACGTAGGCGAGGCTTATGATCCACGGATAGCCGGCCATCAGGAACTTCTCCACCTTTTTAAGAGGAGCCTGATATCGCGGCCACTGTTCAAACGCGTATTCAAGACCCGCCGGCACGTTTTCGAGCAAAAGTGGGATTGTGGCGTACACGCTCATGCAGACCGCAACTTCGAGCAGTGGCGAATGCAAGTTCCAATGCCACGGGAAGGCGATCCAATAGAAGTTCCACGGACGGCCTACATCGACGCCTAGCATGGCCAATCCGAACAGATAAGCCAGCAAACTCGTGAGGAGGGCTGTGCGCATAACCACATGCAGGTTGTTGCGCTTGAATAGCCACGCTGCAATGCCGACCGCAAAACCGCCCGATCCCAGACCGGTCAATACCATCGTGTTGAACGTCTTCCAAATGCCCCAGGCGTAAGCATCATTCATGCCGCTCGCCGGTCCGAGTCCGACAATCTCCCGATAAACCACCAGCAGCATGCCGAGCGCACCTAATCCGCATAGCGCCATGAAGGGCCGAGTCCAAATAGGCACATCGAAAACAGGAACGTCTCTTTCCCAAGCTTCTCTCTTCATATTTGTGGCCTCAGCCCGGTATTTTTCTCTTCGATCTCCGCGTGCTCCTGGTGGTGCTTCCAGTTCTTGCTAATGGTGCCCACCAACGTGGCGTACAGCCCGATCGGCACGATCAGGTAGCTGTAGAGGCGGTGCTGCCACTTCAAATATTTCTGCGGAACGGATTCCTCACCGAGCGCAGGAAGACCGAGTTCTTCGAAGTCGACGTGCGCCAGATAAAGAACTTGCGTGCCGCCGCCTTCCGTCTCGCCGAATACTCGATCCTGATAGTACTTGCCAGGATTCGCGGCAATCCGGCTCTTCGCTTCGTCCAACAGCTGTTGCCGTGGACCAAAGATAACGGCCTTGCGAGGACAAACCGACGTGCACGCTGGCTCCTGCCCCTTCGCGAGCCGCTCCTTGCAAAGTTCGCACTTCACGATCTCCGGATTGAAGCCTTCCCAGCGGAACTTCGGTACGTGATAGGGACAAGCGATTTCGCAATAGCGGCAGCCCACGCAGTATTTTCCCGTCCAGGTAACGATGCCGCTCTTTGCATCTTTCTTGAGTCCACCGAACATGCACGCCGCAACGCATGCCGGATCGACGCAGTGCATGCACTGCTGTTTCACGTATGAAAACGATTCGCCTGCTTTTGCTGGCTTATACAGCTTAATGATGGTTTTGGTCCGCGAATTCAGGTCAGTGGGAGCCTGATGCAGCGGATCGCGGCGATTGTCGGGCTCAAGACCATTGGCTTTTGTACACGCCACAACGCACGACTGGCATCCGATGCAGCGGGTTGCGTCATAAAGCAGACCCACCGCTCCCGCCGGCGCTTTCGCAGGTTCTTCGGCATGCACGATACCGCCGAGCGCCGTTGCCGAAACTGCGCCGCCTGCCGCCACTGCTGCGGTCCCGGTGGTTATTTTCTTAAGGAGATCACGGCGATTCAGTTCCATTTCAGTCTCCTACTGGAACTCCCTTGTCAGATTTCTTGCTCTCGGACTCGACCTTGCCGGAGGGAGGCACCGACTCCGGCAGCCGCTTGGAAGCCATCAGAGCTGCCCCGCCGAGACCGCCAACAACGGCGCCTGCGAGAGCGGCAGCGGTGATTCCGACACCACCAATTGGCATGTTGACCAGCGGGTACGCATCCGGCGGCGTCACGCCGTGCACTTCGACCGTTTGGAAGATCGGCACTCGGAAAGCAATGTCCTTTTCTGTGCAACCGACGCAAGGAGCACCGATTCCAATCGGCCAGACATCGGGGGTCTCGTTAAAGTGCCGCGTGGAGCATGCTGCATGCGTAACCGGCCCTTTGCAGCCCATCTTGTAAAGGCACCATCCCTGCCGATGACCTTCGTCGCCGAACTCTTTCACAAATCGGCCGTTGTCAAAGTGAGCACGACGCGGGCAATGATCGTGGATAAGCCGATCGAAGGCGAACTTCGGCCGGTTGTATTGATCGAGTGCCGGCAGCCGGTTCATCGTCGCGTACTCCAGCACCACGGCCAGCAGGTTATAGGGGTTCGTCGGGCAACCGGGCAGGTTCACCACCGGTTTCGAGGTGAGGATGGAATCCACGCCCTGTGCACCGGTCGGATTCGGGTCAGCCGACGGCACACCGCCCCATGCTGCGCACGATCCCATGGCGATCACGGCAGCGGCTTTATTTCCGATCTCGTTGAGTACGTCAATGGCTGGCTTGCCCGCCAGCTTCATGTATTGACCTTTATCTTTGGTGGGTATTGAACCTTCGACCACCAGGACAAACTTCCCGGCATTTTCGTCGACCGCCTGCTTCAACGCTGCCTCGGCCTGATACCCGGAAGCGGCCATTAAGGTCTCGTGGTAGTCGAGCGAAATCACGTTAAGGATGAGATCCGCAACATCGGGACGTGAGGTTCGTAGCAGCGTCTCGGAACACCCCGTACAATCCTGGAAGTGAAGCCAGATCACTGACGGGCGCTTCGCCTTTCCAATCGTTTCTGCCACCTGCAAAACCGATTTCTTACTGGTCAGTGCCAGCCCAACCGGGGCGCTGACCATCAACATCCCGCATAGCTGGACGAAATTTCTCCGCGATACTCCGGCGGCTTCCAGTTGCTCTGCTATGGTTTGGTGCTTGGACATGTGCGACCTTCCTCAGTACGGCGTCGCCTCGAAGGTCGTGGGCCTGTCGACCCTGGACCAAGCTCGCCTTCGAGCCGAACCGGAGTTTGCTTTGTCCGCGGAGCCTAATGGGATGGGATTCGGGAGTGGGGCCAGCCAAGGCTTGGATTGAACGAGGAGACCGGGGCCGAGGGCACTGCTCAATAATTAAGAATGATTGCCTTCGCGCTGTTCCGGCCTATCTCCTCCCTGACCTGGCGTTACCTAAGGAACCCGATGCCATTCCGGTTGCTTCCGGCGTGGACGATACTGTTTATCGCCGGAATAGGCACTTGCCATCAGTGATTTCAGTCACACATGCGTGTGAGCGCCACACCCAGGTAGAGGCCTTTGGAAAGGCGCAATACCGTCAGACCTCGATTTTTGGCTGCTCCCATGCACTTCTGTGTTTGCAGAATTAGCCGGATGCATAGACAATTCAATAAACCGCAACCCTGAAAATCCAGACTTAATCGCAAGGATTCCCCTGCCATGAATTGTTACAAGCAGTTTTCCCTGTTAATTGTGATTGCCTTTGCTGCGTTTGAATTGAACTGCGGTGGAGGCCCGCAAAATCCTCAAGCATCTGGATCACCGTCCACTGCTTCCGCTAGCTCATCCCCAGGCGCCACGGCCCCCAGTTCCACGGCTGGTACCGGCTCAAGCGGCACCTCGGGTAGCGGAAGCGGTAGTTCGGGAAACAGTTCGAACTCCGGCGGAACGTCCGGTAGCGGCAGTTCAAGTGGGTCCGCTAACAGTGGTGCATCGAACAGTGGCAACTCTACTGGTACGACGTTCTCGAACCTCCACCAGAAGGGAGGATGGACGGGCTATGGACTCTTGCCGGCCTCTTACAGCATCTGTTCGTCTTGCGACCCGAATGGTCCCAAGGTTACATGGTCCATGCAGCAAGGCGTCAACGATCCGTCCCAGAGCGGCAACTCGACGAAGTTCAGTATCGGCGGGAAAATGCAATATTCCGACGCCCTTTGGAACAACCACCTGATCGGTGACTTTTCCTCCCGAGGCAAGCCTGACTCCGACCACAAGATTGTGCCGTCCGTGCACAATTTCACTTATGACGTTTATTTCTTCTTGAAAGACCTCGGGAAGTCGCAGGCGGTTGAATTCGACATCAACCAGTTCGTTAATGGCAAATCATTCATCTGGGGACACGAGTGCCGGATTGCTGGCGGAAACGAATGGGATATCTGGGACAACCCCGGCCAGAAGTGGCATCCCACTGGTGTCAAGTGCCACCCCAAAAATAACGACTGGAATCATCTCGTCATTCAAGCTCAACGCACCGACGACGACAAGGTGCTGTTCCAATCGATTACTTTGAACGGTCAGACAGCGACGTTGAACTACAAAGAGGATCCAACTCCGACGAAGTGGTATGGGATTACGATCAACTATCAGCAGGACGGAAATTACGCACAGCAGTCTTACTCGGTCTGGCTCGACAAATTGAACTTCACCTATTGGTAGAAATCAGGACTGACTTCCGCAAACGCAAGCGTGCACTACAGGTCCGGCTACTCTGCGTCATGAAAAATTACACCCAGCGTGAAGCGCATGCCGCGCCTCAGTGGACTCACGCCGTGCCGAATGTTGGTTCTGTAATAACCGCGCGTGCCTTTCACCGGTCGATACCGGGTAGTGAATATGACGAACTCGCCGCGCTTCGGAGCAATCACCTCAACCTTCGATTGAGCACGCGGCTGCTGCTCGACGAGAGCAAATTCTCCGCCTGCGTAATCGACGCCCGGTTCGTTTAAGAAGCACGTCATCTGCAACGGAAACGCTACCGCACCGTAGAGGTCCTGATGAAGGCAATTAAAATCACCCGTCTCGTAATGCAACAGCAGAGGTGTGGGTCGAGTCTGGCCACTCTTCTTGCATTGCGCAAGAAATGCAGCGTGGCTGTCGGGAAACCGCTCGCTAACTTCTAAGGCTTCATTCCACTCGTTGGCGAGCGGGACCAGGTACGGATAAGTGGATTCCCGAAGCTCTTGAACAATTTTCGGAAGGGGGTAGTTGAAATATTTATATTCGCCGCGGCCAAAGCGGTAGCGCGACATAACAACATGACTGCGGAATTTTTCTTCGCAGCCATACGTTGCAATCAACTCAGAACATTCGTTCTGGTTCAAGAGCGGAGGTATCAGCGCGAATCCCCGATCCCACAGAGACCGTTGATGCGTCCTCCAGTCAAGGGCTGCGAGCCTGCTCGCGATCGAGTTCTTCACTAACTGAGTCTAGGCGATACAAGTAGGAAACGACTATCCGAAACTTGCTCCCGAATCCCCTTGTCGTCTCGACTCATGCAACCAAAACTAATCGCCCACTGCGCCCTCGTAAGCGGGCGTATCCCACACGTAGCCCTCCTCGCCGTGCTGCGAGAGGTCCAGTCCCTGAATCTCATGACCTTCGTTAACGCGCAACCCTATGGTTGCGTCGACGATCTTGAGCGCAGCCAGAGTACCTACTATTGCCAGAGCCCATGCCACGCCGATCCCTACCAGTTGATTGCTGATTTGATGAGCATTGCCCTCAAGCAAGCCGGATGGCAGGAGATTGCCGTGCGCGTCCTTGAGAATCGGATTGATCGCGCTGCTGGCAAAAACCCCGGTCAAAATTGCCCCGAGAGTACCTCCGGCGCCATGCACCCCGAAGGCGTCCAGGGAGTCGTCGTAACCAAACCTTACCTTTACCTTCGCTACCATCAGATAACAGACGACGCCAGCCAATAGGCCGATCGCGAGTGCCGGCATCGGGCCGACAAAGCCCGCAGCAGGTGTGATTGCGACGAGTCCGGCCACGGATCCAGAGATTGCTCCGAGGGCGCTCGGTTTACCGTTGCGCAACCACTCGGCGCCAGTCCAGCCAACAACTGCCGCGGCCGCAGCGAAGTGCGTCGCCACGAATGCGCTGGTGGCCAGCGTTCCCGACGCCAAAGCGCTGCCAGCGTTAAACCCGAACCATCCAACCCACAACATGCAGGCGCCGATAAAGCTCAAAACGACGCTATGTGGAGGCATGGGCTGATCGGGATATCCCACTCGACGCCCGAGATAAAGCGCACATACCAGCGCTGAAACTCCCGACGTGATATGGACGACCGTACCTCCGGCGAAGTCCAGCGTTGGGAAGTGCCCGCCTAGCGCCGCATTGAGTAGACCTCCTTTACCCCACACCATGTGAGCCATAGGATCGTAGACGAGCACCGACCACAAGATCATGAACAAGGCCATCGCACCGAACTTCATGCGCTCGGCAAATGCGCCGGTGATCAAGGCCGGCGTGATCACGGCAAACATTAACTGGTAGATCATGAACGTCTGGTGGGGAATGGTCGGCGCATAAGCGGCCTCCGATGCCGCGCCAACCCCGTGAAGAAACAAATGCTGTAGCCCGCCAACGAAACTGTTCCCCGCTCCAAAACACAGGCTGTATCCAAAGATCGCCCACAGCACCGTGATCAACGCCATCATCGCGAAGCTCTGCATCATGGTGCTGAGCACGTTCTTTTTGCGCACCAGGCCGCCGTAAAACAATGCCAGCCCCGGCCCGGTCATCATTAGAACCAAGGCGGCGCACGTGAGCATCCAGGCATTGTCGCCAGCGCTTCTAGCATCCGCGACATTTTGCTCGAGCTTTGCGATGCGATCGTCCGTGGCTGCTGAGCCCTGACCCCACAGTGGCGCCGCGAGTGTCAAAACAAGGAGAACGAGCAGGAAAGAGCCAATGACCTTCTTACTCATGAAACTTGCCCCCACAATGCGTTCGTACTGAGCGCACTGTAACGAACACAAATCTCTCAGGGAAATTGAAAGTATTTATGGGAGGTATTGGGATTGGTTATGCGGCGGACGATGTTGGGCGCTACTTCTTCTCCGCCACTTCCAACCGGGTCTCGGCGCGCTTCAGGTCGGCGCCAGCTTCTTTGAAGTCTTCTTCGGTGCTGCTGCTAGCCAGCTTCTTTTCGGCTCTTTCCTTGGCGACTTGCGCACGGTTCACGTCGACTTCGTCGGCGCGCTCGGCGGTCTCGGCCAGGATCGTCACTTTGTCCGGCAGCACTTCCGCAAATCCCCACGCCACGGAAAGATGGTGAGTTGTCGTCCCATTGCGATAGGTGATCTCGCCAACCGCCAGTTCGCTGATCAGCGGAGCATGCCCAGGGAGAATGCCAAGATACCCGTTCTTGCCGGGAATCTGCATCTCCTCCGCCACGTCTTGCACCACCATCTTTTCAGGGGTGACTATCTCGAGTTGGAAGGTATCGGCCATGTCGATCAGATTGATGGGTCCTGCAACTTCTCGGCCGTTTGCTCTCAGCAGTCAGCCAGGAAATTTACTTTCCGTCTTCTTGCCCCTCTCATAGCTAAATGCCAACTGCTGTTTCTTACGCTGCCGCTTTCAGTTTCTCCGCAGCTTCGAGGACTTCATCAATCGTGCCCTTCATGTAAAACGCCTGCTCTGGGATGTCGTCGTACTTCCCATCATTGATTTCCTTAAACCCTTTGACGGTATCTGCGACTTTCACGTAGCGGCCCGGTGCGCCGGTGAACTGTTCAGCCACGTGGAACGGTTGCGACAGGAAACGCTGGATCTTTCGTGCGCGTGCTACGGTGAGCTTCTGATCCTCGCTCAATTCGTCAATTCCGAGAATCGCGATGATGTCCTGCAGATCTTTGTAACTTTGCAGCGTCTTCTTGACAGCCTGGGCGACGTCGTAGTGTTCCTGACCCACAATACGCGGATCGAGAATGCGAGAAGTCGAAGCCAACGGATCCACCGCCGGATAAATTCCAATCTCGGTCAGTGCGCGCGAAAGCACGGTCGTTGCGTCAAGGTGAGCGAACGTCGTCGCCGGAGCCGGATCCGTCAAGTCGTCGGCAGGAACGTAGATCGCCTGCACCGATGTCACCGAACCTTTCTTTGTTGACGTAATGCGCTCTTGCAACTCACCCATCTCGGTCGCAAGATTGGGCTGGTAACCCACCGCGCTCGGCATACGGCCCAGCAGCGCAGATACTTCTGATCCTGCTTGCGTGAATCGGAAGATGTTGTCGATGAACAACAGCGTGTCCGCGCCTTCTTCATCGCGGAAGTACTCAGCGACCGTTAGCCCTGTTAGAGCAACGCGCAGACGTGCCCCTGGCGGCTCAGTCATCTGACCGTAAATCAACGCAGCCTTCGATTTTTCCGGATCACCGGGTTTGATTACACCCGACTCTGTCATTTCCAGCCACAGATCGTTGCCTTCGCGCGTACGCTCGCCGACCCCGGCAAACACCGAAAATCCACCGTGTTGTTTGGCAACGTTATTGATCAGTTCCATGATGACGACGGTCTTGCCCACGCCCGCGCCGCCGAACAATCCGATCTTGCCGCCCTTCAAAAATGGCTGAATCAGGTCGACAACTTTCACGCCCGTCTCAAACATTTCGGCGGTCGTCGCCTGCTCGTCGAAAAGCGGCGCTGGCCGGTGAATTGGCATCGTTTTTTTGTGCTGGATCGGGCCAAGCTGATCGACAGGCTGTCCGATGACATTCATCACGCGGCCCAACGTGCCGCGTCCAACCGGAACCGAAATCGGTCCACCCTGATCGATGGCCTTCATGCCGCGAACCATCCCGTCAGTCGGCTCCATTGCGACGCAGCGCACTCGTCCTTCACCCAAGTGCTGCTGCACCTCGAGCACAACGTTGATCGGAAATGGCACATTGAATCCGTCGCTGACCACTCTTAGCGCTTCATAAATCGGAGGCATCTTCGATTCGACGAACTGCACGTCCACCGCGGGACCTGCAATCTGGATTACGTGACCTACATTTTCTGCCATAAAACCTCAGTTTCTAGTTTCCGGTCTCTAGGTTCTAGCTCTCTAGTTTCGCCGGGA
>Ga0070735_10001578_pt1 | contig 21810 bp, 16 predicted proteins | sample Coa_R1_FD_66443 | JGI IMG/M metagenome (GOLD analysis project Ga0070735, IMG submission 66443) | Surface soil microbial communities from Centralia Pennsylvania, which are recovering from an underground coalmine fire - Coalmine... | ecosystem: Environmental > Terrestrial > Soil > Unclassified ...
GCGCTGGCGGTGGAAGCCTGCGTGCGCGCCTACGCGCGAAAATCCGGCGCCGATGAAAACCTCTGGAGCCTCACCGCGCTGCTGCACGATTTCGACTACGAGCGCTGGCCCAACGACGCGCATAGCGCCATCGAAGAGCATCCCGCGGGGGGATCGGCCATTCTGCGCGAGCGCGGCTATCCTGAAGAGATGATTCGCGCCATCGTCACGCATGCCGACTACTGCAACGTGCCGCGCGAGACCCCACTCGAGCACACACTGTTCGCCTGCGACGAACTCGCCGGGTTCCTCACTGCATGCTCGCTGGTGAAACCCAGCAAAAGCATTTTTGAGGTCGAGCCCGATTCCGTGAAGCGCAAGCTGAAGGACAAGGCCTTCGCGCGCGGCGTGAATCGCGAAGATGTGCGCAAAGGCGCGGAGGAGCTGGGCGTGCCGATCGAAGAGCACATCGCATTCTGCATCGCCGCGATGCGCGGCGCCGCCGATGAACTGGGTCTGCGTGGAAACCAAGCCGCGGGGGCGTAAGTGGCACAGACTTCAGTCTGTGGAATTTTGTCCTTGGCAGCACAAAACCGCACAGACTGAAGTCTGTGCGGCTTGAAAGAAACTCACCCTGAAACTGGTTTCAGCGTGCGGCCGTTGGATTCGGGCTCACCGCCGAGCTTGCCGTCGGCGAATCCGCCCGGATGCTGGGATCGGCGTCGTTAATGCTGCCGGTCATCAGTTCGGTGCGCAGCGCAAACTTCTGCCGCGGAAAAAGGTTCAGCTCGGTCTCGAAGGTTCGAAAACCCGGCAAGGCGATCTTGAAGCGGTGCTTTCCGGGAGCCAGCAGCATGGCGTGTTGCACCCCGTAGAATTGGTCCACAGTACCCACGTAAGCGTCATCGACGAACACGGCGGCCCGGGTAGGCACCACGTCTAGCCTCACTTCGGAACTGGTTTTGGGGTCGGGATAGACAAACCGTGCGTCTTTGCTCATGTTCACGTGAACGAAGGCGACCGATCTCGGCTCGATCACCACTTTTTGGGTGAACTCCGAATATCCGGCCTGGCGGATGCTGATGTCATGGTCGCCGGGCAGCAGCCGAAGGCGGTTCGAGCCCTTCAGTTCACCCAGGTAGCCGACGTACTGGCCATCGACCCACACGCCGGAAGCCTTCGCAGGCTTGGACGCATCCACGAATTGGACTTGTCCCATAAACCGGTCCTGAGCTTGAACGGTCGCGTGAAATGAACCGACCCCGCACATCCCTGCTAAGACCACCAGGTAAACCGCTGCGCTCAATCCTGACCGCATAAGAAAACATCCCCCCTGAGTACCAGTACGCGGCCGAATTGTTACACAAATGGCGGATTTAGCAAGCACTTAGCTGGAGTGGCGCACGCTCTAGCTTGCGGATGTTCAGCTTGTAGCATCCCGGCGATGAAACGCCGCAAGCTAAAGCATGCGCCACGCGACCTTTCAACCGCGCCGGAGGCCTGCTATGATTGGCTGACACTGAAACCATGCAGATTTTTCCCATAACCCGGCGCAAGACTTACGGCGTCAAAGTCGGCCAGTACCAGGTCGGTGGCGGGGCGCCGGTAGTGGTCCAATCCATGACCAACACGGATACGGCGGACATCGCTGCGACCGTGGCGCAGTGCAAGGAATTGGCCGACGCCGGTTCCGAATTGGTACGCATTACCGTGAACATGCCGGAATCCGCTGCTACGGTCGCGGAAATCGTGGCGCGGCTGCGCGATCTGGGCTGTGCCGCGCCGATCATCGGCGATTTTCACTACAATGGGCACGTTTTGCTGACCAAATATCCCGATTGCGCCCAGGCGCTGGACAAATACCGCATCAATCCCGGCAACGTCGGCGCGGGAGTGCGCCGCGACGAGCAGTTTTCCACCATCTGCAAGGTCGCCGTCGATAACGGCAAGCCGGTGCGCATCGGCGTCAACGGCGGCTCGCTGAACCAGGAACTGGTGATGCGCAAAATGCAGGAAAACACCGACCGCGACCTGGGCCTGGACTCCGAGGAAATCATCAATCATTGCATGGTGCAGTCGGCGATCGAATCGACCGAACTGGCGCTGGAATGCGGTCTCCGCCACGATCAGATCATCATTTCCTGCAAGGTTTCCAAGCCCCAGAACCTGATCAAGGTTTATCGCGAGCTATCGCGCAAGACCGAGCAGCCTTTGCATCTGGGCCTGACCGAAGCCGGGATGGGCACGAAGGGCGTGGTGTGGTCCTCGGCCGCCCTGGGCATTCTGTTGCAGGAGGGGATCGGCGACACCATCCGCATTTCGCTGACGCCGCGCCCCGGCGGCGACCGCCGCGAGGAAGTTTACGCGGCGTGCGAACTTCTGCAGTCGCTGGGCTTGCGCTCCTTCGCGCCAAGCGTGACCGCCTGCCCAGGCTGCGGGCGAACCACCAGCACCACGTTCCAGGAACTCGCCGAACGCATTCAGGACTACATTCGCGATAGCATGCCGCAATGGAAGCAGCAATACGAAGGCGTCGAGGACATGACCCTGGCCGTGATGGGCTGCATCGTCAACGGTCCCGGCGAATCCAAGGCCGCCAACATCGGCATCAGCCTGCCCGGTACGGGAGAAGAACCAAGCTGCCCGGTGTACATCGACGGGAAAAAATCCGTCACGCTGCACGGAAATTATGACGAACTCTCCGCCGCGTTCCGCAAATTAGTCGACGATTACATCCAGACGAAATACACCCCGCGCGCAGCCACGCCGGCAACGCCGGCCTCCTCCAGCAGGGTTTAAAAATCTGTTCTGCAACAATATTTAGAAACCTGTCCGCAGCGTCCCGCAGAATGAAAAATCGCCCCTTTTAATTTAGCCAGTCCCGTAAGGGACGGCAGACCGTAGCCCACCGCGTAAGCGGTGGGTAGGTGCGAGACCAGGACAAGCCCCGGAGGGGCGGCACACTGCTGGCGCTACGCCGACGCTGTGCCGTCCCTCCGGGACTTCAAACTGCACGAACGGAAAATGCGATGCGGCACATCGGTCGCCGCGGAAATCTTCTGCTGCGTGTACATTCAACTTTCATTTCCCGGCGAATCCACATCGGATGTACACTGAACTTGTCCCCGCCGAGGAGGATCGATGCGGTACTTCTACTTTCCAATCGCGGCGGCTCTGGCCTTGCTGGTAACGTGCTCTTCGCAAGCTGCGGAAAAGCCTCGCCCCGAGCAAAATAATCAGAACCAACCCAAAAAAGTCTGGACGAATGACGACATGGACCGACTCCGCTCGCAGGGGCTGATTTCCATCGTCGGGCAGGAATCGCCGGCGCCCGCGGCGAACGTATCCGAGACTCCGGCGGAGCCCGCGTATCCAGCGTATGAGTCGCGGCTCGACGATCCGCAGTGGTATGCCGATACGGCCGCCGCGCTTCAAGACGAACTGGACAAGCGCACCGCTGCCTTGCGCCGTCAGCAGACTGCGATCGCGCAGGCGGCCGACCGCATCACGCAGCCGGGACTTGCCCTGAATCAGCCCGATGCCGGAGTGACCCCCGCGCAGGGCGTCGCAAACCTAGAAGCGCAAGTGCAGGAAGTTCAGAGCCAGATGGACGAACTGAGCGACCTCGCGCGACAGCACAATATTGAGCCGGGAGTATTGCGCAGCTGAGAACTCTGGCCCATTCCTTTAAAGCCTGCGGAAAAACAACTGTCATTCCGTTCACGGAGAGCGTTCGCGGTGAACCGAAGGGCGGGGTTCGCCCGAGGAATCTGCTTTTATCCCACTTTGCGGAAAATTCGGGCGTGGATTGCCGGCACGGTTGAGCGTCTGGCGTGCGAAAAAATGCCGGCGCGGTGCCGGCGCTACGGAAAGCGCCAGGTCAATTTTGCGTAGGCGTTGCGCTTGATCAATGAGGAATTGACCAAGGTTATTGCATCCATGGATTCCAGATGTTCTTCTCTAAGCAAGTTCTGCCCCACCAGACTGAATTCCGCGCGCTCCGCAAATTTCCACAACAGCTGCGTATCGACTCGCGTATACGAGGAGACGCCCTGGACCGGCAAGGCGCTGACGAAATAGGCGCTGGCGTCCCAGGAAAGCCCGTGCGAGAGATCGACGTGGGATCGCAACTGCGCCTGATGCTGCGGACTGGATCCCTGGATCTCCGCGACGGAGATCTGGTCCTGGCTCGCGGGCCGGGGCTTCAAATGCATTTCCAGAAAGGCGTAACCAGGGCTCAGGGTCCAGCGGTCCGTCAACTTCAGATTGGCGGAAACTTCGCCTCCCTCCGTGGTTCCATACAAAAGGTTTCCGAACACGATGGGCATGACCAATCGAGCGGGCGGCGGGCTGCTCTGCAGAAATTCTGTACCCGGTTCCAGGCTCTCCAGATGATCGTACTGATTAAAAAAGGCGGAGATGTCGACGGAAATCCGCCCATTGGGCTGGGCGCGAAATCCGGACTCGTAGGCGATCACGTGTTCGGGAACGAACTTTGGATCGCCGAACAAAATAACTTCCACTGGGGTGCTCGATCCGTTGGGGTCAGGAAATACGCTCAGGGGGGCAACCAGTTGCGAGTCCCGGCGAGCTGGGCTTCGCTCGCTTCGTGAGACAGCGGACCAGAAGGTTGCCCAGCCGACCGGAGTCCACGCCAGCCGAACGCTGGGCTCCAGGCCATAGCCGGTGAAATAGCTGTTTTCAATTTTTGTGCCGAACGTCAAATACAATCGATCCGGGCGGAGGGCGACGGTATCCTCTCCGAAGAAAGTGAACTGTTGCAGTGCGGCGTTGGGTGGATTGAACGATTGATCGATCGTCCCCTCGTCCTCGTCCGCGAAGTGGCGGTAACCCATGCCCCAGACGATGTTCTGCCGCTCTCCCCAGCCAAAATGGTGATTGAACTCGAAATCCACGATTTTCAGCGTCTCTTCGGACTCCGGTCCGGTCCGTTCATAGTTGTCGTAGTAAAACTGAAAGGAGGTTCCGGCACGGCTCGAAAAAGTATGATCCCATCGGCCTAGGATGCTTCCGCCCCCGAGCCGGTCGATGGTGTTCAGGTTTCCAACAACAGGAGGATCGATGCTTGAGATATGAACAATCGTGGCGCCTTCGCTGCCGGTGTAGACGTCCGTTTCCAGCGTTAAAGAATCTTTCGACGATAGGGCGGTATCCGCACGGAGACCGCCGTGCAACAGGTGCCAGCCGTCATCGCTGCCGGAACCATCGAAATCCGGCAGCGAGCCACGATTCAGGTATTTGGCATAGACTCGATAATCGGTATTGCCGCGAACCGTCCCGCCAAATTGCGCTGACGCATCGGCCTGCCTTTCCGTCCCGCCACCGGCGCTGAGCAAGCCGCCCTTCGTGTCCGCGGCCCGTTTGGTAACAATGTTGATGACGCCATTCACGGCATTCGCGCCCCACACGGTGGCGCCGGGGCCGCGAATCACTTCGATCCGGTCAATGTCCTCCAGCAGCACATCCTGCGTGTCCCAGTTCACTCCGCCGAGCAGGGGGGTGTAGACGGCGCGCCCATCGATCAGCACCAGCAATTTATTGCTGAACTGCTGATTGAAACCGCGCGCGGAGACAGCCCAGGAATTGGCGTTGATTTGCGAGACATCCATTCCCGGCACCATGCGCAGCAGGTCCGGAATGTTCGTCGCTCCGGAACGGATGATGTCCTCCTGGGTGATCACCGCCAGGGCCGCCGCCACTTGCGACATCTTTTGCTCGGTCTTGGAAACCGACGTGACCCGCAAGTTCATCAAGTCTTCGAGTGAGACGGTGGCCAGATCCCGTGGTCCCGCGGGCTGAACCGGCGCCGCGGGTGCGGGTGGGGATTGTGGGCTGGCATCCTGGCTCCCCAGCAACGCCGCGGAGGCCGCCAGGACGATCGTGAATCGATGCAGGAAGATCAGCGACGCGACCGAGAACCTCTGATTGGACACAATTCCTCCCTCGATTCGAAAAGCATTTTCCAGACCAATCGAGAGTTGCTGGCGCTTGGTAAGTCGCTGAAAATTTAGAGTTTGGAGGCTGCGGAAACTTACGGAATACAGATCAGCGGACCAAGTCGTGGTTCACGGGCCAAGTTGGTACTCGCACCGTGGCACTCAAACCAAATTGGGATTTCAGGTCTGCGGAATCCCTCGACCGTGGTTCGCGTGCCCCAGTCCGCTCCGGCATCTTCGGACAGCTTCAGCAGGTGCCGCTGGGCTTCGCAGCGGTCCCGGATTCCTGCACCGGCAGGCTCTGCGGGTTGGGCACTGGATAGGGCGTGATGCCCACCAGACTGGCGAGGCATTGCTGGACAATCCGGGGAATTGCCGGCGCGGTCGAGGGCAAGTTCGGAACCGACGAATTCGGCGCGGCGAAGTTGAATGCGCTGGTGAGATCTCCTACCGTGGCGCGGCGCCAGGCGCTTAAGTTCGGCACCTCCGCGCCGAACCGCGTTTCCAGAAAACGCAGAATTGAAGTGTGGTCAAACAGATCCGAAGAAACGAACCCACCTCGAGTGAACGGAGACAGAATCAACATGGGCACGCGAAAACCAAGTCCGATCGGACCGGTGATGCCGCCCTCAACGGTCGAGTCAATCACCGGCGGCGCCGTGAGATATTCGCCGGGCGTGCCTGCGGGCGCGGTGACCGGCGGAACGTGATCGAAGAATCCGCCATTCTCATCGTACGTTACGAACATCACCGTTTTGGCCCACTGGGCGGAATTCGCGGTCAGCGCGGCCAGCATTCCCGCCAGCGTGGCTTCGCCAAATAGCGCCGGGCCGGGAGGATGATCGGAATCGACAATCGACGCTAGCACCCAGGAGACTTGCGGCAAGTTGCCGGAGGCCGCATCCGCCAGAAAATCGGTGGGAAATTGCGGCACGAACGCATTCTTGTAAAGGGGCGAAGTCTGGTCCTGAAAATTCTTGAAGTACGACAGAACGTTATCCGAAAAAAGCGTATTCAAAATGTTCGAGTCGGGCGAAGTGTAAACCTTCCAGGAAATCCCGCGCGACTGGAGCTGTTCCGGCATGGTCGTGTACGTCAACTTGCCGAAGAAACTGGAACGATTGGTGCCGAGGGTTTGCAGCAGCGGTCCGCCGTTCTTGCCGTCCGGATCGATCGAGGCGGCCATGGAATAGAGACGATTCGGGTCGGTCGGGCCCATGACCGGGCAAAAATAGTTGTCGCAAATGGTAAATGCATCAGCGACAGCGTAATAGAACGGAATGTCGGTCCGGTTGTAGTAGCCCATCGCCAGAACGGCGTCATTGGCATCGATGGCCAGGCGCGAATTGACAAACCCGTTCATCATGCCGTTGTTCCAGCTCTGGTGCTGGGGAATCCAATCATGGGTGATGTCATGGGTGCAGGCCGCGTTGGTGGTGGAAATATCAAGATGAAATGATTGCAGGACGCCAATCGGCGGGTTGGCCGTGTTTGCTGAATCCGGCTGCTGAAACGCCAGGCTCTGGTCCGCGAATCCCCGGACGCCACGATAGCTGCCGAAATAGTGGTCGAAGGAACGATTCTCCTGGATGAAAATGACCACGTGCTCGATGTCCGTCAGTTTGCCGCCGCACGCGGAAGAAGGATTCGAGGAGGGCATGGAAGCGGGCCCGGACAAACCGCATCCATGCAAAAGCAGCGCGCCCAGTTCGGTCAGCGCCGCGGCCCCGCCAACTTTGATCAATTCCCTGCGCGAAAGATCTCGGAGAGACATGCCATCCTTTCTTCGTGCGCCGGGAATACCAGTATAGGCATGCGCCAACGATTATCTGAAATACGTGGTTCACTGCAGGCGGGGATATCACAACCCTTACGCGCATATAGTACTAAGTAATGACAAGAACTCGAGAAATCACGAAAAACTTCAATCCACTGCGCGAAATCTATTTCCGGGGCAACGAAGGAACGGGTTCTTGCCTGTAGAGCTTGACCGTATTGAGGAGCGTCGAAATCACCAGCATCACAGCCATTCCTGTGATGGCAACCATTCCGCCGATATCAAAGAGGCGGTAAGTCGCGCCGGCGATGTGCGCCTCCACGCCGAACCAGAGCGCCACGTTCCCAAGCGCCAGCAGGATCCGGATTTCCGTGGGACCGAATTTCGCGAACGAGAGCCGAAACGTACCCACGGTGTAGGTCGCAAGATAGACCTCGACGGAAAGCATCAGAAAGACCACATACATTCCCAGCGCGATTCTCCAATCGATGAAACCGGAAATCGCCAGGCCACTCATCAGAAACAATCCGCCGAAAGTATCGATCATATGATCGACATAGAAGCCGTAGCGTGGGCGCTGCCGGTTGCGCAAGCGCGCCAGCGTGCCGTCGAGGCTGTCGCCAAACCAGTTCAGGGCCAGAAAAAATGTCGCCAGCAGCAGGCCCGCACGGCTCGTCCGCGCCAGCGCGTAGCTGGCGCCCGCCAGAAGCATCGCGACGAAGCCAATCAGCGTCAGATGATCGGAATTCATCCACGACGGCAGCCGCGCGGCTAGCCACGCCAGCGCCTTGCGCTCGGCCGCGGCGGTGAAGCTTTCCTGAAGACGAAAAGCGTCTTTGAAGCCGGTGGGCTTCGCGGTTTGAAAATCTGAATTCTTGATCGCACGTGGTCTCGCTTCCAATTGTGCATCGTCGTTGGCCATAACCAACCTCCTGGTGAAATGCCTGATCCCTCGAGAAGTCAGTTCAAAAAATCTTTGTGGGTCGCGGCTTCAGCCGCGACGTTCAGGGCTGGGAAAAAAGGGCTTTAGCCCCTGACGGACTACCGAGTTCGGGCCGGGACTATTTATGAGACGGGTTGAATTCACGGCCTCGCTGCGCCCCGTGCAACACCGCCGCTCGCGTCGATTGCAGCGTGAAATCCAGCGATTCCCTGGGAATACTCTCGACAAACGACCCGACCAGCCAACTCAGGCCGGCGGGAATATCCCGCGTCAGCGAAATAGCTTCACATTGCACGTACACACCGCTGCCGGAATCGAAAAATCGCCAGTAGGAATTGAGCCGCCACAAATATCCGCCGTCTTTTCCCGGCGGCAGTTCGTGCTGGCCGGGGCTCCCGGCGTTTTCGACCTGCGCTATCCGCGTGCTGATGGAGTCGCTATAAGCGCGGGCGTCGTCGAGCACAACGCGATGCACGTCGTAATCCGTGTCCAGAACGACGGTGATGATTTTCTTTTTCTTCAGCAAGTAGTGAACCTTGAAGTTCCCGCCGTCCTGCGCGATTTTTTTTGATTGCATCACGTCGGGCTGGTAATACTCGGCATGGCGGTCGTAGTCCTCAACTACCGCCAGCACCTGCCTCACCGACACTCCTGTAATAAAAACAGTTCCCACCCAGTGATGAATGAGTGCCCCGGGAGTAGCCGCACGGCCCGAAGGATCGGAAGTGTGCAGACGTTCCGAAACTACTTCCCCGCGCTGCAGCCGGGCATACGCTTCTTTGCGCCTGTCCTCCGACAGGCCGTCCACCCACAGAAACGTGCCGCCCCGCGCCAACTCACTCTGCATCCGCAGAACGGTCAAGCGGACGTATTCGTCGAAGCCTCGAACAGCCTGCGGCCCCAGCTCTGCGGCGCCGGCCGGCGACAGTGCCGCCAATAGGCAAAGGCAGAGCGTCCAGCGCCGGCTAAATTGGAAACGATTTCGGATGGCTGCCTCCCAGTACGCCGCGACAATGCCCGATTTCAACGACGGCGTGCAATACACGGGAACGCATTTACTATGCATATAGCATCATTCTGTAACTCCAAGAAAGTTTTGGTGTTATGCGTGAACATCTTCTAGAATAGGGGCGGCATCTCACAGCTGGACAAGCGCCGTGCCCGAACCAACCAATCAAAATTCAGTTTTTCGCTTCGGCTTGTATGAGCTGGACAGCGGCACGGGCGAATTGCGCAAGGACGGCAAGTCGCGCCCACGGCTGCAAGGCCAGCCGCTGGACGTGCTGCTTCATCTCCTTGGTCGGCCCGGCGACGTGGTGACCCGCGAAGAACTGCGGCTGCTGCTGTGGCCCGTGGATACGTATGTCGATTACGACCATAGCCTGAACACCGCAGTAAACAAACTGCGGGAAGCGCTCAGCGATTCGGCGGAAAATCCGCGATTCATTCAGACGATCCCGCGCCGCGGCTACCGTTTCATCGCCTCCGTCGCGGTCCTGCCGGATGGCGCGCCAACTTCCGCAACTCCGCCGGAGCCGGCTGCCGCGTCGCAACGAGCCCCGGAACATTTTGCGGAGAGTTTTTCCGCCGAGAAGCGCAATTTCGCTCTGAGCGACGCTCACGATCTGCCGGATGCGCCGCGCGGCGTGGTGCAGTTCCTATTTTCGCTGATTCAAATCATGTACTTGTGCTTCTACGTCATCTCCCTGGCCAGGCTGGAACACGTCGAGCCGCTGCTGTCCCAGGCGGTTCAGCATCCCAAGTGGCTGGTCGGGCTTCTGCTGGCGACGGCGCTCGTCGGAATCCCGGTGCGGTTGTATTTGCTTTCCGCGGCGATTTTCGGATATCGCGGCCTGCCTATCAAATTCCTATATATGTTCCCGTTTGTGTTTCCCCTCGATGAGCTTTGGGCGCTGGCGCCTTTTCTGCTGGTCGATGAAATCGGCATCGGTTTGGCGCTGGCGGCCACCGCGGCGCTTCTCTACCTGCCGTTCTCGCAGCGCACTCTAATGCTCATGGGGGAAACCAATCCCACGCAGGCCAGCAATCTTTAGCGAAATTTCTGATTCAAGGAATCGAATTCAGGGCGCCGAGGTATCAGCGAGTTACAGTAAGCTTCTGTGCGAGAGTGCCGGATAGAGAAGCGTAGAGGAAAAGAAAGCTGGGTGCGGCGATGAGGCGAGCGACGGTGCAGTCGATGACGCGACGCGCGGCGATCCTGGCAGCGCTATTCGTTTTTCTGCTGAGTCTCGTCTCCACGGGTGCGCAGGACGCGCCGCTGCGGGGCTTCACCGCGGCCAGCTCCGCCACCGAGCGGGAGTGGGAAACAAAATTCCGCGCCTTGCCAAGCACGGAAAACCTGCGCGAATCGATGCGCCGGCTGAGCGCGCATCCGCACCATGTTGGGTCACCCTACGACAAGGAAAACGCGGAATGGATTCTGTCGAAATATAAGGAATGGGGCTGGGACGCCAAAATCGAAACGTTCCTGGTGCTCTTCCCGACGCCCAAGGAGCGAGTTCTGGAAATGGTGTCGCCCACGCGCTTCACGGCGAAATTGCAGGAGCCGCCGCTCTCTGTCGATCCCACCAGCAGCCAGCAGAGCGAGCAGCTGCCAAGCTACAACGCGTATTCCATCGACGGAGACGTGACCGCGCCGCTGGTCTTCGTCAACTACGGCGTCCCCCGGGATTACGAGGAGCTCGACCGGCTCGGCGTATCCGTAAAAGGCGCCATCGTGATCGCCAAGTACGGGCATTCCTGGCGCGGCATCAAGCCAAAAGTCGCTGCGGAGCACGGCGCGATCGGCTGCCTGATTTATTCCGATCCGGCCGACGACGGCTACTCCGTGGACAATGTCTTTCCGCAAGGACCGATGCGCCCTTCCGACGGCGTGCAGCGCGGCAGCGTTCTGGATTTTCCATCCACAAGCCCCGGCGACCCGCTGACTCCCGGTGTGGGCGCTACCCCGGAAGCCAAACGCTTGCCCATCAAGGACGCTCCCGGCCTGACCCGGATTCCGGACCTGCCGATTTCTTACGGCGATGCGCAGCCGCTGCTGGCGGCTCTCGACGGGCCGATGGCCCCGAAGGAGTGGCGCGGCAGCCTGCCGATTTCCTACCACGTCGGTCCGGGAAAAACGAAAGTTCATCTGAAGGTCAGCTTTAATTGGGACATGAAAGAAATTTACGACGTGATCGCGCGGATTCCCGGCGCGCAATTTCCGGACGAGTGGGTGATTCGCGGGAATCATCATGACGCCTGGGTGAACGGCGCGGAAGATCCCACGTCCGGGCAAGTCGCTTTGCTGGAAGAGGCACGCGCGATCGGAGAGATGGTAAAGCAGGGCTGGAAGCCGCGGCGCACGCTGATCTATTGTTCGTGGGATGCAGAGGAGCCCATGCTGCTCGGCTCGACCGAGTGGGTGGAGCAGCACGACAAAGAGCTGGCGCAGCATGCAGTGGCCTACATCAACAGCGACGGCAGCGGGCGCGGGTACCTTGGCGCCGAGGGCTCGCATACACTTGAGAAGCTGGTGAACGATGTGGCGCGCGACGTTCAGGATCCGGAAACAAAGATTTCGGTCTGGCGCCGCCTGCAATTGAAACAAATCGCGGACAGCAAGAGCGAAGAGGAACGCAAAGAGATTCGGGATCGCGCCGACGTGCGCATCGACGCCCTCGGATCCGGTTCCGACTACACCGCGTTTCTCGACCACCTGGGCATCGCATCCCTGAATCTGGGCTATGGCGGCGAAGGCGACGCGGGAATTTACCATTCGGCGTACGACGATTTTTATTGGTACACGCACTTCTCGGACGTCGATTTCGTCTATGGCCGGGCCCTCGCTCAAACCGGCGGAATGGCGGTGATGCGTCTGGCCGGCGCCGACCTGCTGCCGTTTGAGTTCAGCGACCTTGCCGACACCATTCACCTTTATCAGAGGCAGCTGAAAAAGTTGGCGGGCGACGAGCGCGGAGAAATCATCGAGCGCAACAAGGAACTCGAGGAGGGGCTCTTCTCCGCGACCGACGACCCGCGCCATCCGAAAGTTCCACCGCCACACGCGGATGTTCCGCCCTTCCTGAATTTCGCGCCGCTGGACAACGCCGCGGACGAGCTCGCACGCAGCGCGGAACGCTACCAGGCCGCGGTAAAGAAAGCGTGGCCCGCTGGGGTTTCGGCCGCGACACTGGCAGACGTGAATCAGAAACTGATGCAAAGCGAGCGGCGGCTGATCACTCCCGAAGGATTACTGAGGCGCGCCTGGTACAAGCACATGCTCTACGCACCGGGCGTATATTCCGGCTATGGCGTGAAAACTCTGCCCGGCATTCGCGAGGCGATCGAGGGCAAACGATGGGCCGAGGCGGATTCCGAAATCGAGCGGGTCGCGAAAGTGCTGGACGGCGAGAGCGAACTGATCAATTCCGCCGCAGCCGAATTGGAAACGGCCGCGCGCTGAACGAGGCGCTGGATCTCAGCAGATGCCAGGCGCCTGGCGCGACCGGGAAGTACTTACTTGCCGTCTTGTCTCAGTTTCTCCATGGCTTCCTGGAACAGTTTCAGGTTTTGTGGGGAGTCTGGCGCAGTTTGCGCCACGCTCGACGACATTTTCGTCAACATTGCCAGCTTCATTCTGCCGGCCGTACCGAATTCCTTCGCTGCTTGTGAAAAAGCTTCCACCAATCTAGCTCCCATCGATCCTCCTGTTACCGGCCCCTTTTTGCGGCCCGATTACCGGCTATGAAGCGTAGCGAGCCGGGCGGGCGGGTCCTGCAAGAGTTCCTGAATCGCGGCGTGAACTCTGGCCAGGCTCTCCGCAAACTCTCCGATCTCGTCGTTCCCGGAAATGTCGATAGTCAGTCCTTGCACGTCGGCACGCGCCAGATGATCGGAGACTGCCCGCAGACTCGCCAGCCGTCCAACGATGCTGCGCACCGTCAAGATTCCGAAGCCACTGACCAAAAAGAGCAGACCTCCGCAGGCGCTCAGCGCGAAGATCAGGCTTTGACGAACTTTGCGCCGCTGCTCCGCCACGGAACTTTTCGAGCGCGCGTCCAATCGCGCCACCACCGCGTCAAAAAGATCGGTTGGCGCGCGGTCCTGCCCCCGCACCAGGCGATCCGCGGCTTTGAAATCCGCGTTTCCGGCGACGTAGGCTTCGTAGGCGGCCTGATATTTTTGTCCGAGGACTCGGTGAGCGGTCAAAAATTGTTGCACCAGGTCGCGCGCCCTGGCGTCTTCCAGGCGGTTCGACAACGCGGTCGCGCCGGTCTGCACATTCTTTTCCTCCGCACGGAATTGTGCCGTGTACTGGGCGAGATCCTCGGGAGAATGGCCGCGCAAAAGAATGTCCTTCCACTCCTGGACCTGCTTCTTGAAATTGACCTGCACCACGCGGGCCGCGTCGGCTTCCTGAACCTCGGATTCCAGCAGCGCGTTGTAGCCGTGGGTCACCACGCGGATCTGCGCCACGAGCACCGTGGCCAACGCGCAAAACACCACGATGGCGCCGGCAAAAGACATCGCCAATTTCGTCGAGATTTTCACGGGCTTACCTCCGCACACCGATCGTTGCACTACCGGCGTGCGCTGACCTGAGGGAAGGACCGCGTTGAGAAAGTTAGCTCGCGCTTCGCCGCGAACTATCGGTGCAAGTGAATCGCCGATTAGCGTTTTTTAATGAGTTCGCTCCCGTTTTCGGAGCTAGCGCGGAAGGCGATGCAAAAATGATGCGGAGATTGCAACTGGCAGCGCCACCAACGCAAATATCACCACCAGAACGGCCCACGACCAGGGATTGCCGAAGTTCAATGTGTAACCGATTCCGTATCGTTTTGGGACGAACAGCGCAGGGTCGTCAGGATTGGAATAAAACATTCCGTTCCAACCCGTTTCAGGCGGCTTCGGATTTCCCTTCGCGACCAGCAGCATGAGTAGCGACACACTTCCGAGAACGAGGACCGGCCCGAGAATAATCCACAGCGATGGCGGTGGCGAAAAGTTGTGCATAATGGCTCTGCCCGGCTGGCATCATTATAACTGCGCGGGCGAAGAATCACGATCCGCCGATGAAGTTCGGAAGTAAGATTTGCGTCGAGGAGAATCACGACATGGGGGCAGTTATGCGGTCCGGCCTGGCAGTACTCGCCGCTTGCATATTGATCACCTTCGGTTCCACGCATTCATTCGCAAAATCAGAGGCCGCTCCGCAGGCTGAGGCGCAGGCGCCCGCCGACCCGATAAAACTTCTCGTCGATCGGCTGGATCTGGATCGCTACCGCACCACGGTCAAGGGGCTCACCCAATTCGGCGATCGCCGCCAGGGAACGGAGCGCAACCGCCAGGCCATCGACTGGATCGAGGCGCAGTTAAAAAGCTACGGCTGCGCGAACATCGAGCGCTTGAAGTACGACTACCAGCCTCCCTCCCCCGACCTTCGCAGCACCATGGCCAATGCCGCGGGCGGGCCGGGCACCCCGACTCCGCCGGACGCGATGTCGGTCGGGGGCGGGCATCCGAAGGGCCTGCGCGTACGCACCGGCATAAACAACGATCCGAACGCCCAGCCGGATGCCACGCTGCGCGCGCTCGATACGCCGCCGTCCGTTCCGGGCGCGCGCGAGGAAGTCTATTGCACCAAGATCGGCACGGCGCATCCGGAGGAGATGTACATCCTCAGCGCGCACATGGACGGCATTGGCTGGGGCCAAGCCGCCAATGACGACGGATCGGGAACCGCCCTGGTGATGGAGGTCGCGCGGGTGCTGAACAGCCCGGACGTTCAGACGGAGCGCTCGATTCGTTTCATCTTGTGGAACAACGAGGAAACGGGATTGAACGGCAGTTCGGCGTACGTCGAGCAGCGAAAGAATCTGCAGGGCCAGGAGACGCCGCCCGGCTCCGGAAAATATCCCGAACCGAAATGGCTGGGAATCATCCAGCACGACATGATGATGTTCGATCATGGCGCGCCGCGCGCGGACGGCACGGTAAGCAAGGAGCAGCGCCCGGAAGCGGATATCAACGTGGAATTCCAGGTGAACTCCAAATTCGCGGAGCAGTCCCAGGCCCTCGCCTGGCGCTTCCAGCAGGCCGACGAAAAGTATGCGACCGACTATCCGGCGTCCGTCGGCAGCCACATGACCAACACCGATTCCAATCCATTCATGGATGTGGCGCCGGCTATCAGCCTGCGGGAAAACGAGCGCGGCACGCAAATCGGCAACGGATGGGACCCGCAGTGGCACCAACCGACCGATCTCTTTACAACGTATAACGAGAAGGATTTTCGCCTGGGGCTGAACGCGGCGCAGACCACGCTGGCGGCGGCCGCGCAACTGGCCGGCGCGACGATCCGAGCGGGCGGCGCTGCGGCGCACTAGGTTTCCTACACTGAATCGAAGAGAGATTCTTCGCTTCGCTCAGAATGACAGGGTTTTGAGTTTTTCCGCAGCCTGTAAACTCTGTGCTACCTTGGAGAGCAGCGTCGGTGGCCGGGTTCTCACCGTTTGCGCGAGCGTGCGTGAACTTTAGACGGACCTGAACATCCCTGTGGTTCTTGTAGCGGAGGAGATACGCTCATGAAATGGACGCCGGGTGGCGAAAGCAACGACATTGAAGATCGCCGCGATGAAAGCGGCGGCGGTGGCGGCGGATTCCAGATCGGCGGCATCCACATTGGCATCGGTGGAGCGATCGTTCTGGCGATTCTCAGCTTCGTCTTCAAGACCAATCTCTTTTCGTTGATCGGGGTCGGCACAGGAGATTCCAGCACTGCCGTAAGCCAACCCGATCCCGCCAAGGACGCCGCGGAAAAACCGCTGGTGCAATTTGTCTCCTTCGTGCTGGATGACACGCAGAACACCTGGACGCAGATTCTGCCGCAGCAGGCCCACACGGATTACCGTCACGCCAAGCTGGTGCTGTTCCGCGACGCGACGCAGTCCGGATGCGGCGGCGCGGAATCCGCTACCGGGCCGTTCTATTGCCCCGATGACGAGAAGGTTTACATCGACCTCGGATTCTTCGACGAGCTGAACCGGCGCTTCGGCGCGCCCGGACAATTCGCGCAGGCCTACGTCATCGCTCATGAGCTGGGCCATCACATCCAGAAGCTTACCGGCATCGAGTCCAAGGTGCGCCAGCAGCAGGAAAGCAATTCACGCGAAGTGAATCCGCTGTCCGTGAAACTGGAATTGCAGGCGGATTGTTTTGCGGGAGTCTGGGCGCACTCCACGCAGCAGCGCGGCCTGCTGGAAAAGGGCGACGTCGAATCGGCGCTGGGCGCAGCGTCCGCCGTCGGCGATGATCACCTGCAGAAAATGGCCACGGGCCACGTCAGTCCGGAATCTTTCACTCATGGCACTTCCCAGCAGCGCATGCAGTGGTTCAATGCCGGCCTGGACAACGGCACCATTTCCGCGTGCAACACGTTCGGCCAGTAGGACAGGCTTCAGCCTGTCTGGTTTTGACTAACGCCATGCTTAAATCTAAACCAGACAGGCTGAAGCCTGTCCTACCAAGCTGTCGTATCATTTCCTCATGGGCCCTCGTACCTCGTCTTACCAGCGCATTCTCTATCTGATTGCCGCATTTAAACTCTTCAAAGCTCTGGTGCTGATCGCCGTCGGGGTCGGAGCGCTGAAGCTGCTCAACAAGGACCTTGCAACGGAAGTGTATCGCTGGGCAAATGCCTTCCGCGTGGACCCCGACAACCACTACGTGCAGCGGCTGCTGGAGCGCTTCTCGTTTCTCGACGACGACAAGAAACTGAAGGAATTGAGTGTGGGCACGTTTTTCTACGCGGCTCTGTTCTTGACCGAAGGAACCGGCCTGCTGCTCCGGAAGCATTGGGCCGAGTACTTCACGGTCATCGTCACCGGCTCCTTCATTCCGCTGGAAAGTTACGAACTCATCCGGCGGGCCTCCTGCATAAGAGGGACAGTTCTGCTGCTGAACGCAGCCGTGGTTGTCTACCTGGCCGTTCATCTTTGGCGCGACCGCGGCAGCCGCGGTTAACCGCGATTTGTCAACGCTCAATGTGAACTCTTCCTGACGATTCGTTTACAGGTCGGCTCCGGCCAGCCTTGCAGACTCCCGCGCTAGTTTTCCTGTGATAAAATTCCGCCCATGCAACGCAGACAATTTCTAGTCCTTTCCGCGGCAAGTGTGGGCGGCGTGCTGGTGTATTCGCTTGACCGCCGCGTCTCCCGCGTTTTTGCGCAGGAAAAAACAACCCAAAGCCTGAAAATTCCGCTGCGCTTTTTTACGGAAAGCGAAGCGCTGATCGTCGCGGCCGCCGCGGCGCGGATTTTTCCGGCGGACGATTCCGGCCCCGGCGCGCAGGAAGCCGGCGTGGTGATCTACATCGATCGCCAACTGGCCGGACCTTACGGGCGCGACCGTTTCCGCTATACGCAGGGCCCGTTTGACGAAAATGCGCTGCGCGAATTCGGCTACCAGGGAAAAGCAACACCGGCCGATGCCTATCGCGAGGGCCTGAAAGCTCTAAAGGGCTTTGAAAAACTTTCACCCGAAGAGCAGGACAAAAAACTACAGCAAATCGAAAACACGCACCTCTTTGCCCTGCTGCGCCAGCACACGCTGGAGGGAATGTTCTGCGATCCCGTCCATGGCGGCAACGTGGACATGGTCGGCTGGCAACTGGTCGGATTCCCCGGCCCGCGCATGAGCAATTACGCCGAGATCGACAAGCATTTCGGCGAGGCCTTCCGTCCCAAGCTGATCAGCCTCGAGCAATCCATCGGAAGAAAAGTCCGCACGACAGAGGATGAGGGAGCGAAGTCATGAAGACCCTGCCCTCCACCGACGTGCTGATCATCGGCAGTGGATGGACCGGACTCCTGATGGCCAAGGAATTGAGCGGGCGCACGCCGCTCTCCATCACCATTCTCGAGCGCGGGCGCGACCGCCGGCCCGAATACATCACCGGCATGGACGAACTGGAATTTTTCGTGCGCATGCACATGATGCAGGACCCGTCCACCGACGCCGTCGCCATGCGCCACGACGCCGGACAGGCTTCGCACCCGGTTCGCCAGTTCGGCGCGTTTCTTCCCGGCACCGGAGTCGGCGGCACGGGCGAACACTGGGGAGCGGTGTATCCGCGGCTGATGCCCGACTGCTTCGAGATGTATTCCAAAACCGTGGAGCGCTACGGCAAAACGAAATTGCCGGAAGACCACTCCATCCAGGATTGGGGCATCACCTACAACGAGCTGGAACCGTACTATGCGCGATCCGAGCGCGAGGTGGGCATTTCCGGCAAAGCCGGAAACCTGAACGGGCAAAAAATCGACGGCGGCAACGTCTTTGAAGGGCAGCGCAGTTCGGAATATCCGATGCCGCCGACCAAGGTGCCGTACTTCCCCACACTGTTTGGCAAGACCGTAAAATCGCTGGGCTACCATCCGTTCATTAACGCCACGGCGATTCCCAGCCAGGAATATACGAACCCTGACGGCGTCACGCGCCCGCCGTGCGCTTTCTGCGGATTCTGCGAACGCACGCCTTGCATGATCGGCGCGAAGGCCCAGCCCAGCAGCGTCTACCTGCCGGTGGTGCAGAAACGCAAAAGCGTTTCGCTGAAGACGGGCATTACCGTGCGCCGGATTGTCCATGACAAAGGACCGAACGGCGGCCGCGCGCGCGGCGTGACGTACTTCGATGAATCGGGCGAAGAGATTTTTCAGCCCGCCGACCTGGTGATTCTGGCAACCTACACGCTGGGCAACAATCACCTGCTGTTTTTGTCAGGGATTGGCACGCCTTACAATCCGTCGACGGGCAAGGGCACGCTGGGCAAAAATCTCACCTACCAGCTGCAGTTCGGCGTGAACGTTTTCATGGACAAGCCGCTCAACCGCTTCATGGGCGCCGGCGGAACGGGAATCCGCATGGCCGATTTCGACGCCGACGTTTTCGATCACAGCAACGTGGGTTTCATCCGCGGCGGCGTAATCGGCGCGACGATGACCGGCACGCAGCCGATTTCCACCTTCGGCGACTTGCCGCGCTCCGTGAAGGTGCCGCGCTGGGGATCGGCCTGGAAAAAAGCGTCGATGGAATGGTATGACCGCACCGCCAACATCGGTTTTGGCGGCGAGCACATTCCGTACGTGGGCAACTACTTCGATCTGGACACGACCTATAAGAATCCCGCAGGCGATCCGCTCCTGCGCATGACCATCAACTGGCGCGAAAACGAGCGAAAGATGGTTGATTTCATGAACGGCAAAATGGTGGAAATTGCCCGCGCCATGGGAGCGAAAGACGTCAATCCGTTCCCGGGCTATTTCAATTTCGACGTGACCCGCTACCAGTCCACGCACGTGCAGGGCGGCACGATCATGTCCGCGTCGCCCGATCGCGGCGCCGTCAACATGCACCAGCAGCACTGGGACATTTCCAACCTCTTCGTGATCGGCGCTTCCACATTCCCCAATAGCGGCGCGGCCAATCCGACGCCGACGATCCTGGCGCTCACCTATCGCACCGCGGACACCATCGTGGATCGATATTTGAAGAAGCCGGGGATGCTGGGTTGAGTGGGAGCGTTAAGTGGGGAGGAGAGTCGAGCGAAGGAGAGTTGAGTGGCGCAGGCTTCAGCCTGTGAGGGTTGATTTGTCCCCAGTTGAATTCACGTAAGCTCGTCCTGACGCTGCCGGAATTCTTCAGGCTGAAGTCCGCGCCACTCGAATCGGCGAAAGCAATCACCATTTCAAAACATCAAAGGACTCGAAAAATCCTGCACGTCTTTGTAGCGCCCGCCTTCAGGCGGGCACTTTTGTTGATCCAAGGATGCCCGCCTGAAGGCGGGCGCTACATTCAGTCCTGCTCAATCTTGATCCGCACCGGCTTGCCAATCTGCAGCCCTTCGGCCTGCGACTCATCCATATAAATGCTGCAGCAATAGTAGCGTTCGGCCACCGGAAGTCCGGAGGCGGGATCGCGCTCCAGCGTGACCATCACCCGGTACTCCGGCCTTTTGCTCCAGCCATGCCCGCGGACTTTTTCCGTGAGCGTCCCGGACAAAACGACCGATGCTTTCGGATCGCGCTCGCTCAGGGAGTTCGGTTCGCCGCGGCGCTCGGCTGCCAGCGCGGAAGCCAGAGCCCGTGCGAATTCTGTGGTGTTGAGCATGCCCGCCATCGGGGCGTCCTGTTGAGTGGCGCCAACTGCGTCCGGGCGCCGCACCAGGGATTCGAGATCGAGTTTCCCTGCCGCTTCCTTCACCGTTTCCACGTCGACATATTCCTGGCCGCGATTGAACGCCAGTTGCAAGGAACTGAAGCACAAGCTATTGATTCTGCGCGGCACGCCCTGGCTGGATTCCGCGATCTGGTCGAGAGCGTCACTGGAGAAAACCAGCTTGTCGCTCCAGCCGGCGGTGCGCAGGCGGAATTCGATGTACTCGGCGGTTTCCGTCGGCGTCAGCGCTTTCAGGCTCGCCAGGGCCGCGATGCGCTGGCGGAGCTGCACAAGGCCCGGCTTCATCAGGGTCTCGGCCAGTTGTGGTTGTCCCGCCAAAACGATTTGAATGAGCTTGGAATTGGTGGTTTCAAAGTCGGAGAGCAGGCGAATCGTTTCCAGCACCGGCTCCTGAAGATTTTGCGCTTCATCCACTACCAGCACGAAGCGGCGGCCGCGCAGCATTTCCTCGAGCAGCGCCTGGTTGAGCGCGCGATGCATGGCCACTACATCCATGCCGGTGTGATCCACTTCCAGTTCATTCAAGATGTAGCAGAGCAGGTCGCGGGAACTGCACTGCGTCTGAAACAAGAACACCACACGCGACGTCTCGCTCAAGTCTTCCATCAGCTTGTGCAGCAGCGTAGTTTTGCCCATGCCGGGCTCGGCCACCATCACCATAAATCCGCGAAAATGTTCGATGCCCTCCTTGAGCGACGCCAGCGCTTCGCGATGCGAAGAACTCGAATAGAGGTACGACGGATCGGGCGTCACGTCGAAGGGCTGCTGCGGCATTCCGAAGTGAGAGAGCACATCGCTCGACGCCGGTTTGTACTTTGACCAGTCCTCGGCCGGAACGCGTGGCGCGTCCCCAGCATTCTCGACCGTCGCGGCGGGCGCTTCGAGCGTCTCAACCCTTCGCGCGGTTCGTTCCGAGG
>Ga0070735_10001579_pt1 | contig 21793 bp, 18 predicted proteins | sample Coa_R1_FD_66443 | JGI IMG/M metagenome (GOLD analysis project Ga0070735, IMG submission 66443) | Surface soil microbial communities from Centralia Pennsylvania, which are recovering from an underground coalmine fire - Coalmine... | ecosystem: Environmental > Terrestrial > Soil > Unclassified ...
GGCATTATCGGCGTTGCGCTCATTCAGTCGATTTGTGCCGCCGCTGGCTTTCTGGTTGCGAGGCTGCCGGGCGCCGGGTTGTGGGCAATCGGGTTTCTTTTCGCTGCGGTACTTCAACTTGGGGCAGTTGTCCTCCTGCCGGCCGTGATCTACATGTTCGCAATTGCGAGCACTACCAAGGCGATGATCTTTCTGGCTTGGTGTTTGATCGTTGCAGTCATGGATAACGTGCTGAAGCCTTTACTTCTCGGCCGTGGCGTTCCTGTCCCGGTCGCGGTTGTGTTTGTGGGTGCGATTGGTGGATTCGTAGCGATGGGAGCTATCGGTCTGTTCGTCGGTTCCATTCTTTTGTCTGTCGGATACAAACTGCTCCTTGCCTGGGTGGAAGGCCCGTCCCAAGTCGCGTTTGAAGTCAGTGAACGGAGTTCGTCCGCTCGCACTGCCTCTTAGGATCGCACGTCTCGGCGCTCCTTAACTCTTACTCGCCCGCGAGAGCAAGGAAGAACATCACCGAGGAGTTGCAGCCTTTAACCTGTTAACACTTACAGTAGTGCACAATCAATGCAGTTCATAGACTCGGACTTCGTTGGTTAGCGATGAAAAGCTGCAGTACGCCCTTTGAGCCACAGCACTACTGCGGGGCCTCTCGCTAGCTGATGAGTTGACTATTGCCTCACGGGCCAGGTGTTAAGCGCAAGAATGCAAACCACCCAATCGAGGAATGTAATACGGCCTCTACGACGAATCTGCGATTGTTGTTGGCCAGTAACCATCGCCATCTGGCGATCGCCTTAATTTGGTGCCTCTCGCCCCTCGCTCCACTCAATGCTAATCCGATTGAGTCCAGACAAACGAGAATAGGTGGCGACGTCGTCGATCAAGTCGGGGTTGGGCGAATCTTCGACCAAGAGACAAATGCCGTTCTAACCGAAATAATCCCGCAATTTCCACAAACCCAACCCGACAATCTACGTCGCGAAGCGTTCAGTAGAAGCGAGTCGACCGAATCGAGCGGGCTCGCCAGTCTGTTGCCTCCAATCAGTTTGCTTTCTTATTTGCAGTATTCAAATGGAGAAACTTCCGGATGGAAGATCTTTGCGCTCGGCGGGGCTGTAGTGATCGAAACCCTGCTCATCTTCTTGCTTCTTCGCGGCCATAGGGCGCGCAAACGCGCTCAAGAATCATTGCGTTTGAAAGAACTGGAATTGTCGGAAGCACAGCGGTTGTCTCAAACAGGTAGCTGGCGTTGGGATCCGCGGACCGACCATGTAGTTTGGTCTGACGCGCTTTACAAACTTCTTGGAGTCGATCCTGCCACACGGCCACTATCTTTTCAACAGCTGTCGAAATTCTTTACTCCTGAGAGTTGGAAGCAACTGACGGCTAAGGTCGACTGTGCCATTCGAACCGGCGAAACCTATGAGTTGCGTTTGAATGCCCTGCATTCTGATGGCAGCTCACGCTCGGTCATTGTACGAGGGGAAGCCGTTTGTGTTGCAAATCGGTCGATCCCACAAGTACGCGGCACCATTCAGGATGTCTCGGCACGAGAGCAGATCGAGCAACAGCTCCGCGAGAACCAGCAGCGCTTGATGGCAATCGTTGCGTCTACGATGGATGCGATTATCGCTGTCGATGACGAACAGCGAATCGTAGAATTCAATCCGGCGGCTGAAAACATTTTTGGCTGCAAATCACATGAGGTGATGGGAAGTTCCATCGACCGGTTCATCCCGGAGCGCTTCCAGGCGGCACATCGCCACCACATCCACGGCTTCGGAGAGACCAAGGTCACTAGCCGACTCATGGGCGGAGGTCTCAAACCATTGTCAGCCCTTCGGACGGACGGCACCGAGTTTCCGATCGAGGCTTCGATTTCTCATGTGGTAACCGGCAACAGGAATCTTTTTATGGTCATGATTCGCGACATCAGTGCACGCCTTCACGCGGAGGAAGCCCTGAGGGAAAGTGAAAAACGGTTCCGGCTAATGGCCGATTCGGCGCCAGTTCTCATGTGGATGTCGGGGCACGACGGACTGGTGTGTGATGTCAACCGAGAATGGTTAAGATTCACCGGCCGCACGATCGACCAAGAGCTCGGGGAAGGCTGGACGGAGGGCGTCCATCCTAACGATTTGCCAACTTATCTTCGAACTTACAAGTATAGTTTCAACGCGAAGCAGCGTTTCTCTACGGAATATCGTTTGCGGCGTCATGACGGCCACTACCGCTGGATCCTCGATAACGGTGTGCCGCGCTTCCGGGAAGACGGTAACTTCGCTGGATTCATCGGGTGTTGCATCGATATCACCGAACAGAAAGCGGCCAAAGCAAGTCAAGCACAACTGGGCGCTCGACTAATGCAAGCGCACGAAGAAGAGCGAGCGAGAATTGCAAGGGAGTTGCATGACGATATCAATCAGAGGCTGGCGCTATTAGCAAACGGCATTCAGGAGTTCGAACAGACATATGCCTCGGGTGATCGCGCCAACGAAAGAGGCCAGTTGCACGCTTTCTGGCAGGAAACGAGCGAGATCGCGGGCGATCTTCAGCGCCTGTCTCATCAACTGCATCCTTCGAAGCTACATTACCTCGGGCTGTCGGCGGCAGTACGCGGTTTATGTCAGGAGTTCTCCAAGCTCAACAGGATTGAGGTCGAATGCATCGTGCGAGATCTGCCCTCTGACCTGGATGAAAACATTTCGCTGAATCTGTTCAGGACGGCTCAAGAATCACTTCGCAACGTCACTAAGCACAGTCACGCTCATTTTGTGAAAGTGGAACTGACCAGCAAAGCGGGCGAAATAAGATTGCGCGTCTCAGACGACGGAGTCGGATTCCAGTATGAACAGGGGAAAAACGGCCGAGGTTTGGGATTGGTCAGCATGCAGGAGCGACTAAAACTGGTAGGTGGACACTTCTCAGTCTGGTCACGTCCTTCTCTTGGCACGCAAGTAGAGGCGACCGTTCCGCTTACGGCGCGGTACGCAAGGACCGCGTAAGAGCTCCCAAGCAGACCGGGTAGTAGTGATGGCGCGCATCCGTTACTTTTAACAGTGCTAGCGCTCTTTCAGATCGCATAGGATGTTTTAGGCTCACGTCTCAAGCTCGAGGAATCGTGGCGTGTGGTTGGTCGCGGTCAGTTTCGTGTTCCAGGCGGATATTTGAAGGAAATGTCGTGCTAAAAGCGGATGTACTCCTCGCAGATGATAACCCGGCCATGCTTGATCACGTGAGTAATCTCCTTCGGACAGACAATCATTACAACGTGGTCGGTGCGCTTAACAACGGGGCCGACGTCTTGCGTGAATACGAGCGGCTTAGACCGGACGTAATTGTTCTGGATATTTCGATGGACATGCTCAGTGGGATCGATGTTGCCCACCATCTTCGAAATGAGGGCTGCCGCGCCAAGATTGTTTTTCTAACTGTGCACGAAGACTTTGATTTTCTCAATGCAGCCATGGGAGCCGGCGGATCCGCATACGTGGTTAAATCGCGGCTGAGTACGGATCTGATCCCGGCCATCAACGCTGCGCTGTCGAATAAATTGTTTGTGTCGCCGAACTTACTTTACACGTAAAGATGGACCTATCAGGGGGAATCTTATGAGACTGCGGACGGCAAGATATTTAACGTGGATTCTACTGACGGCGGCCCTTTTTGGCCAGACGGTCAATGTATCGGCGCCACCGCTCACCGATTCCGACATCCAATTGCTCCGTTCGAACGTGCAGTCTGACAAGAACAACATCATTGCGCACAACATGAGATTCACTGATCCTGAAGCTGCCGCCTTTTGGCCAGTCTATCGCGATTACGTACGGGATCAGGAAGGTATTGCTGATACCCGGCTGCAGCTGATAACGGAATACGCAAAGTCGCTGGATAGCATGGACGATCCTAAGGCGAAGGACTTGGCACAACGAATGATCAAGGTGGATGGAGACACTCTAAATCTTCGCGAGAAATATTGGCCACGGTTCGAAAAGGCTCTTGGACCGAAAAGAGCAGCGAAGTTCTATCAAATCGATAATCGTCTCAGCCTGATCATCAACATGCAGCTGGCTTCCCAAATCCCTTTAATTCCGTAATGATTTGCCCGAGCCGCCTCGTATGGTCCGCGTATTCGCGCGTCAGTTCTCCTTCCCGTCTATTGGCAGTATGGATTTAACTGTCGCTTTTGACAGTTCCAGACTAACTTCTACCTCTCTAGCCTAGACCTCGCCGCTCGGTGATCTCACCGTGCCGAAAGGTTAGAGCAATGGTCGGCGAGCAAAAAGCGTCCAGATGTACGAAGAATCTTAAACTCGCTGTCGCATTCTCCACACTTCTAATCTGTGCCTTGCTTCTAGGGTGTGAGGGCTTTTTCGTTGATCCAGTCCTCACAAGTGTCACGATCGGTCCATCGGCCACGATCCAAATGCGGAACACAATACAGATGAGCGCAGTGGGCACCTTCAATGACGGTTCGCAGTCGAAGCTCTCCAACGTCTATTGGAACAGCAGCACTCCTAACGTAGCAAAGGTCAGCAGTTCTGGGCTGGTTACAGGGATTGAACCCGGACAAACCACTATCACCGGTGCACAGCAGACGGTGAGCGGTACCGCTACTATATCCGTAACCTTGGCCGGACTCACGTCGATCAGCGTTACCTCACAAGACGGCCTAACCAGCATTGCATATGGATCGAGTGAGCAGTTTGTGGCAATGGGTACAGCAAGTGGGGAGCAAATTGACATTACCGACTCTGTCACTTGGAGCACGAGTCCATCCTCAGTTCAGAACGTAACGATCTCCAATTCTGGACTGCTCGTAACCGTTTCAGGGCCCACTACACCGGTCCAGTTCCAAGTGGTCGCGACTGACCCGACAACCGGAATTTCCGGTCACTTGACTTTCCTGGTCCACCCTTGAATCCTTGCATCCTTGCATCCCGGCCCAGGCACTCTCGGCGCCAGCGCTGACATCAGTTTCTGAGCTGCAGACTGTCAATGTTGGCAGGTGGCAATCGCCGCTCGTCGGACGTTAAATAAGCAGAACAGAGAATGTCTAAGCCTCACTCCCTTATGGAAGACCGATTTCATCCTGTGGGCGGCGCCGCAGTTCGGATTGGCGACTGTTTCATCTGGGCAGCGATCCAATACCTGGATTCCCCCACTGACTACCGCGAGTGTCTTCCCAGTCACAGAAATCCTTCTGGCGAGTTGATCTTCTTAGATGACGGAAGGCGGTGGCCCAGGATTCTGGGACCATTGGTCGCGATTGCCATTCTTGCCTGCGTCCTCTTGCCAATCGTCCGCGCCTGCGGATGGTACTGACAGTTATTTCTGCGAATGCGTTGCCTTCAGGTAAGTGGGGAGGGGCGTGATGCTGCTAAGCCTGCCTGAGTTAGGCTGCTTCCCCGCAGGCGTACCAGCACGCTGCCACGGTACGCTCGCGATAACCGTTGTTCCCTGGTGAGGCTTCGAGTCAACGACGAGCTGCCCCTCGATCAATCTTAACCGTTCCCTCATGCTGACCAGGCCGAGACCGTGACCGGAGCCCGCCTCGTCTGAATGAAAACCTACGCCAAAGTCATGCACGGCGAGACGAATCTCCGTCTCTGTTCCGGTGAGCAAAACCTCAATCTGCCTTGCGCCACTGTGCTTCGCTGCGTTGTGCAACGCTTCCTGCAATACTCGGAAGAGGCAAAGCGAAACTTCATTTGGCAGAGGCTCAGAGATCCCGTCAGATCGGAACTTGATTTCCACGTTGTGTAGGCCGGAAAGCTCTCTGCAAAAGCCACTCGCTGCTGCCACCAATCCAAGGTATTCCAGTCTCGAAGAATGCAGGCGATGTGAGAGCGCCTGAATGTCTTTTTCCAGATCCAGAACCTGGGCACACGCTGCTTCAACTCGTTGATGGATAAGTTCCACCTCTGAAGAGGAAATTTCCTTCGCTAACGTTGTCAGGCTTACTACGATTAACGCGAGCCGCGCACAGATGTCATCGTGGAGTTCTCTTCCGATGCGAGTGCGTTCCTCTTCTTGCGCCTGAATCAGTTTTCGATTGATATCGCGTAGAGCTTCTTCCGCCTGTTTTCGCTCGGTGATGTCTATGCAAGATCCGATAAATCCCGCAAAAGAACCATCTGAATTAAATCGTGGCACGCCTGCGTTAAAGACCCAGCGGTAGTTTCCGTCATGGCGGCGCAGACGATACTGCATGCTGAACGGCTGCTGCCGATCAAACGCTGTCGAATAAGTGTTCAGGCATACCGTGAGATCGTCACGATGAACACTATCAGCCCAGCCATTACCAAGTTCCATTTCAAACGTCCTGCCGGTGAATTCGAGCCAAGGCTGGTTAAAGTAATTGCAGAGCTTGTCTGTACCTGACATCCAAATCATCACCGGAGCGGTGTTGGCAACCAGACGGAAACGCATTTCGCTCTCTCTGGCTGCAGCCAGAGTGACGGTGAGTCTAGCCTCAGCCTTCCGGCGTCTGGCGCGCTGCCACATCAGCGCAAACAGCAAGAGTGTCTCGGCAACAAACAAAAACGCGCCCGCAACGATGTACCATTTATAAAGTTCCCACAACCCGAGAGGGCGATTCAGCACAATGCTCCCCGGAGGAAGTCTTGCCTCTTTCAGGTTCCAACGGTTAAGAGCGCGCCAGTCGAACGTATAGATTGTTGCCGATGTCAGAGACGGGATGTCAGACGGCTTTTCTCCCTTAAGAATCCGCAGTGCCATGTTTCCGACGACCCGGCCTTGCTCAACAGCGCTTGAGAGCTTTCCTCCCACTTCTCCATGATTCAAGAAGCGATCGGACAGACTGAATACCGGAGCATTTGCGGCCCCAACCACCAGAGGCCCGACTTGGCTTGAGTTAAACGAAATCCCCTTCGCATCTCTCCCAAGCGCTGTCAAGAGAACGATCGTTTGACTGGGCAGATGCTTGAGCTGTTCCAGAAGCGACGACATTTCAAGATCAGTCAGATACGAGATCTCGAGACTTTCTTCATAATGTTTGAGTTGTTCTTTGGCCGCTGCTTGCTGCTGCCGATCATACGGTGCTGTACCCCCAACAACGACGACGTGCTTGGTTCGAGGCAGTAGTAGCAGCGCCGCTGACAGTGTCTCCGCAGGAGCGACGTCGCCTTCTACACCCGTGAAGTCAGAAGCAAATCTGAAGGTGCCCGAAAGTTGATTCGTGATGCAGAAAACTGTCGGTACATTGGGGAAGTTTTGTTGGTGAGTCTCCACCATGAAATTCAGTGGCGAGGAACCGACTGTTATGATCAGGTCGAGCTTGCGGTGCTGATACTTGCGGAGATAGAAATCGCGGAATCTCGCCTGGTCATTCGGATCAGGAAACAGAACTGTATCCATGTATTCGCGATAAAACTCGATTCGAAAAGGCGAGTTATCGAGTGCAGCTCGCACTCCCTGATCAACAAGGTTGGTGACGGGATACGAAGTTCCAACTTCGTTCAGAATTAGAATTCGTCGGACAGGTCGCTCTTGGGCAAAGCAGGCAAGCGAGAGCAGGACACAAAATGCTAGCCGCAGGGTTCTGTTGTGCCAATCACTAATGTGCCGCAGGGGGCCGTTTCTGCCTTCCTTCCGGCAGCTGCTAAGGTATTTGGACGGCTCCACGGAATGGAGCAAAACCGACCGCATAAAACCATTCCGCCCGCGTTACTGTTTCAGGTCGACGGGCTTCATCCTTCGAATCCGCTGATGTAACAAGAATCTCATCTTTAGACTAGAAAAGGGCCCCTGTCAAAACTGACAGGTGACATTTTACTCTTGCGGGTGTCGAATTTGCGCACTGCGGAGGAATGCATTAAGCGTGCTCTTTTGGGTGTGTGGAACGAGAGCACGCGATGCAAATTCCTTGCGCGGACTTCCAATAATCGAGATCTTCTGTGTCCGGTTCATCGAGCACCTCAGGCACTTGGTGCCCTCGCCGGAGTTCGGCTTGGTTCGTGCTGATTTCTCTTGCTTTCAGTTTGGCCGCTGAGGCATGGGCCCAGACGTCTTCAACTGGAGCAGTGGAAGGGATTGTGCTTGATCCCACAGGTGCTGTTCTTCAGGCCGTAAAGGTTCAACTGATTGGAGTGGATGTTGAGATGAGAATCACGACCTCGGATGATGGCGGCAGGTTTGCGTTCCTTCTTGTGCCACCCGGCGAATTCACGCTCATAGCAACCAAGGCCGACTTCCGACAGTTAAATCTAAGTGATGTTCACGTTTCTGTCGCGGAAACGCTAGGCATCGAACTTCATCTCGAACTCGGAATGCAACAGGAGCTAACCCGAGTCTCGTCCGCCCCGTTCATGGTTCAACTCGACACATCGGCGCTTGGAAGGACAGTCGACGAAAAATCAATCACCAGCTTGCCGTTGGTGACCAGAAACTTCACCCAAATCGCCGGGCTTTCCCCCGGCGTGACTGTGGGTGTTTACAACGCCGGAGAGCTTGGATCCGGAGGCACAGCCCTCTCGCAAGTGGGGGCTTCGAATGACGGCATCTTCGTTCTAGGATCGCGTTCCTACGACAACAACTGGCAATTGGACGGAGTCAGTGTCAATGACGCTCTAGGCTCCGGTTCGGCGAGTGGCGGCTTCGCTATTCCGAACCCCGATACATTGGCAGAATTCAAGGTACAAACCGGACTTTACGACGCGGCATTCGGGCGTGGGGCAGGCGCCGATGTCAGCGTAATCACAAAAACAGGCACCAACGAATACCACGGAACCGTTTTTGAATTCCTGCGAAACGATATTCTTAATGCGAATGACTATTTCTTAAACCAAACCGAGCAGCCGAGGCCGGCTCTCAAACAAAATCAGTTCGGCACGGCTATTGGAGGACCGATTCAAAAGGGCAGATTATTTTTCTTTGGGTCTTATCAGGGAACGCGGCAGGTTAATGGTTTAGCGGCTGGTCAAGCGCGTATCGGGTGTGCTGCCAGCGTGAACGAGCCGCCCATCACTAATGACCGTTCTCCACAGGCACTCGGGAAGCTATTCGGCGGCATGACGGGCGCCCTGGGAGGCGTTTCTATTGATCCTGACGGATCGAATATCAATCCGGTTGCTCTTGCCCTGCTGAATTTCAAATTGCCGGATGGCAGCTTCCTCATCCCGACGCCTCAAACTGTCAACCCTTCGAAGCCATTCGCGAGCAGCGGATTTTCAGTTTTCAGCGAACCCTGCCATTTCCGCGAGGATCAAGGGTTGGGAAACCTCGATTACGTAATGTCCCAGAGGAGCCGGCTGGCCATACGATTCTTCATCGCTGAAACCGATCAGTTAGTGACATTTCCAGCGAACGGGCCAAATCCGGTAGCGAATACGCGAGGATTCGCGAGCCCCGGCAATTCTCAGTTCATCGTTTTCTCTGTCGCCCACACTTACACTGTCAACAGTTCTTCATTAAACGAAATGAGGATCGGATTTGTTCGTACTAAGACTCAGTCTCAAGCGGGCGCCCCCTTCAAATGGTCGGACGTGGGTGTTACCGAAAGTGAAATGAACGAAAATAACGAACTGCCAACTCTGAATATTCTTGGATCCGTGAGCATGGCCCCGGCGTTCCCGCGAACCTATACGCAGAACTCCTTCTCCGCGAGCGATATCTACAGCTGGATTCATGGTCCTCATGCCATGAAATTTGGGGGATCGATTACTCGATTACAAGAAGATTTTAATATTCCAGGACTGGCTTCCTTCGTGCAGTTCCTCAGTTGGCCAGACTTTCTTCTTGGGCTCGATGCCCGCAACAACGGCACGGGGAAATTCAGTAACGTCTTCGCCTCGACTGATTACTTCGGTCTCTTCGACCGCGAAGGAAGAGGATGGGAGGGGACAGCATTTGCGCAAGACGACTATCGAATCCGTCGGTCGCTAACCTTGAATCTAGGGGTGCGTTACGAGAGGCTAGGACAACTCGGCGACAACCTTGGTAGAAATTCGAGCTTCGATGTTAATAAGGCGAACCCAAATCCACCGCCGGGAGGGAGTCTCAACGGCTACATCGTTGCTTCAAATTTTCCTGGAGCTGTTCCGCCGGGTGTAGTGCGTTCGGACAATACCTTCGGAACATATGGCGAGAAACAGAATGCATTTGCACCTCGCGTAGGCTTTGCGTGGCAGGCGCTGCCCTGGACCAACCGTTTCGTGCTGAGAGGCGGTTACGGATTGTTTTATTCGCACCCGACGGGCCAAGCCTATACCCAATCGATACTTGGTGTGCCATTTTCGTTAACGCGGATGAGCACAGGATTGGCGAATGCGGCCGCCTCGTTTGAAAATCCGTTCGCGCAGCCTTTCCCAACGCCATCCTCTTTCCCTTTGTTCGCCCCGTACTCTTCAACTACGAGGACGTCGGTTAACACTCTAGCTCCCAACTTCAGACCGGCAGTCGTCCAGGAATTTTCCCTGAACCTCCAGACGGAATTGCAAAAGCACTGGTTGCTGGAAGCTGGATATGTCGGAGCCAGAGGAACTCACTTGCAGCGCAAACGCTCTCTCAATCAAGCACTGGATGCGACACCAGAGGATCCAATCCGTGGTGCAACTTCAGATACCCTGGCGAATATCGGGTTGCGAGTTCCCGTTCCAGGAATACCGCCCGATTCCCTCCGCGAGATGGAATCGGAAGGCAGTTCATGGTACAACGCGCTGCAGATGAGCCTGACAAAGCGCCTCAGCCATGGGCTTCAATTTCTCGCCTCCTATACGTTTTCGAAGACATTGGATTCTGATGGCGCCGATATTAACGGGACGTCCGCGGGCGGCTCATTGACACTCGGGAACCAAAACTCTCCCAGTCAACGCTGGGGACGCGCCAGTTTCGACCGCACACACCGATTCGTTCTGAGCGAGACGTGGGCACTCCCCAGTCCTTCGGGCGGAATTCGAAATTCAATCCTCGGAGGGTGGGATCTGGCTGCTGTCGTTACGATTCAGTCGGGCAGCGCTCTTACCATTGCGGACACCAATGCCAATAATGTCTTCGGCATCAGTGAAGATCGCGCAGAACTCAGCGGCCAGTGTACAAAAGGGCAACTCGTGAGAGGAGGTTCCGTCGCCTCAAAGCTGAATGATTATTTCAATCCGTCCTGTTTCACAAACCCGCCTATCATCGGTGCGGATGGCATTGGAACGAGCTTCGGTGATAGTGCTACTGGCATCGTTGATGGTCCGGGGCAGGCCAATCTTGATCTTGCTATCTCGAAGGAGATTAAGCTTCGACGACCGGTCGAGAGAAGCAGTTTGCAATTGCGAGCTGAGTTCTTCAATGCGCTAAACCACCCGCAATTTGCAAACCCCGACACGAATTTTACTTCCGCAGCATTCGGAGTGATCAGCAGTACCGCGGTGAATCCGCGAATCGGCCAGGTCGCGCTGGCGTACAACTTTTAGTTCTTGATCTTTATTTGCGCTCCTTCGTAAGAATGTTCAAGTCGCCAGTTGTTTTCGGTTCGGCGAGAGGGATCATACGTGGGCGTGAAAATAGCACCAGTCACAACCCTGGTCGTTGAAGACTCTAGGGACTTCTGTCAGTTTCTGGTATTCACTCTGGAGCAAAAAACGCGATGCGAGATTGTAGGCCAGGCATCAGATGGGGTGGATGCCGTCGAGCAGGCCGCACGGCTGCAGCCCGACTTGATCTTGCTGGATCTGGGAATCCCAAGGCTGAATGGCATGGAAGCCACGCGACGAATCCGCAAAGCCTCTCCGAAATCGCTGATCCTGATTGTGAGTCAAAATTCATGCATTGACATTGTGCAAGGTGCTCTGCAGGCGGGGGCGGCCGGCTATTTGTTGAAGTCCGACGCGGTTGAGCTTCCGGTTGCAGTAAACAATGTTCTACGGGGTGTGCAGTTTATAAGCAGTTGCTTAAAGCTTGACTCGTCGTTTGACCACAAAGCGATTCAATCGTGATATGCACTACCACCATCGTCTAATCTCAGTTCGTAGTTAAATCTGGGTCTGTTCCAAAAGAAGGCGATCCAGAGCATTCAGGACGATTGTGCAACGGCCTTTGCGAATCGTTCCTTTGCGTTGCCACTCGCTCAGAATACGGCTGGCGGTAAAAGGTGTGATGTTTGCAGTGTTCGCGAGTTGCTCATTCGTAATGTCAAGGTGAATGCCGTCCGGCTCTCTGCGTCCGATCCCTTCAGCGAGCCCCAACAGAACCTGCGCGAGTCGCTCGCGTGCAGTCTTCGAAATCAATGCCAACTGCGCAGCCAGGAACCACGTAAGATGATCCATCGCGAATGGCAATCCATTGTCGAGGAGCTTGGGATACCGGGAAGTCAGTTCGCGGATCTTCGAGCGATGCCAGACGTACACAGATCCGCTTTTTACCATTTCTGTACCAACAATGTAGAGGCTTGGGTTTGGCATTAGGGCCGCTCCGCCAAGTAACTCGCCGGCTGCGAGCCAACGAAGCAGAACTTTCCTGCCATCTCTGGTAATAAAGAAAAGTCGCGCACCGCCCGTTCTCAGCAAGAAAAAGAAATCGGCGGGCTCACTTTGATTCGCCAGAACTGAGTGAGCGGGGTATTGGCGCAAAGTCGCAGCTGCCACAATGGAGTTAATGTCCCGCTGCGCAAGTCCGTCAAAGAATCGAAATTTCGCGTGGTCAGGCGCGGAAGACGGCGACGCCAATGGGACTCTATTCGCATCCGATTCAGATGAAGCGATGGCTCTCATCGTGTCGGCCCAGCTTGCCTGGGCGAAGTTTGTTTCAGTCGTGATACTGCAACAACCTGTGACGGGAATTCACCTCCAGCATCATAAGCACAGGGCTAGGCGCGGCGCACTGGCAGAAGTGACAGTTCACCAGTGGCCAAGATCATCATTAACATCCACTCGGTGTCACTCAATTGCAGTAGGCAAGATACTAGGGCGCGTTTAATTCGGTATTGAGAAACCAAAACGCGGCGTTGGGACACCACATTTCCCGTTCGAATATGAAGACACACGGAGGAACTATGCAGAGTCGCACCAGCATTGTAGTCATTCTCACGGCGATGTTCTTTCTGGCCTGCACACAGGCATTTGCCGATGGGACCGAAGTCAAGGGAATGATCATTTCCCGGACCGGAGAGACGTTGATTGTGAATGGGCCCAGCGGCAAAGTTACAGTCGTGCTAACGGGCAACACGGATACTAAAGATGATAAGGGACTGTTCGGATTGGAAAAAGAACACATGGCCAGTACCGTCCTGATACCCGGACTCAAGGTTAGAGTGGAGGGGATGTCGGACGAACAAGGCCGTGTTGTAGCTAAGACGATCACCGTTGATGGCGACGACCTGGAAACTGCCGAAATGGTTCAGTCGGGGCTGCATCCTACCGCAGAGCAGGTTGAGGCTAATGTTCAAGCCATCGCAAGAATTCAACAGGATATCGCTGGTCGCAAAGTCGAGCTAGCTTCTCAAAAAGAGACGGTTGGGACAAACCAGCAAAATATCGCTGCGAACAAACAGCAGATCGATCAAAGCATTAAGGACATCGACGAGAACACACAGCGCTTCACGGCGTTGGCTGACTACGACGTGAAGGGCCAGGCAACCGTCAAATTCAAGGTCGGAAGTTCTTCGATCTCGAAAGAAGATCAGGACCAGCTTAAGCAGTTGGCATCGAATGCAACCTCGCTCACTGGTTACATTGTCGAAGTTACCGGGTTTGCAGATTCAACCGGTAGCGCTGCCATGAACACGAAACTTAGTGAGAACCGTGCCAAGGCGGTGGTCACTTTCTTGATGCAGCAAGGGAATGTGCCCGTGCGACATATCATCGCGCCCGGTGCGATGGGCGAGTACGGGGCAGCGGCACCGAACGAAACCAAAGCGGGACGGGCCGAGAACCGACGTGTGGAAGTAAAGGTCCTGGTCAACAAAGGCATCGCTGGAAGCTAGATCCTCGGCAATGCTTAACCTCGCCGCCGGACAGCGGGCTGGAGCGGACACGAATTGCGATCGAACTGGATCGCCCGAAGCTCCAGCCCATCTGGTCGGTTATGTTTGATTAAGCTCGAGTCGTTCGCCCGATGCCGTCGCACAATCAATACGCGGAGCGCATTGCGACCTAGTGACACGACGGATCGTCTTTGAATTCCCCGCCGCCTAACATAGCGCCCAGAAATCGGCCACAGGAGATGATTTTCTGCGATGAAGCTTCCTGCCGCAAAACGTTCGGTGACGTGCTGTATTTTGCTGTGTCCATTCTCGCCTTCGCCTCGACAAGGTTGTCGCTCCAATGTCGCACTGCCACGAACTCATTGCTCAGCAATTGAAGGGCTCTTCGATCGGAATCACTCATGGCGGCAGCCGTGGCTAAATTCAGGCTTTGCGCGGCCTGTTCTCGGTAGTCGGCTGCCCAGTTTTCTGTTACGCCATAACCATTTTGGATTGCGTAGGCCAGAGTAGTCGCCCATTCTCTCATCTTCGCGATCGTCTCAATTCCTGCCACAACAAAGTTTCGAGAAAGCCCCGCGGGTTGAGCCGGTTCGCGCTCAGGGATTTCAGGTGGATGGTTTGGTTCGGCGCCCGGGAGGGTCAACACGATCCGATCACCCTGAAAACCGATTGACCCCTGTGCGACACGCGCGAGTGTCTCAAGGTCGACGTAAGTACGGCCGTTTACCAGTTGGACAGTGACGTCCGCAGATCTTCCATTAATAACAAGGCTTTTGTGATGTTCCGTACTCTGTGCGGCAGAAAGAACGCCAAACAAAACAATCAATGATGATGTACACCCCATCTTGGTTCGCATGAAGAGTAGCTCCTCCGAACACTACTAGGAGAATGAGGTGACCAGCGGCACTGTCAGTAGTAACAGGCCCCGATTCCGACGACCTGCGGGGTGGTGCTTTCGGATGAGCTGGGCGCAAATCCGTCAAATGCGGAGGAGCCGACTGGCAGGAATGACAGTGTTCAGCGAGTGAAACATTGGACACCTTCTATGTAAGAGTCGTGCAGGTTCACGAAGAGTGTTGGAAAGGGAAAATAGCCATGATTCATCTCAAGCCATGCCGAGGGCTCGCCGTAATTTTGGTTGGACTCACGCTGTTGGGTGGCATCGCCGCAATGTCAGAAACGGTTGAGGGTCTCATCAAAGCGCGAAACGGCGACACAATGATCGTGCAAACGACAATGGCCTCAACGGTTACGATCATGTTGACCGACAACACGCAAGTGGGTCAGGTGCAGGGCCTGCTAAAGGCCCGCCGGAAGGAGATGTCAATGGCTGCGCTCATTCCGGGACTTGCAGTTAAAGTAGAGGGTATCTACACAGGTGAGAATCAGCTGACGGCGAGCTCGGTCTCGTTCAAAGGAAATGACCTGAAGCAGGCCCAGGCAATCCAGGCTGGTATGCACGAAACGGGTGCGCAGGCCCAGCAAAACAAAGAAGAACTGGCAAAACAAAATGCGGCTTTGCAAGCCCAAAATGTTGCGTTGCAGCAACAGCAAGCGCAACTCACGGAACACCAGCAGAAAATTGCTGCGAACAAAGCCTCAATTGATGCTGCCATTGCGCGCTTTGGGCAACTTGACGATTACTACATCCTCGATGAGGTAGTCGTGTACTTTGCTAACGGCAAGGTGAAGGTCGATCCAAAGTACGCGCCACAACTTGTGGCACTGGGTGACAAAGCCAAAGGGGTTGATGGATACGTGATTGAGGTAAAGGGATACGCTTCATCTGCCGGTAGCGTCGAGGTAAACCAGAAGCTTAGTGAGGACCGAGCGAACGCGGTAACGAATATTCTGATTCAACAAGCCCACATTCCCCTTACGCGGATGCTGGCTCCAGGTGCGATGGGAGAAAGTCATCAGGTTGGCAACGACAAAAGCGCAGAAGGACAGGCAGAGAATCGGCGCGTAGTAGTGCGGGTTCTGCAGAACAAGGCTATTGCCGGGGTATAGCCGCATGGTTCAAACTGGCGTAACGATTATGTCACGCAGCTATGGGAACCGACTCGTCACCCGATGTTTGAACCTTGATGTGAAATGACGCAGTGCCTTGAGCGAGCTTGGGCGAAATCGCCGTGGTAAGGCGCTCGAGGGTAACACTCAAGTCATTAGCCGGCATCTGTTGCAGTTCGACCTGCAGAGTGACATTAAACAGACCTGTTTTCGATCTAGGCTCTGCACCGCTTTCTAGCAAGCTGCCGCCCAATATCTTAGATAGAGCCAGAAGTGAATGACCTTTGCAGGCCGGGCATTCGTTTCCGCGGCTGGTACTAATGGACTCGCAATCGAGGCAGAAAACTGCACCGCACAGAGGCACGATCTCCGGTTCTTGTTCGTTCTTTATTCCCACTGACATATGAGCCCGCTTGTGCCGCATGAGAATGCGGCTAAGGATTTAGCGCCCCAAAATACCGCGTTGCGTTCCGCCGAATATCTGTCAGTTCTTACAGACGAACGTCAAAGTTGTGGATAACGTGTCGCGGGACTCGTCAGGTGAAACACACACCATTCTTTGAGGACATGAACTGTACATTCTGACAGCTCTCGCGGCCTAAGAAATGCGTTATTTCTATGTCGGTTAGATCGTCTCCACTGCCACTCAATAGTTCAAGTCGAAGTTAGAACCAATCAATCCCGAACAATCACAAGGAGAGTCCCTAAATGCCGGCAAAAAATCCCAAAGAACTATTCGTGCTCATGCTCAGTGATGTACGCCATGGAACGGAGCGCGCGACGAAGCTTTTTCAAGAACTTAGTCAGGTAGTGCAGGATCCGGACATTAAGGAAGCACTGGAAGCGAGGGTTTTTGTCTCCAACAAGATCGTGGACACCATCGACCAGTGCTTCAAACTGATCAACGAGCAGCCCGCCAAATTCAGCGGCCGTTGGTACGAAGTGTTTGCGGAAGACTTCCGCAAGGAACTCGGGGAGATGCAGAACCCAATCGTTCGGCATCTCTTCATACTTGCGAAAGCCAATCACCTGTTGCATCTTCGCATAGCGGAATACAAGGCTCTTATCGCAGCAGCGGATTTGTCAGGCCATTACGGTGTCGGTGTTCTGCTGGAGACCTGCCTCGCCGACAAACTCGTTTTCGCAGAACGCACGGCACGTCTCATTCGGAATATTGCTGAGACTCGCGTTGCTGAGAGGATTGGAGCCAGATCCGCTGCATAGCATGAATGCCTTCCAATCTTTCGAAATTCAGATCGCGCCGGGGCGTGTAACTGAAGTCCCGGCGCGAAGGGTAGAAAACTTGCGAGTGGACTTGGTCTTTGCATCGAGAAAAAGGCGGTTGCTGTTCTAGGGGCTGATACTCTTCCTGCAGTTATGGTTCTCGAGAGCACAAGTTCGTAGTTGATCCAATTTTCTCCTCACCTCTGTCACCATCTCGCCGTCGGGTTGCATTCTCAGATAGGTTTCCAACTCCTGGCTGGCTGCAACGTTGTCACCCAATCCCAGGTAGGCATAACCTTTCACCACATGCAAAGGCCCATAATTGGCCGGAACCATCGTGGACGCCTTGTCGGCTTGCTGCAGAGCTTCCGGAAACTTACCTTTGGCGAGCAAGGCTTTGCTAATTTCGTAATAGCCCGGCCAGGAATGCACCAAGGCCACTCCATAGCTCAATGTCCGCAATGCATCATCCCACCTCTGCAGGCGGTTGTAAGTCGATCCGAGCACGATGTACGCTTCCCCTTCTTTGGGGTCGTACTCGATTGCCTTCTCAGCGTCGGCTTGAGCAAGTTCGGGTACGTCTCGTATGAGGTCGAGTCCGGCTCGACAAACCAGCGCTGCCGCATAGCGAGGCCACAAGCGGAGCGCCTTCTCGATATGTACCGCCGCATCACTCCATTTTTTCTGGCGAATGCTGTCTCGAGCTTTCTGCAATTCGTTGCGCGCTTTGCCGGGCACCGCAAGCTGCTGCACGGATACGACCGCTTGGCTGCTTCCGTGTTCCGCTGATGCTGGGACCGTCAGGGTTACCCAGCTAGTACCAGCTGTGACATCAACCTCTGCACGCGATTGAAGGAGTTCGTGGGAGGCTGTCACTTCGTAGTGACCGGATGGTACATTCGGCAACTCAAATCGTCCATCTTCTCTGGTGGTGGTTGTAACGACTGGTGTCCCTGCTCCTTGTATTGACACAGTCGCGTAACTGACACCTTGATCGTCAGGCGTTTTAACCACCCCGGATATCAGTCCCACGGCTACATCATGCCTTGGGGTGAGGCGCCATGGAGAATTTGCCGCGGGTGAGCTTTGGGCCCCACTGACTTGAGTTCTGGCAGTGCCAGAAGAAGAGAACACCACGATCAATACACACAAACTTGAGAGGCCACTGTGCATGCAACCACTCCGCTTCTCCAGGATCCTCGTTCTCTCGTGCAGAGTATCTTGGTAAGGCAGAGAGATTTAACTGTCAAAATTGCCAGAAATTACGAAATGTAATGTGACTCAAATTTCTGACTAATGCCGCGAGAAAACTGTATCCGGCGGCGCACCTTGCTTGGTTTATACGCCGGCAGACTCTCGCCAACCTCGATCAACTTCAGTTGGAGTGGCTCGCGATCTTGCTATCGAGCAGTGCTACCAGTGACACACCCTCGGCCGTCGGTTTGACCGCGCTTCCACGCACGATATCACTCGCGCTGAGCCTTGAGCCATAAAGGCGATCATTCGCATCGCTATCTGGTTCGACCGAGGCCCCTCCGAGGGACACCCCTGCAAACACACCCTTCGCTCGTCCATAAGTCAGGATCTGGGCATCACTCGCGCTCGCCGCCGTTGCTCCAGGACCCGCTGCGACCGTCGCATCGGAGCCCATTTTGGTCTTACCCTTTAACACCTGATCGACAACTTTACGATCCATCAGCAAAAGAACGAAATCGGTAGATGAGCCCCCGAGTTGCAGTCCAACGCTGACACCACCGATCGAAAACATCGCAGGGGCGGACCACTTTCCCTCAAAGTTCTGCCCGCCGCGACACACCAGTGGACCGCGGCCACCACTTCCGCCAATACCGATGCCAAACTTTTTCACGTTCGGCAGAACCATAACGCAGTCGGCCTTCGACAACAGAGACGGAGAGATGCTGTTGCCATTGAGCATCTCCTGCAACACGGTCTTGGCTTCTCGAAGGGTTGCTTCGTCTTTCTCCTTATCACCAGCCAAGGTGGGCACTGCTAGCAGAAGAGCGATTAACGAAGTCAGGCTGTACAGCAAGAGCCTCTTGATTCTCAGTGTGGTTTCCAATGTGACTGTTCTCCTTTCTTTCCGCACAGCAACCTAAACCCGGGACGGAACTCCGTGATGCTATGTCTGCGGCGGCGATCGCCAAACTGGCAAAACTGGCAGTCGACGACCGAGGATTGTAGCAATGGAGAATAGCCAGTAACCTGACTTAAAGGTCAAACTACTCCCGAAAAAGGGCTTGTTCGCCCTCCGAGAATCAGGCCATGCCTGGAACTCACTAGCACTTGCGTACCGTCGAATCTGGAACTTTTGTCAGTTCAGTCCTTACTGTCGGAGCCACAATACTGGGCGGCCAGAAGGGTAAAACATGGGGACGTCCGGTTCATCGTTCAGGCAGGAACGCGAGCGGAAAGGAATAAAACTGGAAGACATCTCGATGTCTACCAAGGTGGCAGGGCACTACCTGCTCGCGATTGAGAATGACCAACTCGACCAGCTGCCTGGTGGGATCATTGGCCGTGGATTCGTTCGCGCATATGCGAAATACGTTGGCATTGACGATCAGGACGCGCTCGAAGAATTCTCGGCTGCTCGAACTCTCTGCGAAACCGCGCCGGAGCCGGAGCCAGAGCCGAGAATCAAGAAATCCTACGACCAAGCCATGGCGCTGCCCTCATGGGTTCTCGCAGCTGCTTTCGTGGCGATAGGTCTTGGGGGCGTTGAGCTGGGATTGGTGTTGCACCAGCACACAGAATTCTTCCGAGCAGCCCTCGCCACCGAGGCTGATCCTTCGATCTCTGTGGTGTCCAACTCCTCTGTGCTTGCTTCAAAAGGAGACGAAGCAAGGCAAGCGGCGCGAAGTTCTGAGGTAATCGCAGACAAAGAGACCGCGGTTTTAATGGTCAAACCAGACACGGAGTCGGAACAAGGGGGTCCATCACTCGTCCGATCTTCGGTCGGGAACGACTTCAACTTCTTCAGCCTGCAGATCAACACCCGGCAAGATGCATGGATATCGATCATCGCGGACGGTCAACCCATTTTGTCAAAGATCGTTACCGCACCCGATCAGCGAGTGGTGAAAGCTCATAGCCGCATCTTGGTAAGGGCGGGCAACATCGGCGCGGTCGATTTCTCGTTCAATGGAGAGCCTTTGCCATCCCAGGGGAATTACGACGAAGCGAAAACGATCTTCTTCGATGCGAATGGATTACAAGCGGAGCCCCCGAACATCGTTTCCTTCACCGCTCCTGATTCCGTCTCCACAATAACGCCAGTTCAGCGCTAGATCGAGATTGCTATGCAGCGTTTTGAACGCTTGGTCGGAGGTCTTTCCCACACCGTTGAAATTGTTGTGCGCACTCGGCTACCTGTTGATTTTGACAGTGTGCTCCTCCAACTTCACTAAATAGGCTCTTGGTCATGGAGAGCGAGGAGGACCGATGTTTGCCGGTAGGTTGATCGAGCACATGAAGAGCAATGGTGAGCGCATGTCGGAATTGCTCGACTGGAAGGTTAGGACTTCAAAGCTTTGCAGAGGGACTTCCCACGAATTTTCCTTTGATGAAGGAATGCGTGATCGGCAGGTCTGTCAGCACCTCACCGCGTGGCTCTTAGGCAGGGACGAATCGCCCATGGAGCGGTGCTTTTTCAGACTTGGCGTAAGTGGTGCTCGCTTCCGTGTTCCATATAGCGATATCTTCTGGTCTGTTCGTCTGACAAAGGAATTTCTTTGGGCTTACATTCTGGAGGAATGTCTCATTGAGGACCCAGTTGAGGTGTGGCGAGTGGAATTGCTCCATTCCATCAACCGGTTTTTTGATCGCGCTCTATACGTTGCCGCGATCGGTTATGAGAAAGCCACTGATTAACCTCGGGCATGTGCCGCCACTGTCTTCAAACTCCCGACGACATGTGAACCGCTCGATATGAGAAATATCGTGGACTTTCCACATCTCATATTCACAGTGTCTCTCATCGGCCTGTGGCTTGTAGCAGAAATCGGCGCGCTTCTTCGCCGAAAACTCAGGATCCTACAAGAGGACGAGCGGCAAGATTTCACCCTTGTCCTTGGGGCTACCCTGACGCTGCTCGGACTGATCATCGGCTTCAGCTTCTCCATGGTCATAACGCGCTACGACCAGCGCAAGAATTATGAAGAGGACGAGGCCAATGCGATCGGCACGGAATTCGTGCGCGCCGATCTGCTTCCCGCCGAGGACAAAGTTAAGATACGGGAAATGCTGAAGCTCTACCTGGAACAGAGAGTCTTGTTCTATGAAGCCCGGGATGCGCAACAACTAACGCGAATCAATTCCGCAACCGCACATCTGCAGGTGGGGCTTTGGTCAGCTGTACAAGCGGCGACGCTGAAGCAGCCAACCTGCACGGTTGCGCTCGCGGCATCGGGAATGAACGACGTGTTGAATTCCCAAGGATATACGCAGGCTGCTTGGTGGAATCGACTTCCGATGGGTGCATGGCTCTTTTTGTTGGTGATTGCGGCCCTCTGCAATTTCCTAATCGGTTACAGTTCGCATCGGAACGACCTGGTTGTGCTTATGATCTTGCCGTTGGCGGTATCCATCTCTTTCTTTCTTATCGCTGATATC
>Ga0070735_10001580_pt1 | contig 21791 bp, 10 predicted proteins | sample Coa_R1_FD_66443 | JGI IMG/M metagenome (GOLD analysis project Ga0070735, IMG submission 66443) | Surface soil microbial communities from Centralia Pennsylvania, which are recovering from an underground coalmine fire - Coalmine... | ecosystem: Environmental > Terrestrial > Soil > Unclassified ...
CTGCTCAGGTCTCTGTATAACGTTGTGTGCGCACAACTTCAGCCACTGTGGGGCTGAGTTTTCGAGGCAGCTTTTCGGCATTTGCGCAGCGCTTCAATGACATTTCCAGGGAGAATTTTCGGTCGAGCCCTGCCGGGGCTGGTGTTTTTCCTTGCCGTTTCCGCTATTTATCTTTACGCCGTTCCGCAGCCCAATATTTTTTATGCAGGCATAGTTTTGCTCCATGCTTTCGCGGGCGTGATCGTTTCGGTTCTGCTCGCACTGAAGCTATTCAAACTACTGCGTACGCAACGTTGGTTCGCTCGAATTGGCTGGGTGCTGGTGGCGGCGGGGGCCGTTGTCGGATTGATCCTGATCAAGACCGGAACTCCCCGGTCGGAGTGGAACAAGCTCTATCTTCATATTGTGGTTTCAACCGCCGGAGTCGGTTTCCTGGTTGCCGCTTGGTTGAGCCGGCGAGGTCAGGGGCAACTCCAACAGCCCGCGACGAACCTCGCCGGCGGCGTCATCAGGCTGGTTGCATGCCTGGCCTTGCTTGCCGGACTCGGGTACGGGGCGCAATATCTGCGGCAAGGTTGGGAGACGCGCAACCGAATTCAGAATCCGACAATAGCGCCCGACAACATGGATCAGGAGGGGGATGGGCCAAATGGTCCGTTCTTCCCCAGTTCGGCGCAGGTCTACGGACATCAGAAAATCCCGAGCAAGTTTTTCATGGAGTCGGATTCGTGCAAACGCTGCCACGAGGACATCTACAACGAGTGGTACAGCTCGGCGCACCACTTTTCGTCATTTAACAATCAGTGGTATCGCAAAGCGATCGAGTACATGCAGGACACGGTCGGCACGAAACCGTCGAAGTGGTGCGGCGGATGCCACGATCCGGCGGTGCTGTATTCGGGGCTAATGGATACGCCGATTAAGAAGATCGTGCACCGTCCGGAGTCGCAGGCTGGGCTCGGCTGCATGATGTGCCACTCGATTGCCAAGGTGAAGAGCACTATGGGCCAGGGAGATTTCTACCTGGAATATCCGAAGCTGCATGAACTGGCTGCGACGAAAAACCCGGTCATGCGGGCAATTCACGATTTCGTAATTCAGCTTAATCCTGAGCCGCATCGGCGAGTATTCCTGAAGCCGTTCATGCGCGATCAGACCGCCGAGTTTTGCTCGACCTGCCACAAGGTTCACCTGGATGTGCCGGTGAACGATTACCGCTGGGTTCGTGGATTCAACGAGTACGACAACTGGCAGGCCAGTGGGGTTTCAGGACAGGGGGCGCGATCGTTCTACTATCCGCCGAAACCGGCGCAGTGCGCGGATTGCCACATGCCCATGACTGCGTCCAAAGACATGGGCAATGTTAATGGCTTGATTCATTCGCATCGCTTCTTAGCGGCGAATACCGCGGTTCCGACGGCGAACGAAGATGCGACTCAGCTCAAGCTAACGGAAGACTTCCTCAAGAATGACATTGTGTCGGTCGATATATTTGCGCTGTCGCCAGCTCAGGCTCCGCTGAAGCCGGGAGCGTCGAGCCAATCTGATCTTTCCACGACGTTTGCTGTGGGAGAAGAATCGGAAAACAAGATCAATGCTGAAACGCAAGGTGAGGCTGCTCCGGTCACGGCGCCGTTGAATCGGGTTCAGCCGCCGCTCCGCCGCGGTGATACGGTGCGCGTGGATGTCGTGGTGCGAACGAAGAAGGTCGGCCATTTCTTCCCGGGCGGGACCGTCGATGCTTACGATACCTGGCTCGAACTTAAAGGCACGGATGACAAAGGCCAGACGATTTTCTGGAGCGGGATGGTGGAGGATAACGGGCATGGGCCGGTTGAAAAAGGGGCGCACTTCTACCGGTCGTTGCAGATCGACGAACACGGGAATCCCATCAATAAGCGCAACGCCTGGGCGACGCGGGCGGTGGTGTATGTCCGGTTGATCCCACCCGGCGCGGCCGACACGGTGCATTACCGCATGTTCATTCCGGAAGGCGCGGGGAACAAGATTACGCTGCACGCGCGTCTGTGTTACCGCAAGTTTTCATGGTGGAACACGCAATTTGCGTTTGAAGGCATGCCGAAATCAAACGAACTGGACAAAGTCGCACCCGGTTACGACGACCGACCTATGACGTTCACTGGGTCGCTGCAAGGTATCTCTGCGAAGGAGGAAAAAGTTCCGGACCTCCCGATAGTCGCTCTTGCGGAGGATGAAGTTACATTGCCGGTGATCGCGCACAATGCTCCGCTGCCGCAGCCGAAGACAATTGCGTTGAAAGCGGAATGGCAACGCTGGAATGACTATGGAATCGGGCTATTCCTGCAGGGAGATTTGAAAGGTGCTGCCGCCGCCTTCCGGAAGGTAACGGAGGCCGATCCGAGCAATCCGGATGGATGGGTGAATATTGGCCGCTGTGCGGTGCAGGAAGGCGATATGGCGCGGGCTCGAGTCGTGCTGGAAAAGGCGCTTTCGCTTGCTCCGAAGCTTGCACGCGCCAATTTCTTTTACGCGAAAGTCCTCAGGGCCGATGGTAATTACGATGGCGCCGCCCAACGGTTGCGGATTGTTCTTGACGAGTATCCGCGGGATCGTGTCGCTTTGAACGACTTAGGCCGAATTCTTTTCTTGCAGCGCAAGTACGACGATGCGGTCAAAATCTTGCAAGCTGTGCTGCAAGTGGATCCCGAAGATCTGCAGGCGAATTACAACCTGATGCTCTGCTACAACGGCCTGGGTAACGAAAAACTCGGGAAAGAGCATGAAGCGCGCTATTTGCGATTTAAGGCCGACGAGGCGTCGCAGGCCATCACGGGGCCGTATCGTCAGCTGCATCCTGAAGACAATAACGAGCGGCAGCAGGTGCACGAGCATGTCTCAGTGCCGTTGCCGATTCTGAACGCACGGCCAACGTTGAAAGCTGTTCGTCACGAGAAGTTGCCTATATTAGCTGCTGGGGCCTCCAGATAAATGTTTTCATCAATCACGCGATCTTCGAGCGACATCCGTCTTTGCTGGCGAGGGAATAATTCCTTCTCGCGGCTTTACGGCGCGTTCTCCTGCTTGTTCTTGTTTCTGATGTGTGGCTCGTTCAGTGCCGCACAGTCGGTGCATTTCCGCGACGTCACGGCGCAGGCGGGAATTCACTTTATCCACAACAATGGAGCGTTTGGCAAGAAGTGGCTGCCAGAGACGATGGGGCCTGGGTGCGCTTTCATTGACTACGACAATGACGGGTATCCCGACGTCGTTCTGATCAATGGCGACGATTTTCCCGGGCATCCGCATGGCGGCGCAACGACTCTGAAGCTCTACCACAACAATCATGACGGGACGTTCACTGACGTGACGCGAAAAGCGGGACTCGCGATTCCGATGTACGGTCTCGGGATCGCTGTCGGAGATTACGACAACGACGGCTTCGACGATATTTTCATCACCGCTTTGGGCCAGAGTCATCTTTTTCACAACAATAGAAATGGAACGTTCACCGATGTAACCAAGTCGGCGGGGATGTTGGGTCCGCACGAATTCTCAACCGGCGCGGCGTGGGTGGACTACGATCGGGACGGCAAACTCGACCTGGTCGTTGCGAATTATGTGCAGTGGAGCGAGCAGGGGGACCTTTACTGCACGATCGATGGATCACACAAATCTTATTGCACGCCGGAATCGTATAAGGGTACGTCGCTGCGGTTGTGGCACAACCTGGGCGGAGGAAAGTTTGAGGATGCGACCCAGAAGTCCGGATTGGGCGATCCCACATCGAAAAGCCTGGGCATTGCGATTCTTGACGTTAATGGTGACGGATGGCCTGACATTCTGGTTGCGAACGATACGCAGCCGAACAAGCTCTACGTCAATAACAAGAACGAAACATTCGAGGAGCGCGGGGTCGCGGCCGGGATCGGTTTCAGCGAAGACGGCGTGGCTCGCGCAGGCATGGGAGTCGATGCGGCGGATTACGACCGTAGCGGGCATCCGAGTGTTCTCATCAGCAACTTCGCGAATCAGATGGTTTCGCTGTATCACAACGAAGGGAACGGATTGTTTGTTGACGAGGCGCCGGAATCGGAAGTGGGGCGCGCCACGCTAGTCACTCTGGGCTTTGGATGCTTCTTCTTCGATTACGACAACGACGGCTGGCCCGATATTTTTGTGGCCGATGGCCACATCGAAGATCAGATTGAAAAAGTCCAAAAGCGCGTGCGATATGCCGAGCCATCACACCTGTTCCGCAATCTGGGAGGCGGCAAGTTTACCGAAGTGACGGCGGAGATGGGAAAGGCATTCGCTGCGCCACGGGTGGCGCGGGCTGCAGCCTATGCAGATATCGATAATGACGGCTATCTCGACATTCTGATGACCACGAATGCGGGGCCAGCCTATCTGTTCAGCAACGAGGGCGGAGCGAATCACAGCTTACGAATTAAACTCGTCGGGACGAAATCAAATCGGGATGGAATCGGGGCTGTCGTGCGCGTGACTGCCGGAAACGATAAGCAATGGAAGATGCTGCGTTCCGGATCGAGCTATCTGTCGCAGAGTGAGCTAGCGCTGACTTTCGGTTTGGCAGCGCATTCGAAAGCCGACGTGGTGGAGATTCAATGGCCGAGCGGGCAGGTGGATAAGCTCGGCAATGTCGAGGCGGGCCAGACTGTCACGGTGCAGGAGGGGAAGGGTATTGTCGGCAATCGTGTTTACTCGGCGCATAGGCAGAGACCCCAGCCAAGCCTGGCTAGAAAATAGCACCGGGAATCCGCTGTGTTCCACCATCCCTCTGTGGTTAAATCTTTAACGGAATGAATCTGAAAATTTCAGCTGTTCTCCTCGCTGCCATTGCAGCGGCTGTTGCTCTGCTTGCGCCTACATCCCAACCGAATCCCGTCGAAGCTGCTCGCCTTAACGACCTCGGCTGCGCGTATATGAACCAGCAGCTTTTCGAGAAAGGGCTGAAGGAGTTCCAGCAGGCGCAAGAGGCGGACCCCAAGTTCACGATTGCGCGGCTGAACGAGGGCGTGGCGTATTTGAACCTGCAGAAGATCGATCAGGCCAAAGCCGCTCTGGATGACACTCTCAAGCAGGATCCGAAGAGTCCGAATGCATGGTACAGCCTCGGATTGCTCGCGAAAAATACGGGCGACGCGCAGGATTCGATCAGCGCGTTTAAGCACGTGATCGATATCGATCCGAACGACGCTGACACATGGTATTTCCTCGGTACGGCGTATGCGCAGGCCAAAGATTTCCCAAAGGCGATTGAAGCCTTCCAACATGCGCTGAAGATCAATCCGATTCATGCGTCGGCCGAGTTCGGATTGTCGCGCGCGTACCAGCAATCGTCCGACACGACGGACGCGCGCGAACATCTGAAGAAATTCCAGTACATCACGCAGAACAAGATCGGCTCTCCTATCAGCCTGGCGTACGGCGAACAGGGGAAATATTCGCGGGCTGTGGAATCACCGATGCTGAAATTGAAGCCTCCGGCGGAGATCAAGGTTCAGTTTGTGGACGCCACGAGGGAAGCGGGAATCGTCTCGCAACCGTCCGCTGAACAGGCTAATGAGTCCGGAGCGATGCTTGGTCCGGGCGCATGTTTTCTCGATTACGACAACGATGGGAAGCCGGACATCTTTCTTGCCCGCAACGGATCTCAAGGTGGAGTGAGGCTCTATCACAACCTGGGCGATGGCAAGTTTGAAGATGTAACGATGAGCGCGGGATTGAATTCCAATCTAGATGCCATTGGATGCACCGCAGGAGACTACGACAACGACGGTTGGGTTGATCTCGCAGTGAGCAGAAATGGCGGAGTGCTTCTGCTTCACAACGAAAAGAACGGCAAGTTCAAGGACGTTAGCGCCGATGCAGGGGTGGTGGCGAACCGGTTGAACATGGGCCTCGCATTTATTGACTTCGATCACGACGGAGACATCGATCTTCTCGTCACGCGGAACGGAGATAAGGTTTGGGGCGACATGCTCCGTAATAATGGAAACGGAAAATTCACCAACGTGACCGAGTCGCTCGGCTTCAACGAGATGGGATCTTCTGGTGGGGAAGGCGCGATTGGCACCGACTACAACAATGACCGCGCCGTCGACATTCTGGTTCCAGGTATGGGAACCGCTCCTGACCAGGGACCGGCATTGTTGGAAAACCCACGCGAAGGAAAATTCCTGCTAAAGAGGCTGTGGTCGAGCCCAATGCCGGGCGCTGTTCGTGCCGCGGCTGTGCTTGATTTTGATCACGACCAATGGATGGATGTTGCCTTCACGCACTCTGGCGCGGCGAACGGTCAAGCCATTTCTCTCTGGCGCAATGACGAGGGCAAGAAGTTCGATCGAGTGCCGTTCCCGAAAGTTGAGTGGACCAAAGCCTACGGCATTGCCGCTTTTGATTATGACAACGACGGCTGGGTTGATCTTGTCGGTGTGGGCGAGACGAAAGACGGAAAAGGCGAAGTTCGGTTGTTTCGCAACCTAGGTCCGGATGGGTTTAAAGACGTCACTGCGGACGTCGGTCTCGACAAGATTCATCTAAAAGACCCTCGCGCCATCATCACCGGAGATTACGACGGAGATGGGACGACCGACTTGCTGATCACGCAGAATCACGGGCCGGCCGTGCTGTTGCGCAACGAAGGAGCGAACAAGAATCATTGGCTGAAGCTGTCGCTCAAAGGACTAAACGACAACAAGTCTGCGATCGGGACGAAGGTCGAAGTTTTTGCAGGAGGCAATCGGCAGAAGTTCGAGATCTACGGCTCGAACGGGTATCTCGGTCAGAACTCACTCGACCTGGTCGTTGGCCTGGGACAATCGAAGAATGCTGACATCGTGCGCATGCTCTGGCCCACCGGCGTTCTTCAAGACGAAGTGGACGAGAATCAGGTTGCCGGAGACAGGCGTCACGACCTTCTCGAAATCGATCGCCGGGGCAGCTCGTGTCCAACGCTGTTCGTGTGGAATGGCGAGCGGTACGAATTCGTGGCGGATACGCTTGGCGCCGGAGTAGTCGGGCATTGGGTTGGGCCGGGGCAGCGGGACATACCGCGGCCGGTGGAATATATCAAGATCAACCGCGATTCAGTGCGCGAGAGGAATGGCAAACTCAGCTTCCGCTTCATGGAGCCGCTAGAGGAAGCCGTATATCTCGATCAGGTGCGATTGATGGCCGTGGATCATCCTGCTGGGCTCGAGGTTTACCCGAATGAATACTTCGCGTCGAATCCGCCGTATCCAGCGTTCAAAATTGTGGTGAGCCGGGATGCGCAGCCTCCCGCCGGCGCATGGGACGATCACGGCCATGATGTGCTGCCTGATTTGCTGGCTCATCACTACATCGGCGATTTCGCGCTGAAACAGTTTGCTGGATTTGCCGAAACGCACAGCCTGACGCTCGATCTGGGGAAGCCGTACAACGGCGGACCGCTGTGGCTGCTGATGCATGGAGAAATCGAATACTTCACCGCGAACAGCATGTACGCCGCCTCGCAGTCGGGGTTCGAACCGATTGCGCCTTACGTGGAGGCGCTGACAGCCGATGGCAAGTGGAAGCGCGTGATGGATGACATGGGATTCCCGGCGGGTGGCCCGCGCACGATGACGGCCGACCTGACTGGAAGCCTTCGCGAGGGAACTCGCAAGATTCGCATCACGACCAATCTGCAGATTTACTGGAATAACATTCTGGTCGATCGCACGAAACAGCCAAGCAGCGAAAAGGATGGGATCACACGACTGAGCGGAATTCCGCTGGTCCACGCTGATCTCGAATTCCATGGCTATCCGTACAAGATCGAAGGCACGCCGCCGGGCAACGTCGAGTACATCTACGAGAAGGCAAGTGCAACCGGACCGTACACGCGGCCTATGGGAACGTACACACGCTATGGGGATGTGTTGCCGTTGCTCACCGCGAAGGACGATAAACTCGCGGTCTTTGGCTCGGGCGATGAAGTTCGGCTGGATTTTGATCCGTCGAAACTACCTGCGTTGCCGAAGGGCTGGGTACGTGATTATTTCTTCGCAGCAAACGGTTATGAAAAGGATATGGACTTTTACGCCGCCGACGGAAATTTCGTCGCTCCGCTGCCGTTCCTGAGTATGGGCGAATATCCATATTCAACGAAGAAATCGTTTCCACTCGATGACGCTCACCTGAACTATTTGCTCGAATACAACACGCGCCACATGTCCGGCAACGAGCAGCGAGGATACTGGTTCGACTACACCGGTACTCATGAGCCATAAATCACGGCTTATGGAATCGTTTTAATATTGACAGTTTTGGGCATTCCATAATCCAATAGCGGTTCCCATGGAAACCGCAGCTGCTTCCACTTCCGCCGTCCCGCGCTTACGCCGCACGCTCACCCTGTGGGATCTGATCCTCTACGGAATCATCGTTATTCAGCCGGTTGCTCCGATGTCAGTGTTTGGAGTACTGAGCGACGTCGGACATGGCCACGTCGTTACTACCCTTCTCATTGCCATGGTCGCGATGCTGTTTACCGCGTTCAGCTACGGCCGCATGGCACGGGCGTATCCCAGCGCGGGATCTGCCTTCACCTACGTCGGGCAAGAGATCAATCCAGCGCTTGGCTACGTCACCGGATGGAGCATGACCATGGATTACATGCTCAATCCTATGATCTGCATCATCTGGTGCAGCCAGCAAGCCTTCGTTTTTGCGCCACACGTGCCTTACTGGATGTGGGCGATCTTCTTTGGCGGGATTTTCACACTTCTCAATATTCAGGGGATCAAAACATCTGCCCGGGTAAACACGGTGCTGGCAGCCGCGATGGGGGCGGTGGTCGCCATCTTCTTCATGGTTGCGGCGCGTTATATATTTGGACACCCGCACGATGGCGCTTCGTTCTTCACTCGCCCCTTCTATGATCCTTCGCTTTTCAACTCGAAGGCGGTTCTGGGCGCGACCTCGATCGCCGTGCTCAGTTACATTGGGTTTGATGGCATCTCCACGCTCTCGGAAGAAGCTGAGAATCCGAAGCGCAACATTTTGCTGGCGACGGTTCTCACCTGTTTCGTGATCGGAATACTCTCCGCCTTCGAAGTGTATGCCGCGCAGTTGGTATGGCCGGCCAACCAACCGTTCCCCAACACCGACACTGCATTCACGTATGTTGCCGGCCGCGCGTGGAAGCCGATGTTCGCCATCCTCGGATTCACGCTACTGGTCGCGAACTTCGGCTCGGGAATGGGCGCGCAGATCGGCGCAGCTCGCCTGCTTTACGGAATGGGACGCAGCAAGGCCCTTCCGCAATCGTTTTTCGGCGTGGTGGATCCGAAACGCCACGTACCCCGCAACAACGTCGTGTTCGTCGGAGTGATCGCACTGGCTGGCGCGCTGCTGGTGAGCTTTGGTCTGTTTAGCTATGGTCTGGGCGCGGAGATGCTCAACTTCGGGGCACTCATCGCATTTATGGGAGTGAACATGGCGGCCTTTGTCCGCTACTACGTGCGCGAGGGTAGCCACAACGGCATTCCCCCGATCGTGCTCACCGCGATCGTGATTGGTCTGGTGCTGTGGCCCGGTTCGCATCTACCGCTGCTGATAGCTGCGGGAATTGGCCTCACCATCATCGCCGTGTGGACGCCTCCCCTCGCCGGATTCACGATTTGCTTCTTCCTCTGGAAGAACCTGAGCTGGAAGGCATGGATTGCTGGCGGCGTTTGGATGATCGTCGGCATCATCGCCGGGGCATGGAAGACGCGCGGCTTCCGAGGGGACTTAGTTAACTTTGAGTTGCCGCCGGAAGAAAGCTAGAAGCGGGGAGAGTCCCCGATGGTTCAGACGAAACTCTCCACTCCCTCCGACATCGGACAAATGTGGTACCTATATCTCGCTTCGACCCTGAAATTGCGCAGGTCCTTCGGATCGCCAAAAGCAATCGCCTCAGGATGACAATCCGCAAGCATCTTCACTCCACGTTCCAACCGCTTACTTCCACCGCCGGTTTTGCATTGCCTAACTCGCTCGCGCGATAGGTGGCAGTGACTTCTCGCTTCTCGCCGGGCAGGAGAGAGATGTAGTTGTCTTCCCAGATAACGGGAAGAATTTCCTCGCCCTTGGTGCCTTTGTCCACTTTCAAGCGGACGAAGAACGCCAGGCTCTTGCTTGGATTCTCCAGCGTGACGTGCGTGACCGCTTCTTCGCCCTTTCGTTCGGTGCTATCGGCGACTCGCAGCTTAACTTTCGGAAGCTGAGAGATCGCGGTGAAGTCTGCGTAGGAGGCAGTCGGGGTCATCCACCAAGTGCTCTTGGCCCAGTCGATGGTTTCCGGTTTCGTCGAGAGCCAGTAGAAATTGGATCCCACGACTTTGCCCGTCGAATCCTGCAAATGCAGCACAAGGAAATAAGTCGGGCTGAGATCGGCGACATCGGGGAGGGTGAAGACTTTCGCGGTACTGTCGGCGGGGGCATCGACTGAATTCTCTTGCGAGAATTTCTCGGTCATGTCGAGGTTGTATATCTTGGTCGTGAGTTTCAGTCCCTTGGCATCTTCGTATTGGCTACTGACGAGCCAAATCGAGTGATCGTCATAGCCATAGAGAGGATGCAGGGCTTCCAGGGCGCGCTTTGCTCCGAAGTATCCTCCCGCCGGGCGCAGGTAGTAGTCGTACAGATGCCAGATCATGGAAGGCCACGCGTTGTTCAGCATCCATTGGATGACGCCCGTGGACTGGTACTTGTTGCGGCTGTACGCCTCGTACATGGCGCGGACGCCTTCATAGGTCTGCATCTGCGATTTGATGGCGAAGTCGTTCACGTTGTCGGACTTGCCGTACCGATTGGCGAGAGCTTCGCTGAATACGTTGATGGTTTTGAATTCGCCGCCGCCCGCGTGATAGTTCCAGACGTCGTCAATCGGCCAGAGGTGATCTTTGCCGACCATCTCGCGAATGCTTTCGACGGGAGGCACAGCAGGCCCCATGCTAGTTTCGGTGTTGAATCCGTAGGCGCCGCCGCAGCCTCCGGCATTGCACTGTCTGCGGCCCGGCTGGCCTTCCGGCGTGTCAACCTCCCAGTAGCTGGGCGCGATGTATTCATACGGACCGCTCATCTTGACGCCGCTGTTTCCGGTCACGCTCGTCTTCTTGCCCGTGGCAGAGGAGACAGTCGGATTCGGCCAGAGCAGATCTTTTTCGACATCCAGATACATCTGCTCAACGTCTGGCGGGGGCGCGTTGTCGCTGCCGTTCAGCCACATCACTAAGCTCGGATGGCTGCGCAGCCGGTAAATCTGATCGCGCAGCGACTCCTTTGCAATTTCGAAGTCCTGCGGCTTCCAGCGCGGCCAGCGCTCCCAGAAATCGCAGCAACACCAGCCCGCCATCACTAGGATTCCTTCGCGGTCCGCGACATCAAAGAACTCGGTTGGCTCCAGCTTGCCCTCCAGTCGGACTGTGTTCAATCCCATATCACGAACATAGCGGAACTGATCATGCAGGCGCTGCGAGTTCCATCGCAGCATCATGTCGGGAGTCCATCCGCCGCCGCGGATCAGAATATTTTTGCCGTTGATATGAAACGCGCGGCCGCCGACCGAGTTGAAATCCGATGTAACTTCGCGGATGCCGAATTCCGTGTGCGATTCGTCGCTGACGGCGCCATCGACTTCGAATTCCATATGGAGCGAATAGAGGTACGGCGTGCCCATCTGGGCCGGCCACCACAGGCGTGGCTTCGAGAAGACGAGCTGATCAAATTTGTCAGGAGTGAAGGTGATGTCCTTCGCCTCGTTCGGCGCGAGTTCCACGTCCTGTTCGAAGGTGACGTTTTCGATCTGTCCTTTGAGTTGGCCTTTCACAGGCTGATTCGTCCCGTTTTTCACTTGCGCGGTGACGGTAAGCTGTGCCATGTCATCGGACGGGAGATTCAGCTTTGAAACCACCGTCGGGTATCGAAGAGCGACTGGGCCGCTGGTAGTCAGATAAACATCGCGCCAGAGTCCCATGTTCTTGTCGGGAGGCGCGGGGTTCCAATCGACAAACGTGATTGCGAGGTCGTGATCGGTGGGAGCAAAGGCCTGGACGGCGAGGACGTTCTCCGCACCTGGTTTGGCGGCGCTAGTCACGTTGAATTCATAGGTGCGCCATGCACCCGCAACATCGTCCGAATTGGCGACTTGTTTACCGTTGAGCCAGATGCTCGCCTTGTAGTTGATACCATCGAACTTCAGCCAGACGGTCTTGCCTTTGTACGCGGCCGGCATTGCAAATTGCTTGCGGTACCACCAGGAAACGGCGAAGGGACTGTCGGGTGCCATCGGGATATTGGAGAAGTTCCCGCCGATCGGATAATTCATTCCCGGAAAACTGCGCAGATTCATGCCGAAAAAGGGGTCCGGGTAGGTCTTATCTTTCACCAATGCCGCGACCACCGTCGTAGGAACGGTCGCCTCGTGCCAACCCTTCGTGGAGAAGTCGGGAGTAGAGATAGCTTCGCCCTTAGCCTCCACCTTCGCGGAAGTCTGGAGGGTCCAGCCCTCGTGCAGCATCAACTTGTTCTCTGTCGGGTGGTGGCTGCCCTGTGCGTGCGAAGGCTTTTCTTGTGCAATCAGGATTGAAGTTAGAACGAATGGGATCAGAAGGGAAACTGTGACGGCGACCCGCTTGCGTGAGTTCATAGCGCTCCTGTACGTGCGCGTCGTAATTGAATATGAGGCAGGATTGAGAAATTGCCCGGCAAAATGAATAACACTTCTATTAATTCGTTTCAATAGCGGAATTTGAGGCGACGAATGTGCAGCCTGAAGCAGCTAAAATTACGACTACGAAGGTCACGAAGTCCCACAAAGGACGCACCTCAAGCCCCTTGCCGTTGGTCCGCGAGCGCGGGGACTCTGCGGAACGAAAAACTTCGGCTGGTTTATAATTAGTAATTCCGCTCTCTCTTCTGGAGTGATAAGAACATGATCCGATTTCTGCAAACCGAGGGGCCGTTCAAGAAGTTTGTCCTGGGAGGCCTGCTCATACTGATCTGCGCCGCGATGGTGATCGCCTTCGTTCCGGGCGGCCTCGGCTCGGAATTAACCGGCACGCCGGGCAAGGGCGTGGTTGCCAAAGTCGCCGGTAACGACGTTACCGTCGACGAAGTGCGCGACACTGCCAAGCAGATGCTGCAACAGCAGATGCCGCAAGGCGGCCCCAATATGAATATGTTGCTGCCGTTTTTCGCACAGAGAGCCGCCGAGCAACTGATCACGCGCCAGGCGTTAATCGCCGAAGCTCAGCGCATGGGGTTGCGGGTTACTCCGGCTGAGGTGCGCGACGAACTCGAGCACGGCCGATATGCCGCGACATTCTTTCCGAACGGTAATTTCATCGGGCAGGTCGAGTACGAGGATATGCTCTCGCGCGCAAACCTGACGCCCGTGAAATTTGAAGAGTCGGTAGGCGACGACATCCTGCTGAACAAGTTGGAAGCGCTCGTTGCGGGCACCACCGGCGTGAGCGAGGCGGAAATCCACGATCAGTTCGTGAAGCAGAACACGAAGGTGAAGTTCGACTACGCCGTTCTGAAGCAGGACGACATTAAAAAGGGCCTCCATCCGACCGATGAAGAACTGAAGGCGTATTACGAGAGCCACAAGGCGAGTTACGCCAATTCGATACCCGAGAAGCGCAAGATCAAATATGCGGTTCTTGATACGGCAAAGGTCGAAAACAGCGTTCAAGTGACGCCGGAGGATCTGCGGGCATACTACGATCAGCACCGCGAAGAGTACCGAGTGCCGGAGCAGGTGAAGGTTAGCCACATTCTGATCAAGACGCCGCTTCCGGGGCCTGACGGCAAGGTAGATGAAAAGGGAGTGGCCGAGGCGCAACAGCGCGCGGAAGACATTCTGAAGCAGTTGAAGAGTGGCGCTAATTTCGAAGAGCTGGCGAAAAAATACTCGGAAGATCCGGGCAGCGCGAAGCAGGGTGGATCACTCGGCTGGATCGGCAGAGGCCAGACCGTTCCTGAATTTGAGAAAGCCGCATTTTCACTTCCGGTGGGACAGATCAGCGGATTGGTGAAGAGCAGTTACGGGTTCCATATTATTCGCGTCGAAGGCAAACAGGATGCGCACCTGAAGCCGCTCGACGAAGTGAAGGATACGATCGAGCCCATCCTGAAGCATCAGAAAGCCCAGCAAATCGTCCAAAACAAGGCGCAAGACATGGTTGATCAAGCGCGCAAGCAGGGTCTGGACGCAGCTGCTGCTGCCCAGGGTGTGCCGGTCATCACGTCAGATTTCTTTGGGCGAAAAGACATGCTGCCCGGGCTTGGGCCTTCGACTCAGTTCATGGACGCAGTCTTTACGACGGAAGAGAATGCGAAACCGGATGTCGCTCCTACGTCGCAAGGATTCGCGGTGTTTCAACTGCTCGCGATCAAGCCTCCTTCAACTCCGACCTTTGAGGAAATTCGAAGCAAGGTGGAAGAAGAGTTCAAGAACGAGCGTTCCAGCGTGCTCCTGTCGCAGAAGGTGCAGGAGCTCTCGGACCGCGCCAAGGCCGAGCATGATCTGAAGCGTGCGGCGAAAGAGCTAGGGGCGGCCTATAAGACGAGCGACTTCGTGCTGCCGGACGGGCAGGTTCCTGATATCGGTTCGATGTCCGGGCAGGCGTCGGTAGCCTTCAACATGAAGCCGGGCGAGATTAGCGGGCCGATTCATAGCGGTGAAGATGCGGCGGTTCTGCAGATGGTAGAGAGCCAGCCGCCATCTGAAGCGGATTATGCCGCCAAACGCGATCAGATTCGCGATGCGCTGCTGCAGCAGAAGCAGCAGGAGCGTTTCGGGCTCTTCGTATCGAACCTGATGGATCAGATGACGAAGTCCGGGAAGATCAAGCGAAACGAAGAAGAACTGAAGGATCTGAGCCGCAGCGGAACGAATGCGGGAATGTAAGCGGCGGTCTCATGTCCTTTCCGCGCGCCGCAGGCATCTTGCTCCACCCCACGTCGTTGCCTTCGCGCGGCGGCGTGGGAGACTTTGGCCCCGCCGCCTACCGCTTTGCTGATTTTCTATCTTCCGCTCGACAGGGATTGTGGCAGGTTCTGCCTTTAGGTCCTCTTGGCTACGGAAACTCACCTTATTCTGCGACATCGGCGTTCGCGGGGAATCCATTGCTCATCAGCCTGGAACGCCTGTCGGACCACCGATGGATCGACAAGTCAAAGATCGACGGCCTGTCTGCACACTCCGGCCCGGTCGAATACGACCGTGTCTTTTCTCAGAAGATGCCATTGCTGTTCGAGGCGGCACGGAATTTTCTAGCATCCGGCTCCTCCGAAGCTCTCGGCCGTTTCGAATCATTTCGCAACGAAAATTCCTGGTGGCTCGACGATTTCGCGTTGTTCGACGCTCTGCGGGCGCGGCACAAGCTGGAAACATGGAATCGATGGCCGCGCGAGCTTGCGCAACGCGAGCCGTCGGCGTTAGCGCGAGCGAGAGAAGAACTCGCGGACGACATCCGCATCCGGAGCACGCTGCAGTTCGCCTTCTACCAGCAGTGGCACGCTCTTCGTCAGTATTGCGCCGATCGTGCGATTCGCATCGTGGGCGATGTTGCGATCTTTGTAAATCATGACAGCGCTGACGTCTGGACAAACCGTGAACTGTTCCGCCTGAACGAAAATCTTGAGCCTGAAGTCGTGGCTGGCGTGCCGCCCGACTTCTTCAGCAAGACCGGCCAGAGGTGGGGAAATCCTCTCTACCGCTGGGACATCATGAAGCAGCGTGGATACAGATGGTGGATTCAGCGGCTGCGCTGGGCGACGCAGAATTGCGATTACATCCGTCTCGACCATTTTCGCGGATTCGATCAATTCTGGGAGATTCCCGCGAGTGACGCTACTGCCGTGAATGGCCGCTGGGTTGATGGTCCGCGTGACGATCTTTTCCTGAAAGTCCGCGAAGCGTTGGGCGGATTGCCCTTCTTTGCGGAAGATCTGGGATACATCACGCCCGAGGTTCACGCGTTGCGCGACCGCCTGCAGATTCCCGGCATGGCCGTTCTGCAATTCGGATTTGGAGACGAAGGCGCGCACATGTACCTTCCTCATCGTGCCGAAGGGAAAGTGATCTATACGGGAACTCACGATAACGACACCGTCGAGGGTTGGTGGCAATCGGGCGCAGCCGAGCACGAAAAGCGGAATGCCGAGTCTTACATGGGCAGGTGTGACGACGGCGTTCACTGGGCATTCATACGCGCTGCCCAATGCTCGCCGGCAAGCCTGAGCATTATTCCGTTGCAGGATGTGTTCGGGCTTGGCAGCGAGGCTCGCATGAATACTCCGAGTCTCTATGGTGGGAACTGGCGGTGGCGATTTGATGAGAATCGGCTTGCCAGCGAAGTGGCCGCGAAGCTGGCTCTACTCGCCGATGTGAGCGACCGTCTTCCGAAGCCGTTTGCCTCTCACTCCGGCGAAAACTTCTTCGCCTGAGGCCTGCGCGAGCAGTTTAAATTGTGAACATAGGGTTACAGCGGCCCTCTTTTGGCTGGGAATCGTGTATAGATGAACAGGGGTTGGTGTGAGCGAAGCGATCATCGAAGCCGTCGCAGTCGAAAAGTCCTACCCACAGCCGGATGGAACACGCATCCAGGTAGTGGGAGCGACTACCCTCGCCATTGAATCGGGTAAGATCATCGCTCTGCTGGGCCCCTCGGGTTGCGGGAAATCCACGCTTCTGCGGATTCTGACCGGGCTTTCCGAGCCTTCGTCGGGATCCATCCTCTGGCACGGTAAGCCGCTGAACGGACAAGCGCCCAACGTGGCCATTGTGTTCCAAAGCTTCGCGCTCTTTCCGTGGCTGACCGTGCTCGAAAACGTAGAGGCCCCTCTCGAAGCGAAGGGAGTGCCGGCTGTGGAACGTCATAAACGCGCTTTGCGCACACTCGACACCGTCGGACTCGATGGATTCGAAACCGCGTATCCCAAGGAGCTTTCTGGAGGAATGAAACAGCGTGTCGGATTCGCGCGCGCTCTCGTAGTCGAACCCGAAGTGCTCTTCATGGACGAACCTTTCTCTGCTCTTGATGTTCTGACTGCCGAGAACCTGCGCGGCGAACTTCTGGAGCTCTGGCTGAACAAGAAGATGCCGACCAGCGCCATCTTCATCGTGACGCACAACATCGAAGAGGCTGTGATGCTGGCTGACCGGGTGATGGTGTTGGGCAGAAATCCGGCGCGCGTCCGCTCCGACTTCAATATTCGTCTGAAACATCCGCGCGATCGCAAGTCGGCGCGTTTTGTGGAATTAGTCGACTACATCTACAAAATCATGACTGAACCCGACGTCGAGCATGCTCCGCCGGATGCGGAGACCACGGCTGAGATCATTCTGCCGAAAGGCGGGCTGACGAAAGAGGTTCTGCAGAAGCGGGAAGGTCCCATTCGCACGGCGAAATATCAGATGCTTCCGCACGCGCGCGTCGCGGGCATTGCCGGCCTCACCGAACTGTTGCGGGATCGTGGCGGGCGTGAGGACTTGTTTCGCCTCGCGGAAGATTTGGTCATGGACGTGGAAGACCTGTTGCCGATTCTCGAAGCGTGCGCGCTCCTGGGGTTCGCGTTGCTTAAAGAAGGCGATGTGCAGATTACTCCGGCGGGCGTCCAGTTCGCCGACGCTGACATTCAGCAGCGGAAAGTGCTGTTCCGTCACGCCGCTCTGGAACATGTCACGATCCTCAAGCAGATTGAAAGCGTCCTGAAGAAAAAAGCTGACCACTCGATTGCCGATGAATTCTTCCACGATATTCTCGACGAATATTTCGCGGAGGACGAAGTGCAGCGGCAGTTTGAGACGGCAATGAATTGGGGACGGTACGCCGAGATCTTCGACTACGATCGCAAAAGCGGACAGCTTATGCTTAGCGAAGCTCCGGCGGAGTCCGCACCTGCTGTGGAATCGCCGACTCCAACGCCAAAGTCGTGAGAACCTTATCGAGCTCAACGCATGAGGAAGCCCATCAGCCTGCGAGGATTCTCGGCGTACCGCATCTGGACGCAACTGCCCAGCGTCGAGATCTCGTTTCTGCCCGATGTGCTGATGTTCGCCACGGCTCTGGCTTTGTTTTACGGCGTGCTCGTTGTGGGGCGGCATTGGCTCGGCCCATTCACTCCGGAAGTTGAGATTTACCGCAGCCCCTTGGCGCTGCCCGCCTACGCGGGATATTCCTTGCTGCGCATCGCAGTGGCTTATGGTCTAAGCCTTGCATTTACGCTCGTGTATGGCTACATCGCTGCCTACAACCCCCGAGCGGAGAAATTCATGATTCCTCTGCTCGATGTGCTGCAGTCGATTCCGGTTCTCAGCTTTCTTCCGGGAGTGATGCTCGCCATGGTCGCGTTATTTCCGGGCCGGCAACTCGGCGTCGAAGCGGGCGCAATTCTGCTGATCTTTACCGGCCAGGTCTGGAATATGGCGTTCAGCTTTTACGCCTCGCTCAAGAGCATTCCCAAAGAGATGCGCGAAGCGGCAAAGATTTACGGATTCAGTTGGTGGCAGCGCTTCACTGAGATGGAATTGCCATTCGCTGCGATTGGTCTTGTCTGGAATTCGATGATGTCGGTGGCCGGCGGCTGGTTCTTTCTGATGGCTTGCGAAATGTTCGTACTCGGGTCGCGCGACTTTCGATTGCCGGGGCTGGGATCGTACTTGCAGACGGCGGCGAGTAACGGCGATACGCCGTCGATCCTGTGGGGCATCGCAACCATGATTGGCGTGATCGTACTGCTCGATCAATTCGTTTGGCGTCCTGTGATTGCATGGGCCGAGAAGTTTAAAGTTGAGCAAGTGGAAAGCACGAATGCCCCGCGCTCGTGGGTGCTCGATCTTTTCCGTCATTCCCGCGGAATTGCCCACCTTCAAGCTCATACCGTGCATCCTCTGCGGGAACGACTCATGATGTATTTTTCTCGTCCGCATCAGGCGAAAGAAACGGGGAACCGAAGTGAATGGAAAATCTGGCTGATGAGAGCCCTGGCGGTGGGCCTGCTTGCGGGCGTCAGCTACGGCGTGGTTCGCATTGTGATCCTGCTGACCGGACTGCAAAGCGCGGAATTGCGCGAAGCCGGACTTGGCCTTCTCGCGACTTTCTGTCGTGTGAATCTTGCTTTATTGATTGGAGCACTCTGGACGATTCCTGCCGGGGTAGCAATCGGATTTAATCCGCGTCTGGCGCGCGTCGCGCAGCCACTCGCGCAGATCGCAGCATCGGTGCCGGCCACCGCCCTATTTCCCGTCGTGCTCCTTCTGCTCATCCGCGTCGGTGGAGGGCTTGGCATTGGCTCCATCGCGCTACTATTATTGGGTACGCAGTGGTACATCCTGTTCAACGTCATCGCTGGCGCGATCGCGATACCGACGGACCTGAAGGAGTGCTGCTCAGTTTTCCGGCTCACAGGCCTCGAACGCTGGAAAAAACTCATCTTGCCCGGGATATTCCCCTATCTCGTCACAGGTCTTGTGACAGCTTCCGGCGGTGCCTGGAACGCGAGCATTGTCGCTGAATACTTTCATTTCAAGGGCCACATCTACACTACCGTCGGTCTGGGAGCCACCATCAGCCAGGCTACAGACGCTGGCAACTTCGATCTTCTTCTTGCGGCAACGATCATGATGGCTGCGACGGTCGTTACCATCAATCGCCTTGTCTGGCGGCGTATGTACGCTCTTGCGGAAACGCGCTATCGCCTCGAAACTTAGCTAGTCGTTATGACTCATTACTTTCGAGTTTCTTCTCACCCTGCATTTCATCAGCTTTTAACCTGCGCTTCATGATGTCGAAATGCGACTGCGGTATCGATAGAAGATGCCACCGCCCCAATTGCATTCAGATTCGACGCAGGCTGAAGTGTTGTCACGCATAGCCGAAGTTCCCGGCCTCGCTGGAAAGCTAGCTCCGGTCGGCAAAATCAGAAAGCTTTACCGGCGCGTGCAGCAATCGCCCGACGGCTTCCGTCTGGAGAATTTGCTCGCACAAATGAGGATCGATCTGCGCGTTGATCCGGCTGACTGCGCGAGAATTCCAAGGAACGGCCCGGTCGTTGTGGTAGCAAATCATCCTTATGGCGTGCTTGATGGCGCGATCCTTACCGTTGTGTTGACGGGCGTTCGACCGGACGTGAAAGTGCTCACCAATTTTCTGCTGGGTGACGTGCCCGAGTTGCAGAAGCACTGCATTTTCGTCGATCCGTTTCAGACGGACCGTTCTGTCGAATCGAACCGTAAGCCCCTGCGCGAGGCGCTGGCATGGCTGCAGGAGGGAGGCGCGCTCGCGATCTTTCCTGCAGGCGAAGTTTCACATTGGCAGATGCCGGCTGCACGAGTGTCCGATCCAGCCTGGAACGACACTGCTATTCGCCTGATTCGGCGCACGGGAGCGACTGCGGTTCCCGCGTATTTCTGCGGACACAACGGTATTGGGTTTCAGCTTCTCGGGACGATTCATCCCAGCTTGCGCTCGGCGTTTCTGCTGCAAGAATTTCTGCAGCAGGAGGGAAAGTCCGTCGAAGTGCGCGTCGGCAGCGCAACTCCGGCGGACGCAATTTGTTCGATCGAAGATGACCGTGAAGCAATCAATTACCTGCGTTCCCGCACGTATCTTTTGGCTCGACGCAGCAAGCCGGAAACAGCATTCCCGCGTGACCTGCGAACGTGGCTGGCGGTGAAGACTCCGGAACCGGTGTCCGAGTCGGGACCAAGCGAGTTTCTAACAGAAGAGATTGAACGTCTACCATCAGACCGCTGTCTCGTCGAAAACGGCGACTTCGCCGTATATCTGGGAAAGGCGCGTGAGATCCCGAAGTTGCTCTTGGAAATCGGGCGGGTGCGAGAGCTGACTTTCCGCCGGGCCGGTGAAGGAACGGGCAAAGGCCGGGATCTCGATTCCTTTGACGATTATTACTGGCACGTAATGCTGTGGCAGAAAACGAAACGAGAGTTGGTCGGGGCCTATCGTGCCGGGGACACGGCCGAGATTCTAGGGCAGCGCGGAATGGAAGGGCTCTATACCAATACATTGTTCCGATACGACGAAAGACTGTTCGAACAGCTGGGCCCGGCTCTTGAACTTGGGCGCTCATTCGTGCGCCCGGAATATCAACGACAATTTGCGCCGTTGTTGCTGCTGTGGAAGGGAATTGCTCGCCTGGTTGCGCTTCGCCCGGAGATTCCAGTGCTGTTCGGCGCAGTCAGCATCAGCAATGACTACAACGAAGCCTCTCGCGAAATGATCTACCGGTTTTTTGAGTCGCGAATGCAGCGGGATCATCTGGCAGGTCTGGTCGAGGCGCGCCATCCATTCCGGACCAGGCTTCTCCGCCGATGGGACTGCCGCAGCATGTGCCGCGCGCTCCGCGATCTCGACGACCTCTCGCTGCCGATTACCGATATTGAGGCCGACGGCAAAGGAATTCCGATTCTGCTGCGCCAATACGCGAAGATTGGCGGAAAGATGCTCGGCTTCAATGTAGACCGGAAGTTTTCGAATGTCCTCGACGGATTGGTGGTTGTTGATCTGCGGCAAACTGATCCTGACGTTCTTGACCGCTATATGGGGCGCGACGCTGCCACAAGATTCCGCAGCATTCACGGACTGATGTCGGTTCGCTAATCTATTTGACGTTTCGTAGCTGAGTTTTCTCGTTCGGCAATGCGCATGCATGCACAGCCTTCTCGAGCGCGCGATCGAGTTTCTGGCCCACGGCCGTCATTTCTTCGGCACTCATCAGTTGCTGCAGGCGCTCGAAAAGCAGGCGCT
>Ga0070735_10001581_pt1 | contig 21781 bp, 25 predicted proteins | sample Coa_R1_FD_66443 | JGI IMG/M metagenome (GOLD analysis project Ga0070735, IMG submission 66443) | Surface soil microbial communities from Centralia Pennsylvania, which are recovering from an underground coalmine fire - Coalmine... | ecosystem: Environmental > Terrestrial > Soil > Unclassified ...
AACATCCTTTATTACACGTAAATAGTGAAATTATTATTCATACGTGGATTATTATGTTTCTCTTGGCAATACTTCTTGCTACGGTAAAGTTATTGCTCCATAACACCAAAGTGGGCCGATTCTTAGTATTAAAATTTGTATCTTTTTTTATTGATCTTACCAAGCAATCACTCGGTTTTTTTAACTTTACTCATTGTGTGTTTGCTGCATCTTTATTTGTTTTTATCGCTCTTTGTAATACCGCATCTCTTATTCCCTGGCTTGAAGAACCAACACGTGATTTAAATACAACACTTGCTTTGGGAATTATATCATTTTTATATGTTCAAATATTCGCTATAAAAATACGTGGCATAGCCTCGTATGTTAAAGATTTTTTTCAGCCATTTTTTATTATGTTACCTCTCAATATTATCGGTAAATTATCATCTATTATTTCCATTTCATTTCGTTTGTTTGGAAATATATTTGGTGGCGCAATTATTACCAAACTTTATTTTGGAGCTATTGGAGGATCAATCATTTTAGAACTATTTGGTCTTCTTTCTGGCTTTAACTTTATCATTGTTGGTTTTTTTACTTTGTTTGAAGGTCTTTTGCAAGCGTTTGTTTTTGCTATGCTTACCCTTACCTATCTTGCATTAAACACTCAAGAAGGCGGCGGCCACTAACTGTAAGGATTTTATATGCACTTTTCGCCTGATTTTTTTCATTATGCTGCCATAGCAATATCTATTACGCTGAGCTCTATATCGGTAGGTCTTGGAGAAGGTCTTATTAGTTGGAGTACCTTAAAAGCAATTGATCGTCAACCAACTGCTGACGATGATATTCTTCGTGTCGCCATTATTGGTATGACATTAGTTGAAACAGTTGCAATTTTAGGATTACTTACTTCTATTTTATTGCTTATTTATACCTATACTGGTACCCAAAATATATGGGCACAATATGCAGAAATAGGAATTATTTTTGCAATGGGTATCACGGGATTTGTAATAGGTCTTGCTTCTGCCTTTCCGGCACAAGCAGCATGCTTTGCAGTTGCACGACAACCATTTTTTTCTCATCGTATTTCTACTTTTATGTTAATGACACAAGTACTGATTCAAACACCAATGATTTCTGCATTTTTAGTTTCATTATTTATTCAAGGGCAAGCATCTTCCGTAACTACCTTCAGTGATAGTTTACGGTTAATTGCAAGCGGATTATGCGTTGGCATAGGAAGTATTGGACCAGCTATTGGATTAAGTTCTTTTGCAAAATCTGCCATTGGTGGTCTTGGAAGAAACAGTAAAGCATATGATAAACTTCTTTCATTTGCTTTTATTAGTGAAGCACTCATAGAAACTCCTATTATTTTTTGTTTAATAATCGCTATCATGCTTCTTTTTGTAGTTCCTTATACTACTATTAATGATCCAATTGATGGCATCATATTTTTAGCTGCAGGAATATGCACCGGCATTGGTACTTTAGGTGCGGGAATCAGTTCAGGAAAAATAGCATCTGCTGCTGCAACACAAATTGGCGATAATCCACAAGCATATACCGTTCTTTCTCGCACCAGTTTACTTGCGCAAACATTAGTAGAAACCATTGTTCTTTATACCGTGATTTTATCATTACTTATGATATTATTTAGATAAGCAAAAATCTTTTCCAAATAATTATATTTAAAGGATATTAATGAACAAAATAATGTTTGCAATCATCATCATAACATTATATACAAGCCAAAATTCTGCCATGGAAAAATTGCCTTTTATCCAGCTATACACAGAATATTCTATTGTAATTGGCCAAAAATATAGCAAAACACCAGAGGAATTTTATCAAAAAATATTACCTTATCATGATACTCCTGAAATTAGACAAGCCATAACATCAATACTTAAAGATGGAGAAACTAAAGAAAATACTCTCAATGATAAACAAATCATTACATCACTATTAAACTCAAAAACAATTCCCGCTAATCAGCAAGAAATGGATAAAGTAATAACAATGCTTGATCGACTAGATGAAAAAGGCATGAAAGATATACGACACTATGTTTGCTCAACGATTTCACAATAAAAGCAACATTTAAAATCATCACACAAAGGCATCCAATCATGTTTAATCATCTTCTTTCTGCTATTGGAAATACTCCGCTAGCTCGTATCCCATTTGACACACCCGCAACATTATACGCAAAACTTGAATATTTAAATCCTGGTGGCAGCATAAAAGACCGCTCTGCATTATATATGGTTGAACATGCAGAAAAAAATGGCCTTTTAAAACCAGGAGGAACCATTATTGAACCTTCTTCAGGAAATCAAGGCATTGCGCTTGCAATGATTGGTGCGGCAAAAGGATACAAAGTAATTATTACCACCAACCCAAAATTCAGCCCAGAAAAAATACAAACCATTAAAGCATATGGTGCTGAAGTTATTATGTGTCCTGCAACAGAATTTATTGAAGATCCCAACAGTTACCATTCAACCGCATGCAAATTACACCAAGAAACACCCAACTCTTTTATGCCTAATCAATATTTTAATCCACTCAATGCACAAGCACATTATACGCTCACTGGACCAGAAATTTGGCGCCAAACAAACGGTACCATTACTCACTTTTTTGCTGCAGCTGGTACGGGTGGCACAACATTTGGAACGGGAAAATATCTTAAAGAACAAAATCCTGAAATTAAATTAATTGCTATTGATTCTAACAATTCATTTTATTCTACCAAAGGTCATCCAAAGCCCTATAAACTTGAAGGCGTTGGTATTGATTTTCATTCAGACGTTGTTGATTATGGAATTATGGATGAAGTTATTCCGGTAGCAGATGAAGATGCATTTGCAATGCTCAAAAACCTAGCAAGAAATTATGGATTTTTGGTAGGACTAAGCAGTGGCGCCGTTGCATGGGCTGCACACCATTACATACCACAGCTCAAAAAAGATGATGTTGCAGTAATGATTTTTGGTGATTCAGGAAGAGCTTACCTGACTAAAAACGTTTACTAAAAAAGGTGAGATATGTGTTTTTCAGCAAAAGCAAGTTTTATAACCGCTGCTGGTTTATCGCTTATCAGTTTACTTTCATATAAAAAAGCATCACCTAAACCTCGCATGATTCCTCTTGCTATCAGCCCTTTATTTTTTGCCCTGCAACAAGCGTGTGAAGGTATTGTGTGGTTAACTATTGCACCGGAAAATACAAACAATTTTTTATATGCGTTAGGGATGTATGGTTTTCTTTTTTTTGCTACCTGTTGGTGGCCTATCTGGATACCAACTGCATTTTTATGCGCAGAAAAAAGTATTAACCGAAAAAAATGGCTTTCTATGCCACTTTATGTTGGTTGTATAAGTGCTCTTTTACTGTTATGCAGTTGGGTACTCAAAACGCAAGGTGCGCATGTAATCAATCATCATTTAGATTATCCCGTCACCAATTATCCTTTTGATATAACAGATCCTTTTATCGCAAATATTATTATCGCATTGATTGCCGGAAGTTATTGCATTGCTACTATTACACCATTTTTTATATCGACCATTAGCTATGCATGGATATTGGGTATTGTTGTAAGTATCGGATTATTAATTTCGTATATTTTTTACTATATTGCGTTTCCATCTGTTTGGTGCTTTTTTGCCGCAATAAGTAGCGTATTACTTTATATGATACTTTAACTTTAGGGTATAAACTTATCTAATACACGCATATCAAGTGGTTGAGGATGGGTATCAGTAAATGAAGTTGCTGAATCTGCTGAATTAAATACTTTTTTTAAAGCCGAGCTAGTAGATGGCGCTGTTTTCAATACAATCTTACCACCCATCGGTTCTATAAATTTAATGACCTGATCAATATGTGATCCTCCTGCAATCACCAATATCAATGGTTCATGAGTACATCGAGCCAACGCATGTATAATATTCATATCAATAAGCGCACTATCAAAAATGCACAACTTCTCTAATTCTTGACGATAATCCTTTGATTTCAGTTTTTTGCAATAATCAGCAACGCTTTCTTGATTATTTAATTTCATCTTAGATAATGCAGTTGATACAAGTGCAATCGTGCGTTTATATAGACTGTTTAATTGTTTACCATCATCGTATTTTTTAATTTTATCAACCTCACCCATTATTTCTTTATATAAAGATGCACTTTTAATGGTAGCACTTGATCTAAATGTTTGTGGATTTGCTTTAATATTACTTAACAATGGTCCAACAGCTGCTACACGGCAGTACCGATATTCAATATTATCCACTGAAATTCCCATCGAACGGGCTTTGTTTGCCAATTTTGCCAATACACCATCTTCACTGTTAATACCAAAATTACAACAAATCATGCGTCCATCATTATTTACCGAACTTAAATCCTCAACAATAAGTTTACCTTTTAATGTTGCACACCTTTTTAACAGGGTATCAAGGTACACTCGCTGAGTTTTATTAGCAGGATGAGTTTTTAAATGATAGTCATACAGATACACAATACATTGTTTTTGAGATTGTTTTTCCGTAAAACCGTCCGCAACAGATGCTTGGTAAAAATAAGAGAAATTATGCGATGAGCATAGGAATAATAAAGCAAGAAAAGCAGTATATATATACCTTTTTATCATTTTATCCCCCTCTTTTTATACGTACTATTCCTACGCTGCTGCCCTCTTACCTTTACTTTACAAAAAAATGCTTACTTTTCTCAATAGTTTTGAGACTATTGCTTTTTATATAAGGACTATATTACGATAAAACTAAAAGGAAAAATTTAAGTATGAACTCAATTCATGGTAATGGTACTATTAAAAATATTTTATATAGCATTGGTGGATTGGTAGGAATCAATCTCATTATTTTTATCCATGAAATGGGTCATTTTATGTGTGCAAAACTTTTTCAGGTACCTGCTTTGTCTTTTTCTTTAGGATTCGGGCCAGCTTTATATGAATGCACCATAGCAAACACTCTCTTTAAATTATCTCTTTTACCATTCGGTGGTTATGTGGAATTGGATCCACAAGCTCTTGCAGCTTCATCGTATCTGGCACAGATGATTATTCTGGGCGCGGGGATCATATTCAATCTTGTTTTTGCTTATATCATTTTGATGTATTACCATATGCGCAGCACTCTCTCCTCTGAACATAATCTCTCATTAACAACAACTATTAAAACAATGGGACAAGAAGTATCTCATCTGGTATCTGAAAACAAAAAACAACAAAGCAGTCTTTTGGGACCTATTGGTATTATTGCCTTGATTGGTAAATGTCTGGCAATTAACCCCCGTCTTTATTGGTTTATTTTAGCAATTCTTAGTTTAAATATTGCTCTTTTTAATATGTTGCCTTTACCATTTTTTGATGGAGGTAAGGCGTTACTGATAACATTAGAAACTCTTGGCCTTACTATTCCTTCACCAATTATATGGCTCATCTCTACTATCATGCTTGCTTTGCTTATCCTTTTTGTTGCGCGAATAACGCTCAATGATGTAAAAAGATTATTCCTCAAATAACCATTGTTTATCCTCAGAAAAGCATGTAATACTACAGAATAAAAAAATAAATTTTAACCATTCTTCAGGAGCTTATATGAAATTGCTCACTTCATTGCACATAGCAACCGCATGCTGCATATTTACCTCAATGCACGCAAAACAATTAAGAAGTTTTGTTGCAGAACCAAAAACATTCGTAGAATTGGTGAATTTTGTAAAAACAAGCCCCACTATATGGGATACAACTACTTCAATGCTTTCCGAAAAATCAATCGATATCCTTAAAAAAGGTGCGCAAACTGCACGCCTTGATAACGCTCAATTTAATGTAATACTTGATATGACAAGCACACGCATACCATTTACGGGTAATGTTGATAATGATAAAAAATATGCACTCAATTACGCTGCGCAAAAAGAAGATATCGTAAAAGATTATCCAGCTTTAATCAATCCAGACGTTAAACCTTTACAAGAAGAACAAAAAGGATTAATAGAAACTCCTGGTGTAGATCAGAATGCGCTAACTCAATTTATTACCGAACTGATAGAAAAACATGCAGAAGAGCTTAAATCTGTATTCATAGACCAAGAAATTTTATATCAAAGAGATACTGGAGACGCGATTAGTCCACTTATGAAAGAACTTAAAGAAAAGTATAGTACTACAGAAGCACAAAAAGCAGCAAAACCTATCTTTATCAATAAACTCAAAGAAATAGTTCCAGGAATAAGCGAAATGAGATGGGAAAAAATAGAAGACTTTTTATATCTTAATTTACCATAAAAAATAATCCCCTACCTAAGACAAAAATGTCAAAGATAAGGGAAATGGAGGTTATCATTTAAAAAGTAAACCTGTCTTTCGATAGGTATAAACTACTCCAAGCACACAAGAAAATCAAACTTTTTCAGCAAGCCATGCACGCAACACTTTTTTATCTACTTTACCTGTTGCGGTGGCTGGAAGATCTTTCGTATCACAGAAAAATTTGCGGGGAACTTTATAATTAGCCAGATGTTGCATACATAAAGCTTTTAAATGCTTTTCCGCATCTTTTTCTTCTGTTCTTAATTGCACAAATGCCACTGGCACTTCTTCATCACCATCATGCACTCCAACAACACCTGCACGAATAGCATTGGGATAAGATAATATAATATTTTCAATTTCTTGAGGAAAAATATTAACACCTTTATTGATAATCAAATCTTTTTCACGACCAGTGATAACAATTTTGCCGCTTTTATCTCTGTATGCAAGATCACCCGTATTTAACCATCCATCTTTTAAAATCTGCTCAGTTGCTTCGGGCGCATTGTAATAACCAAGCATAATATTATCACCTTTAACCCACAAAATACCAATAGTACCCTGCGGCATATCTTTACCTTGATCATCGCGAATAGCACATTCAATGCCAACTAACGGTCTTCCCACATTGCCTGCAGGAACTGTTTCATCATCAAGATCTGCTGAGATAACTGGAGTGGTTTCGGTTAACCCATATCCATTTACCAATTTACGACGATAAATAAGACTGAAGGCAGAACGAATTTTATCCGGCAATGCATCGCCACCACAAACAAAAATTCGTACAGAATCAAGTGGTGCTGTTTTCATTAAACAGATAAGACCATACAACGCAGGCACTCCCAAAAATACCGTTGGTTTATGTTTGAGTGCTTCGAGAATATAACGGCGTTCAATTTTAGCAACTAAGATAATTGTTATACCGTAAAACAGACTTGCCCACACGCAGGTATTTTGCGCAAAACTATGGAACAAAGGTAATACCGCAAAAATACGCTCATCTGCTGGTTTGCCAAGTAAAGAAGCAACCTGTAACACATTTGTCATAATATTTTTAGAACTGAGCATCACCCCTTTTGGTAGTCCGGTGGTTCCTGAAGTATATAATAATGCGGCCAATTCATCCGGTTCTAGATCCACGATGGTATCTGCAACAGGTATTGATTCATCAACATCATCAATATCTTTTTCCGTGACTATCGGCGGCAACTGCACTTCTGTTTTTTCAAATAGCTCTATCCGATCTGATGATGTCATAATTATTGCAGGCTGCGCGTGCACTATAATATGAGCCAACTCGGTTTGTTTTAAAAACGTGTTAACGGGCGCTACAATAATACCTGCCTGCCATAACGCAAAATAGGTAATATAAAATTCAGGAGAATTTTCAAAACAGATAATTCCTCTATCGCGCGGTTTAAGGCCATATTTTTCTACAATTTTTTTACTCAGTGCGCAGGCAAGAGCATATAATTTTTTGTAGGTAATATGTTTATCGTTATAAATAAGAGCAACGGTATCGCCATGTTCTTGAACAGCTCTTTGCAATAATCTTCCGGCAAACATAAGCTTGCCATTGCGCAACACTGTTTTATAAAGCTGATCAAATAGTTGCCACTCTTTTTTTTGGATAGACTGCTTCATTGTCATAATTTACTCTTCTATTTTAATAACTTGTACGGGACATTTTGCAGCAGCATTTCTGATGCAATGCTCAAATTTTTGAAAGTCTACCGGATGTTTAACCTGCGATGTAGCCACCACTTCAAAAACTTCGGGTGCTATAAACTGGCATGAGCCACAACTAATACATCCAGGTTCTATTTTGACGTTTTTCATACATAATCCAAAATATAATGTATAATTTTATTTATAATACTAGCTTATTTTGAGGAAAAAGTAATGTTACCGCTAACCAAAGGTATATTAATCGCCATTGAAGGAATTGATGGCTCAGGAAAATCAACACTCGCTCATAATCTATCTTTAGCATTACACGAGCAAGGTTATAACACCTTGCTTACAAAAGAACCAGGAGCATCAGAATTAGGTAAAGAAATTCGTAAAATTATACAAACCCAAACGCTTCCCCTCACCCAAAAAGCTGAATATTTACTGTTTGCTGCTGATCGTGCACAACATTTTGTAGAACTTATTATTCCCGCGCTTGAACAGAAAAAAATCATCATCTCTGATCGCATGTCTGATTCATCTTTGGCATATCAAGGATATGGCAATGGATTAGATTTGGAAATGATTCACACAATTAATCAATGGACAATGCAACTTATTACTCCTGATCTGACAATTTTTGTTCGTGTTCCGGTGGATATTGCACTTGAGCGTGCAAAAAAGCGAGGATCTTTATCCGCGTATGAACAACGCACTGGTTTTTTATGCCGCGTTGCAGATGGTTTTGAAACGCTTTATAAAAACCGTAATGATGTTATAATTGTCAATGGAATGGAATCACCTGAAACTCTTACGATACAAGTTTGTAAAGCAATTAAAGAATGGATATACACAACATTCAAACCCTTGCCCCCGCACAATTGTGGATTGGACAACACCAATACGCCGTTGGCAAAATAGAACATCTGTTACAAACGTTTTTTTGCAAAAATAATGGTTGTAATACGTGTACTATTTGTATGCAGATCAGAGAAAAACAACATCATGGGATTATGTGGTTACATCCAGAAAAAAATTATACGGTAGATCAATTTGAAGATGTTTTTAACACACTTGCATATCAACTACAACCTGATGAACATTTTTTCTTTATTATTCAAAAGGCAGATTTTTTAACACCTACCTGCGCTAATAAATTATTAAAGCCAATGGAAGAGCCGCCACAGGGATATCACTTTATTCTATTAGCTGAGCGTCCTGAACAAATATTACCCACTATTAAATCACGTTGCGTAACGCATACATTAACAACAGCAGCTTTATACAGCACACATCCGCTATTTGAATGTTTTACTACCAAAGTTCCAACCAGTGATGCTTTTACCAAAATTGTTGATAGTGCAAACATTAATGAACGGGAAAGTATAGAACTGCTTGATACCATTATTCATTATTGGTTTAATATGTATCAAAAAAACATTACGCAAACTAATCTTTTTGAACTCATTACACAACTGCAACAAGCACAATTGCAACCACCCATGCCGGGTAGTTGTACTCTTTTCTGGCGAAATCTATATTTGCAAGTCCAAAACAGTTTATAGACAAAATTAATAAGCCTATTATCTTTAGAATGTTCTCTTTTTTTTAGTATAATGCGCATCAAGGGATATACTTATGGCTATTTATTTAAAAGATATTTTACAATCACTCATTCATCCAGAAAAAAACTGGAAAACGGATCTTTTATATAAATGGAATGAAATTATAGGCCCTTTGCATACAAAAGTCCGCATCGAAAAAATTCTTGATGATACTCTTATTTTAGGAGTCTTTCATTCCTGCTGGATGCAAGAACTCTATCTTTTATCACCGCTTCTTATAAAAACTATTAATGAAAAACTAGACCAGCCTTATATAAAACAGCTACGCTTTAAACACATTGGTATAAAACAACATAAACAAACATCACACAAACCTACCATCACCAAAAAAAAGAAAGAAGTTATATTAACTAAACAAGACGAATGCATTCTTGCAAAAATCAATGATCCTGTACTACGAGAAGCGCTTAAAGCATTTCGCATTCGATGCTATCAGGAGACATAATGAAAAAGAATATTTTATTTTCTGCGCTCAAATCCTTCAACAAGTTCAGGACGAGCGCGGGAAAACTGTTTTTATTGCTTTGGATATTTATCATTTCTGCTGATAACAGCACTGTTTTTCATCGTTATTTATGGGCAAATTATAATCATTTTGCAGGCAATATTTCGCAAGCACAAGATTGGTATAATAAACTATTTTCTGCAAACCCTTCTATATATACTTATAAAGGACATCTGTATACGTTGGCAGAGTCAAACCAGCTCAACAACTTTAAAACTATTTTAGAATTAATGCCGGTGCTGGAAAAAAAATTCAGCAATGATCCCGATGTACAACTTATTTTTGTTAAAGCTTTAGAAAAAACCAATCAAATAAAAAAAGCTGACCATCTTGTTATGCAACTGAGCCATTCTTTTAAAACACATGCAGAAATTACTTTTCGGGCTACACAAGCGTATATACGTCGACAAGAATCAGAAAATGCATTGTTAACTATCGATGCGTTTTTAAATAATTCACCACGCAGACCCAATAATTTTGTTTTTTACTTTTTAAAAACACAAATTCACATGCAGCTTAATCAACTTTCTGCTGCGCTAGAAGATATTAACAAATGTTTAGAAATGCATCCTTATTTTGATAAAGGGTGGCTTTTGTGCGCATCATTGTATGAAAAAGAAGGAAAAATAAAAGAAGCACTTTCTGGTTATGCTACTTTTTTAGAACTTTCGGGTGGCAACAAAGAAATAGAAAAACATCTTTTTACACTCATGCTTAAATACAAAGCAATCGAAGACAATAAACAAATATTATTATCTCATACAATTACTATAGAAAACGCTCTTCTTTTATTCCAACAACAACGCTATCCACAAGCATTGGCTCATATTAATAGCTGTATTGAATTGCATCCGGCCAGTGATGAATGCAAATTGCTCAAAATACAAATTTTAGTCGCGATGAAAGATTTTAATCAAATAGCACAAGTTATTTCTTTATGGATTAGTGCACATCCGGAGAATGATTTATGGCCTAAATCATTATGTCTTTTAATGTATAACGGTATGCCACGCACTCATATTATTCAAACGTTACACAACATAGTTACTCAATCTCCTGATAATATGTGGTGCAATCTTTATTGTGCTGATATATGCATGCGTGATGGGAATAGTCAACAAGCAATAACGTGCTTAGAAAATGCATTGCCTTATTATATGCATGATACCTTACGCATCAAAACATTATATCAATTATCACTACTACATTATGATCAAAAAAATTATTCTACCATGCTTACTCATTTAGAAAATGCGTATACCTTACAACAACAAAACCCTCATGTTAATAATGCACTTGCCTATTATTGGGCAACTAAAGGCAAAGATATACACAAAGCACGCTCATTTTTGGATCAAGCACTTGCATGTGATGATAAAAATCCTTACTTTTTAGATACTAAAGCAGTGATTTTATATAAAGAAAAAAAATATGAAGATGCACAGAAAATACTTGAGCAACTCACTTCTTATAACAACGGAACAATGTTACTCCATTTAGCTAAAGTGTATTATGCTTTGAATAATAAAGAAAATGCTGATATCTTTACTCAAAAAGCACAAGCTTTGACAAAGAACAGTTACGAAAAAAAAGCAATCGAGAAAATGCAACACCGCTTAACACCCACATGAATATAAAAACAGTTTGTTATGTAGCAGGAAAATCTGGCGGCCATATTATTCCTTGTTTAACACTTGCACACAATGAAAATACGCAAGAAAAAAAGAATGTTCTCTTTTTTTCTTCTGATACACCGCTTGATAAAACTATTTTATCACAGAATAATGCTATTGCATGGCACGTTATGCTGCCACTCAGCACTCGTGCCGGATCATATATAAAAACGTTTTTTAAAGCATGTTATTCATTCATCATAAGTTTTTTTTATTTATTAAAACACAGACCAACGCAGATTATTACGACCGGTGGTATAGTTGCAATTCCACCTTGCATTGCAGGATTTATATTACGCATACCCATTACACTCTATTCTCTTGATGCAGTGCCCGGTAAAGCAATACAGTTTTTAACTCCCTTTGCTACTTCTATTAAAACCCCTTTTGCAACATCAACGCATTATTTTCCTGCACAAAAATGCTTAACCGCTGCATATCCTATTAAATACAACGCGCACACTATTGACCAACACAGCGCTCTTGCTGAATTAGGATTATCTTTTAATAAAAAAACAATTCTTGTTTTGGGAGGATCACAAGGCTCATTATTTTTAAATGAATGCATAAAAAATTGGGTACAACATTCAACATTTCCTGCTGATACTCTCCAAATTATTCATCAAGCTGGTTCACTTGATAATACCAATTGGAACGAACTATATGCTATGCACAATGTTAGCGCCTATCCTTTCAGTTACCATCCTAATCTCGCGCTTATGTATGCCGCTGCAGATTTGATTATCTGCCGCGCCGGCGCAGGAACATTATTTGAAGTTAAATTTTTTAATAAACCATGCATTATTATTCCACTCAAAACTCATACAACAACGCATCAAGTTGATAACGCACGTGCAATGATATCTGAATATCCAGAATTGTTTCATATGATTGCACAAAATGAAGTAGAAAAAGATCCAAAAGTATTATATACATTGGTTATGCAGAAAATACTTTTATTTAATCACATATAAATTTTATCCAATAAGTGAGTGGATGCATTTGATCTGCAACGCTCCCATCAGATTGGTATGTTTGCCAATTCATGTAGGTGATAAGAGAGGTTTTTTGATAACCAAAAAAATTCCAAAGAGAGTCGTGTGCGGGATAATTGCGTGGTTTTAATGGATGTGATTCATGCTCTTCCGTCACAATACATGTTGCTTTATAACCAAGCTTTTGAGCATAACTTTCAAGAACACTAAAAAGCTTACTGCTAAGATGATTGCCACGATGTTCAGGTACAATAATAATTTCGCCAAAATAATAATATTCTTCGGGTTTTAAACCTGACTCGATAAAAAGATCAATAGATTTTGTAAAATGAGAACCGAAATCCGTGAATTTATATCCTGTTAAAAACCCTATGACTGTGCCTTTGTAATATGCAACGGCAAGGGAACTATCGTGAAGTTCTACTAATGGCGTACGAAAATTTATTTCTTCTTCATAATCGCCACAATAAAGATAGGGATATTCTTTGAAGGTAGTGATGCATTGTTCCGCAATAAATGGAAGATATTGCTTTAGATTTTTTCCTGTTATTAATTCAATAGTATAATCGGAAGAACTGTAAACGTTTGCTACTATGTTGAATAAAATAGCAATAAGAACAACTTTTTTTGCTAACATATGTTTTCCTTTTTAAGACATGTCTTGTTAAAGCTTAAATATACCTGATTTTTTTATAATCCACGTTTTTTCCACCATTCATCCGTCAAAAATTCCTTTGGAACTTTCTTTTTATCTTCTTCACATGGACTTTCTAGTCCATATTCTTTTTCCAGTATTTCAAACCATTCATCCCGCACAGAGATTGGTAGCTTTTTACCACAAAACATGCAATAATCCATTAACATACAACCCGTTGATTTAGGAATAATGATCCCATATTCACGATATTTCGTACTATAATGCAAAACATGTGGATCACTAACTAATCCACGATCCATGGTCAAACAACAATGAGGACCTTTATAATTACGTCTTTTTTCTTCGATTCTTTTATCGATTGCGTCGCTCCATTCTTTATAGTTCATATTTAAAACAAAAGTCGTAAAGGTTTCTGTAAAGGCATTATATTTTCATCTTCTTTATTTTTAATTAATGGACGCAGTTGCCACCATTTATCTGTCATAAATTCTTTAGGAACTTTTAATTTATCATCATACAATGGATCTTCTAATCCATATTCTTCTTCTAATGTATCAAACCACATATCTCGTAATGATATTGGTAATTTGTTTCCGCAATTGGGACAAAAGCGCATCAATGAACGTGATGTTGAATCAGAATCTCGAACCGTATACTCTCTCCATTTAAAATCGTATTCAACAGGACAATGCTCATCTTCTGCCTGATATTGCAAAGCGCCACAACAATATAAAGGTATTTTTTCAGTTACGTTTTTTATTACATTCATTTGTCTAACCTAAAGGTGCTCGCGAGTCCTTTTCACCCTGAGCCGTTTTTTCATAATTTATTGTACCATCAAAATTTGCCACTCGTAGCCATTTACCTCTTTTATTAAACACTTCAAGATGATCATTATGTAATCCATCAATAACTACAAAATCTCCTTTATTAAACCCATCACAATCCTCTATTTTTTTTGTTATTCTAAACACACGTTTTCCCTGGTTTAGGTAATCAGCTCTTTCTAAACAATCTTTTATCTTCTGTCCAAATGGATGTTCTTTTACCCAATCTTCAGTTCGATGATATGTTGGCCCGTCATAGCGCTTTTTATCAACTTCAGTTTGTGTTGTTGCCGCATTATGCAACAGCGGTTGTTGTCTTTCTGCAGGAAACGCGCAACCCGTATCCCGCACTTGTTCAGGAACTTCATGAACCAACTTGGTAGGCAAATCTGCTTGCCCAGCCCTGATATCACACACAACAGGCACATCAGGAATAGGATAATGACAACAGGTAATAATTGGTGTTGTGTTTCTGCTATCTGGAGTAAAACATCCATCATTTTTTATCTGTGTGCGAGAATTGCTACGATGTTTGCAATACATAACACATGCAAGAACACCCAAACCAACAACTTGGCCAACTGCTAGCGCAATACCTGCTGGTGGGCATGCAACAGTCAATGCAACCGTTCCTGCAGTTGTTGCAACAGGTTCAATATTATGTGCAAGAATTTCATACGGCGTTACGCAAAAGATATGATTTGTTTCAAGAGAAAAAGTGTGCATTTGCTGTTGTTTATGCACCGTTTCCACCGCATCAACATAGACAATCTTACCATTACCACACAGCAACGGTTCTGATACCTGCAATGATTGCGCACTTACCCAATCTTGCCTGCTGCATGAATAAAATTTTTGATCTGGTGCTGCACAAACACAAATATCTTTAATCTGAATTTTTATAAAATAATGTGCAACATAGCTCATGGTTTGAGCAATAGAATATGGCTGCAGTTTGCCACCATGGGTAACCACCACCACATGATTACCAACAATAAATTGCTCGATAGGCTTTAAACCGTGTTTATATCTGACAAGCGTGTGTTCTGCAAATCCATCAGGTTGTAATAACCCTACCCACAATAAACAATGGAATACAAAAAAATGTAATGACTTTTTCATGCTGCTCCTTTTTATATATGCAGCATAAATATATCATTACATTAAAATAAAAATAGTCCTTTTTTCAGCAAACTTGACAAATGGTACCACAATATGGTACCATTTAATTATAAGCGATAGGACACGGGTTATGAATAAAAAGCATCATAAAACTTTGGAAGCAATATTTAAACGTCCAATTCCATCTAATATTCGATGGGATGATATAGAAAAGTTGCTTCTTGCTTTAAACGCAGAATTAAGCGAAGGCAATGGCTCAAGAGTACGCATAATACTCAATGGCATTAGAGCCGTCTTTCATCGCCCACATCCAAGCAATGAAACTGATAAAGGATCAGTAGTATCAATGCGCAAATTTTTAGAAAATGCAGGAGTAAAAAATGATGAAATATAAAGGCTACTTTGGAGAGGTTACTTATGATGATAAAGCAAAAATATTTCATGGCGAGGTAATTGGCCTAAAAGATATTATCACTTTCCAAGGCAGAAGTGTTAACGAACTGAGAAAAGCATTTCAAGATTCTATCAATGATTATTTAACTTGGTGCAGCGAAAGAGGCGAACAGCCACAAAAAACATACTCTGGAAAGCTCCATATACGTATGAATCCGCAGCTGCACGCCCATCTTGCAATAGAAGCTACAAAGCAAAATATAAGTTTAAACGACCTCATTAATCAAAAACTTAATAAATGAACCTAAATATTAAGATCGTCTAAAAACCACAATGCCAAATGTTTTCCACGTTCACATTCAAATGGTACATTTTCTTCAATCAATGCTAATGGCCGAGGAAAGTTAAACGGTGCACGTTCAAAATTAATTCTTCTTACTTCACCGGGAGTAATATCAGGACTATTATCTACTGTTGTTAATCCCGTGGTCATTAAAATATATTTTGATCCACTTTTTTTGAAATTTCTTAACACTTTAAAAATCTGTTCATGCGTAAGATGCGCAAGCATATCGCGACATATAATTAAATCAACTTTTTCAATAACACTTTCAATCAGATTAAAATGTTTAAACGATCTTGTTTCACCAAAAAAACGTATATTGCGTTCTATCAAATCTTGCACAATGTCGTAACCCGTATAGGTACATTCACCTATATCAACATGTCTCATCCAATTAAGATCACCACACGGCGCATCTGCAATAGATTTAATGCCAAAACGTTTAATAAGATCTCTAATGCCATTGCGCGCTTTTTCAGTAAATCGCAATTCAGAACCAGGGCCAGAAACACTATCTCCTAATTGCCAGAATTTTGTTTTATAAATGTGAGTAAATACTTCTTCAACAGGATCATTATGTGCTGCAGTAAAATTAAACATTACACAGAATAGTGTAGAAAGCACTAAGCTTTTCATCTTCATTATCTTATCCTTTTTTAATTAATAATCTGGTTTTTAGGTTATATGATTACACTAAAATAGCAATAGCACCAGAAGCATCTTTACTAGATGCTAATCCGGTATGTTCATCAATAATTTTTTCTTGTAATGATGGATCATACGAAAAGTTTTTGATAGGTGAACTGATTAAGCGATTAAATGCAAGCCAAATAGGAAATGCGGTACGAATAGGATACACATTTTTTCCCATCGGGCGATTATCATCAAATCCAACATATACTGCAACGGTTAAGGTGGGCGTTGCACCAATAAACCAGCAAGTGCGTGAATCATTAGTTGTTCCTGTTTTGCTCATCGCTTGTGATGAAATCCAATTGTGTGAACCATACATTTTTTTCACGCGTTCAAGCCCCAAACAAAGCACTGATTTTACTTGCCCCACAATATTATTTTCTATCACCCGTTCAGTATCAACCGTTGTTTTATATAAACGCACACCCCATCTATCTTTAATCCACGAAAGCACATGCGGTTCAACATATACACCATCATTAACAAAAACATTAAACATTCCTGCGCCTTCACATAATGTAGTATCAACACATCCTAATGCTAAAGAAGGATATGAATGGAAATCTGCTTTAATGCGACACTTTTTTGCAAGATCAATAACCGGTTGCGCACCAACTTTTAAAAATGTTTTAATCGCAATAATATTACTGGAATGTGATAATGCATACGCTAAAGTTACTTGACCATGAAATTTTTTATCATAATTTTTTGGTTTCCACACCGTGTTATTTTGAATAAGCTCCAATGGTTCATCTATTTCCGTATCTGCAAAGGTCATACCCTTTTGAAGTGCCACCGTATAGATTAATGGTTTTATAGTAGATCCAATTTGGCGCCGCGCTTGCATTGCGCGATTAAATTTTGATGCTATAAAATCAAAACCACCAACTAATGCTTTAATTTCCCCAGTTTTGCTATCAAGAACAATCATACCACCTTCAAGATCATCGCCAAATTCTGCATGCAACTTAATCATTTCTGCAGTAAATGCATCTTGTGCTGCGCGCTGCATAGTGCCATTAATTGTTGTTTGAATATGTAATCCAGCCGAATACAAACTATTTTTACCCACAATATGTTCCAAAGAAACACGTAACATTTCTTTAACATGGGGAGCAAAAGTATCAGAATGTTTATCTTTTATTTCAACAGAACGTTGCAGAGCATGATCATATTCGTCTTGGGTAATAAAACCTAAATGCTTCATTTTTCCCAACACAATATCACGCCGCTTTTGCGCTGTTAATGGATAAACCAATGGACAATAGCGCGCCGGTGAACGAATAATTCCTGCAAGAGTGCACGCTTGCTCAACAGTTATTTCATGCGCGTGTTGAGACCAAAAGCGTTGGCTTGCAGCTTCTATGCCATAAATTCCACATCCAAAACAAACGTGATTAAGATAGGTGTAAAGAATTTGTTCTTTAGTAAGTTGTTGTTCCACCAAAATTGCATACAGCTGTTCTTTTATTTTACGAGTAAATGTTTTTTGTGAATCAAAGAATAACAATTTAACCAATTGTTGGGTAATGGTACTTGCTCCCTGCGCTTTACGCCCATGATAAAGATTAACCGCAATAGAACGCACAATACCTTTCCACGAAATTCCCTGATGCGTAAAAAAATCCCAATCTTCTGCAGCAATAAATGCATTAATAACATGCTGTGGCAAACGTGTTCCATCAACCGGATCTCGCCGATCTAGCTGAAATCTGCCCCATTCATAACCCTCATCATCAAACAATAATGATGGGCGTGCCGTATCATAATGTGCCAAAATAGAAAAATCGATCGTATGATTATGAATTACAAAAAAAAGAGTGCCGCACACAAAAGCACTCGTCATAATCACGATAATAAAAAAAGAATGTACCGCTTTAGAAAGTATCATACACGTTACTTATAAAAACGTAGAAATTATAATTTAGTGTATAATAAATTGAAGAGAAACTATATTGGGATTTAAAAAAATGATAAAAAAAAGAAAAGTCTTAACACCAAGAAAAAACAGTTCTCCTTCTGTTCCAACACAAGAATATATTCAAACGTTAGTTGATTTAAAACAATATGTCCAAGAAGCACAAATAAAGGCAACCTTTTCTGCCAATAAAGAACTCATGTGCCTCTATTGGTCTATTGGAAAAATTATTAATGAAAAGCAAACTCTAAGTGGATGGGGAACTAAACTAATCGAACAGTTAGCTGAAGATCTACAAAATACTTTTCCAGGTATTGGTGGTTTTTCACGTGCAAATATATTTAGAATAAAAGCCTTCTTTGCAAGTTATGAAATTGTCGCACAAGCTGTGCGACAATTTGAATCCCTCCCAATTGCCATGATTCCATGGGGACATAATGTTGTCCTTATACAGAAACTCAAAGATATCAAGCAACGACTTTGGTATGCCCAAAAAGCTATAGAATATGGGTGGAGCAGGAGCATGCTAGAAACCTGGATAAAATCAGACTTGTACAACAGAGAAGGTAAGGCAATCACTAATTTTAAGCATACTTTGCCTCAACCGGAATCTGATATGGCGCATTATTCTCTTAAAGATCCCTACATTTTCGATTTCCTTACTCTGCATGAACAGCATCTGGAAAAAGATGTTGAACAAGGGCTCATTGATCATATTCAAAAATTTTTACTTGAATTAGGCGAAGGGTTCTCCTTTTATGGGAGACAATATCATTTAGAAATAGGCGACAAAGATTATTACATTGATTTACTCTTTTATCATGTAAAACTTCGTTGCTTTATCGTCATCGAATTAAAAGCACGAGAATTTGAACCAAAAGATGCTGGCCAAATCAATTTTTATCTTTCTGCAATCGATGATCTTCTTCGTAATCCCGGCGATAACCCGACTATTGGGCTTATACTATGTAAATCTAAAAACAATTTTACAGCTGAATATGCCTTGCGAGATATTAAAAAACCCATTGGTGTTGCCGGCTATGAGACCATACTTGTTGAATCTCTACCTAAAAATCTTAAAGGAAGCTTACCAACTATCAAAGAAATTGAAGCAGAACTTAAAAAACAAGAAATGTTACTTGATATATTAACAGAAGAAGTGAAAAAAAAATCAAAAAATAAGGCCAAAAAATAAATTTTCGCACAAGCTGTGCAAAAAAGTAACTATTTAAATGAAATACCTTTTATTATGTACGTTTTTATTCTCGGCACGCTTACCGGCAATGGAATGCCTTACGTATGCCGACAGTCTTAAGCGAATCGAAATTATTGCTCGCCAAAATGAAATTGTTGATAAAATTATTACCAAAATAAATGATTCCAAAGACAGAGAACCATATATAAGAGACATCGAAATATATTATTTAGAAAAAGAATTGAAAACACAACACCAGTCAAAGCTTACATGGCAAGTGAAAGATTCACTACGACCTCATGAGTCTTGTATTTCTTTATGGGAACAACAATCTATTTTTGCTTCTCCTACCATAAAAAAACCTCTTCTTCTTTCTACTACTTATCTCGGAGAAAATATCACTACAGTTTTATATATTAAATACATCGCCGGCGAACAATATAGCGGCATAACTCATTATCCACCTACTATAATCTCTTACCACCTTGATGAAGCACAAAAACTATGTTTAGATGCTCTTGATAAAAAAGATCAATATCACGAAATTATTAGCATCAAGTTTTTCCTTGTTATACCGAGCATTCACACCTCCATCACCAACGCGCGTCATAAACAATTAAGAGGAATTGTTACCACAACACTGCATCCTTATCCTTTAAAAATTAAAACATTGACCTATGATACTAAAGAATGTAAATCGGGCTATCTACGGGATGTAGAAGTTATTTTGTCAGCACATAAAGCAAGCCTGAGAATAAGAAACAAAGAAATAGATTTATTTAATAATTATCAATAATATATTATTCCATATATTAATAGCACAACATACTGGTAGGTCATGAAAAGATATTCATGTTTAATTTTTACTTTAATTTTTATAACACAATATGGGATGAAAAAAGATGAATATTCTCTTGCATATCTATTAGCTCTCCTACAAAAAAGCAAGAATAGCAAAAAAACAACTTCTTTGAATAAGTTTTACGATACCGCTGAAGATTATTATGCAAAAACTCTGAGAGAATTTGTTGCAACCATAGAACCTAACAATGAAAAATATGTAACGCTATGGAATAATTACAGCACTACTATAACATCTGAGCAAAAACATGCTAATCCATATATCATTTCTGCATTTCGCCTTCGTCATGTAGCAACCGCTCTCCATGTGGTTTACAGTAATGGAGATCAATTTGCTAGCATGACAAATTATTTAGAAAAAAATATTTCTAAACATAATCAAGTCCTTAAAAAATTCTGTCAAAGCGCTCTTACGCAAGAAAATGCTTCCAAAAAAATCTCACTCATTAATTTTATTATTATAAAACCATACGATACTCAAAAAGAGGAGAATGCCTATTATCCTTATTCTGAAATACCTTTAGAACATTTTCCTAAACAATTATTAGATCGAATTCAACCCATAAAAACTCGACTATTTTGCTTTCATCAAACCAAAATATTGGATATTGATCCACAATATCCATTTTTTGAAATCATCTTATATCCCCATAAAGCATTTCTGTTAACCGATAGTAAAAAAATAAAATTATATGATATAGAGGGAAATTATGAAGAAAATAATATAAACATATCACATATTTTCTTCATATGGTGGGCTTTAAAAAAATATTGCGAATACAAGATGAACTTATTACACGATGTAATTAATCATATCACCGGATTTTTATATAAAATATACCTAAGTTGCTACTAAAAACTTTGTAGCATAAGCAAAAACAAACATAATAATTTTTAATTCAAATCCTTTAGCAGTAACTGCGTGAATTTTTCGAGAAAAATTACTAACGATCGAGCTG
>Ga0070735_10001582_pt1 | contig 21776 bp, 21 predicted proteins | sample Coa_R1_FD_66443 | JGI IMG/M metagenome (GOLD analysis project Ga0070735, IMG submission 66443) | Surface soil microbial communities from Centralia Pennsylvania, which are recovering from an underground coalmine fire - Coalmine... | ecosystem: Environmental > Terrestrial > Soil > Unclassified ...
GACTCGCGGCTGCAGACACCGAGGCGGTAACGTGGCACTTCAGGCTTCTGACACCCGCCCGCATCGAAGCGCTTCACGCGCGTGGCATACAGGTTTACGCCTGGACGGTAGACGATCCGGCGGCGATGACGCAGTTGGCGGAGTTCGGGACGGACGGCATAATCAGCAACCGACCGGACCTGCTGGCAGGCGTGGGATAGAGCGTACGTGGCCAATTCGCGGCAGAAATCGCCGCATCGGCGCGGCTTGCACGCGGCTAGCCGCCATGAACAATGAGCCGCGGAGCTGCGCGGAGCGCGGAAATGGTGAATGACGAATACAGGAAGCGAATCAGCAAGTTCATGTCCAAACTGCTCCGCCATTCGCCGCAGGCGATCGGAGCGGACCTGGACGCCGAGGGTTATATGCCCATCGCCACGCTGCTGGAGGGCATGGCGCGGAAGGGTCTGCGCGTCGGCAGGGCGGAGCTGGACGAAGTGGTCGCCCGGAACGACAAAAAGCGGTTCACGATATCGCCGGACGGCACGGCCATTCGCGCCGCACAGGGCCACAGCGTCGCGCTGGCCGGCTCGACGGCCCGCATTGCGGAGCCGCCCGCCGTTCTGTACCACGGCACGGCTGCGGCGAGCGTAGATTCCATTCTGCGCGAGGGTCTGCGGCCCGGCCGCCGCATCCACGTCCACCTCTCGAAGGACGTGGAAACGGCGACGGCGGTGGGCCGGAGGCACGGCCGGCCGGTCGTCCTGCGAGTCGACGCCGGGCGCGCGCACACTGCCGGGGTTCCGTTCTACCTGGCGGACAACGGTGTCTGGCTGTGCGATTCCCTTCCTCCGGAGTTCCTCACCGTCACGACGCCGCAGTAGCCGCGCGGCAGCGCGCCGCCGGGAACTCGCGGCGGCGATATCGGCGTGGTGAGCCGCCGCTGCGCGTACATTCGGTTTTCCATCGCATGGCGGATAAGCGATCGCAGGCCGTCCGCCTCAGCGCGACGCCGCCTTCGTGCGAAAGTTTTCGCGCGAACGTTTCCTTGACAATCGCTGTCATACCCGTTAGAATAGTGCGTACACGCCTCCGTAGCTCAGCGGATCAGAGTACCTGACTTCGGATCAGGGGGTCGGGGGTTCGAATCCCTCCGGGGGTATTTTACCGGCCATTGCCCGCACGGGCGGTGGCCGTTTGTGGCAGGGTGCCGGCACAATCTCTCGGCGCCGCAGATGTCGCGAGGCGTTTCGCGGATGGGAGACGCGCAGGGATGCCCAGAGTAGCGGAGGGTTCGTCGATGACGAGACCGCAAGATTACGCAGCGTGGACTGAACTCCATCGGCGTGTGGTTCTTGGCGAAGATCTCAGTGCTTCGGAACGACAGGCATACGAGGCTGGATGTCGCGAGCTTGACGGCGAGGAGGTGCTGGACGGCAGCGTGGCAAGAATGCGCGAACTGCGTGAACAGATCCGCGCCGCGCTCCGGGATCAGCGCATGATGCAGGAGAAAGAAAGCGAGCTGGACGTTCGTATCGCGGAATTGGAAGCGCGGCTCGACACACGAACCCGCCAGCTACTCGGCATTGGAGTCTGAGCATATTGGCTCATCCGCGCCTTAGCGCAATCCACAAGCGGTATTTGTACCGCTGCGGCTATTGTGGAGTTACGGAGACGGATGCGGGCGGCGAGCTTACGGTAGATCACTTTCAGCCGATCTCTGCGGGGGGCGACGACAGAGACGATAATCTGGTCTACGCATGTGTTCGCTGCAACCAGTACAAGGGCGCGCTGGAATCATGTGGCACCGACGTGACTCGCCAGAAACGATTCCTGCATCCCCTTCTCGACCCCGTGAGCGCGCATATCCGTGAGGACGACATAACTGGGCTTCTCGAAGGATTGACTCCAACAGGGACGTTTCATATCGATGCGCTTCGGCTTAATCGGTCACCATTGATCGCTAACCGGCGACGCTGGGCGCTCCTTGTCCTTCTGGAAGCGCGCCTAGAACAAACTCGGGCCGAAAGCTTGGCGCTTCGGCAACGGCTCGACCTCCGTGACCGCTACATCGCAGACCTTGAGGAGCGCTTGAACGACTCTTCACGAGAATAGTTCACACTTCGTTTTGTGCATTAGTCCCGGTCCTTACCAACGACCGACGTGCTGCAGCATAAGCGCATTGAACGCATGTTCAATGAGCATTGTCGTATCTCGTCGTTGGGCCGAATTCTGGATTTGCTTGTAGTGCCCGATCCGACAACACGGCGCCGGGCGCCCTGTTCAGTCCGCACGTCGCGGCACTGCTCCCAAAAATCTCCTGAGCTTTTCCTTCGCCTCTCCCTATAACTAGATTGAGACGTCGAGCCGCAGGGGCGCGTCGCGCACGCAACCGGCGACCGCAACCAGCAGGCAGCAACCAGGAACCTCCACCATGATCGACCGGATTTTCGGCGGCGATTCCTTCGTCGCGCAGAGCCGCGCCCTCGACGCGACCTCTCTGCGGCAGGAGCTTATCGCCAACAACCTCGCGAACGTCAACACGCCGGGGTACAAGCGGCAGGACGTCACCTTCGAGACGCGACTTTCACGCGCTCTCGGCCAGCGTCGCTCCGGCTCGGGCGCCAGCACCGTCGAGGGCGTTCGGCCGGAGGTCGTCACGCAGACGGGCACGAGCCTGCGCGCCGACGGCAACAACGTGGATATGGAGACGGAGAACGTAAACGCCGCCATCAACTCCCTGCGCTATGAAGCCCTCACGCAGATGGTGGGCGGCTACTTCACAGGCCTGAAGGCGGCGATAACCGGCAGATAGGGATTGGGGGCCGGGGGCCGGTTCCAGCACATGCTGGCTGGCGCCTACCGGCCCCCGGCCCCCGAGTCCTGGCCCCCTGGAGCTACACATGGCACTTGGTTCCTCGATGCAGATCAGCGCTTCCGGGCTTACCGCGGAGCGGCTCCGGCTGGACGTGATAAGCAACAATCTCGCGAACGTGAACACCACGCGCGACGCCAACGGCCAGCCCTTCCGCCGTCAGATCGTCACGCTCACGCCGCGGACGCAGTCCGCGTTCGCCTCGGCCCTGTCCGGCGCGCGGGGCGCCAATGCCGGGGGACAGGGCGTCCAGGTCTCCGCCGTCAAGCCGGATATGAGCGCCTTCAAGATCGTCCACGATCCCGGCCATCCCGATGCGGACGCGCAGGGCAACGTCAAGATGCCCAACGTCGAGCCGATCGTAGAGATGGTGGACATGATCTCGGCCTCCCGCGCGTACGAAGCCGGCGTCACCGCGATCAACTCGGCAAAGCAGATGGAGTCCCGCGCGCTGGACATCGGCCGCGCGTGATGGTTGGTAGCAAGTAGCTGGCAGCTGGTTCCTGGTTGCGCGTGCTAAGGTCCCGGACGGCCATTCGGCCGAAGGGCCTATAGCGAAGCCGTTCACGGCATCGGCGCGCAACGGTAGCTAGTAGCTGGTAGATGCGGAGAGAACGATATGCCAATCGAAGCGTTGTCAGGCGTTGCGGGGCCGCTGGCCTCGGCCATCGCACCGCGGACCGATCCTCTCGTACCCGGAGCCAACATCGACGGACTGAAGGGGCCTGGCGAGATGCCGGGCGCGGAGTCGGCAGCGCCGGCCGGCCCAACGTTCGGCCAGATGCTGCAGAACGCCATCGGCGACGTGAACCAGGCGCAGGTGCGCGCGGCAGATCTGTCGGCGCGCTTCGCTGCCGGCGAGAACGTGGATGTACACCAGGTGATGATCGCCGCGCAAGAGGCCAGCGTCGCCCTCAACCTCGCCATCCAGGTCCGCAACAAGCTGGTAGACGGATACCAGGAGCTGATGCGCGTCAACGTGTAGGTGGAGGGTATGTGGTGTTGGGTATTCGGTGTTTGGTGTTCGGACAGTAGTCCCAATACCGAACACCGAGCACCAAACACCAAACACCGAATGCCGTAAGGATTTCCCGTGATCAATCGAATTCGAGACTGGTGGGACGGGCTGGCGACGAACAATAAGGTGATCCTCGCCGCCACGGCGGTCGGCGGGCTGATCGCGCTCATCGGCTTCATCGCCTGGGCCAATACGCCGGAGTACCGTCTGCTCTACACCGGCCTCTCCGCGACCGACGCCAGCACCATCACCGATAAGCTCAGGGAGTCCAACGTTCCGTATCGGCTCTCCGCGGGCGGCACCGCCATCGAAGTCCCGCAGGCGCAGCACGACGAGGTGATGCTGAAGCTCGCCTCGCTCAATATCCAGCCGACCAACGGCGACGCCGCCTGGGGCGACGATAAAGATTCCGCGCAGAGCAGCTCCATGGTCCCGACGCCGGCCATGGAGGACGAGAACATCCGGAAGGCGCGCGAGGGAGAGGTATCGCGCGTCATCGGCCGGATGCAGCCGATCAGCACGGCTCGCGTGATGTACACCCCAGGCGATGCGTCGCCCTACTCGGTGGACGTCGACAAGCACGAGGCATCCGCCTCCGTTATCGTAAATACGCGCCAGGGCCAGACGCTCTCGGACGAGAACGTCCAGGCGATCGTCCGGCTGGTCCAGATGGCGTTCCGCGGCCTCTCCGACCAGAAGATCACCGTCAGCGATACCCGCGCGCAGATGCTCTGGGACGGTACCGAGTCCGGCCGCTACGGCGAGAACATGCTCTCCAAGCAGCAGCGGGACGAGGAGCGCCGGCAGACGGCCAGCCTTCAGGCGGCGCTCAACCAGGTGTGGCCGAATAAGACTGTTGTTCACGTTCACGTCGAGAAGAGCCGGGACCACAAAGTAACGCACAAGACCACGACCGAAGAGGGACCCGTGGCGAGCAGCTCGCGGGAGACCGAAGAGTACAAAGGAGCGGGCGTACCGACGCCCCTGGCGGCGGCCGGCGCAACCGCGAACGGCGTCGGCGCGCCTGCCGCGCCCGCGGCGGGCGGCGGCATCCCCAATTATGTCGGCGGAGCCGAGCAGGGCGGTGGCGCCTACACGCACGAAACCAAGACGGAGACGCGCGCTCCGAGCACTGTCGACACCACGATCAACGAGGATCCGGGCAAGATCGAGAAATTCACCGTGAGCGCGCTCGTCGATAAGGCCGTCCCCGCGGACGAGATCCCGAAGATCCAGAGCATGCTGGCCAGCGCTATCGGCGTTACGCCCAACGATCCGGCGCAGGAACGCCAGGTGGTGGTCGAGCAGGTCCAGTTCGAAGTGCCCAAGCCGGAGCCGGCCAACGCCAACTCGGACAACATCATGCGCGTCGCCAGCCTGCTCGTGCCGCTCGCGCTCATGGTGGTCTGCTTCATTCTGCTGGCCCGCGCGCTCCGGGTGCCGATGCGGGTCGTCCCGGGGCCGCGGCTTGCGCTGCAGGGCGCGGGCGGTCTTGGCGCGATGCTGGAGGGGGGCATGCCGGGCCACGCCATCACGGGCCGCATGGACGAGCACGGCGACCCGGTCGGGGATGCGCTGGCGCTCACCGCTACGGAGATCATCGGCGTTCCGGTAGGCGACCGCGGCCCCAAGACATACGACGTGATCGAGGAGGCCTTCGACTCGCATCTGGAGAGCATCCTCCATATGGCCCGAAGCAAGCCGGAGACAGTCTCCGCCCTGTTGAAGACCTGGCTGGCGGACGACTGACGGTACGCCGTGTTCAGGTGTTCAGGTATCCGGGTGCTCAGGACAGTGCGACTGCCCAGGGCACACCCTCCTGAAGACCTGAATGCCCGAACACCCGAATACCCGAGTGCAGAGAGATCGGAAAGGATGGCTGGGTGAACCGCGCTAATCCCAACGTGTTGTCGAAACGGCAGAAGGCCGCGATCCTCCTGGTCGCCATGGGACCGGAGGCCGTCGCCAAGCTGTTCAAGCATATGCGCGAGGAGGATGTGGAGAACCTCACGCTGGACGTTGCGCGCCTGGGCAAAGTGACGCCGGAGCAGCGCCGCCAGACGATCATGGAGTTCCACGACATGTGCCTGGCGCAGGACGTGATGTCCGAGGGTGGCATCGAGCAGGCGCGCAAGGCGCTCGAGTCGGCGTTCGGCAAGGAGCGCGCGAACGAGGTCATCGGGCGTGTCGTACAGGCTATGCAGGTCCTGCCCTTCGATTTCGTGAAGAAGACGGATCCGAGCCAACTGCTCTCCTTTATCCAGGACGAACATCCTCAGACCATCGCGCTCATCCTCGCGCACCTCAACGCCAACCAGGCCGCGGCCGTTCTCTCAGGGCTTCCCCAGGAGCTGCGCGCCGAGGTGGCGCGGCGCATCGCCATCATGGACCGCACTCCGCCGGAGGTCATCCGCGAGATCGAGCGGGTCCTGGAGCGCAAGCTCTCCAGCGCCGTCGTCACGCAGGGATTCACCGCGGTCGGCGGCGTGAAGAGCCTGGTGGAAGTGCTCAACTGGGTGGACCGCACCACGGAGAAGACGATCCTTGAGAACCTGACCGATACCAGTCCGGACCTGGCGGACGAGGTCAAGAAGCTGATGTTCGTGTTCGAGGACATCACGATGCTGGACGACGGCTCGATCCAGAAGGTGCTCCGCGAAGTCGACAGCAAGGAGCTCTCCCTGGCGCTCAAGGGCGTCGGCGACGAGGTGCAGAACCGCATCTTCCGCAACATGAGCGACCGCGCCTCGGCCATGCTGAAGGAGGACATGGAGTTCATGGGCCCGGTACGTTTGCGCAACGTGGAGGAGGCGCAGCAGCGGATCGTCGGCATCATCCGGCGCCTGGAAGAGGCTGGCGAGATCGTGGTCGCGCGCGGCGGCGGGGACGAAGTCATTGTCTGAGTTTCGCCCCCTGACGCTGGACCGGATTCCGCCCGCGCGGCCGGAGCGCGCAGAGCCGCGCTCCTGGTATGAGGTCATCGCCGAGCGATTTCCAGCCGAAGGCCCTGCACCGATCGCCGACGAGCCGGACGAGCCGGGCGAAGGCCCTGAAACCGTGTCCTCCGGTGGGCGGCCGCGCCGCGCGCAGTTCAACTCCATCGAAGAGATCGCGCACAGCGCGGCGCGGAGGCGCAGGGCCGGCGCGCCCGTCCCGCCGGACATCCAGCGTGCAAGAGACGAAGCCAAGGCCGAGGCACGCCGCATCCTGACCGAAGCGCGCCAGGAGGCCCGCCGTGTCCTGGAGGAGAGCCGCGAAGAGGGGCGCCGCGCCGGCTACGAGGCCGGATTCGCCGCGGGCGAGCGCAGTGCGCGCGAGCAGGTGACCGAGCGGGCCGCGGCGGATCGCGCCGCGTGCATTGCCGATCTCACCGACTTCATCGCCACGACTGAAGCGACGAGCCGGCGCGCCTGGGCGGACATGGAGCCGGAGCTTATGGCGCTTGTCTTCGAGATCGCGCGCAAGGTGATCAAGATGGAAGTCGAGATGAATCGCGCCGCGGCCATCGAGATCGTGAAGAACACCCTGCGGCGCGTGGCCGACTCCACGTCGATGCGCATCCGCGTCCACGCGGATGACCTGCAGACGGTGCGGGCGAATCGGGAGGAGCTGTTTTCGCTGGTGGACGGCGTGCGCAAGGTAGAGATCGTGGAGGATCGCCGCGTTGGGACCGGCGGCTGTATCGTGGAGACCAACGCCGGGACGATCGACGCCCGCATCGAGACGCAGCTCGAAGAGATCCGCAAACTGCTGATGGGCGGCGAGTCTGGAGGACCGGCTTGACCAGCGGTCGCATCGTGAGCCTGCCGGAGTTCGCGCCGCGGCTCCCGCCGCTGTCGGACTATCGCCAGCGCGTCGAGCGGTTCGATCCAGTGCTGCAAAACGGCAAGGTGGCGCAGGTCATCGGTCTGGTGATCGAGTCGATCGGCCCGAACGCAATGCTGGGTGAGATTTGCGACATCTACTACGACCGGGCGAATCGTTACGATCCGGCGCGGCCCCCGATCAAGGCCGAAGTGGTCGGATTTCGGGACAATCGCGTGCTGCTGATGCCGCTCGGCGTGATGGAGGGAATCAAGCCTGGCAGCGACGTGGTCGCGACGCGCCAGACGCAGCAGGTCGCCGTGGGCGACGCGCTCCTGGGACGGATGCTGGACGGTCTGGGCCGGCCGATGGACGGCGGCCCGCCGCTAAGCCCGGGGCGCACGCGCCCGCTGAACGCGGCCCCACCGAACGCCGTTACCCGGCCACGGATTCGCGAGACGCTTCAGACCGGAGTGCGCGCGCTGGACGGCTGCCTCACGCTGGGCAAGGGCCAGCGGCTCGGAATCTTCGCCGGCTCGGGAGTCGGCAAGAGCACGCTCATGGGCATGATCGCGCGCAACACGGACGCGGACGTCAACGTGATCGCGCTCGTCGGCGAGCGCGGCCGCGAGGTGCGCGACTTCGTCGAGGAGAGCCTGGGACCCGAGGGCGTGCAGCGATCGATCGTCGTGGTAGCCACTTCGGACCAGCCGGCCCTTGTTCGGATCAAGGCGGCGTTTGTCGCGACCGCTATCGCCGAACACTTCCGCGACGAGGGCGCGGACGTGATGCTCATGATGGACTCCGTCACTCGCCTGGCCCTCGCCCAGCGCGAGGTCGGACTTGCTATCGGCGAGCCGCCCGCGACGCGCGGCTACACGCCGAGCGTGTTCGGCATCCTGCCGCGGCTCCTGGAGCGCGCCGGCACCAGCGGCACAGGGTCCGGCAGCATCACCGGCCTCTACACCGTCCTGGTGGAGGGCGACGACATGAACGAGCCGGTGGCGGACGCCGTCCGCGGCATTCTGGACGGCCACGTGGTGCTTTCGCGCTCGCTGGCGCACCAGGGCCACTACCCGGCGGTCGACGTGCTGCAAAGCATAAGCCGCGTGATGCCTCAGATCGTCTGTCCGGAGCAGCGAGCCTCCGCCGAGGCCATGCGGGAGGTGCTGGCGACCTACCGCGACGCCGAGGACCTGATCAACATCGGCGCCTACGTGGATGGGACGAACCCGCGCATAGACCACGCCAAGGCGAAGATCGATGCCGTGAACGCCTTCCTCCAGCAGCGCTCTGAGGAGCCGACAGGATATGAGGAGACGCTGCGCCGCATGCTGACACAGTTCCCAGCGTAGCGCAGGGGCCGACGAGGATGTCCGACCGCGGCGTCCGCTGCGTCCAAAAGGCATGATCATGAAGCGATTTGTCTTCCGGCTCGAAACGGTGCTGCGCCACCGCAAGACGATCGAGGAGCTGCGCGAGCAAGACTTCGCTCTAGCGCAGGGCCGCCACATGGAAGCCAAGCTCCAGCTCGAAGCGCTGGAGGAGCACTACCGAAGGACGGTGGCGGAGCGGCCAGGCGCAGAGTTCGGATTCGACGCCCCGGCGATTCAGTCGCGCGAGAAGTACCTGCAGGCCGTTCAGGAGCGCATCGCGGAGCAGGCGGAGCGTGTCGAAGTGGCGCGCATCATCGCCGAAGAGATGCGGCTGGCCATGGTCGCTGCCAAGCAGGCGCGCGAGGCCGTGAGCCGGCTGCGCGAGGACGATCTGGCGGAGCACACCGCGGAAACGCAGCGACTCATGCAGGAGGGGCTCGACGAGGTCGCCGCGACGCGCTTCGCACGGTTGAATGCGGCGCGGACCAGCCCGTAGAAGGAGGCGGTAATCTTGAGCAGCGGATTTCAGGCGGCGATCGGCCGCATCCAGGAGATCGAGGCCAAGCTAGGGGTATTCCGTGCGGCGCCCCCGCCAGCGCCCGCGACACCCGCGCCGGCCGTTGCTGCCGCGCCGCTGCCGCCAGGCGTCTCCCCGGACTGGGCCGGACCTCCGTCCGGAACGCGGCTGATGCCGCCCTTCTCGGTGGCGCTGGCGCAGGCGAATGGTCAGGTGCGACTGCAGCCGCTCGGTCCGCACGCAGGGCCGTTCACTCCGCAGATCGAGGGCCTGATCAGCAAGTACTCCGCCGCCAACGGCCTCGATTCGGACGTTGTGCGGGCCGTCGTGCAGCAGGAGTCCAGTGGCAATCCGCGGGAGACCTCCGGGGTGGGGGCCCAGGGATTGATGCAGCTCATGCCGGAGACGGGCCGCATGTATGGCGTGACCGATCCGTACGATCCGGAGCAGAACATCGCGGCCGGCACACGCCACCTGGCGAACCTGATGCGCGAGTTCAAGAACCAGCTCCCGATGGCGCTCGCGGCCTACAACGCAGGCTCCGGCGCGGTCCGCAGGGCCGGCGGAATCCCACACTACGCCGAAACGCAGGACTATGTTCGCAAGATCACGGCGATGGTGGAGAATGCGAAGGGCGGGCAGTAGGGGCCAAATGCCCGAGTTCCCATTATGGCGAAACTAATCAAGCTATTCCTGTTTGTCGTTTTTCCGCTGGGGTTGATGCTGGGCGGGGCCTATGGACTGGCCAAGATCGGCGTCATTCCCGTGAAGCGGCTCACTGCCAGGAACCGCGCCGCGCGCACGCTGGTCCGGCTGGTCGGACTCGACTCGCCGCGGCTGCCGGCGGTCCAGGTCAATGCGCCGCACGCTGCCGCGCCGGACCCGCTCGCCGCGGAGCGCAAGGAGCTGGCGGGGCAAAGGCAGGCGCTGGAGAAGCAGCGGGCCGACTGGGAGAACGTCAAGCGGACGCAGGCCAAGAACGCCGAGGCCGCGGCCGCCGCGGAGCGCGCCGCGACCGACCCGAAGGCGATCGCGCGCCTCGCGGCGGTCTACGAGCAGATGCCCCCGGATGCCGTGAGCAAAATCTTCGCAAAGCTGCCGGAGACGGAGGTCCTCGCCCTGCTGCGTAAGATGGAAGAGAAGAAGGTCGGCGAAATCCTCGCCGCCAATGCGCCCGACCGCGCCGCGCGCCTCACTCTCGCCCTCTCAAAGCCCGCGCCCGCGGCGCCGCCCAGCGCCGAATGAGGCCTCGAACGTTGCGCCGCCCGCCGCCGACGCAATTAACCCCGCCCCTCTCACTTTTCGCGCCGGCGGGCCTTTAGCAGCTCCATCATCTCCGCGATGCGGGCGGCGCGGGTTTCGGGACGCCTGGCGCTGTCGATCCAGCGCATAAAGTTCTTACGGTAGAACGTTGGGAGCCCCTCGAAGAACTCCATGGAAGGGGGATCCGACTCGAGCGCCGCCGCGATGTCCGCCGCCACGTTGCTTACGCTCGGTCCCTCCGGCTCGAGCGCCACCTCGACCGAGTCGCCAGGCTTCAGGCCCCCGCACTGCCGCCGGGCGGCGCCCATCGATATGAACCAGCCGATATCGCCGGATTCGATCTCCGCGCGCACCCGCTGCCCCGCGATCGTGCCCGTGACGTGGTGCCGCTCCTTGGCGCCCCAAACCGCGTTCGGCTCGAACGGGACCGGGATCACGACCCGCGTGCCCATCTCCACAAGAGTCCCTGTAAATCGCTGAACCATGCGTCCCATCTCCACCCACGAAGCGGGCTGGCGCTGAACACCTACCGTTCCGATTTCAATGTTGATTCGCGGGGCCGCGCATCGACACGGCGCGAACTTCGATCGTAAAAGCCGGCTCGGTGCGCCCACGCTCGAACAGCCATACGGACTTCTCAATAGTACCCGGCAGGAGTTGGCTCGCGTCCAGCCGGACCCGCAGCTCGGCCTCGTCGCCGGGCAGCAGCGTCATCGTCTGAGAGGCGTCGCCGTCCTGGAGCAGGGTCGCCGTCAGACAGGAGCAGGAGGGCTGCGCGCGCTCGATCGTGACCGGACGGGGACCAGAGTTGCGGACCGTTACAACACATTGCCGGGCCGCGACGGCGCTCGCATCGATACGGCCGAAGTCCAGCTCCGCGCCGCCTGCTGTCGCCCGCACGCCGGAGCCGGCCACGACCCCCAGTTGGGTCCGCCGCGCAGCGGAGCGACCGGGAGCCATCGGCACAGCGGCGCTCGATCTGGGGCGAGCGCCCTTCTCGGCCCGATCGCCCTTCCTTGGCGGCCCGGCTGCCTGCACGGCGTCTTCGGCCGGGGTCAGTGCAGTGTGGCGATCTGTGCCCGAGCCAACAGCGGATTCCATCGATCGCAGCACCACGACGATCCCCTCGACGAGTCGTCCGGCGCCGGTTGCCCGGGAATCTACGGACCGCGCGGCGGTGTACCGGACCGTGCTCCCCGTGTCCAGCACGAATACGCGCGGGCAGCCGGTCACACCGTAGCGCCGCGCGGCGCGCCCGCCGGGATCGAGCAGGAGCACGCTGCGTCGAGGGGCGAGACCGGCCTCCCGGGCGAACGCCCGCAGCGACCTCGCGGTACCCGTTTCAACGAACAGCGCGATCTGCGACTCCGCCACCCAGCGGCTCTTAGCCCGTCGGTGCGGAGCTCCGGCGGGCAGGCTGGCTGGGCGAGCAGCCGCGCCTTGCTCATTCGCCCACGCACGTGCGAACGCGCGGCACAAAGGGCAGCCGCAGACGAAGCAGAGCACGACCGGCATGCCGCGAAAATCACGGAGCGACCGCGCGTGGCCCTCCGTATCGCGCAGCGCCAATGGCGGCGCGCCCGCCCCGATGCGTGGCTGCTCCCCAACACAAGGCAACGCCATCAGGAGCATCCCGGCAATCAGTAAGTGGTTTTTCACTTCAGGCGCCTCCTGACTCAACGGCCACGCGCCAAGGGCGCCCCGGCGTCGGCGCACTGCCGGCCACTCACGCGCTGCCTCCTGGGACGAGCGGCAAAGCAAAAGAGGACGGACACGAACTCCCCTCCGCTAAGGCTTATCCCCATCACCCCCCTCACCCTCTCACTCCCTCACCCCGTCACCGAAGCTCGTGGACGGGGAACGGCTCCGCGAGCGCAGGATGCCTCGCAAGAAAGGGCGGCACGAGCAGGCCAGCGGCGCGATCCTCGGCCATGTAGCGCGTGATGGAGTCCTCCACGCGGCCCTCCGCGACGCGGCGAAGCACATCGCTGCAGCGCTTTAATTGGAAATGCGCCGCGTACTGATCGGGATCGATAGCGAGCGACCGGTGAAACGATTCGGCGGCTTCGGCGTAGCGGCCGGCGCGGAAGAGCGCGATCCCGAGGTCGTACCGCAGGTCGGGGTCGAGTGGGAAACGGGCCGCGAGCGGCGTAAGCGTCTGGATCGCCAGCTCCTGCTGGCCCTGCTTATCGTAGACGACACTGAGCTTAGCGAGCGCGGCCGGACTGGCAGGATCGCAGCGCAGCGCCCGCTCGAAGCTGGCGGCGGCGAGTCGCAGGTCCGGCTCGCGCAGGTAGGCGCGGCCCAGCCCGATCCAGGGCTGCGGCCGGTCCGGTGTCAAACGTGACGCGGCGCCGTAGGACGCGACCGCTGCGGCGATGTCCGGCCGCTCCGCAGGAGCGAGCAGCGCGGCTCCGTAGGCTTCGAACCGCTCCGCTTCGGCGCGCCGCGCCGCTGTGTCCATCCCGGCAGGGAGGCCGCCACTGCTCGGCGGCAAGACCGGACCTGCGGGGTGTTGGCCGGCGCGTCGTCCAGGCGCCCCGTGCGCCGCCTCCGGATACTGCCTGCCCGGCGATCTACCGGCCCCGCGAGTGTTTGTCGGTGGCGCGCCGGTCTGCTCGCCCGGAAGCGCGGAGGCCCCTTGAACCGGAATCGACGCCACAGCCTCCGCGAGGTCGAAAATCGGCTGCTTGATGCCCGCGGCGGACTGCTTATCCGTCGCGGCGAGCGCCCACCGGGCGAAGTCCGGCCGGACCGATCGGTACCGGACGCGAACGGTGACTCGCAGATCCCGCGCCGCTCCACGTGGAATCGTCAATGCGTATCGCGCCAGGTCCGAGCCACCGGCCGGGATCGTGCGTCGAAATGCGGTCGTGACCTCGTCCACGATCTCGTGGTGGAGCAGCGGCGCTCCCGCGCGATCCAGGTGTACGGCGCCGTAAGCGTGTGCATTCGCCGGGACCGGCGCCCTATCGTTTGGCAGCAAGCCATTGGAGCGCAGGAGTCGGCCCGATGCGTCGCGCACCGTCACCTCCAGCCATGCGTCGGTCAAATCGGGATAGCCGGCGGGGAATGCGTGGCCGCCCGCGCGGTTCGTCACCACGACATCGAGCAGCCAGCGTTCGCCGGGCCGGGGGATCGCTGCCGCCCGCGGGTCTGCAAGCCGCCGGATACCGCGGGTTGCACCCGCGTCCGCGCCGCCAGGCCCGGCCGCCGGTCCTGGATGATCCACCAGGACGATCGCGCCGCGCGCGGGATCGCCGGCGCGGCGAAGCGCGAAGATGTCCACTGTGACGGCGCTCCGCAGCAGCCGGACTGCTGCATCAGGCGGGACGGCGCCATTCACCGACGCGAGGGCCACACCACCTCCGGCGGCGTGGTCTGTCCGCCCGCCCGATGTAGGGAAGTGGCACTCCTGGCAGCCCCGCGGCGGCTGCGGTCCGGCGGTTCCCGCGGATCGGCCGGACGCGGGGCCGCGCTCCCACTCGCCAAACTCGTCGATGCCGCGCACGAACTGGTAGTGGTTTTGCGCCACGGAGAGGCTCTGGCGGTGGCAGCTGCCGCAGAACTCGGAGGAGGAGTGAAGCTCGGGCTTGAGATAGGCGCGCTGATGCGGGCCGGGCCGCACGCGCAGCAGGAAGTCGTGCAGCGCGCGGTACGGGCCGCTGGCGGTCGCGAACGGATAGTCCTGTGGCGCGGCAACCTGGAAGCCGCCGTTGCCGGAGCGCGGCGCCGCGCCCGTGACGCCGTGGCACGCGTAGCAGCCGACGCCGGGTGGCCGGTGGCTGGTAGCTGGTAGCTGGTAGCTGGTTCGCGGCTCGTGGCTTGCGGCCTGTGGCTCGTGGCTTGTGATTCGTGGCGTTTGCGTGGCGTTCCCGACCGCCTCCTGCCCACTATGCGTGCCCTCCAGGGCCGTAGTGGGTGCGTGGCAGCCTTCGCACCAGTGGACGACTGCCGGTCCGCGCGAGCGGGCGCACTCGGCGCTGGCGGCGAGGTAGAACGGGTCCGCGCCGGCGACGCGGTGCGCCGACTGATGCCAGGTGGCGAGTTCCGCCGGATGGCATCCGGCCGCGCCGCACGACTCTGATGTCGGGATGGCCGTTGCGCCGCTGCGAATTCGGGTCAGCGCCTCCGTCGGCTCGATATGCAGCGCGGCGGGAAACAGCGGATTTCCGGCCTGCGCGGGCGTCGTCGCCGTCAGGTCGCGGTAGAAGGCCTCGGCATCGTAGCGCGGCGCGAGGGCCGCTCCGCCAAAGAGCGCGCCCTGCGTGAGGAGCAGCAGCAGCGCTGCCGGGGCGAGCCTTCGTCGCGGTATCTCTGGCCGCGGGTGTGCATCGCGACGGCGCTCGCCCTGCCCCGTGCGCACGGGCGCCGGTGCAGGGTCTCTCGGCAGCCCCGATCTCCCAGATGATACGGGCGCGGTCCGTAGAGCGCCGGCGTGAAATCCATCCGCACCGGAAGGCGCGGCAAGTGGCTTGGCCGCATCTGGCATTTCGCGCGGCGCGACGTCGTGCCCCGCGGCGCCATCGGGCCGGCCGCGCCGGCGGGACCGGCCGACCCATGCTCCGCCGCACAGCGCCGCGACCACGCCCGTGACCCAGTGCAGGGCCGAGGCGATCTCGTCGTGTGCCGTGGAGTGGCCGGAGGCGGCCCGCGCAATCAGATAGAGGCCGGTCGCGGCGCAGAGGAGGGCGAATACTGCGGCGGCCGACCAGGCAACACGGGCGGAGCCGGCCGCGCCGCGGAGGCCGCGCCATAGGTGCCACGCGACCGGAGGGATGACCGCGACGCCGATGCCAAGGTGGATCAGGACGGCGATTGCGGTCGCGGCGTCCATCGTGTCGCGGGCCGGCCCGGCGAGGTAGGCGGCTGTCACGAGGACGACGAGCAGGGCCGCGACGAGAAATCGCAGTCCGGCGCCGTGCCGGACTGCGATTTGCTGGCGTTCCGGAGGTCCGGAGAGAGGCGCGTCAGGCGTGTGCGGGGACTGCAAACCCGGACCTGTACTCGCGCGTCAGCAGCGCGCTGGCCTTCGCGTTGTGCTCGAACGTCTCGTGGTGCGGATTGATCGTGAGCGACGGCCCGACCATGTACGACGTGTCTGAGAGCGTCAGGCCGTTCGCCGCCAGGTGCTCCTCCATCCGGCCGAACGTCTCGTAGGCCTCCTTGTTGTCGCCGAAAGCCTTCGACTTCGTGCTGAACGGCTGAGGGCTGCCGAGCCGGTACGAGATGTTTCCAAGGTGGCAGAGCGCACTGGAGAGGTGGCCGTCCGTGATTTCAGCGTGGAGATGCTCGCGCTTGCGGCTTCGCACCGCCTCCAGGAAGTTTCCGAAGTGGTCTCCGCCTCCGGTGAAATCCTGCACGCGGTTGCCGGCGTTGTCGAACGCGGCTGCTTTGCCGTAGCTGTCCGTGAACACGACGTAGCCGTCGGTGCCGTAGACGATGTTTCCGATGCTTGCGCCCTTATACGGGTCGGTCTTCAGGCCGCGGACTTCGAATATGAGCTGCGCATCGCCGTAGTCGAAGAACGAGAGCTCCGTGTTGGGCGTCTCGCCGTCGTCCACGTAGCCGAACCGGCCGCCGACGCTCATCACGCCGTTCGGAAGCGTGTCCCGGTTGAGCGCCCAGCGAGCGATATCCATCTGGTGAATTCCCTGGTTGCCCAGGTCGCCGGCCCCATAGTCCCAGAACCAGTGCCAATCGTAGTGGAAGCGCTGGCGGTGGACCGGCTTCTGCGGGGCCGGGCCAAGCCACAGATCGTAGTCCACGCCTTCGGGGACCGGCTGGTCGCCGGCCACCTTGCCAATGCTCTGCCGCCGCTTGTAGCAGAGGCCGCGCGATAGCGTCACTTTGCCGATCTTGCCGGAGTGGATATACTCCATGGCGTCCTGGCACGCCTTGTTGGAGCGCGACTGCGTGCCGGCCTGGCAGATCTTTCCGGTCTTGTGCGCGACTTCGACGAGTATGCGCCCCTCGCGCACGTTGTGGCTCACCGGCTTCTCGACGTAGACATCCTTGCCATGCTGCATGGCCCAGATGCCGGCGAGCGAGTGCCAGTGGTTCGGGGTGGCGATCGAAACGGCGTCCACGTCCCCGTTTTCGAGCAGCTTGCGGATATCCTGATAACCCGTGGGCCGCTTGCCGGACTTCTTCTCGACTGCGGCCAGCCCCCGGTTCAGCACCTTCTCGTCCGCATCGCATAGCGCGACGATCTCCACATCGGACTTGCCGAGGTAGCTGTCGATGTGGTTCATGCCGCGCCCGTTGAAGCCAATGACCGCGATCCGGATTTTATCGTTCGCCATGACGCGCCGGACGCGTGGATCGGCCGCCGCGACCGACTCGGCGCCGCCGGCCGCCGCCATCCCCGCGGCAGCGGCGAGCAGCGACTGCTCCAGGAATCGCCGTCTGGATATTCCATTCATGAGATTGTCCTCCCAAAGATTGCTCCGGCTGTGCGCCGATGCCCAATTCGACCGATTATTGACGAACCATTCGTTGTTGTGGCGCGCGACTCCTTCTTCTGTCGTAAACGGCGCAGCCCTGCTGCGGGTATCATGAGCGTGGCATCGTGGCAGTACGTGCGCAAATGCAGCCGGTCCATCGGATCGATCCGCGGCGATAAGGCCGGTACAGTTCACGGCCGTGTCGAAGGGCGGAGGAGAGCACAGATGGCGACCTGGTCGCGGACACGCCGCATCACGGCGACGCAATACCTGGAGCGCGAGCGAATCGCGGAGACGAAGAGCGAGTTCGACGATGGCGAGATCGTCGCGATGGCGGGCGCCTCGCCGAATCACAATCGCGCTGCGGGAAACATTTTCGCCGGTCTGCATCTTCAATTACGGACATCTGCCTGCGAGCCGTTCGATAGCGACATGCGCGTCCACGTCCCCGCATGCGATCACTACTACTACCCGGACGCCTCCGTCGCATGTGGCGAGGCCAGCTTCGAGAACGTCGATGGCGTAGAGTCGCTGCAGAATCCTGTCCTGATAGTGGAAGTCCTCTCCAAATCCACGGAAGCGCGCGATCGCGGCGAGAAGCTGATCTGCTACCAGACTCTCCCCTCGCTGCAAGTCTATCTCCTCGTTTCATCGGACAGGCCGCTCGTCCAGATCTACGAGCGACAGGCGGACGATTCCTGGCGATACACCGTGTTCCTGGACGTCGACCATACGATTGAGCTCGCATGTATCGGATGCCGTCTGGCGCTCGCCGATGTATACGCCCGGGTAGAGTTTCCGTCTCCGCCGGAAGGGGCGTGCAGCGTATCGGGATAGCGCTATCCGGCTACACGGCTGCTCGCGCACGTTTGCCCACCCAATCGATATCCACGCCGTGCGCCATGAGCCTCTCCGAAAGCTGCCCGACGTGCCCCTGCAGATGCCGCAAGTTCATCAGCACGTGATCGAGTTTGGCCATGTCCTTGTACCAGGGGAAGCCGGTATCGGCGGAATCGAGGTCCAGCGCCTCCACCGTCGCGTCCACGCCGGAGTCTACCTGATCGATGTACTCCATTATCTCGGATCGCAGGTAGGGTTCCAGCACGGCGGGATCTCCCCAGAGGTCTTTGCACGTGTCGCGCGCCTTGTCCCATTGCTGAAACGCCTCAAAGTATTGCTGCATGTATAGGTGAGTGTAGAACGCGGCGTGATAGGCGATGCGCCAGTAGCTCCGCGGATGCTCACCGCCGACCCAGACGCCCTCCGGGCAGCGGTCGACGCACTGGCGAAGCTGTTCGAGCCCGGCGTGATATTGTCCCTTGATCGCCTGCTTGAGCGTCATCTTACGATTATCTCCTCTCGATTTCCGGTTTAGCACTATCGACTTCGGCTCCCGAGCGCCTGGACTCTGCGATCCGTTCCAGGTAGGGCGGCACGAACGGCAGCTCCAGGAGGCTGGTCATCTCGCAGTCCGCATCGTACGGATCGCCGGCGACCACGACGCGCCCGAAGCGGCGAACGAAGCGGAGCGGTAGATGCTCATCCTGCCTCGCGACGAGCCGTGCGTCCAGAACGGTCGTTACGTTACGGCCCGCGGTCGCGTAGAGATCGGCGACCATTGCGTCCATACCGCGCTGGTGGATTACGCTGCGCATCTGGCGCCTGCTGGAGGGCAGCTTGTAGCGCTCACGGCACAGCAGGCCGATCAGGTTGCGCGCGCCTCCGCTGTACCAGCGCTGGAAGTGGTGGCTGCGAAGCTTGCAGGTCGTAAGCAGCACCCGCGCATCGGCCGCGAGCCAATGGGCGGGCAGCCAGAAGCCGTCGGCGCTGTGCGGTGGATCAAGCGGGTTTGCGGCGAACACCTGCTCGCCCTCCTCCGCATCGACGAACTCCGCGCCGGGAATATCGAGGAGGCCTGCGGCGCGCGCGGAGTCGATCGCCGGCTGCCGGCCGACGCCACCCTCTGTCAGGAGCACACGCACCGATCCGTTCGTGGCGCGTATCTCCTCGACGACCTGCCGGACGAAGCCGCCAGAAACCGAGAATGGGTACGGAAGATCGTGCGCGGCCGAGACTTTGATGCAAACGGTGGCGCCGGCCGGCAGGGAGCCGAGCCGGTCCGCGAAGGCGCCGAGAACGGTTGCCGGGAGAGGCGGCTCCGGCGGCACGAGCATGTTGCCGATTCGCCAGAGCCACCCCCTGCTTCCAGGTCCCATTGCGGCTCCTCAACGAGTCCGCCTCTCCCGGCGACGCTGCGAGATGAGCGTACTGTGCGGGCGTCCGGGAGAGGGGAATTTCGGGCGAGATGTTACGGCAGCATCGGCGGGTCGAAGTTCTTGAGCGCCGTGACCAGCTCGCGGACGGAAGCTGCGGATTTCTGCAGGGCCGCCGATTCGTCCGGCGTGAGCTCGACGCTCAGTATCTCCTCCACGCCGTCCCTGCCGATCTTCGCCGGAAGCCCCAGGTAGAGATCGCTTACCCCGTAGCCGCCCGCATTGTTCCCGGTATAGACGGCACATGGCAGGACTCGCTTGCGGTCGTTCAGCACCGCGTCGATCATCTGCGCGAGCGCGGCCGACGGGGCGTAGAACGCGCTGCCCGTCTTCAGCAGCGAGACGATCTCGCCGCCGCCCTTGCGCGCCCGATCGACGATGGAGGCGAGCCGGTCCGCCGCGATCAGTTTGCTGATCGGCACCCCGCCGACGTTGGTGCTGCCGATGAGCGGGACCATGTCGTCGCCGTGGCCACCGAGCACGTAGGCGTTGATCTCCGCGACGCTGTACCCGGTCTCCATCGCGAGGAACGCGCGGAAGCGCGCCGTGTCCAGTATGCCGGCCTGGCCGAACACGCGCTCCGGCGGAAAGCCGCTCTCGTGGAGCGCGATGTGACACATGGCGTCGAGCGGATTCGTGAGCAGCATCAGTATCGAGCCGGGCGATTTATCGACCGCGGCGAGCGTCACGTCGCGCACGATGCCTGCGTTCGTCTTGAGCAGGTCGTCGCGGCTCATTCCTGGCTTGCGCGGCAGGCCGCTGGTGATGACGACGATATCGCTGTCGCGGGTCTTCTCCCAGTTGTTCGTGCCGACGATGCTCGCGTCCGAGCCGATGATCGGCATCGCTTCCAGCAGGTCGAGCGCCTTACCCTGCGGCATACCCTCGACGATGTCGTAGAGCACGATGTCGACGTCGCCGCGAACCGCAAGCCAGTGCGCGAGCGTGGCGCCCGTCTGCCCGGCGCCGACAATCGTTATCTTCTTTCGCATTTTGCTCCTTCTTGAGATGAGTAGGCCGTGTACCGCGCGCTGCCTAAAGCGCCCTCCCAGCGATCTTCGGAAGTTCCGCTGATCGCAGGTCGCTCAGACGGCTACCGGCTCGGTCGCCAACGATCAGACCGCGAACATGCTTGCCGTCGCGACGGCCAAATCCCGGAGTACGACGGACTGGACGGTCTCGCCGAACGCGTACGTACGCACCCTTTCAATTCCAGCCGCGCTGAGTCTCTCGACCTGAACCGTCTCGCTCTCCGGGCTGACCACCCAGACCTCCTGGATGCCGGCCTCCAGGAAATCGTCCAGCTTGTTGCGGAGGGTTCGCGGCGTCTCCCACAGTGAGAGTATCTCGACAACCAATTCCGGCGCGACTTCGAGCGGGCCGTGCGCGAGGATCGCAGCGTTCACTTTCAGCCGTTCCCGTGTTTTGTAGAACATGTCGGCCTGCCGGGTACGGAGCTTGGGCTTGCGCCGGATTACCATATCGAAGGGTGCGATACCGACGTAGGCGGTCTCCTTTACGTAGACGTGTTGGCGGAAAAGTATCGCGATTGAGAGCGCGATTTGCTGGTGCCGCCAGTTTGGCGATTGGACCATCCTGAGCTCTCCATCCACGACCTCGAACGAGCCCTCCAGAGGAGGGGTCGTTTCCCAGCCGGCAAGATACTCCTAATACGTTATCTCTTTCGGCGGACGGGCATCGTTGATGACGCCGGCTTACAATATCGCGGACATCGCTTGGTTCCTTCAACTTATTGGCTGCTCACTCCAGCGCGCGGCCGTTGACGAGCGGGTCGGGTCGCTGCCTGCTGTTTCACCGCCCCCATTATGGCCCGCCCAGCGACCGACACGCAAGGGGCGTATGCGATTGCTCGATCCTGGATTTCGCTGAGATTGCTGCAGTCTCGATCAGCGCGCTGGCGGCAGGCCGAACAGACCGAAGAGCTCTCGCTCCGTCAGCGAAGTCGAAAGGTCCAAGGAGGCGTCGTTGACTACCTCGTCGAAGAGGCGGCGCTTCGCCTTCAGCAGCGCATCGATCCGTTCCTCGATGGTGTTCAGGCAGGTATACCGGTAAACCATGACGGGGTTGATCTGGCCCATGCGATGCGCCCGCGCGGTCGCCTGCGCCTCGATCGCCGGGTTCCACCAGCGATCGAGATAAAAGACGTAGGAGGCCGCCTGCAGATTCAGCCCCATTCCACCCGCTCGCAGCGAGAGCAGAAGCGC
>Ga0070735_10001583_pt1 | contig 21768 bp, 26 predicted proteins | sample Coa_R1_FD_66443 | JGI IMG/M metagenome (GOLD analysis project Ga0070735, IMG submission 66443) | Surface soil microbial communities from Centralia Pennsylvania, which are recovering from an underground coalmine fire - Coalmine... | ecosystem: Environmental > Terrestrial > Soil > Unclassified ...
AAACGCATTATAAAAGGGCGCCCCTTTGAAGTAGGGTTTGATCGTTCGCATCAATCCCAACAGCAAGGAGCACCCTCAGGAATGACACCAAGTATATTGGGTTGGATGTTCATCAAGCAACGATCTCGGTGGCGGTTCTGGATTCTGCCGGCAAGCTGGTGATGGAAGCGATTCTGGAAACGAAAGCCGAAACGATTCTCCAGTTTATTCACGGACTGCGCGGAAGTTTGCGCGTGACTTTGGAAGAAGGAACCTGTGCGGCGTGGTTGCACGATGTGCTGAAGCCGCATGTTGCACACGTGTTGGTGTGTGATCCGCGCAAGAATGCGCTGATAAAAGCCGGGAACAAGAGCGACCGCATCGATGCTCGGAAGCTGGCCGACCTTTTGTATCTGGACAAACTCCATCCGGTCTTTCACGGTGAAACAGGAAACCGAGCGCTGAAGGAACTGGGCCGCAGCTACCTGGCACTGACACGAGATACTACGCGGGTGATGAACCGCCTAAAAGCCCTGTATAGGAGTTGGGCGATTGCCTGCGCGGGGCAGCGGGTGTACGCACCACGTTATCGCTCGGAGTGGCTCGCCAAGATCACCGAAGCGGGCGTGCATCGCCGGGCAGAGATCTACTACCAGCAGTTCGACGCCTTGCGGTCGTTGCGCGAGCAAGTACGACGAGATCTGTTGGCGGAAGGCCGAAAACACAAGGCGATGAAATTCCTGCGCCAGATTCCTTCGATCGGACCGATACGCGCGGCTCTGCTCATTGCTCTGATGCAAACGCCACATCGTTTTCGCACCAAGCGACAACTGTGGGCCTACTGTGGTTTGGCCTTGAAGACTTCGACCAGCGGGGAATACCACATCGTGGAGGGCCGACTTAAACGCGCGAGGAAATTCCTGGCCATTCGCGGGCTGAACGCCAACCACAATCACGATATGAAAAATATCTTCAAGGGTGCCGCGACCCGGGCCGCTGCCGTCCCCGGACCGTTCCAAGAATTCCACGCGGGTTTAGTCGCACGAGGGATGAAGCCAACGATGGCGCGCCTCACTCTGGCGCGCAAGATCGCGGCCATCACTTTGATGGTTTGGAAGAAAGGAGTGGATTTCGACGCCGAACATTTGAAACAACAAGCAGCTTGAGCGTCTGTCGAGAGTCCGTCCCGGATTCATCTCGGATAATGACCGGTTGGTTCTCCAGACGCTCTGGTTCGAGGGTGAGTATCCATAAGCCCGTTAGGCGTGTGCCTCAGGCACACGGGAAAGGAAAACTCACGGCGTCTCGTTACATGACTGGGGGGCTGGACGGCAAACACCTCGAGTTTTGCCGTCACAGGGAGACATTTGTCTTGACATCTTCTTTTATAGAACGGGCTTACCGGAATGTGGCCGGAACGCCAGCGGCCCCGTAGATTGAGCTTTTCGCCTCCCCAAAGTGACTCCGTCGTGTGGCTCTGCGCATCCAGGCGGTAGAATATTTTTGTGGAATCTATCTCATTGCGAGTGCAGTTTGGATTAGTTGCCTTGGGGTATGCCGCGATATTGACGGTTGCGGGGGCCTTACTCTTCGTTCGGCACCTGCAGGAACTCAAATATCCCGCTGAGGCATCTGGTGGGATGTGGGCTGCTGGCGACGCATTCCTCTACATCTTCATCGCCTGTCTCTTCATGGTTCCGACCGCCTTGCTAATCTGGGTCACTGCAACGTTTGAGGCCTTCTATACCGCATATTCCAAATTCCTGTTGGGTCTCAGCCTGACTGCACCAGTTTGTCTGAGCGTGCTCTTTCTTGGAGGAAATCGTGTGGGGGAGAGCTTAATGAATCTTTGTTTATTTAGGCTCATGTGGTTGCCTTTTATTCTTGTGGGGATGGGGATTAGTCGAATGGTGGCCCGGTTTGATCGAGCAAAGCGGTTTGCTTCCTATGCGCTTCTGATCGAGGGGCTGACACTTGCAATTGCTGTTGCACTGGTCATCCATGCGTGGGGCGGACGGAAGTGATCCGACATCTTAGGCAGAAGCAGTTATCCCGGTTTCTTGCAAATACGTAATCCAAGTTTTCCGTAGCCTGCGCTGGGTTCCGCCTGTGAAACGGCCTTCTCGTCATGTGGGAATCCCGCGAATCCCAAATGAAGATAAGCCGACCTCACAGGAGTTGGCTCCATGGATTTAGTGCTGTTTATTCTGTTACTTCCAAATTGCCGCTACCTGCGTCGTGAATTGCGTTGTCTATGGCAGAGGAACTCATATCAAAGAGGTGATGAATTGTGGCTACCAACGAAGCCGCCGTGTCTGCTTTTGAAATAACCGCGTCAGCGCCAGCTTGCCGGGCAGTCAAATCAATTTGAGAATGTTCGTGCATAGTGAGGAAGATGATCTTGGTAGTCGGCGCCATTCGACGTATTTCACGGGCGGCTTCAATACCATTCATTGCAGGCATATTAACGTCGAGGGTGACGAGATCAGGCCGGAGTTCCTTAACCTTTCTGACAGCTTCTTCACCATTGATGGCTTCGCCACAAATCTCCCATCTTGACCTTCTGGAAAGCAAGGCACGGATACCCCTGCGTACCAATTCGTGGTCGTCAACAATGAGGATCCGGATTTTGCGACTTGAGTGCCCTGAATCAGTATTCTTGGTCATCTTCCACCCGGCCAAGAATAGTGGCCTAAGGGAAATGTGGATGTGACTGCGCTCACATCCGATTGTGAGCTTGGTCACGGACTATTGACCTATGATGATTTTGGTCACAGAATTTAGTTCACGCCTTTACGAGAATGGTCACGCGCAGGAGGATGACCATGAGACGCAAGCCATTTCCCGCTTCATTAGTTGCAGCAAAAGCTTCCCCTATTCATAAACTTGAGATAGATAAACCTCGGTCCGAAAACGAAAAAATTGCCCGGATTCCAACTAACTTCCTGCTTGATCACCTTCCTCGCAAAGTCCGCGATCGAATAGAAGCCGAGTTAGTGCCGGTCTCCCTCTCGCTCGGCGAGGTCATCCATAAACCGGGACAAGAAATTCGTGACCTTTACTTTCCTACGACCTGCATGATCTCGGTGACCGTCACCATGCGCGACGGCCGAACCGTTGAGGCGGGAGCTATTGGCAGCCACGAAGTCGTTGGCATCAATGCCTTCATGGGAGGGCGGGAAATCACTCAGACGGAATACGTCGTGCAACTTCCTGGTGATGCAATAAAAATTGGGGCTGATCCATTGAAAATCGAGTTCAACCGGAACACGGAAATGCGTGACCTAATGTTGAGATACACCCAGGCATTCATGGCACAGATGACGCAAAACGTGGCCTGCAATCGACTTCATAGAACAGAACAGCGTCTTGCGCGTTGGCTTCTCGAAGTTCGCGATCGCGTCCAGGCGGATGAGTTCCTGCTCACGCACGAGTTCATGGCGGAAATGCTTGGCATACGCCGAGCCAGCGTCACCGATGCCGCCGCAAAGTTAAAGAAGATGGGAATCATTGAAACCATGCGAGGGTACATTAAAATCAGACAACTACCGGCTTTGGAGAAAATATCTTGCGAGTGCTTCAAGGCCCTAAAAGAGGAGTACGAGCGCCTGCTCGGGGGCAGTTCTAACTCACCACGCAAGTTGGAAAGAGCATAGGGAACTAACGCACTATTTCTCGCCCTTCTTGCGGTCGAGTTTCAGTGTGAGGACGAATTCCTTGCGGTTGTCGAAGTTTGAAACGGAGCGAGTGGCGGACGTCCAGCCTTCGTGCTCGGCGTGAATTTCGTAGTCGGCGTTCAGATCGAGGCCACTGAAGCGGAATTGGCCTTCCTTGTCGGTAATATGGGTTGTAATGTCCTGGGAGCGAACGTTTTTCAGATAAACGACGGCGGAATCCACCGGAGTTTCCTGTTTATCCACGACCGTGCCGCGAACCGTACGCAATTCGGACTTGCTTTGGGCAAACATCGCGGTCGCTGCAAATGTTAGCAACATGACGAGAGCGAACTTTCTGGACGCGTTCATGGTTATCCTCCGGTGGACGGTGCCATCTGAATCGTCAGTTCCTCTATCGTCAGTTCTTATCGGTTCCTGCGCGCCCTGCTTGTGATCCAAGGTCCACTTTGATTGTAACCATTCCACGCACGTGCGCACACACCAACATTGCCAGTCTAAGTATTCGTCTTGTAATGAGATGATTGGGCGGAGGGGCGGGATGCCGGAGGGATTCGAGGAACGCTAAATGTCCTCTTTCTCGTCCTCTTCTTCTTCGTCGTCATCCTCGTCGAATTCGTCTCCATCCTCAGATTCCTCGTCCTCTTCCTCCTCATCCTCGTCATCCAAGATAGCGTTTACCTTCACAGGATGGATTTGAACGACTTCCATCTCTGTTTCGCATTCGGGACAGGCCAGGATTTCGCCTTCTTCGACTTCATCTTCGTCGACGTCAACTTCGGTAGCGCATTTGGGACAGCGGACCACGGCGAAAACCTCCTTGAGAACGGATAGGGGTCACCTACTGCTGGCGTATTATATAACGCGAAGCGGGCAAAGAGGAAAGCGGGCAAAAATACATGGCACCAAAACGAGAATACCCTGATCAGCCCCTGGTGGGCGTGGGCGGCGTGGTGATCGATCAAGAGCGGGCCTTATTGATCCGGCGGGGCGGACCTCCTATGGAAGGTCAATGGTCAATCCCCGGCGGGATGCTCGAACTGGGGGAAACCCTGACCGAAGGCGTCGCTCGGGAACTCGCGGAAGAGACAGGACTTGAAGTGGATGTGATTGACATCATTGAGGTCCTCGAACGGATTTTTCCGGCGCTTCCGGGCGCTGATGGCACACCGGGCGACGCGGCTGGGCCACAGTATCATTTCGTGATCCTGGATTATTTGTGCGAGGCGAAGGGAGGAAAATTGTGCGCGGGAAGCGACGCCCGGGAATTCGCCTGGGCCCGCGAAGATGAGTTGACAAAATTTGACCTTACCGTTGCGGCTACACGCGTACTGCGAAAGGCGTTTGCCATGGCGCGCGCTCGCGCGAAGTGACTGGAACCCTGGATTCGACGGATGCCCGCCTGAAGGCGGGCGCTACAACTCACGAAGATTTTCGGTCGGGTCGGCTCCATCCGTAACGCCCCAATAGCGGCACGAACCTGCAATCGAACAGCGCCCGGGAATACAATTTGCCTTCCTGCTTTCGCGCCTGCAACAATTCCTGATTTTCCTGGCTGCCGACTGGAATCACCAGGCGGCCACCCTCGCCCAGCTGGCTCGCGAGCAACGGCGGAATTTCTGGCGCGGCGGCAGTTATGAGAATGGCGTCGTACGGTGCGGCGTCGGCAAACCCCAATGAGCCGTCACCATTGTGGATGTGGACATTCGCGTAGCCCAATCGGCCAAGGCGGTTCTGCGCCGCGAGCGCCAGCGAAGTCTGACTTTCAATACTGATCACTTCGCGCGCCAAAACCGAAAGCACCGCGGACTGATAGCCCGAGCCCGTTCCAATTTCTAGAACGCGCTCCGAGCCTGTAAGCTCGAGCGCTTCGGTCATAGCTCCCACCATGAAAGGTTGCGAGATTGTCTGGCCTTCGCCGATGGGCAAAGGTTTATCGGCGTACGCGTCGGCTCGGAACTGATCGGGGACGAACTCGTGCCGTGGAACGGAAAGCATGGCGTCCAGCACGCGTTGCGACGCAACCCCGCGCTTGCGAATCTGACGTTCGACCATCGCGCGTCGCGCGGCCTCGAATTCATCGACGTTCGCGTACGGAATTCCCATGACCTAAATTATAGCGCTAGAGAAGGGGAGCCGGCAGCAACCAGACAAAGGTTGTCAGCCTCGCTTGAGCTTCTTAATGACGGCAGCGGGGTAGGGAGCCGTGGGAGTCTCCAGGTAAGAAAAATCGTCTTGCCTGTCGGCTGCCGGGGCAGGTGGCGCTCGTAGTGAGGACAGGCACTCTTGCCGGTCCTCAGGTGATCTAGCGCACTCAGCTACGCAGAATAGATTCTCCCCGGCAATTGATGAATAGGTTCAATGGTGCTTCGTCATGGACAGGCAAGAGTGCCTGTCCTACTTGCCGGCGCGCAAAAAGCTTTGGGTGATTCCTGGAGCAATGTCTGTAGCGCGCCTACTATTTTCGCGTCCCACCATCCGCGGCGCGTCTCTTCCCACATGACTTCAAGCGCATCCTCTTGCGAGAGAGCTTTGCGGTATGGCCTATCGGTCGTGAGCGAGTCGAAGATATCCACGATTTGCAGAATGCGCGCTGTCAGCGGAATTTCTTCACCTCTAAGGTGATCAGGATAGCCTGAGCCATCCTGCTTTTCATGGTGTGAGCGGATAATTGGCAGAACGGTGCGAAAACTCTTGAGCGGGGCGCAGATCCTTACCCCGGCAAGGGGATGTGCCTCCATGATTTTTCGCTCGGCTGCGTTGAGTGGACCCGGCTTCAGTAACACGTACTCGGGGACAGCAACCTTTCCGATGTCATGAACGATCCCGCCGCGTCGCAAAGCGACGAGCTGTTCCTGGGACAGGCCAAGTTTTAAGCCGAGCGAAACCGTGTAGCGCGACAGCCGGTCACAATGCCCTTCCGTGTACGGATCCTTGGCCTCGATGCTGCGCGCCAGGCTGCACAGCACGGTCTCCGCGTTTTCCAGTTCATCCGTGAATCGCTTGAGGCGCATGAGCGAGCGCACGCGCGCCAGCAACTCTTCTTTTTTCACAGGCTTATTCAGGAAATCATCCGCCCCCGCTTCGATCCCTTTAATACGGTCTTCCCCTTTGCTAAGTCCCGTGATAAGCACGATAGGTACAAAGCGTGTTTCGGGCCTGGACTTCACCGCGCGGCAAACCGAGAATCCCGTGCGCCCCGGCATCATTACATCGAGCAGCGCCAGGTCCACTGTCTGCGAACACATTTCCGTAAAGGCCTGCTCGCCGTCCGCGACAGCAATTACGCTGTAACCCTGCACGCGCAGCAATTCCACCAGCGGTTCGCGAATTCCTTCGTTATCATCCGCAACCAGAATCGTTCCTTTGGATTTTCCGTTAACCGCCACGTCGTAGCCCCCTCTTGATATCGAGCAAAATGCAATCCGAAGGACTGGGAGATTCTCCTGCGACTACAAGTTATTGAAAATACAGGGAAGGGACTCGTATTTTCCATGAGCCTTGGAGCCATGTCAAGGTAAAGAAGTAATCATCAAGGGAAAACGCGGGCGAAGATCGCGTCGACGTAGCGCAGTTGCCGGTTCAGATCAAATGTGTGTCCAAGTGCCGGTCGATCCAGAAATTTCGCAATCCGCGGATCAGACGCGACGCGCTGCTGGAAATTTGGTTCAGCCTGTGCCGGGGGCCCGCCAGGCTTTGTCTCCGTCTCCCAGGCCGCCATGGCGTTCTCCTGGACCCACTTGTAGGCGTCCTCCCGTGCGGCGCCCGCTTCCACCAGATCCTGCAAGAGCTGCCCGGAAAATACCAGTCCTCCGGTCAAGTCCAGGTTCCGCCGCATGCGCTCCGGGAAGACGCGCATTCCCGAGACGATATCAGTCATCCGCGCGAGCAAATAATCAGCCAGAATTGTGGAGTCGGGCAGAATAACGCGCTCGACCGAGCTGTGAGAAATGTCCCGCTCGTGCCACAGGGCGATATTTTCAAAAGCGGCGCCGGCATTGGCCCGCACCACGCGCGCCAGGCCGCAAACTTGTTCGCTGGACACCGGATTGCGCTTGTGCGGCATCGCCGAACTGCCGCGCTGCTCGCCGCCGAATGGTTCCTCGGCTTCGCGCACTTCGGTGCGCTGCAGGTGGCGAATCTCCAACGCGATTTTTTCAAGAGTAGCCGTCAGGATCGCCAGCATGGAGAGATATTCTGCGTGCCGGTCACGCTGAATCACTTGCGAGGCGACCGGTGCTACGTCCAGACCCAGCCGCTCACAGATGGCAGCTTCCACTTCCGGCCCGAGATGCGAGGCGTTGCCTACGGCGCCGGAGATTTTTCCCACGGCCATCTGCCGCGAGGCGTGCCCGAAGCGCTCCAGATTGCGGCGGTTCTCGGCAAACCAGTTGGCGATTTTCAAACCGAACGTGATCGGCTCGGCATGCACGCCATGCGTGCGGCCGATCTGCGGCGTGTGCTGGAACTCACGTGCGCGGCGCTCAAGCACTTCCCCAAATCGCACGAGTCCATGCTCGATCAATCGTGAGGCTTCGCGCAGCTGCAATGCCTGCGCCGTATCCACGACATCATTCGATGTCAAGCCGTAGTGCAGCCACCGTGCGGCGCTGGGATCGCCAATCGTTTCACCGACGGCCATCGTGAACGCGATGACGTCATGCTTCACTTTGGCTTCCAGCTCCGCAATGCGCCGCACTACGCCGGCGTCGACGCGCGCATTCTTTTTGATTTTCTCGGCGGCTTCGGCCGGTACCACGCCGCGCTCTGCAAGCGTCTCCGTCGCGGCAATTTCCACCTCAAGCCAGCGCCGAAACTTGCCCTCCTCACTCCAGACACGGCCCATCTCTTCGCGTGTATATCGTGAAATCAATCTGAACTCCTCGAACGCACACACTATCCTAAACAGGTGTGGCAAATAAGAAAAATTGGCGGGGAAATTCCCTGTGTGATGATACCCGATTTTGATGTTTGATGTCGCGCCCGGCCGATGAGTGGCAAGTGTAATTTACAGAATAGTCGAAACTGTTCTTGTACCTAAGGAGGTCGGGGCTTCAGAGTCTGTGTGGCAACTACGGAATACTTGTGGGTCGTGGCTTTAGCCACGACATAGACGCTGTAAAATCAGTGCGGCCTTAGCCGCTGAAGTTCAGGTTTTGCAGTTCTCACACAGACTCTTTAGCCCTGACCTCCTAAAATGAACATCTCAGCCTAATGTCTGACCATTCGCCTGAAAATTACAGAATTGCTCGCACCACGCCGCCATCAACACGGATGGCCGCGCCGGTCGTTGCAGAAGCCCGCGGACTGCTCAGATATACGATCATGTTCGCGACTTCATCGATCGTCGCAAATCTCTTCAAAAGAGAGGACGGCCGCATTGTTTTGAAAAATTCCGCCTCGAAGGCCGCAGTGTCGCCTCCGCCTGCCAACTTCTCGATGAAAGTTTCGACTCCCTCGGAGCGAGTGGGCCCAGCCAGCACGCTGTTGACCGTAATTCCCGTTCCGGCCACGGTCTCCGCAATTCCTCGAGCAACGGCAACTTGCGCCGTCTTCGTCATACCGTAGTGGATCATCTCGGCTGGAATCTGTACTGCTGATTCGCTGGAGACGAATAGAATTCGGCCCCAATTTCTCTCGCGCATTCCCGAGAGGTAGTGGCGTGAGAGCCGCACTCCGCTCATGACATTGGCTTCGAAAATGCGCATCCAATCTTCGTCCGGTATTTTTTCAAAGGGTATCGGCTCGAAAATTCCCATGTTGTTGACTAAGACATCGACTGTGGGTAGGGCCTGAATGAGTTTTGCGCAACCCGCCGCGTTCGAAACGTCTGCGGCAATGCCCGATACGTTCGCACCGAGACGTAGTTTTCGAATTTCACGGATGGCGGCGTCCACGCGCGCCTGTCCCCTTCCGTTGACGACCACCGACGCACCTTCAGCCGCCAGTGCGCGCGCCGTCGCGAAGCCAATGCCGGCTGTGGAACCGGTTACTAGTGCTTTCTTTCCTTCTAACTGTAGATCCATAGGCTCCCTTTTCCATCAATAATCCGCAAATCGCCTGCCGCAATTCAGATTCAGGACTTCCTCGGTGTAAAAATAACACATTCGAGGCGGCGATGCCGACTGACCCCCACTACATGCGTATGGGGGGTCGAGAGACGAAATTCGGCTATATAACTTATCGCGTTTGCGCCTTAATCAGGCGACGGCATAAAATATTGAAATTAAAAGGAGACCATGTGAAATTGAGATTGCCGCCCGGCTCATTTGGAGCATATTTGTTTGACTGCGACGGCACCATCGCCGATTCGATGCCGCTTCACTACGTCGCCTGGAAAAAGGCGCTCGCTGAATGGAATTGTATGTTTGACGAACCCCTTTTCTACTCTTTGGGGGGAACTCCTGTAGCTGAGATCGTCTCAATGCTTAACAAGAAACATGGACTGAGCATGCCGGTCGAGAGCGTGTCCACGCGAAAGGAAAACTTCTACCTGGAACTTCTCCCACAACTCCAGGCAGTACCTGAGGTCGTTGAACACATTGAGGCCCAACACGGTCTGATTCCATTTGCGGTAGTCTCGGGCAGCACTCGGGAATCGGTGACCGCGTCTCTCGATTCGCTGAAGCTCCTCGATAGATTCGACACCATGGTCTGCGCTGGAGACTACAAGAAGAGCAAGCCGGACCCGGAATGTTTCCTGCTGGCCGCCTCCAAGCTCGGAGTTTCACCTGAAAACTGTCTCGTTTTTGAAGACACAGACATGGGCATTCAGGCTGCCACGGCTGCGGGAATGGCTTCCGTAAAAATTCCTCCGCCGTGGAAAAGGGGCGCCTAAACGCGCCAATTCTTAGAAGTATACCGAGATTGAAACCAGAAACTGTCCAAGTACGGGCCAGTGATCCTGTTGGCAGAAAGAATCAATTGGTGCGGACGCTTAGCCTTTCGTAGCACAGGCTTCAGCCTGTGTGGTTGTGACTTTGCATTTCTCTTGGCGCAGCGGAAGTTCAAAACCACACAGGCTGAAGCCTGTGCTACGAAAGGCTTGCACCCCAACGTTTTGCGCGGTTAGAGTCGGCATCATTTACTGTTCCTGCTGGCGTTCGGGTCTTCGCGCGACTTTTATGTGCTGTAGCCCCTCGTGGGGTTAATTTCTTCACATATTTTTTCAAATCTCTCGGGCCGACTTCGGCGCCGTATATGGTGCCGTTTGAATCGACGGCCACGCCCTCCGCGGCGCTCGTCCCGGTGGCAACTTCGACCGGGTCCGGAATGAACGCCGTGACTACAGCGTCTTCTAGGTTTCCGATGCGAATGCCTCGTTTCCAGCCGTAGTGGTTTTTAGAAACTGATTCGGACTCGGAGTCGGCCACATAAATAACTTCATTCTTGTCGATAAAAATTCCGCTGGGGCGGCTGAATTGTTTCCACTCCTCGATGTAATTGCCGTCCTGGTCGAATATCTGAATCCTGTTATTGTTGCGATCTCCGACGAACAGGCGGCCCTTGGAATCAAATGCAAGACAATGCGGGAGGTCGAATTCTCCGGGGCCGGTTCCCTTCTTTCCCCAGGTCTTGATGAATTTTCCATCTTTCGTGAACTTCACGATGCGGTTGTTGGAAGTGCCGCCATGTCCGTCGGCAATAAAAATATCGCCGTTTGGAGCGATGGCCACGGCGGACGGCATGTTGAATGTGTCCGGACCATCGCCGGGCACGCCCGCCTTGCCGAGAGTCATCAATACTTTTCCATCGGGGCTGAATTTAAAAACTTGGTGGCCTTTGCCTTCGATTCCGTGGCCATCGGTTACCCAGATGTTTCCATCTTTGTCCACCTTGAGCCCGTGAGGAAACAAAAACATTCCTGCGCCAAAACTTTTCAGAAGTTTGCCGGAAGGATCAAACTCAAGGATCGGGGCAAGATTTGAGCCTTCGCACGTGTTCGCGCCGCATCGCTCAGCCACCCATATATTCGCGTGGCCATCGACGTCCACACCGGCAGCTGCTCCCCAAGTTCTCCCTTCCGGAAGCTTCGCCCAGTTTTCAATCGTGCGATATGGGTTGGGCTGGGAATTCTGTGGAGCGTCAGCTTGCCCATACGCTCTCCCACAAAAAGCACCGGCCATCGCCACAAAGAGGACAGCGAGTTTCATGGCTGCAGTCAATCCCGCGCGATTCGTGCGTGGCGTCATGGCACGTCCTCCAGGAGCTAGCGTTCCTAGTATGTGGCGCGATTCTACCGCATATAGCGAGCTAAGTGACTTCCTGAGATTCCCGAACTTTAGGCTAGGGTAGACTAGACGGGTGCCAAATCGGAAGAATACCAATTTCGTTCTCCTTGCCTTCATTCTTGTTGCAATCATTGCGCTTTGGTTTTTTCGTACGCACTCTCCCTCGAAAAACAAACCGGGCCCCGCTGAAACCAGCGAAGTGAGGCTCGGTCCCGCGGATATCTACCCCGATCCGGTGCTAACGCCGGGCGCCACGAATCCAGACATCACGCAGGAGAACATCCGCGAAACGATTTGCAACCCGAGGTGGAGCACAAAATCGATCCGTCCTCCGGCCAGCTACACGAATCGTCTGAAGGTCGAGCAAATTCGCGAATATGGCTACTCGGATTCCACGGTGAGGGATTTTGAAGAAGATCATTTCATCCCCTTGGAGTTAGGCGGCAATGCCACCGATCCCAAGAACCTCTGGCCGGAGCCGTTTGAAACTTCCATTCCAGACGGAGGAGCGCACGCCAAGGACAAAGTGGAAAATTATCTGCATGCGGAAGTGTGCGCGGGAAGCCTGACGCTCGAACAAGCGCAGAGAGAAATTACGGAAGATTGGTACCGCGTTTATACAACGTCAGTACCACATTAAGCTCAACGTTGTTTTTTTGGCAACCTCCAGCCGCCGGCAAACTTCGTTTGATTCGGTATGTTATTCTGGAACTCATTGGAGTTTTCACCGGCTACAACAGGAGCGAAATTCTTCACAATGCCCCAACCTTTTTCCACTGACACTTCGTTACAATCGGGTGTCTCGAACGCCGCCCCTGCCATTCCGCAGGCCGAGCGCCGCTATTTGATCGAGCAGGCAGGCTCGTTTGCGGTCACGCAATTCTATGCCGATGGATTTGACCGACTCACGCCGCGGGAGCGCCTGCTCGCCTATCACTTGGCGGAAGCGGGCATTGCCGGCGATCCCATTTACTACGATCAAATCGCGCCGTACGGTCTCGAGCTTAAACAGTTGCTCGAAGGGATCTGGACACATCCTGAGGGAGTCAACACCCAAGCGCTCGAAAAAATCCGCCGTTACACGAAGCAAGTCTGGATTCAGCATGGCAACTACAACCAGGACAGCTCGCGGAAATTTCTTCCCGATTTTACGTCCGCCGACTTACGCACGGCTGCCTATCGCGCGTTCAAAAATGGCGCGCATTTTGGCGTGAAATCCGGCTCGCAACTGGATACTTTGCTGGCCCGTCTTGAAAAGCCAATTTTCGATGCGAATTACAAGCCGTTCCTGACGGCAAAGACGCCGCCTGCCGGCCAAGATGTCCTGACCGCAAGCGGTAATAATTTGTACGAAAACGTTACACGCGAGGAAGCCGGGAGAATCACCGAGCAGTACGCGCTAAATTCACGAATTGTGAAGCGCGACGGCCAGGTGGTGGAAGAAGTCTGGCGCGCCGGCACGCCCGACGGAAAAGTTCCGCCAGGGCGGTATGCCGAATATATTCGCAAAATCATCGGTCACCTGGAACAAGCTGCGGCTGTCGCCGAGCCTTCGCAAGCGGAACACTTGCAAAAATTGATTCGCTATTATCAAACTGGAGAGAAATCCGACTGGTACGACTACTGCATCGCCTGGGCGAAATCAGCGCCGACGGTCGACGCCATCAACGGATTCATTGAAGTTTATCTCGATCCCCTCGGCGCCAAGGGCGCTTTTGAATCCGTCGTGAGCTTCGTGGACATGGATCAGACGAAACTGATGCGTGCGTTCGCGGACAACGCCCAATATTTTGAAGATCGGGCGCCCTGGATCGACGCGTATAAAAAGAAGAACGTCCACCCTCCCGTCGCGAACGTCATCACTGTCGTCTCCGAAGCAGGCGAAGGCGGGCCAATTTCCGCAGCCGGGATAAACCTGCCCAACGAGCAGGACATCCGTCAGCAAGTTGGCACGAAAAGTGTTTTGCTGTTCAATGTGTCGGCCGCATTTGCACAGGCAACTGGTGAAAAATCGCTTCGCGAATTTTCTTTCTCGGAAGAGGAGATCGAGCGAGGCCGCAAATATTACTCCGAATCGCGCAAGCTGATGGTCGCCATGCACGAAGTATTGGGTCACGGATCAGGCAAAGTGAGCGACAAGCTGGCAGGGGACCCGCGCGTCTACCTCAAGGAATTTTATTCGACGATCGAGGAAGCGCGCGCCGATCTCGTCGCGCTATGGGATTTCGCCGACCCGAAACTCACCGAGTTGGGTATCGCCGACCAACAAGAATTGTTGCGAGCCGCGTACGATGCCGAAGCGCGCGCCGGGCTCACGCTTCTCTACCGCTATCCCCACGGTGAGCAAATCGAGGAAGATCACGACCGCGGCACGCAGATGATCGTCCAGTACCTGATGCAAAACTTTGGATGCATTGCGCCCGTTACGAAGGACGGCAAAATCTATCTTCGCGTGGCGGACTACAAAAAAATGCATGAAGGCGTAGGCATTCTTCTCGCTGAACTGATGCGTATAAAAGCGGAAGGCGACTATGCGGCGATTCGGAATCTGGTCAGCACCTACGGCGTGAAGCTCAACACTGAGTGGCGGGATCAAGTACAGGAGCGCGCCAAACGTATAAATTTGCCAACACGAGGCGCGTTTCTTTCTCCGATCATTGAGCCGATCCGCGATTCCAGCGGAAAGCTGGTGGATGCGCGCCTGCGCTACACCTTCGACCTCGCGGAAGTGATGCTCGACTACTCTCGCAAGAGCCTCAATTATTTGCGGGAGTAAATGTCACCCGGTGAGCGCTGAACCCTTGAAAATAATCGGGTGTTCAACCCATCCGTGTTGACCGTAGGCCGCACGTATAGTAAAAGTACGCGACTGAACGAGGAGAATTCAATGTCGAGGTTCCGTGTACTGCTTGTTGTATCTGTCATGGCCGTATCTTCGCTGGCTTGCGCACAAGAAACGATAAACAAAGGCAGCAAGGAATGGACGGATTTGGAAAAAGTCCTCTGGGACGCCGATCAGCAGTGGCTGTGCAGCTCCGGCGCAGGACCCTATCATAAAAACATTAAAGATTGCGTGGAATTCCGGAGCAAATATTGGGCCGACCAGTTCTTCGAGATAACCGCAGCCGGACAGATTACAACCAAGGCAGAGATGGTCGCTTCGCAAACCGCGGGCATCCCCACACACGTCCCCGGTGTCGGACCTTATCCCGAAAATTTTAAGTTGATGGCAGTGTACGGAAACTTCGCCATGGCGACGGATCACACGCGTTTCAAGAGCGTCGACGCCAATGGTCAAGTCACTTTCACGTCGGAAGTCACGTTCCTAAGGCTGTTCGTGAAAGAAAACGGAAAGTGGAGGCCGGCAGCCGGAGCTGCTGTTCCAATCGTCGCCCCGAAGTAAGTGCGCAGAGCACCCCTATTTTCGCGATGGTCCGCTGCAAATGATCATCGCGAACCCGAACCGATAACTTTCAGCACGAATCTAAACGCGGAATTCTCGCTAACATCCCGGACAGGACGCTGTCGACGTGACAAGGATCGAACCTGCGACCCTCTGAATGCAAACTAATCACCTCTGCTGGACGCGCACTTCGGCGCGCCGCTGCCGTCACGCAGCTTATGTAGTTGATAGTTATATAAGTGTTTACTAGTTTGGTGCAATCTGCAGAGCGTGCTTTAAGGTCGCGTCTGAAGATGGAATATTCCTAGATCGGGGTTGACAACCATTCAATCAAACGATATAAGGGCCCACACTAATTAGTATAGAAGTGTCCCCGCTAGGCCTGCAACACCAAGTATATCGTAACAGGTGGTGCCCGATGCCCTCACTGAGACGTAGTTCCCTCTCATTAGGTAGTTGTGTATTGAGATGATGTTACGTTTCTCATGATATCAAGCGTTGCTCTCTGCGCCTGCTGCGCCGTGGTTTGACGGCCGCGAGCGCTTTTATCGCTTACGCGCAGACGCCAACACCTGGCCAGAATATAAACATGGTTTCTGGCACGAAGTGGCCCGACAGAGACCCCTTTTTGCAGCGCCAGAACGAGCCTTCCATCGCCGTCTCGACTCGCAATCCGCAACATTTGCTCGCAGGCGCCAATGACTGCCGCACCGTCGATCTGAATTTTTTTGCTACCGGAGAGACCGGTGACGCCTGGCTGGGCGTATTCAAGTCGTTCGATGACCACGTCGTGGAAATGGACGGCTGTTTTTAAGGTATGAAGCCATTCTCAACAAGTTTGGCTTAGGCGCGAATATGGCCACTGTGCTACCCAACACGTCATCATTAAAGCGGATTCAACGCCGCCGCTACAACGAAACTACTTTCAGTGTTGGGTGTGACTGCATGGCGCGACGCGGCAGGTCTCCAAAGGCCCGTTCAAACCGCTGAATAACCCTCATTTCGTGAACAAACCGCCCGGCAGCGCGATAACCAGCATATTCTTCAGTGTTTACAGATATGTCTTATATGGACCATATAGAGTCCAATAAGTACTTGACATAGTCCACATGGTACTATAAGATGTCCTCTGGGGCACACAAGCCCTTATTTCATTTGGAAGGATGGACTCCATGGACGTTAAGTATTCGTTTTGGAACAACAAAGGCGGCACAGGCAAGACCAGCTTGGCGTTTCAGTCAATTACACGATACGCCGAGAAGTTTCCAGATAAAAGGGTCCTGGCAATTGATATCTGCCCACAGGCAAACCTGTCCGAACTGATGTTGGGCGGACTCAATAACAAAGGAAGTGAGAAGCTGCTTGGACGTCATGGGCTCATGCCACGATGTAGCTTGGGAGGATACTTCCAGCTTCGTCTGCCATCGCCATACGCGCCGCCTACGTTCAATGCCCACGACTTTATCACCAACCCGAAAGAATATAACGCTGGAATTCCCAGTAACATAGACTTGGTCTGTGGTGACCCGCTTCTTGAGTTGCAGGCCAATGCGGTAAATACACTGGCAAACCAGAACATCCCGGGTACAAACGCGTGGATTGCGGTAATTGACTGGCTGCGGACGTTCCTTGAGCAAGTCGATATTGAGTACGACACGACGTTTATGGACTGTAATCCGAGCTTTTCGTTGTACACACAAATCGCACTGGCAACGACGGACAAAATCATTTTGCCGGTGATGGCCGATGATTCTTCGCGTCGAGCCATTCAGAACGCATTTTCGCTCATCTATGGTTTGAAGCTGCCCTCCGATATCTACTCGTCATATGCATTCGCGACAAAACTCCGCAACGCAGGGCGGTCGCTTCCAACGGTGCATTTGATCGCGAAGAACCGGATAACCCAGTACATGGGGTCAGCGTCAGCGTATGCGGCTGTACTAGCGGCGATTCAGAATGACATTAAACAGTTGCTTAGATCTAATCCAGACATCTTTTCGTTCTCGGATATCAGTTCAGGTTTTGTCGACATCCGGGACTTCCAGACCACAGGCGTCGTTGCCTTCGCTAAGGGACTGCCATTCTCTAGGGTGCAGGCCGGTAAACAGTCCATCAATCGACACCGCGTTCAGGTCAAGCAGGAATACCTGGATAACAGCATTGAGGCCATTGAAAATCTCGTGTCACGATTGTAAGTCACTACCCGAGGCCCAGGACCTGGCATTTGTTGACTCTTAAAGTGGAGGAATAAATGAGAGCAGAAAAATGGGGAGAGCTGTCATATGAAGCGTTTGCTTTGAGACGCATTCTGGAGGCGCTGCCGAGTAACCTGCCTTCGATAAGAGACGCTCAGATACAATGTGGCAAACTAGACCGCATGCTGACGGACGAAAATAAGCAAAGCAGAGTAATTGACGAAGGCACGCGAGCTCTCGGTGGAGGGTCAATAAAGAAATGGAAAAAGAAGCAAGCCAAGCGAGCTAAGCTGGTAGGCCAGCAAATCAGGACCGTTCGTGCATTAAGCGACAAGGTCTTTAAAGAATCCTTGCGCAAGGGCAATCCGCAATTGTCGAACGCAGAGTTTCGAGACTGGAGAATGAAGTTTGATTCGGCACTGTCGCAAAGCAAACGCAAATTTATCAAGGATCTTATGGAAAGAGTGGCCTCGCGTCTTGCATCCGGCCACGGTTTTGAACGAGTTTCACCACCCCGCCGGTTAACCAGAAACCTTAACGACATACTCCTCCATATAAACTTTCATTTTATAAAGGATTTTGGTGGACGTGACAGGGTTCGAACCTGCGACCCCCTGCTTGCAAATCAAGGTGTCGGTTTTCTGGTTGATTGAAATCAGTGAGTTACATTCCCGTTGTTCGGTGGAATTACCATAATTTGGGCTGTTTCGAGGCGTCTTACGTACTTTTTCCGTACTCGAATTGCTTAGTCCACTGAGCCACCAGCACTCGGTCGCACCGCCGCCCGGGTGAAGAATTCAACGTGCCCACACGAATCGCAGACGAACGGATAAACTGGCAACATTGCGGCATCACTTCCGCCTGTCCACAACTTTAGACCGACCGCTCCTTCTTTTGGGAAGGGCTGCTGGGTCGAAGGAAGTCCTTCGCTCTGGTAATGACCATGGCCGCACACTCGACAAGGTCGAGGTATGCCAACGTCCAGAAGTTGACCGCCCCGTTCGAGCATGGAAAGGAATGTTGAGACGATATGGCCCAAAGTACTTGCGGACGTTTGAGACTGCGACTCCCTCTCGACCACACATCGCTTCAAAATGTCATTTACCATATGCATCGCCGGGTCCCATTTGAAAAGCACCGTTAAATCGTTCTCCGGTCTGTCGAAATACTCTCGCTGCAATCGAAGCCGTCCAGCCACCATGCACCACAAAAGTTTTCCGAGCATGTAAATATCGAAATTGTGATGAACCTCGGCCAATCGCCCGTCGACTTCGGCCCACGGCGGCATGTAGTCATGTGGACCTACACTCTCGCCAGTGTGAGTGGGACGGTTAGGCTGGTTGGGCAGGAACACGATTCCAAAATCACCCAGCACGAGTTGGTCGTCTTCGCGGACAAATACATTGGCAGGCTTTATGTCGCGATGAACGATGCCCTGCGCGTGCAATGCTGCTACGGTCTTCGTCAGCGACAGAAAGGCCTTTAGCGCGCGATTGACATCGCCTTTGTACTTTGAGAGATTGTTTTCGAGTGTGCTGTTTGGGAAATATTCCGTTACCATCCATCGTTCATTGAGATTGAAATCGAGGAGTCTGGGCAGTCCGGCACGACCTTCGCCAAGAATTTGGACTTCTTGTCTCAGACGAATGATCGCCTGTTGCTCATCGTTTCGAAACTTGAATTCCTTTAGCGCGCCAAACTCTGCGGGAGATTCAGCGCGCCCGTAGTCCGCAACGGCGTTTGCAAACTCTCCCGTAAGTTTTGCGCGCGTATCTGCCATCGATGTGCCCCACGGGTTAAACGACAAAATCCGTTCGATGTCCTAGTTTCTCGCGTTCAGTCTCTCCGGACCACGGACAAGGTACACTTTGCTTTGTCCGCCCTCGCCGAGCAGGTCACCAACGACCTGCCAGTCATTACGATTGCCAGACATCATATACACACTCCGTTTTAGAAATTGTTGCCGAGGGGACCCTTCTTTCAGTCGTGGGCTGCTGACCAGCGAATATCTCGAAGGTTTAGGCTTTTGCTGCCGCGAACGCGGTGGGCATTTAAGCCTTGTAGCCTAGCGCAGGTAGAACGTCAGGACTTTTTAACTCCACGATGAGTGTAATTTCTTGCTTGGGAATAAATACTTTAAGAGATTTCACAGCCTGATCAGCTAAGGCACGCGGCCAGAACACAATTTCCACGAAGTATTGGTCGGAAATGTCGAAGTGGGTCACAGGAATAACGAGGCTTCCTCGATCTGGATTAAAGTTCGCCGATCTGAATATTTCTCCCACCCCAGTATCGTCTATCCATCTCTGGCGTACATGAACTAAAGCCTTGACGAGTTCTTGTCTGCCTGGTGTCATGCTTCGCGCTCCCTATCAAAAACTTCGGCTTCCATCATTGGACAAGCTCAGGTTTCCTCGATTCCTTGAGAGTTTCCCGGTTTGTTCCGATGATGCGGAGTTCCTTGCCGTGAAGCCCTGCGAACTTTATCGCCTTACCGAGAAGTGCGTACTCATCTTGTTGGTAGTCGGCGGCAAACGAATCCTGGTGGATTATCACCACATCTTCATTGTTACGACACGACTGCACGAAGTCAGGCAACAAACGCCTGATTTCTGCCGATAGAGCAGCCTCTCTTTGCTTTAGTTCGTCGTCCGACACTTTTGGCACTTGTCACCTTCCATCGTCTTCAGGCTTTCATTTTCACGCCCTAACAGGCTCTGATACCGTATCACACCTATGGGCGTACAAATAGCGAAAGTGGTAGACTCCCTCCGTGACACGCCACGAACTACTTCTGATCGTCCAGGCGGAACTCCGCAAGCACGACTTCGATTGTTTCGTGGACAAATCTCAGCCACTCAGATTTCCGACAAGCCAGATGAAACGGTGCCCACACCATGCGTTAAGGATGGTGCCGCAACACCTATGCGAGTATGGTTCCTGTCGATAAATCTGGTACCGGGTAACAGCGGTTCTCCGATTTTCTATGCACCAGAAGGGGCTAACGGTGCCAGTTTTGGTGGTGGACGCCCATTCCTTTTAGGGTTGCAATCGAGTTCGTTCTTGGGCGCTGATATTTCCGGTATGACGCCAGTCCAGTATATCTTCGAGGCAATTCAAAATCTGAAATTGCAAGATGCGGACTTGTACCGTGGACTAATACAGAACAAGCCAAAAACAAACTAGTGGATCAACGCCTAGGTTCGGACCCGCCAACCATCGATTCCACCGCTCGCAGCATCTAATGGGCTGATGCCCACATGATTCCCCGCTCCAAACCGATGCGCCTGCATCAACTCCGTAAGCCGTTCGACAGCCCGGACTGGCTATTCGAATTGAAGCACGATGGATTCCGTTCGCTGGCCTATATCGATAATGGGCGCTGCCAATTGGTCTCGCGCCGGAATCTTGTCTACAAGAGTTTCGATAACTTGAGAACGGCAATGGGCAAACTTCGCGTGAAGAATGCAGTTCTGGACGGAGAACTTATCTGCATCGATCCGGCTGGACGAAGTATTTTCAACGAACTCCTGTATCGGAAATCCGAGCCTGTGTTCTACGCGTTCGATCTGCTCTGGCTGAACGGAGAAGACCTGAGGACGTTGCCACTGCTGACTAGAAAGAGAAAATTGGAACGACTGGTTAGATCGGCGAACAACGAATCTCTGCTTTACGCCCACCATATTCAGGAGCACGGTACGAAGTTATTTAAGATGATCTGTGAACAAAATCTGGAAGGCATTGTCGGCAAACGGAAGGATTCGATTTACTCCGCGTCGGCGGTGAGAAGTTGGGTCAAGATCAAGAATCCGAACTACACCCAGACAGAGCGAAGGCGCGAACTGTTTGAATCTTTTCAGAAGGCGAGACAGTCAAGGTTCCTATGATCCGAGAATCCGCGCTACTGCTTGCAAAGCCGCTGTGAAATCTTGGTGGATTCGTCCGCCCATCGAGTGAATCTGCCCATCAACATTACCGCGCAGGGCCTCTTTCTCGTCAGGTGAAAGATTTGGAAATTTCTCCAATACTTCCTTCACAGCCTCAGGCCACATCGCCACGTAACCAGCGGCGCTATTGCTCTTGGCAACTTTCCGCGACCTCTCCGTAATCCGCTTTTGTAAATAGGCACCCGGCGAGAGTTTTTCTTCGTTCATTTGCGTTCTCCCTTTCTCAATAGGGTATCTATCTCCGATGCTACGCCTCTCATGCGGTGAAAGTAAAACAAAGAAATGGCGGGTCCCACAAAAGCAGTATCGGACCGACACGCGAGCCTACCGTTACGGCAC
>Ga0070735_10001584_pt1 | contig 21746 bp, 17 predicted proteins | sample Coa_R1_FD_66443 | JGI IMG/M metagenome (GOLD analysis project Ga0070735, IMG submission 66443) | Surface soil microbial communities from Centralia Pennsylvania, which are recovering from an underground coalmine fire - Coalmine... | ecosystem: Environmental > Terrestrial > Soil > Unclassified ...
ACCCGGAGGCCTCCCGGCAGGCGGTGGTGGAGGCGGCGCTGGTGCTGCTGGAGCGGATGGGCCTGACCGCGGCCGACCTGGCCGCCGCCCCGCCGCCCGGCAAGCAGGTGCCGACGTTCGCCGAGTACGTTCCGGTCGTGTCCGCGGCGGTCAGCGCCGGGACCCGGCGGGCGTACGGCTCGTACTGGAACCGGGTCCGCGAGCACTGGGGCGCCCGGCGTCTGGATGAGCCGACCCCGTCGGAGATCCGGCAGCTGATGGCCTACGTCAAGACTCATGTGGTGGCCCGCCGGAATGCTCGGGGCGGCCGTAGCGCGGAGGAGCATCTGGTGGCGGCGCTGCGCTGCCTGTACCGGCGCGCGGTGGACGACGGGCTGATCGCCGAGGCGGACAACCCGGCGCGGAAGGTGGCCAAGCCGCGCCGCCTGCCGACCACCCGCCGGGCGCTGCCGGATAACCGGCTGGCGCAGATCAACGAGATCGCCGCGGCCACGGGCGATGATCCGGAGCTGGACACGCTGATCCTGCGGCTGCACACCGAGACAGCCTGCCGCCGGGGCGGCGCGCTGGCCCTGCGACCGCGGGATCTGGACCCGGACCAGTGCCTGGTCCTGCTGCGGGAGAAGGGCGAGACGGTCCGCTGGCAGCCGGTCTCGCCGACCTTGATGGGCCGCCTGATCGAGCACGGCCGGGAACGCCACGCCCCGCCGGACGGGCAGCTGCTACGGTACGCTGGCGGGCAGCCCGTCACCTCCCGCCGGTATGACCACCTGTGGACCCGTCTCGGCCGGCACCTGCCCTGGGTCCGGACCTAGCAGATCAGCAGTCACTGGATCCGGCACACGACCCTGACCTGGGTCGAGCGGAACTTCGGATACGCCGTCGCCCGCGCCTACGCCGGGCACACCGAGGGCGGCAGCGAGACCGGCGCCACCGCGACCTACGTCCGCGCCAGCCTGCCCGAGGTCGCCGCTGCCCTGGCCGCGCTGACCGGCGAGCCCCACCCGCTCGCCACGGCGGACGGGTGGTGACCGGCGTGGCTGCTGTCACCGCAAACGCGTCCCGTGCCGCAGACGGGGGTCAAGTTGGCCCGGTCCCGGGGCGGACCGGCGGGTCGGCCGCCGCGGACCGGTCCCCGGCGGCGGTCCGGCCGAGCAGGACCGTGCCGTGCTGGCCGCTGCTGGTCCTGGCCGCCTCGGCCGCGGCCGAGGTGTGGTCCGGGTGGGTCGGCGTCGCCAAGATGACCGGGTTCGGGCTGGTCTCCCCGCTGCCGGGGATCTGGCCGTCGCTGCACCTGGACACGGCCATCACTCTCCCGATCGGCGTCGAGGCCTACGCCGCGTACGCGCTGCACGCGTGGCTGGCCCGGGACCGGGCGACCAGCGGCCGGACTCGCCGGTTCGCTAAGTGATCGGCGATCTGCTCGACGCGCTGGGCATGGCCGGACAGGGCGCCTACCACCTGATGGCCCAGGCCGGGACGGCGCGCGCGCCGTGGGCGGTCACCACCGTCGTGTCGTGCCTGCCGGTCCTGGTCCTGGCTATGGGGACCACGCTGGCGCACATGCTGCGCGCCGACGCCGCAACTGTTGATGCGCTAAACAGCCAGTCCAGTCCGCGGTCCGGCCTGCAGTCCGCAGCCTGGTCCGGGGAGGACCAGGCCGGACCAGGCTGCGGGCAGCGGGAGGCCGGGCGGCCCCAGTCCACGAGCCGAGACCAGAGTGGGCCCGCGCCGGAACCGCACCAGGGCCGTGCGATCACAGGACCTGGGATGCAGCCCGCACAGGCACAGGTGGAGCAGGCCCGGACTCTCGCCCGCAGGCTTGCCGCAGCAGGCAGGCCGGTGTCGCGGCGGGCGTTGCGCAACGGCGGAGTCGCGGGCTCGAACGCGGCGCTGAACGCCCTGGCGCGCATGATCAACGCCGAGCCGCCTGGTCTGACGCCATCGACGAGGAGGCCCGCGGCTGGAAGGTGACCGTCCGCTGCCGAAGCCCAGATCTTGCTGACCACGGGAGCCAGTGCCCGTCAGCGCAATCCATCAGCTCCCTGGTGAAGGGCGGCCGAGCGCCCGCTTTCCCGTGATCGGGCAGGCCGGACGAGGCCACAGCAGTGCCTGGCCATCTCCGCCGCGCCGTCCTGATCCGGTGCCGCGCCGCCAGTGACCACCGTCAGTTCCGGGCCGCGCCGTCACCATCACCGGTGATGCTGACTTGCCCGGCCGACGGGCACTGAAGAACGCGCGGCACCAGTTCATCCATCTGCATCCTGCGGGCCAGGGCCAGCATGTCGGCCCGTTCCTGATCAGTGACGGGTGCATGGGCGTAGGCCAGGATGCCGACCATGTCGTCCAGCGCCAGGCCGTACTCGTCCACGTCGATGACGTGGTGCACCCACTGCGCCTCCTCACGTCCCAGCCGGTCCTCAACCGCGATCAGCAGACTGAACAGCTGACCCCTCATGTCCTCACACCACGTCGCATCCACCGCAGGTCACCCCGGGTACGCCGAGAGCACCCAGGGCAGCCGGGCCGCATCCGGCGGCCAGTGCCGGGCGGCCAGCCGGGCCATGATCTGCTCGGCCTCGGCCCGGCTGATCTCGGCGATATCCTCATCGGCGCCGCCGCGCGCCTCCTCCACCAGCTTGGCGGTGTGCTCCCAGCACAGCCGCCAGGTCATCTGCTGCCCGGTATCCGGGAACCGCCCCAATCCGGGATAGTCACGGTCGCTGCGGTCCCGCTGGCGGATCACCGCGAACGGCTCACCGCCGCGGGACAGGCTGGCCGAGAAGAACTTGACCGTGACCGTGATGCCCGGGTGCAGGTCGGCGAAGCAGTTGCCGCAGACCGCGCGGGTCCAGTCGCCGTCGATGGTGGCCAGGTAGTGGTCGAAGTAGCCGTGCCAGCCGCAGCGCGGGCAGTCATCAGTGATCCGCCCCGCCAGCCAGTGCCGCTGCAACGCGCCGGCCGGGTCTTCGGAGTGCAGGACAAGCCGGGGCAGCCAGTCCCGGCGCAGCGCGTCATCGGCCGCCTGGTCGCGGGCCAGCCGGGCGCAGCCCGCCGCGTGGCCGAGTTCGGCGTGCACGGGCCGCCCGCCCGGGGCCAGGTCGGTGACCTGCTGCCCGCATGATGGGCAAGGCCAGGCCAGCGGCGGGAACCAACCCGAGTCGCGGCCGGCCAAGGCGCGGGCCGCGTGCTGGGTGGCACTGAACAGCGGTCCCGGCCCGGCGCCGGGGCTGATCCAGTACTGCTGGCGGATCACGGTCGGGATCTCCTGGCCGGGCCCGTTGTCGCAGGCGGCCGCAATAGCGTCCCACCGGTGCCCGGCCACGCGAGCGGCGGCGGTCAGCCGGACAAGATCCGCATCGGGCACCTGGTACCAGGCGAAGGGGCACGAATAGGCGGCGAGCTCGGCCAGCGGCTCTTCCATGCCAGGCAGCCTAGGCCGGCGGAGGCCGGGCAGCAGTACCGGTAAGGCAACGGTAAGGAATCCGGCGGCTACTATGCGCAGCAACCCAAAAGTGGCGACGGCCAGGAAAGCAGGTGGCCGCTCATAATTGGGTTATCTGCAAAGAGGCGCGCGGCGAGGCATGTGTGTGCTTGCTGGCCCATTATGCAGTCTGCGCCGTCCACAAGGACGGCGCCTGACCGAAACGCGCACAGCCCGTGTCTCGTCGGCCAGTCCCCGAAGTTGCCAGCGAGATACGGAGGCAAGCGACAATCAACTCGCCCCGCGTTGGCGTCTTCCTCATCTGTCAGATAGGTGGCTGTTGAGCACTCCCGGGCGGTTCCTTCCCCCGGTGCGGCCCGGTCACCCCTTGCGCCGACGGCAACTGCGCCAGGTCTTGTGATTCTCGCTGCAGGATCCGAGAAACACCGGGAGGTAGAACGCTCTTCAGACCATAGAGGCCGAGTCCCGATGTGATTTCAGCCGGAGTGATGATCTGGGGTTCGGTGCGTCCCCCCGACCAATACCTGGATATCTTTGTCGAAGGTGGCACCTAGAGGAGCCTGAATGATAATTCGTATAGAAGCCATAGCAGGCAGTGATAGCGATCGGTATTCATTGCCAGGAAAGCTCTCGAACTGTGCCCGGCGTTCGATCCTCTTGTCGGGCCGCAGAATCTGAACCCGGTCGATTATCCCGGATGCGCGCCCCTTATTGACAATCCAGAGTTCGATGGCCTCTCGCTGGGAATCGATTGGTAATGATGGCACCGCAGCTGCGGTTCACCGACATCGACGGGCACCGGTTCACCGCCTTCGCCACCGACGCGAAGAAGGGCCAGCTCGCCGACCCTGGAACTGCGGCACCGCCGCCGGGCCTGCTGTGAGGACCGGATCCGGAACGCTAGGACACCGGGCTGCGGAATCTTCCTCGAAGGGCTTTGCCCAGAACCAGCTATGGTGAGAGATCGCCGCCTTGGCATGCGAGCTTCTGGCCTGGACCTAGATGCTCGCCCTGACCGAGACCGCCCGCCGCTGGGAGCCGAAACGGCTCCGGCTGCGCCTGTTCTCAGTCGCAGGGCGCCTCGCCCGCGGTGGCCGCCGCCTGCGGCTCAGACTCGCCGCACGCTGGCCCTGGGCCAGCGAGATCACCGCCATTACCCGCCTGCAGGCCCTGCCGTCCGGCTGACCAGCCCGGACCATCCCTGCGACACCAAAGGAGCAACCCCAGGGCCCGTGGAACCCCGCCCACCCGGCGCGACAGCCGGGCAGCCAGACACAGCCCGTGCTCGAAAATCAGCATCAGCCGAACCATTCAGGCCAGCACGTCAGGCACGCGAAACATCGAGGCTAGGAGACTGCAGCCTGGTGCGCTGGCGGATCCTTGCGGCCAGCTACTACCCATCTGCTACCCATCGAAAGGTCATTAGTATCTTGGATCACGTGCGGCCCGCCTCCCCTCGATGGAACTGCTGACGCGAGAAGATTGTCAAGGTCGTTGAATCGGAGTACCGTCCGATACAAAGGGACAAGGGGAGGGTCTGTAGTGAGCAATGTATAGCTGCGCGGATACTTGACGCCTTCGGTCGGAATGCGTTCCGGTCTGGCGCTGACAAGCCTGTCAGTAGTGCGTGGATCCACTCCAGCTGAGGCGTTCACTCAGTAGTTAGCCTAGATGATCATCGCTTCCAGCCTGTGGCGCAGGTACCCTAATAGGTTGTGTTCCCGCCCTGCATGCGTCGGCGACATCGAGTAAGACTACCTATAATTGCCTGAGTTTCGCTATAGAAGCCAGATAGCCAGTCTATGTATTGCATGCCAACAGGGAAAGGAGTATTCGATGACGGTACCCGTCTGTCCCGTCTGCAAGCGCGATACTTATAAGGTCAGCGATATCGTCGCTGTTGGGACAACTACAGACCTGGCGTCCAGATTGGCGATGCCGCCTATGCCAACACCCGCGACTGAACCCAGCCTTGCTGGATCTCTCGGCCTAGGCTGTTTCGGATCCTGGCTCGCCTGGGGAATAATAGCACTAATCGGGGTTTTTGCCTTGCATTTCGGGAAAAGCGGAGAGCCGTATGCAATCGGCTTTATCGTCACAGCAATAATTGTGTCAATCATTGTGGGAAATAACGTCTCTAAGCGTCGCCAAGCGGTAGCCGAGCGTGTGCATGCGGAGAGAATGATATGGGATCATATGCGACAAGTGTGGGATGATCTATACTACTGCTCATGCTCACGTGAGCACGGTATCATTTTCCTAGCGAGCGATCCATCCAAATTCGAGTCGGCAGATCTAATGAATGCGTGGCTAGTTCGGCAGTAGAGAAATTGACCAAGCGACCGATTGGGTCTGGTCTCCGGCCGGATCCTCAAGGTCAAAATCAGTCTCTAGGTTTGAACCCCAACAGCGGCTTGAAATGCGGCATAGACCCGATTGCGTCTATATCCTTGAGCAGTCCAGGCTCGACCACGGCTTCATCTTCCTCTGAGAATCGAGCAAGTACCAATGCTACTGGCGCGGTTGCTCGGACAAGGTGTACATCGCCGGCGGTGCTATAGCCATTGGCGTACTTATGGGCTACTGGGAGAACCGGCCCGTCGTGGTCTTCCAGCGCCAACACACCAGGGCTGCCATGCCTGTGCCGCTCGAAAATATGATTAGGCCGGTGACCTGTGGCTCGTGCGGGCGTCAGGCGGCGTGCATGTATTCGTTGATCAGGCCGCTGAGGACGGGTTTCCGGCGGATCCGCTCAATATCGAGGTCGGTCATGGCGGACGGGGAGTGGGGCATCCGGCGTCGGGACGCGCTGGGCGATGCCCTGGTGCGGCCAGGCTGCGTTGTAGTGAACCTGGTATTCGGTCAATACGGCGCGCAGATGCTGCTCGCCGAGGATCAGCGTGCGGTCGAGGAGTTCGCGGCGAAGGGTGCCGACGAGGCGTTCGCACGTGGCGTTCATCAGCGGAGCCTGCACAGCGGTACGCAAGATCCTGGTGCCGTTTGCCCGGAAGACGGCGTCGAAGGACTGGGTGAAGTTCGATCCGCGGTCGCGGATGACGAACTTGAGGTCCTGGATCCGTCCGCCGAGGCTGATGGCGAGGTTGCGGCTTGCTGTACGGTCCATTCGCCGGCGGGGCTGGCGGTGACGCCGCCGACGTGCATCCGGCGGGTGCCGTGCTCGATGAAAACCAGGACGTGCAGTCTCTTCAGCAGCACGGTATCGACGTGCAGGAAGTCGACGGCGAGGATTCCGGCTGCCTGGGCGTGCAGGAACTGCCGCCAGGTCGGGCCACGACGGCGCGGTGCGGGATCGATACCCGCGGCTCGCAGGATTTGATAGACGGTGGACGGTGCGATCGTGGCGCCAAGCTTGGTCAGCTCGCCGTGAATCCGGCGGTATCCCCACAGCGGGTTCTCGTTGGTCATGCGGACGGCGAGGCGGGCGATGCTGCGGATCGCCGGCGGGCGGCCGGGCTTGCGCCCTCCGCTGGTGTCGTTTTCTCGCGGCCAGCTTGCGGTGCCAGGCCAGCAGCGTTGCTGGCGTCACGGGGAAGACCTCGGCCCAGCGCCTGCGGGGTATCAGCTGTGTCAGCGCGGCGAACCATATCCGGTCGGGCGGCTCGTACCGGACCCGTCCGGCCTGCCGGCGCAGGACGGCGTTCTCGTGCCGGAGCGCCAGCAGTTCAGCGTCCTTGTCCAGATCCCTGCGGGAGAGCAGGACCGCGAGGCTGAGTACCCGGCGAACCAGCAGGTAGACGATCATGAGCGGCACCCGGTCAGCCAACCATCACCACCTCCCGGCCGCAGAAGAAAGCGCAGATCAGCTACCGAATCGAGTATTCGGGCGGCACACGAGCTGTCGTTACCCACTTCCAGCAGCTATGTGGCGCTCGGTTGAACAACGCCGCGGATCCGCTGGCCGCGTCCACGCAAACTGTCCGTATTGGCCGGTGACCGCTGGACAATGGTGCCATGGCGTTTATCGCTGATGATCTTGGGGCCTGGCTGGTCGGGCTGCTAGCGGACGCTGGGCGTAGGAAGCTGACTACGCTGGTCCTTGGCAGTGACCAGGAGCGGGCACTGCGGATAGCTGCCACCGCCGCTGTGCGCGCCACAGCGGAGAGCCTGCGTCCCGGAGGTGGCCAGGAAGCGGATGAGTTGGCGCTGGTGGTAAGCCAGGTCTTCAGCCAGCCAGTGCCAGCCGAGCCTGCGGGTGACAAGGGGACCATGCTTGAGGGACTGCAGGCTGGGATCACAACGCAGCTGACGGTCCTGGATGACGCCGACCTGACCGGCACCGGGCAATCTTCGGCGGAAACGCTCGGCGTGTCAGCCATGATCATAGCGCGGACACTGACCAGTCACCTGGTGCGGGAGATCGTTACCCATGGCTCTCGCGGCGGCGCACTGTCCCCGCTAGCTAACCATTTGACCCACGACGCAGCCTACCTGCAGGGCCAGCGACTGGAGGGCGCCCTCGCCGAGTTGACGGGCGACGTCCGGCAGGCTCTGGCGAAGCTGGGCGACGGTTCTAACGTGAAGAGCAGCGAGGAGTCCCTGCCTCAGACTGGCATCGCGGCCGCCGGGAACGCCGGCGCGTCACCATCAGCTGCCGACCGGCTGCACGCGGTCGCCGAGGCGATCCTCGCGCATTTGGTCCCCGCCTCAAGGCCAGGGCCGCGCGGGAAGCTTCCCCTCGCCGTCGAATTGGCGCTCTGCCGCGCCGTCGATGAGTTCGGCAGGAGCGCGGGCAAGGCCAGTCTCACCTGGCCGCTGCTCGCCCCGGGCGGCTTCCTCGCCAGCCGGGAGATCGCCGCGATCCTCGCGCGCGCGCTGACTGGCGGTTACCGGGAAGGCGCGCCGGCGCTTGGCCGGGCGTGGGCGAGGGCCTTCCTCGACGGGACGCGCGCCGACGAGCTCACGGCGGACGCCGAGAACTTGCTCGGCTACCTGTGGGCGCAGGCGCAGAACTTGCGGCCGCTCGCAGACCTGGCCGGCTCACTCGTCGCGCAAGCGCCCGCCGCTCCTGACGCGTCGCCCGCTGCGGCCCCCTGGGCCGCTGCGCGTGAGCGTCCGCCGCTGGTGAGCGAAAAGGAGCTGCGCATGCGACTCGCGCTGGCGCACGAGCACATCGCCGACTTCGATCGGGTGGCTGCGTTCGACATCGGAAGGTCGGTGCGGAGCCTGCCGCCGGAGCTGCGATTTTTCCTCAACGACCAGACGCTTCTGATCGCCGGCGCCAGCCGGGACTTCGTCGGGCGGGAGCCGGTGCTAGAGCAGGTGAAGGCGTTCATCGAAGGAGATGAGGACGGGTATTGCTTTGTCCTGGCCAGGCTCGGCGTCGGCAAGACGGCCCTGCTCGCTCATCTCGTGGCGGGCAAGCCGGGCTACGCCCGGCACTTCAACGTCCTGAGCGAGGGGGTGCGCACGGCTGAGCAGTTCCTGAACAACGTGTGCACTCAGCTCATCGGCGCCTACCGCCTTGACCCGGGCCTGTTCCCGAAATCCGGTAACGCGAGCACGGACCTGCTGCGCCGGCTACTGAAGGAAAGCGCCGCCAAAGCGCGCGGGGAGAAAGTGGTCGTGGTGATCGACGCCCTCGACGAGGCGATGACCGGGACCCGCCTGCCGGGGGTAAATCCGCTCACTCTGCCGCGCTCGCTGCCCGAGGGCTGCCGGTTCATCGTCACCGTCCGCGACGGAACCGAAGGATGGGAACCGGCCCTGGACGTCGGCTGCGCGGCCCGCATGCTCTGCGTTGAGGTGAACAGCGACGAGAACATGAACGACGCCCGCACCTACGTGCGCAGCCGCCTTGCCAGCCAAGGGATCGCCCGCTACCTGAGGAAGCAGAACCTGTCCGGCGAGGAGTTCACCGACGAGGTGGCCGCGCGCAGCGAGGGCTACTTCGTGTACCTGCGGCACGTGCTCGATCAGTATGACGCGGGTGGCGAGCTGGCCAGCCGTGACCTCGCCGGCCTGCCCGCCGGCCTCACGCCTTACTACGACGACCAGTATGAGCGGATGCGGGCCAGCACCCCGCAGCGCCAGTGGGAGAAGGTCGGGCTCCCGGTGCTCATCCAGCTTGCCATCGCCGAGCAGCCGCTGACCCTGTACCAGCTGGCATCATCCGGGGCCGGGCGACGCAAGGCGGCGCCGGTGATGGCGACGATCGAGCAGTGGCGGCAGTTCCTGGTCAAGACCAGCGCGTCGTGGAACGGCCACCAGGTGCCGGCCTACCGGCTGTTCCACGAAAGCTTCCGGGAGTTCCTCAAGAAAAAGCACGAGCACGCTGCGGGGGTGGCCGAGGTTGAGCGAGCGCTCCGCGAGGACCTGGGACGTCAGGCACGAGATAGGTATGGCCGCGGCGGCCCGTCTCCGCTGTGATCAGCGAGTCTGCGATGGCTAGGCGACCCGCGCGGGAGGCGGAAGCCGGGGGCAGCGGCGACATCAGCCGCTACCTCCGGCTGCTAGAACTCCACAAGCAGCACAGCGACTGGGATGAGTACCTCGCCCTGGTCATGTCACAGCGGTTCCAGGAGGACCTCGCGGCCGAAGCGGTCCGCACTGCCGCCATCAACGCGGCCGGCCCGCTGGGAGTTCTCGAGGTCGCCTTGGATCAGGCAGTGCGGCTGCGGAGGATCGGCGCCGCCGCCGCTCTCACCCTGGCTGTCGCGCGTTGGGCACGGCGCATGTCCGTCTATGCCGCGCTCAGCGCCGGCGAGCCGCAGGACGAGACCGCGGAGGCCGAACTCCGCACCGGCCGTGACGTGCTCCGCGCATTGCTGCGTGCCTGGGAACGCTACGACGCGGGCAACCCTGGCGCGGGGCGGGCGTTGCTCGCGGCCATCGTGCGCGGGCGCCCGCCGCTGATCCGCGCCGGAGACGGGGACCGCTGGGCCGTTCCCCTGTTGCGCCAGGCTCTTGTCATCGACCCAGGCGCCGCTGTCCTCCTGCTCGGCCTCGTCGATGACAACGTCCTGGGCGACCTGGCCCGCGAACTGACGGCCGCGGGTGAATACGCGGGCGCCCGCACTGCCGCGACCGCCATGCGCCTCTTCTTCGAGACGAAGGCGGACGTCCTAGCGGACCTGGCGCTCGCCCAGGCCGAGGCGGCACTCAAGCAGGGGACGGCGAGGAACCAGGAGATCGCCGTCGGCTTGCCGCTGGGCGATCCGATCGAGCCGCAAGATCGGCGAGCGGTGGCGGAAACCGCGGATCTGGCGGCGGATGCCGTGCGGCAGGCGCAGCAGGACGAACCCGGGGCGTCGATGGCACCACGGGTGCCCCGCGTGGCCGGCAAGCTAGCCAAGGCGGCGGCCGCGCTTACTCTGTCCGGTGAGCATGCCCTGGCGGCCCGGTGGTGGGCCGAGGCCATGGCCGCCGCGGAGCAAGAGCCAGACCCGGCCGAGGCCCTTGCGGAGTTCACCCAGGCGCAGGTCCGGGCCGGCTTGCTCGACGACGCGGCGCAGGTCATCGCGGCCCTGCTGAACCAGACAGACACGAGCTGGCAAGCGGACGCCGCCCTCGACCCCGCGTGGTACGGGGTCACGGCTCTCGTCGCTGCGCTCGACCCCGCGTGGCAAGCGGTCACGGCTCTCGTGGCGGCGCTCGCCGATAGCGGTGACGTGGCCCGTGCGCTCACCGCATTGCGGATGATCCCGGACTTCGCCCACAGCTCTCCCCGCGCGGTGCGCGCGGTCGCTCGCGCCATCGCCGGTACTGACGTCACGGAAGCCGAGCGCCTGGCCGGCCTGGTGCGCGACCCGGATGGACGCGGCCTCGCGCTTGCGGCGGTCGCCGGAGCTGCTCTGGCCGCCGGTCACCAGCGCGATGCCGTCCGCGTGGCCGATGGGATCGAGCACCCCGGCTGGCGGGCTCAGGCGCTCGTGGACCTCGCTGGCGCGCCGGAACAGGCGGCCTGCATCCCGGCCGGCAAGGTCCGCGACGCGATCGCGGCGGTCACCGATATAGAGAAAAGTGCCGTCCTGCTCGCCGAGTACGCGGTGACGCAAGCCGCCGGGGAACGCCGGCGGTTCCTTGCGGAGGCCACGCGGCTGGCCGGCAAGGCGCCGGCCGGCAGCCGGTGGCGAGCGCTGGCCAATATCGGGGCCATCGCGGCGCAAGCGGGACTGACCTCCGATGCGCGGGAAGCCTTCACCGCGGCGCGGCGCCTGCTTGCCAGGGACGCGCGCGAGTGGGACTTCGAGTTGTACCAGCTATGCCGGGCGCAGCTCAGCGTCGGTGACACCGCCGGTGCGCGGGAAACCGTTGCGGTGGCCCTCGGCGTGCTGCCCGGTCGCACGACCGCTCGCCGCCTGTGGTCCGCTGTAGGTGCGGCCATCACGGCTCCCGCCAGCCGCCGGGGCGGGGTCGGCCGTCCTTCCCGGCCGCGTACCTCGGTTCCGGATCCCGCTGCTGACCCGGCTATCGCGGCCGCCGAGGCCGCGGCCGACATCCCTATTGCCGTGGCAGCCCTAGCCGCTATAGCGTGCGCCATCGGCAAAGCTGCAGGCTCGGCGGCGCTCGGTTCCGCGCGAGCCATCGTGCGCCAAGCGGCAGAGTCGGATACAGGGGATGAGCAGGCCGCGATGGCGGGCCAGATGGAGCGGGTGCTCGCAGAAGCCGAGCGTCTGGCGACCGGACTGCGTGATGAGGGCGCTCTCGTCGCTGATGAGTCGCTCGCACACGCATACACCGCGCTCGGGCATTTTGCCGCCGCCGAGCGGAGGATCCTCAGCCTGCTGCCGCTCCCGGATCCCGGCGCTGAACAGACCGCTGGCAGAGAATCTGTCGCCGCTGGCGGCAACGTCGAGGCCGAGGCCGAGGCTGCCGGCGATGCGCACCGCGCCGATCCAGGCGATGACTGCGCCGACGTGGACGAGAACGCGGACGGTCCGGACGAGGCCGGAGACGAGATCAGGCTGATCACGGTCGCGCTGGAGTGCAGCACAGCGCTGACGGACGCCCTAATGGCGGCCGGCGAAGCCGAACATGCCGCCAGATTCATGCGTGAGGTCGCTGACCGGGTAAGCCCGTGCGCATGGCGCCTCGGGCCGGGCGGTACCGACATGCTCGCCGAACTAGCCGCCGCTCAGGTCCGCGCCGGGGACAGCGAGGGCGCGCAGACGACAGCGGCGTTCGCGGCAACCATGCCATCCGCGGCAAATGCAGCGTTCAGGCTGCCCGAGCCGCTGGGCTTGCCGATGGCCGGCGAGACAGGCACTGTGGCAGCGGTCGTGACCGAGATGACCGCCCTTGTGCGGGACGCCGGAGTCGGGCCGGCCGACTTCGCCGGGGCCGGGCAGCGCGCGCGCGACTACGCACGCCGGCCGTGGCAGGCCCGGGCGCGCACCCTCGCGGCCCACGCGCGGACCCGCTCCGATTCGGCGGAACGAGCCAGGATCGCGGCGCTGCTCGCCAGGGAACAGGAGCAGATCTGGCAGCTGGCCACGGTGACCTTCGTTCGCGGCGCGACCCTTGACCCCGGCGACGCCGCCTGTGCCTTGGCAGCGCTCGCCGGGGCACAGGCCGGAATTGGCGAACTCGCCGACGCCCGGCGGGCGCTTGCCCGCGCCCGCGAGATGGCCGCCGACATCGAACATTCCGCAGAGCGGGCACGTGCCCTCGCCGAGGTCGCTCTGAGCCTGAGTACCATCGGCGACCACGCGGCTGCGATAAGCGCCGCCCGCAGGATCGACCACCCGGCATACCAAGGACAGGCGATCGCCGCCGCGATCACGGCAGCGGCAAACGCCGGCGTCGCCACCGGCAGCATGGACCTTGCGGGCGAGGCGCGAACCATCAAGGACGAGGGATGGCGCGCGATCGCCCTCGCAGGGGTTGCCCTGACCGGCGCCACGCCGCTCGACTTCACGGAGGCGCACGAGCTGATCAGGCAGGTAGCCCACGGCAACCCGCGCAGCCAGGCATGGCTTGAGATCATCGGCCTGTGCCTAGCCACAGGCCGATACGACCTGGCTGTCGGCCTCACCGACGAGATCACCGACGACTCCGGCGGCCACCTGGCAGTGATCGCCGGAACGCTCGGAATCCAGGCAGCCGACGCCAGCCAGCCGCCGGGCGGAGCCTCCCACCAGCAGAACGCCGCCGAACATGAGGCAGTCGGCGATGCACTGCTGCGCCTGCTGCCCCGCTGCGCCCGCTACCCGGAGGCCGCATACGCGGCCTGCACCGCGCTCGCCATGGCCTTCCCGGCGGACGCGACGGTGATCGCCGGGGCCGTGGCACAGCACGCCGCAGCTGTCATAGCGGCCACCGGAGACCGTGGCCGAGGTTGACCCTCAGCCGGGTGAACACGGCCCCGTCGATATCGCCGAAGTCATGAGTCATTTCGCGGCGCTGACCGTGTCAGCGACCGCACCACACCTGAGCAGCGGATGCGCAAGGATGAGCGCCATGCCGTCACGCCCAGCGACTCCCCCTACCCTGATTGCATTGGGCCGTGAAGCAGCCGAGGTGGTCGCATCCACTCAAGAGATGACCACCTTCCGGGGTGCTGCGCTGTTCAACCCCGCCCGGGACTCGATCTTCCTGTCGCTCCCGTCGTACGACGCCGCGAAGGACGCCATATGCGCGATACCGCTTGTCGCCAACCGATACGGGACAAAAGACGCAGCTGGCGACCGGCTAACGCTGCAGTTCGTCTACCAGCTCTTCCCGCGAACCAGCCGCCTTGGTGTCAGCGAGGACGTTCGCCGCCTCTGGCGGCGCTTCCTGGCCGAGTTGAAAGTCCCCGACTGGGTATACCGGGGCGTCGCTAACCTACGCAATCTCGCCCTTGACGCAAATGTGTCGGTTCCGCTTCACCTGGGCGAAGACGTAACGATCCGCGGACGGTCCCCAGACGAGCTGCGGTCGCTGGGGTTCAGCGACGCTACCCTCGATGCGCTGATCGAAGATTGGAGCCAGGTTGGAGGCACCAGTCCATACGTGATTTGTGTCGAACACAGTCGGCCAAAGTCAGCTGACAACCTGATCCGCGGTGACGCCACCGGATTCGTTGCCGCACGACGGGCGATATCTGGTCTGCGGCTGGCCGGTCCGGGCGACATAATAATGGGTCCGATGTGGTTCATCCGACCGGCAAAGTTTAATGTCGGATCTGGCTACGGTGCGCTTCGCGGAGGTTCGACCCTTCCCTCAGCCGCGACCTCAGAATATCTCCTCACCAAGACCGCTTTGCGCGAGGCTCGGTCTCTTCAAGCTGATGTCCAGTACTTGGACAACCACGGCTACGCCAACGCTGTGGGCAACCTGGACGTTGCTCTTCAATCCTTTCTCTTGACCTATGAACGCATCCCGGGAGGTGCTGACTTCCAACTAGTGGATACCATCACGGCCGCAGAAGCAGTACTCAGCGAAGGGATCAATACATTCAAGCTCGCTTTCCGGATGGCCGGACTGCTCGGTCGTAGTGATGCGGAGCGGGTACACATATTCCAAGACATAATGCGCTTCTATAAAATCCGCAACAGTATCGTGCATGGGGACAGACTCAAAGACGCTCAATTGCAGACGCTGACACGGGTAGGCGATGGTCGCGAATATATGCGGCGGCTGCTCGTGGCGTTCGTGCGTTTGGCTGTGTCATCATCGCCGACCAGGTACACTAAGCAATTCTTCAGAGAAGATCTAGACACGGAATTGCAAGACCAACGAGCAAGACGGCGAATGCTTCAGAACCTCGGCCTTATGCGGCGGTGACCAGACCCGAGCCCGGCCAGCTGCTGCCGGCTCAGCTTATTCCGCTACAGCGGCCCTTTGGACAGCAGTGCCCGGTCCCGCCAGGCCTGATGCCACCGCCGCACCGTCCGCTCCGTCATCCGCAGCTCTATGGCGATCACCCCGGTGCTGTCCCCGCGCGCGAACCGCTCAGCTGTCTCCAGCCGCAGCCGCCCGGGCCGCGCGCAACTCCGAAGAAGCCCTCCCCGCCCGCCGCGCCTGGCTGGAAGAAGCTGAGGACACCATGGCCGAGTTCGGAAGCTAGCGCAGCTCAGCGCCAGTTCACCAGGCGGTGCCGCGCCCGCTCGCTTCCGCTGTCCCGCCGTCCGCCCCGCCAACATCAAGTCCTTCGTCAAAGATATGGAAGCTCCGTAGGCCGCCAGCGCGTTTGATGGCAGGGGCTTTATGGCCGGTACTGTCAGCACGGTGGACGAACTGGCATCGGGGCCGCTGTTCAGCTTCGCTGACTGGCCGAACGATCTGGTGCCCCGCCGCGCAGCCGGCGTTTACACGATCTGGCGGGCAGGCGATTTCATCTACGCGGGGATGAGCGGCCGCGGCGCCGAGCGCGAAGACGTTGTCGCCGGCACCGGCCAGCCAGCCAGCTCAGGCAAAGGGTCTGTGGACCCGGCTGGCTGAACTCGCACGCGTCAGGCAGGCGATCCGGCGACCAGTTCAACATTACCGTGCGACCGGTTCATCGTCCCCACCCTGACGCCAGCCCAGCAATGCCAGATCGGCCACGGCTACCTGCTCCTGGATCAGATGACCAGGACCTACATCCGCGGGCATCTCGGCTACCACTTCACGATCTGCGCCGACGGCACCGAAGCGCTCGCCGTCGAGTACGCCGTCCGGGGTGGTGCCTTGTTGTGGGCCCTCACACGACACCAAGCCCGACGATGAAAGAAACGACGATAGCGAGTAGGCATCCCTGAATGCCAGGTCAGAGGAAAGAAGTCAGGCGGACGGCCAGCATAATGTTCCCCGTCCTGCCGTCCGAGCCCGTCCGCGGATTTCAAGGCACGGAACCCGGCGCCCACGGACGCATAGCAGACAGCGCTGGTCCGAAGCTCGTTCGAGCGCTTGAGCTGAGATGCGCGTCGCGCGCCAGAATGGCTGATATGGGCGGCCACGCAGAGCGTCTGGATCTGATAGTCCTCAGGCGCCGATTCGGCAGTATCCGTATTTGGTCGAGGTAAAGACAATATGTCCGCTTGTCACGCTGCGCGACCGCGTAGAACGTTAACTAACCGAACCTATTGCGGCGAACCTGAGGCCGCAGTCGATGATTTGACCTACCGGCTGAAAAGCGGAAGGTCGACAGTTCGATCCTGTCCCTGACCACCAGTTCAGAGCCCGTTTCAGGCGAGCCGCTCCGGTCGCCGGGAGCCAAACAGGGAGCCAAAGAGTTACGCTCCCTTCCATGACGGACACCACCACGCGCCGTCGCGGTCATGGCGAGGACGCTATCTACTTCGACGTCGCCAAGAACCGGTATGTCGGCGCAATCTCCCTCGGCTTCGGGCCGGACGGCAAGCGGACCCGCCGCAAGGTCACCGGCCGCACCAAGCAAGACGTCAGGGACAAGCTCAAGGCGGTGCACGCAGAGCTCGACCGCGGCCTGCATACGTCGGCCACGTACACGGTCCGGCAGGCGGTAGACGACTGGCTAGAGGGCGGCCTGCCTGGCCGGTCCGAACGTACGCGATCCATCTATCAGGAGGCCTTGACGCCGCTCCTGGAGGGCGTTGGTGCCAAGCCGCTCAGAGAGCTAACGGCGCGGGATGTCCGGGCCGGACTTGAGGCACTCAGCGGAGATCTCTCGACCAGGTACCTGCAGATCGCACGGGCTTCCCTAGCCCGGGCAATCAGGTATGCCGAGGCGCACGACCTCGTAGGCCGAAATGTGGCCACTCTGGTCGACCCACCCAAAGGGCAGATAGGCCGACCAAGCCGATCCCTCACCCTGGACCAGTCCCATGCGCTCCTAGAAGCGGCCCGGGAGTCCCGGCTGTACGCCTATGTCGTGCTGAGCCTCTGTGTCGGGATCCGGACCGAGGAGGCCAGGGAACTGCGCTGGGATCACCTCGATCTGGACGGCGATCCGGGCGCGGTCCGTCCCGTGCCACCATCGGTGGCCGTATGGCATTCAGTACGCCAAGGCGGCGACACCAAGACGGCCAAGTCGCGGCGGACCCTGGCGCTGCCTCAGGCCGCCGTGCAGGCTCTCAAAGAGCACCGTAAGCGTCAGGCGGAGGACCGGCTTGCAGCCGGTGCTCTGTGGCAGGATCACAGCCTGGTATTCGCCTCGGCTATCGGCACGCCGCTTGACGCAGCCAACGTCCGTCGCGAGTTCCGCAAGATTACCGAGGCGGCGGATCTCGGCACGGGATGGGCACCTCGGGACCTCCGCCACACCTTCGTGTCTTTGATGTCAGCGGACGGCGTACCCATCGAGGAGATAGCCCGCCTGGCTGGGCACAACCGCACGGCCACAACTGAACTCGTTTACCGTCACGAGTTGCGCCCCGTCATTACCACGGGCGCCGAAGTGATGGACAGGATCTTGAACTTGCGCGGCTGACGAAGGTCCCTATCGACGACGCGCGAACACGAGTGCGGTTGAAACCCCACACTGCCGAATTTAGCTGTATTAGATTAGATCGAGCACTTTGCACGCCGCTAGCCAGGCGGCCACCGCGTCCCCAACAGGAGAATTCTCCACGCCGAATACTGTCAAGGCCGGGTTGACACCGAAACGGCAGCGACGGCAGGTTGAGAACGACGACGAATACAGCGCGTTCGTCCGACGCGTCATGCGCACCTACGCCCGTCTTGTCGGCAGCGGCGACGTCGAGCCCTGGCCCTCATGCTCGCCTGGCTGATGAGATCGACGCCGCTAAAGCCGAGGGCAGTCACTGGCCTACGCACATGCGGCTACTCCTGGGCCGAGATCGGCTCGCGCCTCAGGATCACCCGCCAGGCCGCCCAACAACGACGGGGAGATTCGTCATAAGACAAGCCAGTCCAGGGTGGACATCAGCTTCAGCACCTGGCCCGACAGCATGTCCGTAACCACGAACTTCCGCGCACGCCCGTCCGGGAACCGCAGCGTCACTTCTTCCGCGTTGAGGTACGACGGCGGGAAGGCTGGTGCGGTCGCAGTGCCGACCAGACCTTCGATCGGCCCTGGCTCGGAAGCGAGGTTCACAGACACCAGCATCGAGGTGCCATCGGAGAGCGCGCAGACTGCCGGGCCTCGGTAAGTGAACATGCCAGGGAGCCTATCGGGCGACTGCTGCTCACCCAAGCACGCGCGTCGTGCCCGTTGCGTGCCCGATCGGCCGGTCAATGTCGGGAAATCACGGTCACTCCCGGGCAGGCCGGTACACCGGCTCACCTGCGGACAGGCCCTCGCCCCTTGTCAAATTCCTGCACTCTCAGCGTTGTCGCGCTTACGGCCATCGCCGAACCACTTGCGGCCACCGCGCGATGCAGGTAAGCGGACCGGAACGAGCCCGAGGTCACGGACTGATCTGAACGGGTCTGGATGCCCGCGAAGGTATCTACGATCAGACGGTCGGCGGACCGAGGAGCTTGGCTTTCATCAGGTCGAATTCCTCGCGAGTCAATAGGCCCTTTTCCAGCAGGTCGGCTAGCTTGGTCAGTTCCTGGACCGGTGACGGGACCGCAATTGGCGCGTGCTGAGCCTCTCTGGCCGCCTGCATTACCCGCGCAGAGCGGATGGCGCCAAGCGGACGTGACATCGAGATCCGGAGTTGTTCAGGAGTCAGCCTGGTGTGGAGCAGGAACAGTTCGCAGCTGGTTCCCTGGATCCGCACGACGGTCTTGACGGCGGTCCGCGTGGTCAGCGCGTTCAGGACGGCCGCGATGGCCATCCCTTCGACCGCGCCGCTCACACCGAATCCGCCGCCGACGAACCCGCCGCCGGTTTTGACCAGGCCGGGACCGCCGATCTCCACGTCCTCGACCTGGCTGTAGGGCACCTCGGCGAGGACCTTGGCCTGGCGGTGCGCGGATACCACCAAGCGGTCCTCCAGGAATAGCACGTCGTAGAGCCCGCCCGGCGTGATCGCCGACTCCTGGACATACCCTCCGAGGTAGGCCACCCCGCGCAAGCTGAGAAGAGCGCGGGCCTCGAGTTCGGTCACTTCGCGGGAGTCGGCATCTCGTGTTCTCAGCCTCGCCGCATCGGCTTCCCGGGCCCCTAGGGTGGCCAGGATCTGCGGGACGGCCGCAGGATTCTGCCTAGCCAGGGATTGCCAGGCCCTGACCCATCCGTCTTCGTTTAGCGGGAAGCTCTCCACGACCTTCAGCGAGCCTAGGCTGGTACGGCGCACGATCACGAAGGCCGGGCCGCCCTTGGCTGGCGACCGGAATTCCCACCCGAGTATCGGGCTGATCCCGTCGAGCAAGGGATACGGTGCGCCTGGGACCTGCTCGCTCGGCAAGATGACCGGCATTGCCGGTATCCCAGCGTGCCCCTGCGCCGCAGCGCTGCGTTCGCCGGGGCGCTCTGGAGCAACCGGATCTCCCATGATCCGCACCTCATTCCGCTCGCTTGCCATCGTGCCACGATCGGCAATGATTCCACTGGGGTCTCTCACGGACACTCACAGACGCCCCATCCCACAGGTCAGACGCCGTAGCAGCATGGAACGCACAGGCTCCCAAGCTGACGGTGCGAGTTCTCATTAGCCCGCTGACCGTGATAACGATGGCTTGTTAGCCACCCGCTTCGGGCTGGATGTCGTGGTCGGCGGCGAGCTGGAGGATTTTGGCGGACGGGGTGATCTCAGGCTTAGGGGGCCGCAGGATCGCATCCGGGCACGGCGCCCACCAGGAGGGCAGGGTGTCGCCGAGCACGGCCCAGTCCGGGTCCTCGCGGGGTGTCATCCGGTGCTGCTGCTGGCTGGGTTTCTCGCGGGATGCATGATGTTGGGCGGCAAGGTCTCGGATCCGGGTGGCCGTCTCCGGGAGCTTGACGTCGCGTTCGGTGTCGCTGGCGGGTGCGGGTTCGGCGGAGCGTAGCGGCTCGATCTTCTGGCCGGAGTGGCGGCGGCGTGGTTCGGCGTCGGAGGCGATGGCCAGGCGCCGGGTGCCGGTGGTGGCGTGTTCCCATTCCTGCCGGTCGGTCATGGCCTGGGCGAGGTCCTGCTCGCGCTGCTGGTAGAGGTCGCGCAGGGCCCGGTAGCTGGCAGCCAGCCTCTCGTGCCGTCCGGCACGGTCGAGGTCGCCGACCTTACGGGCGGCGTCGGCTTCCGCCGTTGCGCGGATAGCGCTCAGGGCGGCGTCGAAAGCGCCGAGGCGCGACAGCCGCAGCTCCTTTCCGACGTGCCAGGGCGCCCAGGCGGTCTCGGCGACATAGGCGTCGTGGAGCAGCCACAGGCGCCCGTCGGGCATGGCGCGGACGTCACTAGCACCGGCCGGGCTGAGGGCGGCGGATGCCTGGTGCCAGGCCGCTCGCTGGCCGGGCGTGGTGTGGGCGGGCTCGGGCCCGATCGGGTCATCGGGGTGGCCGTAGCCGTACATTTCCCGGTAGGCGCCGATGACGGAGGCCTTCTGCTCCCAGCCGTGGCGGGCGGCCAGGTCGGCGGGGACGGGACCTAGGGCGGTGATCGCCCAGGCGGGCGGGTGCTGGCCCAGGTGCTGGCCGAGGCGGCGGGTGCGGTCGTCCATCAGGGCCGCGATCTGAGAAAGGTAGGCGTGGCGGGCAGGGTCAGGCAGCTGGGGGACGCGGCTGGCCCAGAGGCCTTGCGGCTGGGGGAGCATCGGCTGGACGCGGGGCCGGATCCGGGCGTTCAGGACGGCCGCGATGTCCCGGGCGCCGGTCAGGTCCTGGGCGGCGATGGCCGAGCCGAGGACCTCGGCAGGGTCCAGGCCTGCGAGCTCGGCGGCGTGCAGGGTGCGGAACAGCCACTGGGCCCGGTGCGACAGCGGCTGCCGGTATTCAGGCGGGACCGCGGCCAGGACCAGGTCCTGGTAGTGACGGTGGCGGCTGACCTGGGTTTCGGCGGTCCAGATCGCGTGCAGGACGGCGAGGTGGTCGGCGCCGGCCAGGTTGTGCTGCCAGATGGCGGAAGCGGTTAGCTCGGCGCCGTCGCGGTCCAGGACGTCGGCGAGCACAGCGACGGGCTCGCGCTGATCGGCCGTGTGCGGGCTGCCGGGTGGAAACTGACTGGGGAGGTATCCGGCGCGTTCCCGGCGGATACGTTCGTAGCGGCCGAGTTCGGGGGCAGCCCGGATACCGGGGGCTGGGTCGGCGGGCCGGGCCGGGGTGGTGAACGCGATCGCAAGGTTGGCGTCCGTGCCGCGGGTCATGGCTGGGTACAGCCACTGGCGGTCCTCGTTGCCGGTGACCAGCGCGATGCCGGTGTGCACGGTGGCGCCCTGGGCGGAGTGCCCGGTCACCGCATAGGCAAGATCGGCGGAGTGGTAGCCGTCGTAGCGGAAGGCCTGGCTGGTGAACCGGCGTTGCCCGGTGGCGCGGTCGGGGACGAGCAGGCGGCGGACCATGAGACCGCGGCGGGTG
>Ga0070735_10001585_pt1 | contig 21744 bp, 15 predicted proteins | sample Coa_R1_FD_66443 | JGI IMG/M metagenome (GOLD analysis project Ga0070735, IMG submission 66443) | Surface soil microbial communities from Centralia Pennsylvania, which are recovering from an underground coalmine fire - Coalmine... | ecosystem: Environmental > Terrestrial > Soil > Unclassified ...
CGCCCGCTGCTGTCCAGGGCGCGATCATCAAGGTGTACATGGTGCGCGCCGCCACCCCGAGGGATCTGGTTGAGATCATCAAGCAGACGGTCCCGGAGGTGACGGCCGTGCTCGGCCCGCAGCCGCGGTTCATCCGCGACACGCCGAAGGGCGAGGCGCTCGGCACGGAGGACAAGAAGGCGGCGCCCCCACCAACGGGTCCCGTTTCGCCGGACGTGAGTATCGCCGACCAGTTCATTCGGCAGATCATCCTGCGCGGCAGCGCGGAAGCGGTCCAGCGGGCGATCGACCTGCTGACCGAGATCGACGTGCCGGTGCCGCAGGTCCTGATCGAAGCCAAAATCCTGGACATCAGCGAAGACGCGAGCCGCGCGATCGGTATCACGTGGGATTTTGCGCCGACCGGCACGACAAGCTCGTTCACGCTCGGCAAGCCCACGAGCCATGGCAAGTGGACCGACGTCGTCTTCGGCCGGCTAAGCCGCGACGCGATCAGCTTCAACGCGGCGCTCGAGGCAGCGATCCTGCAGAACAAGGCGCGACTGCTCGCCAGCCCGAAGGTGATGGCGCTCTACAATCACCGCGCGCGCATATTCATCGGCGACGAGGTGACCTATCTGCTCGGCACGAAGATCAACCAGAACGGCACGACGCTGGAGACGGGCCAGGTGAACGTGGGCGTGGAGCTCAACGTGGAGGCCGTGGGCAATCCGGACGGAACGATCAACCTGAAGGTGAACCCGGAGGTCGGCAGCCTGCTTCAGCTCGACACGCAGGCGAACGGCATCTCCCTGCCCACGATTTCGCGCCGAACGGTCAACACCTCCGTCCGGCTGAAGGACGGGGAGACACTGGTGATCGGCGGCCTGCTGAACGAGAGCGAGACGAAGTCGGTGCGCAAGCTCCCCATTCTCGGCGACCTGCCCTTCCTCGGCCAGCTCTTCCGCCGCGATGGCCGCGACAAGAGCCGCTCGGAGCTCGTAATCACGCTCAAAGCCTCCATCGTTAAAGAGTAGCTGGTAGCTGGTAGTTGGTAGCTGGATACCGCCTTCCAGCAACCAGGTGCCAGCAACGGTGTTACCGGAACATGGCGCCGATTTCGGCCGTCCGTTACGCACCTGGATACTCGTGACGGACTGGAGACCATGGACAGAAAACTGGGCGGATGGCTCTGTAATATATGCTACGTTTCGTACCTCGCGGCGGCCAGCGTTTGGCCCGCGCTCTGCGACAGTAAGCACTGCATGGAGAAGCTTGCCAGGACGGCGACGGCGCTCGGCCTCACCGCGGCAATCGTGCAGGCGCTGAAGCAGACCGTGCCGGAGCGCCGGCCCGATAGCGGGCAGAGAGGCAGCTTCCCAAGCGGCCATTCCGCGAATACCATGGTCCTGGCCGCTCTCTGCAGCGCGGAGCACGCCGGACCGGCGGCCGCCTGGTTCCTGCCCGCGGCCGGAATAAGCCTGGCGCGCATCGTCCTCCGTCGCCACCACGTCCGGGACGTAGTCATCGGCAGCCTGATCGGACTGCTGGTCGACCGCGCCGTCTCGTGGTAGACGTAGACGCCACATTTCCCCTCCCACCGACTACCAGCTACCAACTACCAGCTACCGCGCTTCACCACGGGCAGGGCGCGTAGTCCTTGAGGAAATGGCCGTAGAGCGGCTCTTCGGGGAGGGTGATGCCGTGCGCGATCGGGTGGTAGATGCGCGCCATGCCGTCCACGATGTCGAGCGGTGGGAAGAAGCCGCGGTCCTCCTGGTTGCGCGTCCTCTTCGGAGTGGGGTTCTCGTCGGTCACCCAGCCGGTATCGACGCTGTTCATGTAGATGCCGTCCTTCGCGTAGTCCTCCCCTGAAGTCCGGGTCATCATGTTCAGCGCCGCCTTGGCCATGTTCGTATGCGGGTGAAAGACGGTCTTATGGCGGCGGAACTGCCCTTCGACGGCGGAGACGTTGACGATGAAGCGGCGCGCAAAAGGCGACTGCATCATTAGCGGCTTGAGGCGGCTGTTGAGCAGGAACGGCGCAACTGAGTTGACGAGCTGGACTTCCAACATCTCGCCGGCGCTCACCTCGTCCAGCCGCAGCAGCCAGCTATTGACCGCGCGCGAGTCGGCCCGCTCCTCATTATCCTCCAGCGAATCGGCCGGCAGCACGTCCGGCGCGAAGGGAGCAAGCGCCTGAGGAAGGCCCGGCCCGATCTCCGCGGGCGCTCCGGCCTGCCGCACGAGCGCCCGCGCGCCGGCCGGCAGGGCCGCCTGCGGCGACTGCTCCAGCGCGACCAGCTCTCGGTAGAACCCGTGCGGCCGCTTGACCGTCTGCGCGGCGTTGTGGATCAGGATGTCCAGGGCCGGCTCCGTGGCGATCAGGTGGCGCGCGAACCGCTCGACGGCCGGGATATTACGCAGGTCCAAGCCATAGACCTGAAGCCGGCAGGCCCAATCGGCGCTGTCCGGCTCGGCGTGGAACCGGCGGGCAGCTGCGTTCGGGAAGCGCGTGGTGATGATGACGCGGGCGCCATCGCGCAGGAGCCGGAGCACAGCCTGGTGGCCGATCTTCACGCGCCCACCGGTGATGAGCGCCGTTCGGCCCGCCAGGTCGGCGCGAAGGCGCCGCATTCCGTAGTTGAACGCGGCGCAGGCCGGGCAGAGCAGATGATAGAAGAAGTGGACCTCGGTGAACTGCGACTTACAGATATAGCACGTGTCCGGCTCGTGAAGCGTCCGCCGGGGCGCGCCGGCCTCGGAATCGCCGAGAGCCACCTCCGGAGGCGCGGCTGCGGGTGGAATTGCGGCCAGGGCAGGCGCTACGGCGTCCCGCTGGAAGGCCACCATGCCGGTCGCGGCGCGGACGGCCCGATCCTCGGTCAGCCGGCGCCACCGCTCGTCCCGCTGTTCGTCCCGCCGGGTCTCCTTGTAGATCTTGGCGATAAGCGCCTTGAACCGTGCGTCCCGCCTCAGGCTTCCCGGCGCGTTCGCGACCCGCTGAAGGACCCGCATGCAGGCATCGATCTCGTCAGGGCTGAATTCGGCGGGCAGTTGGTCCGTCGGATTGGTTTCGTTCATGCGGATAGTGTACCAGACCGGTACAAGAGGAGCGGAAGCGGCGCGCACGAGTGTCCGGACCATGATTCTCTTGATTGCGGGCGCCCTATTCCGGAGTGGCGAACAGGTCCGGCTGGATCGGGCGGACGGTCTGTGGCCCACCCGCCAGCACCGCCCGTTCGAAGTCCAGCAGCGCCGCCTTGCGCGGCAAGCCGCCGCCGTAGCCTGTCAGCTTGCCGTTCGCGCCGATGACCCGGTGGCAGGGAATGATGACCGAAACCGGGTTGCGGCCGTTCGCCAGCCCGACGGCGCAGCTGGCGCTCGGCAGCTCGATCCGGCGCGCGATCTCGCCGTAGGAGACGGTCTCGCCGAAGCCGATGGTCTGCAGCTCTCGCCAGACGCGCCGCTGGAACGGAGTGCCGCAGGGCGCCAACGGCAGGTCGAAGCGCGTGAGCGCGCCGGCGAAGTAGGCATCGAGCTGGCGTCTCGCCTCCGCGAGCGGCTGCCGATCCGCGCACTCGATCCAATCGGCGCCGACGGCCGCGCCGCCTTTGTGCGCGTCCATGTAGACGCCGGTTACGGAGGCGCCGTCCGAGGTGACCAGCAGCGGCCCGATCGGGCTCTCGACAAAGCAGTAGAAGGTGCTCATTTCCTCTCCTCCAGCGATCTCCACAGGTGCATGGTCGCGTAAGCGCGCCACGGCCTCCACGGCTCAGCGATCTCCAGAATGCGCTTCACGCCAGGATCGCCGAGCGCCTTTCGAACGCCAAGGTCGGTCGGCAGGAACGCGTCCGGCCAGGCCAGAGCGCGCATCGCCACGTAGTTCGCGGTCCATTCGCCGATCCCGGGCAGCGCGCACAACTGCGCGACCGTCCGCTCGGCGGCGCGGCCCGGCCTCAGCGCGATCCGCCCCTCGGCGATCTCCCTGGACAGCAGGACGATGGTTCGGGCGCGTGCCGGCAGGATACCGAGCGCGGCAAGCTCCGACGGGTCGGCCGCCGCGATGCGCTCCGCGGTCGGCGTATAGTGCGTGAGCAGCGAGTCCGTCCCTAATGCTCCCGCCGCGGAATCTCCGACCTGAACGGGGATCTGGACCGGGTCGCCGAACGCGCGGGCAAACCGCTCGGCGAGTGTCCGCGCACCGGCGACGCTTACTTGCTGGCCCAGTATCGCACGGACCGCGGTCTCGAACGGGTCGAACGAGCCGGGCAGGCGCATTCCGGGATGCGCCGCCGCCAGCGGGCCGAGCGCCTCGGCGATCTGCCGCGGGCGGGCGCCCAGGTCGAAGACGCGCTTGACAGTCGCGAGGACAGCACGGAGGGCGGGCGCGAGCGAGAGCGACACCTCGACGCGCAGCGCCTCCCTCCCGGCAGCCGGCTCGACCGCGACCCAGCCCCGGTGGCCGCACATCGCAAGCGCGCGCGAGAACCGACCGCCGTCGATGGCCTCGACGCCGCGGCATAGGCGCGGGCGAAGGAAGTCGAGCAGCCCGTCCCAGTCCAGCGGCGGGCAGTAGCCGATCTCGCAGGCCAGGAAGCCCGCTGCTGAGCCGGCGCCCCGCGTCCGGCGGAGGCCCGTCGGGTTCAGCCGGTATCGCTCGCGGAAGAGCGCATTGAAGCGGCGCAGGCTGGAAAAGCCGCTGGCGAAGGCGATCTCGGTGACGGGCAGGTCAGTGTCGGTAAGCAGCCGCTTTGCAAGGAGGAGGCGCGAGGTCTGCGCCAGCTCGATCGGCGTCACGCCGAACTCCTGCTCGATCACGCGCCGCAGGTGCCGCCCGCTTACGCCGAGCTCGGCCGCGAGCTCCTCCAGCCCGCCCTCGCTCAGGGCGCCCTCCTCGATCCGGTCCGCCGCGGCCGCCGCCAGCCGCCCGACGGCGTCGACCCGGGCATTTCCGGGCGCCAGCTCGGGCCGGCACCGCAGGCAGGGCCGGAATCCGGCGCGCTCGGCAGCGGCGGCCGAGCGGTGAAAGGTGCAGTTCTGGCGCTTCGGAAGTTTGGCGGTACAGACGGGCCGGCAGTAGATGCCGGTCGAGGTGACGCCGACGAAGAAGTGGCCGTCGAAGCGCCGGTCGCGCGCCCGGAGGGCCTGGTAACAGAGGTCGCTGCTGAGTTCCATGTCCCTATTGTACGACCGCAGCGCCGGATGGACTCGCCGCTTTCGGACATAGATGTGAAACAGATCGAGAAATGGATGTAGGATTCGCGGCGCGCACCGGCTAATGAGCGTAACCATGCCGCGCCGGGTTCGTCGGTGTTTTATTGCTTTACCGGCCGTGCAAGAACATTACGCGGGGAGCCTATTAGGTGAGTGAATTCAACGGGCTGGCGGTCGATCTTCAGAACGTGTGGCGTCTCTCGAACGCGAAGACGCGCTCCATAAGCGCCGAGAACTTCACGGGCGAAAAGGGCAAGGCTGCGGTGGCCACCGAGGGCACCGGCGCCAACGCGGCTCGCGACCTCGGCCGCGGCTGGAAGGTGTCGCCTTCCATCCACATCCCCGCGAACTCCACCGTGACGCTCGCGGATATCCAGGGCCCCGGCGCCATCCAGCATATCTGGAACACGGTCCATCCCACTCACTGGCGCCGCCTCATCCTGCGCGTCTACTGGGACGGCGAGGCGACGCCCTCCATCGAGACGCCGCTAGGCGACTTCTTCTGCAACGGCTGGTGCCAGCGCTGCAACATCAGCAGCCTTCCGATCGCCGTCAACCCGGCCGGCGGATTCAACTCCTACTGGTCGATGCCGTTCCGCAAATCGGCGCGGATCACGCTGGAGAACCTGCACGACGAGGACTGCAAGGGCTACTACTATCAGATCACCTACGCCCTCACCGACGTTCCCGACGATGCCGCCTACCTGCACGCGCAGTTCCGCCGGTCCAACCCACTCAAATACAAGGAAGTTCACACGCTGCTCGAGGGAGTGACCGGCCAGGGCCAGTACGTGGGGACCTATCTCGCCTGGCAGGTGAACAGCACCGGCTGGTGGGGGGAGGGTGAGATCAAGTTCTACCTGGACGGCGACGCCGAGCATCCGACGATCGCCGGCACCGGCACCGAGGACTATTTCGGCGGCGCCTGGAACTTCGAGCATCCCGCCGGGCAGTACGGCACGTTCTCGACGCCCTACCTTGGCATGCCGCAGGTGATCTCCGCCGGCGGCGAGGGAATGTACCGCTCGCAGCAGCGCCACGGGATGTACCGCTGGCATATCCCCGATCCCATCCGCTTCGAGGAGGACCTGAAGGTGACGATCCAGGCACTGGGCTGGCGCTCCGGCGGCCGCTACCTGCCGCTGCAGGACGACATCGCCTCGACGGCGTTCTGGTACCAGTCCGAGCCGCACGGCGCCTTCCCGGCACTGCCGGACCGCGACGGGCTGGAAGTGATCTAGTCTGACGCAAAGTCGCGGGCTTGCCGCGATCGAGCGCGAAGGAACCGCAAATCATGGCTAAGCACCCGCTCCGGCTGCGCAGTAGACACGTTGCACAGTTACGCTGCGTCGGGGCCCTGTCCGTCATCGCGGTGATCGCCGGGTGCAACAGCGGCACGCCCAGCCCCGCTGCCAGCAATGCACTCAACGTTGGGTCCGGTGCGGCGTCCCCGCCTTGCCGGCACGTGCGCAATACTGCGCTCGACGCTGCATTACCGGTGGCCTGTCAAGACCAAGACCTGCCTTTGGTGAGGAGCCTCCTCGCGCGCGGCGCGGACGCTAACGCTCGGGATAAGGACGGCCACACTTCGCTTATATTAGCAGTTAACGCAGACAACATCGATCTAGTCAGGCTGTTGCTGTCCAGCGGAGCGCAAGCCGAATTGACCGACAGGGCCGGACACCGGCCTATCCAATATTGCGAGAATCGCGCCATGCAGGACGCGCTCAAGCCCTCTTGGGACGAGGCCACCGAAAACCTCACATTCGCGGAGGCGGTGGAGTTCTCCGACACGGCTAGGGTCCGAGACCTTCTCGGCTCTGGTACCAGCGCAGACACATACATTGGCAACCTGCCCGCGCTGCTGACCGCCACGGAGGATGGCCACGTCGAAGTCGCGAAGCTGCTGATCAAGGCGGGGGCGAATACCGAGTGGACCGACGACCGGACTGAAATTGAGCGCTGGTTTTCCCTAGAGAGTCCGCGGTGGGAGGTCCCGCGCAATACCGTTGGCAGTGACCGTCCGTGGCATGGTACCGCGCTTACATATGCAGCCATGTATGGATACCCCGAGATTGTCCGCGCGCTAATAGAGGCGAGGGCCAAGCTCGATGCCAGAGACGCACTTGGCGAGACACCGATCTTTCGGGCAGTCAATCCTGAATGCGTTAAGCTACTCCTTAAAGCGGGCGCGAATGTTCACGCTAGAGACCTCCAGGGGTTGACGCCCTTGTTTTCTGTGGGAGACGGCCGGTGTGTGGCGATCCTCGTCCAAGCGGGAGACAACCCAAACGCGAGGGAACGCGAGGCGAACCTGACGCCGATCTTCAATGCCATCACGGAACACCGATGTGATGTGGTTGAAGCGCTCCTAAACGCGGGCGCGGATGTTAATGCGAGGAAACTCTTTGGCGAGACCCCGCTGGACTGGGCGCTCTACGATGGTGATCCCAAGATCGTATCATTACTAAAGGCGAGGGGCGGCAAGAAGGGCAGACGGTAGGTAACGATGTCGCGGAGCTGTAACGCGGAGAAATTATTACTTTGTAACGTTAGGGCAGATGCGACATAAGCCGGATTCGTCGCGTTTGCGCGATACCCTTCGGACTGGACGGAGACCGATCCGTCGGCGACAATCCGGGTTGAACTCCGTCGCTGGAATGCCTGCCCGCAAATTCGGGACTTCGTCGTTCGCGGGCTCAATCCGCGAAGGTAGTTCCGTCTATGGGGCCTCCAAGCGACAGCCACGTGATTAGGACCGCCGAGCAATTCGGAGATGAACAGCAATACCGCCCGCGCAATTGCGCTGAGGGCTTTATTCGCGGCAGCCGCCATGTTCCTGGCGGCGACCATGCCTCCGACTCTTGTAAGGGCAAGAGGGCAAGCCGCCGGCGTCGACCATCGCCCTGGACTGGGCAGCAGTAGTATATCGGCTGGTGCGACGGGACTCATAGATTTGAGTTATGACAGCGTGGACCCGATCTACGCGACGAGCAACGGATATTGGGTCGTCTACGCCGAGCTAGATGGTGTCGTGCAGGTCGTCGCCGACAGTGAGAAGCCGGGCGCGTGGCGTATGATAATGGACGATCGCACAAGCCCGACGAAGGCGCTAGTCGCCGTCGATCGCCAAGCGCGTACCGGCAAGTACTATGTGAATTACTATGCCGCCGTTCCGCAGTCGTTCAAGGGGTCGCAGGCACCGACTGCCGCTCAATCCCGCAGGGTGGTCCCGGATATAGCGCTCTACGTATCCGAATTCACCGTTACGAAGCGCAGCGGCAAGTCGCGACTGTCTTCCACGCCGGGAACAGCCAACAAACACCGCGCCACACGAACCCGGAGCAACCCATGAACGGACCGACACGATCAATAGCCCTCGCTGCGCTTTTCGCAGTTGGCTGTGCGGCTGTTCCAACGCAGATGCGTGCAGCCGCGCCGCGCCCGCAGGCCGAAGCGCCGGCCAAGGCCGACGACGCCGAGATCGCGAAGTATGTGCGCGACCTGGCCTCGCCGGACGAGAAGGTGCGGTACGACGCCGTCTACGGCCTGGGCGAGGCGGGCGCCGCCGCCGCGGCTGCCACGCCGCAGATCGTGGATGCGCTCAAGGACACCGACACCGAGGTGCGGAACGCCGCCGTCGCGGCGCTGGGAAAGATCGGCGGGCCGGCGGCCGCGCAGGTCGGGCGAATCGCGGCGTTGCTGAAGGAGTCGCGCACGGAGGTGCGCGAGGCTGCGGCGGACGCGCTGGGCGAGATCGGGCCGCCGGCAGCCGAATTCGTGCCGCCGCTCTTTTTGGCGCTCGTTGACGCGGAGGCGGACGTGCGCGGCTCGGCGGTCGCGTCGCTGGGCAAGATCGCTGCCGCGGACCCGAAGCTTGCCGACACGATCGTCGCGCGCGCGATGGCGCTGCTCCGTGATTCGAACCCGGTCGCGCGCTCGGCCGCGGTCCAGGCGCTCGGAAGCCTGCCCGAGCTGCCGTCCGACGCGGTGAAGTCGCTCGTGGCGCTGCTGGCCGACGACGACGCGGACGTACGCTCATCGGCGGTCCAGGTGCTGGGCGCGGCGGGCTCGTCCGCGATCAAGCCGGCGGACGCGGTCGCCCTGCTGTCGGACAAGCGAGCCGTCGTGCGCGCGTCCGCGGCGGAGCTGATCGCGCACTTCGGATCTTCGGGGCAGGAGACGCTTCCGGACCTGCTGATCGCGCTCAGGGATAACGATCCGGCAGTGCGCACCGCGGCGGGCTACGCGATCAAGAGCGTCGCGCCGGCGGGCGCGCTGTCCGGCGGTATCCTTATCGAGATGCTCTCCTGCTCAGACTCCGGCCTGCAGAGCTGGGCCGCGAGCCGGCTCGAGGATTCGCCTCCGAAACCCGGCAGCGAGGCCGCCCGCGAGGCGGCCAAGAGTCTCGTCGGCCTGCTAAAGAGCGCGCGGCGGGAGGTGCGGGCCGCGGCGGCGCGCGTGCTCGGCCACGTCGGCATGGACGCATCCGAGGCCGCTCCGCCGCTCGTCGCCCTCCTGGAGGACAGCGCGGCGGACGTGCGGTTGGCAGCGGCGAACGCGCTCGGGACGGGCGCGCTTGCGGCGACGGGCGCGAGCCCGCAGGTCGCCGCGCTGCTCAAGGATTCGCGGCCGGAGGTACGCGCCTCCGCCGCCTTCGCGATCGAGCGAATCGGGACCGCGGCGCCTGCGTCGATGAACGCGCTCTTCGCGGCGCTGAACGATACCGACAGCCGCGTTCGCGAAGCCGCCTATCATGCGCTTCGGTCGCTGCAGAGCGTCGACTCGCAGTTTCACTCCGGCCTGCTGGACGCGCTGAAGAGTGACGATTCGCAGATACGCCACTGGGCCGCGGCAGCCGTCGAGTCGTTTGCGCCGCTGGACCAGGCGAGCGTGTCCGCCGTTACGCGTCTGGCCTCCGACACGCGCTCGCCGGTCCGGCTTACCGCCGTTGAGATCGTGGCGCGCCTGAAGCTGCCGGCCGACACCTACGCCCCGGTTCTCATCAAGGCGCTGGGCGATGACAGCCGCAGCGTGCGGCTCGCCGCGGCGGCGGGCCTCGGTGACGCCGATAACCCCGCGAAGTCTTACGGCATCCGCGTCTCCCGCCTGCTGCTCGACCCGCGGCCCGGCGTTCGGTCGGCCGCGGCGCTCGCGCTCGCCCGCATGGACGCGGTGCCTCAGGTGTCCGCCGGCGTGCTCGCCAGGCTGCTCCACGACGAGGACAAGGAGGTGCGGCGGCGCGCGGCGATGGCCCTTTCGCGGCTCAGCCCGTTGCCGCCATCCGGGTCCGCGGCGCTGGAAAAGGCGCTTGCCGATCCCTATCCGCCCGTCCGGTTCAACGCCGTTGCCGGCCTCGCGCACTTCACCGCGCCGGAGCCGACGCCGCTGCTTCTTCGCGCCCTCTCCGATTCGGACGGCGGCGTTCGATATGCCGCCGCGACGGCGCTAGGGGCGCGCGGCGCGGCCTCCGGCGCGGCGATTCCGGCGCTGGCGCACTCCTTGCGCGACCGTGAGCCGCTGGTCCGACGCGCCGCGGCAGAGGCCCTTGGGGCGATCGGCTCCGCGGTCGCGAAGGCTCCGCCTATGGCAAGGGCCGCGCGCGACGCCGATGCTCGCGGCTTCGAGCTGGCCGAAGAGACGCTGATCGCGCTGCCGACCGGCAGCCTGGCGTGGGACCTGCTCGATCTGACCTCGACCGGCATGCGCAACGCTGCCGCCGCCGCGCGGGGTGAGAAACCCGTGCGCCGGGGCTGGGAGGTCGCCAGCTCGCGCGGCGGCATCTCGATCCGCCCGACCGAAGGCGGGGCGGACGATTCGAAGGACTGCCGGAGGTTCGTCGCGGAGCTGGCGTCGCCCAATCCGGCGGTCCGCGCGCACGCGGCCTACGCCCTGGCGGAGCTGGGCCCCGCCGCCGACACGACGGAGGCGGCGGCGATCGCGGCGCTCTCCGATCCGGCCGCCGAGGTTCGCTCCGGCGCGGCGGTCGCGCTCGGCACGATGCTGACCAGCGACTCGGCGCCGATTCGCCCACTGATGCACCTGCTGACCGATCTCGACGCGAACACCCGCGATTTCGCCGGCTTTGCGCTGGGACGCCAGTCTGAAATCGACACCTCGGACTTCAACGCGATCGCCGACTTGCTTGGGGATGCCCGCGCCCCGGTACGCATCGCCGCCGCGCGCGCGATTGAGGCCGGCGGCGTCCGCGGCGACAGCGTGATCCCCAGGCTTTCGGCTGCACTGCAGGATACGGACGGCGAGGTGCGGCTGGAAGCGGCAGAGGCGCTGCGGCGCGTCAGCTCGATCGACAGCGGCGCGATCGAGGCGCTCCGGCCGTTGGAGCATAGCCCGAACAGCGCGGTGCGCACGGCGGTCGCGCACGCGCTGCCGGGCCTGGACGGCGGCTATCGCCAGTCGGAGCTGCAGTCGATGCTGGAGGACGCCGATCCGGAGGTGCGCGCCGAGGCCTATCGCGGCCTTACGCGGCAGGACACGGCGACACGGTTCGGCTGGCAGGGCCAGTCGCCGTTCGGCCAGGCGACCATGATGACGGCGCTGGCAGGGCTGAAGGACAGGGACCATCGTGTCCGCGAGGGGGCAGTCGCGGCCATCGAGGCCGCGGCGGACTGGCTTGCCTCGCCGCCGGGCCGCGGGCCAGGCATCAATCGGATGGGCGGCTTCGGCCGGCAGAACGCGTTCCGCAACCCCGGCATCGTGCGCGGCCCCGGTCCGCTGCTGCCGCAGATGGATGCCTCGATCCGGGAGGCGCTTGAGGCGGCGCTCGCCGCCATCGAGGCGCTGCCGGAGGGCTCGCTGGAGGACAGCGCCCGCGTGGAGCTCACTCCAGTCCGCATCCGGCAGGCGCTGGCGATGTTCAAGACCGTGAAGTAGAATAGTCTATTCGTACTTCACCGTCACGGGCTGACCGGTTTCGAGGCTCTCGTTGGCGGCGAGGCAGACGAGCGTTGTGCGTGCGCCGTCGGCGTGGGTCGACTTGATCTTCGAGCGGTCGCCCGTCTTCACCGCGTCGATGAAGACCCGGTCTTCCGTCGGGAAGATGTCGTCGATGTCGCCCTTGACGATGTACTCGTGTCCGGGATCGTCCGTCTTGGTGATGTGCGCGTGGTGCGCCCACTCGGTGAACTTCGTGCAGTGGTTCGCGGACCAGACGTTCAGGAAGACGCCGCCGCCCTTCGCCGTCGAGCAGCTCGCCATGATGTTGCCGATCGCGCCGCTCGCGAACTTCATCGAGACCACCATGGCGTCGTCGTTGGTGTAGTTGGGCACCAGCTTCGGAACCTTCTTGTTGAATCCCCTCGCGGCGAATGCGAATACCTCCTTAACCTCGCCGGCCAGGTAGCGCGCCAGGTCCACCGTGTGGATCACCTGCTCTACGAACTGGCCGCCGCTCTTCTCCTTCACCGGCCACCACTGCCCGATCGGGTTGCGCGCGAAGTAGTCGCCGTCCCGGTCGACCGGCGGTCCGCTGATCCAGGCGCCGTCAAGCAGGATCGCCGGATCGGTCTCCAGGATTTCGCGGGCGCGGTTGACCGACTTCCGGTACCGGTTCATGAAGCCCGCGACCGTGGTAAGCCCGGACGCCTGGACCTCTTTGCTGAGCTTGCGCAGGTCGTCCGGATAGAGGCCGAGCGGCTTCTCGACGAGGAATGGCACCTTGGCCGCCAGGCAGGAGCGCTCCGGGTCGCCGTGCGCGTAGGTCGGAATCAGGATGTAGGCCGCGTCCAGGTTCGCGTCTTCGAGCATCTTGTCCGCGTGGTCGTACGCCTTGCCGCCATACTGCGCCACGTGCTTCTCGGCGCGCTCGACCACGATGTCGCAGAAGCCCACCAGCTCGACATCAGGCGATTTCGACAGGTGCGGCAGGTGCGAGCGGGAGATGCCGCCGCAGCCGATTAATCCAACGCGTAGTTTCTCTTTCGTCTCTGCCATCTTCGGCTCAGTCCTCCTTCACTAGCGAACCGGTTATGTTCGTGCCCAGATCGACCAGGCGATTGGGCGAATTCGCTGCTTACCGTCCTGATTCCGTTCGTGGCCCGGTCCCTCCTGCCTCTTTTTCGACCGGTGTCGCCCCCGGAACGGACGATTTGTATAGGGCGACGAGGCTGAATAAGCGGTCCGCGTCGCAACGGACGAACGCCTCGTAGTGCGTGGCGCCGATCGTTACAAGCCGCGCCAGCGCCTCCGGCCCGAACAGCAGCCGCACCGTTGGCGCAATGCACAGCGCGCCGAGCGCCTGCTTCGGGAGCGACGTGTCGCGCCCCATGCCCACCCCGATCTTCAGGCCGGTTCCGCACGCCTTGGACGCCGCCTCCATGAGCGAGAAGTGTGCCGCCGTGCGGAGGCGGAGGGAGGCGAGCGGATGATGGGGTGAGGGGGTGAAGAGCCCGGGTGCGTGGTCCCTGGCTCGGTATGCGCTGAGCAGGCTCACTCCGTCCCCTATGTCCACTCTGTGCGGCGCCGCCGCTCCGGGTGGCGGATGGGCGGTCGCCTCGAATTCGGCGTACTCTTCGTCCGACATGAAGCGGCGGGCGAAGCGGCGCAGATAGGTCTCGTCCTTGCCGGGAGCGCACAGGCGGGGCAGCCAGACCAGGTCGATGCCGATGCCCGCCAACTCGGCGCCGTACGCTGCGATGACGACGTGCTCGCCGGCATCGTGCGTGTTGGAGACGTGGAGGCAGCCGTTGTCAAGTCCGGTTTCGCGCGCCCACGCCGCCGTGGCGCCCGTCCACTCCACGACCGGCTTGCCGAGCGGGTCGCGACGCCAGAGCAGGTCCATGGGCGGCGCTGGCACCGGGCTCCGATCCCGCAGGAGGCGGTCGACCGCGCGGGCGGCGGCAGCGAAGTCCGGCGCCGAGTCGCGCGGCCCGCCGTCGGGTCCGTCGGGCCGGGTCACTCGCGCGACAGCGTGTGGAACGGCGAGGCCTATTCCGAGGTCACACTCCTGGGCGATGTCGCCGCCCAAGCCGTGCGCAGTCTCAAAGGTCTGTTGGACCCGGCTCAACGATCGAATCCGAGCGTCACGGGAGCCCCGTTGACCGTCGCCAGAACGACTACGCCGGTCCTGGTAAGCGTGAGATCGCTCGGTACGGACACGGACGTGACCTCATCGATTGTGCTGGCGCGGATAGTCGTGGTCCGGCCGGATCCGCCGGCGAGGCGCCTGTCGCTGGATGCGACGAACGTGCCTGCGGTACACGTCATCGATTGCCCGCGGCTCCCACCTCCGCTTAGCGCCACACCAAGGTCGAAATCGATAGGCTGCACCGGGCCGGAGAACAACACTGCCAACGGTCTGCTTTCCTCCACAAGAGCGATATGCCACGGCGGGCCGATCCCAGTGGCGAACGAGGTCCATCGGCGCCCGGTGACGCGCCAAGTACAGTGGAGGTTGCGCTTCGAGCGCCATATCTGTACGACGTGAACCCGAATAGGCGCGGGCGGCGACCATGGACCGTACGCCGCCACGATCCAAATGCCGGCAACACCGACGAGAATCAGGCAAACGACGACCGCTCGTGTCCAGCGCCGACGCGCTTGCATACCGCCGCCCCTCCCTGCCGCCATCGCCTGCCTTCGCACCGATTATAGAACGCTAGGCACCGATCGGCTACTCTCTGACCACTCTCACCCCGCCCGGCGCCATTCGCTTCACCGGGCCGAGCGTCTGCACCTTGCCGTCCGGCCAGCGGATCTCCACGCTGTCCGCCTGCGCCGCGGAGCCCAGGCCGAACAGCAGGCGGCGGTCGCTTGCCGAGAGATACGAGGAGCCGCTGCGAACCTCCTGCGTCTGAGTCTCGCCTCCCACCTTGATCTGCACGCGCGCGCCGTAGGCATTCCGGTTACACGTCGTTCCGATGAGGGTCAGCCGGATCCAGCCGTTGCCGGTCCGGTTGTCGTTGTGCAGGAGCGTCGCGGGGCCGTGGTTGGCCATCAGGAGCAGGTCCGGGCTGCCGTCGTTGTCGAAGTCGCCCCACGCGGCGCCACGGCCGACGCGCGGAACGGCGAGCGCCCTGCCGCAATCGCGGCTCACGTCCTGGAAGCGGCCGCCGCCCAGATTGCGGAAGAGCAGCGCCGGCTCGGCATAGGTGACGCCGGCGTCGCGGAGGCCTATGTCATCGTCGATGTGGCCGTTGTTGATGAACAGGTCGGTCCAGCCGTCCAGGTCGTAATCGATAAAGAACGCGCCGAAGCCGAGATAGGTCTGGGTTGCAATTCCGACGCCGGACTGCGCCGCGACATCGAGGAACAGGCCGGACGAATCGCGCCGGTAGAGCGTTAGTTGCTCCCCGGAGAAGTTGGTGATCAGCACGTCGAACGCGCCGGTGTGGCGCACGTCCGCCGTGTCGATCCCCATGCCGGCGCGCGACGTGCCCTGCTCCGAGTAGGCCAGGCCGGACGCTACTCCGACCTCCTTGAACGTTCCGTCGCCCTGGTTATGGTACAGGAAGTTGGGCTCCGTATCGTTCGCGACGAAGATGTCCGGCCAGCCGTCGCCGTCGTAGTCGCTGACGGCGACGCCGAGCGCCTTGCTCCGCGCGTTTCGGATGCCGGTCTTCTCGGTCACGTCGGCGAACCGGCCGCCTCCCAGATTCCGGTAGAGCCGGCAGCTCTCAGACCCGTAGGACTGCGGCCGGGCATACGATTTGTGCGTCCCGTCGATGCTGAAGTAGTTGTCGCGGGTCTCGGCCTTCGGCGACCAGGCGACGTAGTGGCAGACGAACAGATCCAGGCGGCCGTCGCGATCGTAGTCCAGCCAGGCGCACGATGTGGAGAAGCCGTGGTCGTCGATACCCGATACCGCCGTCACGTCGACGAACTTTCGACCGCCATGCCCGTCCGGCACGTTGTGCAGCAGCCGGCTACGGCCGACGCAGGTGACGAACAGGTCGTCCCAGCCGTCGTTATCGTAGTCGCCGACGGCCACGCCCATGCCGTAGAGGGAGATCGCCAGGCCGGCCTTCGCCGTCACGTCGGAAAAGGTGCCGTCGTGGTTGTTGCGGTAGAGCTTCATCGTCGGGCCGCTCGCGGGCTTCGCGGCCCGCGGGCGTCCGACAGTGGTGAGCGACTCGTTCCCATTGATCAGCAGGATGTCCTGCCAGCCGTCGTTGTCGTAATCGAAGAAGGCGCAGCCGCTGCCCATCGTCTCCGGCAGCCATTTCCTGCCGGCCGCGCCGTTGTCGTGAACGAATTCGATCCCCGCCCGCCGGGTCCAGTCCGAGAACGCGACGGGCGGCGGCGCCGGCGGCGCTGCCGGACGCGCCGCCGGCCGCGGACCGCAGCCGGCCATCGCGCCGAGTAGGGCGATGAGGGCCAGCGCGACTGCTGGCCTAAGTCCGCCCTCAGCGAGGGCCAGCGCGCCGGCTCGCGGGAGTGCTGATGCGGGGCGTGGCAAGAGCACGGCGCGCAAGCAGCGGCAGGAGTATTGCAGCCTCATGGATCGGTAATGATCTTCCTGGCGTTGGATGGCGTTGACAGGTCGTGGCGGCGGCCAACGGCGCGCACCGCGCGCCGGCCGGCCACGGACGCGGCCGCGGCTCCGCGGCTCCGCGGCTCCGCGAATGGCGGCGGGACCACCATAGGGTACCCGGCTGACGCAGTGCATGGACCAAAGCTTGCGCGGATTCGCCGTTGGCGCTAAAATGGCGGCAGGCGCGCAGGCACTATGAGGGCCGCCGAGTTAGCAGCGGCGCCAACGGCGGGGCTTAGCGTTGTTGATGCTCTTATAGGATTTATAGGACCTATGCCGGAGGCCTAACAGAGGCGCAGCCACACGAGGTGGAGGGCAGCATGCATGGAGGGGTGGGCATATTCGTGGTGGCGCTGCTCATCGGGCTGGCGGCGGCGCAGGATGGCGGCGCCGCGCGCGCGGAGGGCGCCGTGGATCTGACGCAGGCAACACTCGTGACGCGGCCGGCCGCGGAGGCGCCGCTCGTCGAGCGCACGGCCGCCAGCGTGCTCGCGGAGGAGATCGAGAGGCGGACCGGCGTGAAGTGGCATGTCTCCACACGCTGGCCGGCGTCCGGCTGGGCGATCGCGCTCGGCTCCGGGCGCGGCCTCGCGCTGGACGGCCGCCGCCCGCCGGAGCGGGCGCGACCGACGGCCGCGGAGGGCTTCGGCATCGCGACGGATTCCGGTCCGGCGCACCCCACGCTCTGGATCGCGGGCGCCGACCCGCGGGGCGCGCTGTTCGGAGTCGGCAAGCTGCTGCGCGCGCTGGAGTGCCGCAAAGGCAGCGTGCGGCTTGCCGCGCCCCTCGATCTGACGACCGCGCCGCGCTACCCGATCCGCGGCCATCAGCTCGGCTATCGCGCCACCGCCAACTCCTACGACGCCTGGTCTCCCGCGCAGTTCGACCGGTATATCCGCGAGCTGGCGCTGTTCGGCACGAACGCCATCGAGGGCATACCGTTTCAGGACGAGCATCCGACGGTCAATCCGTACCCGCGCGCGAAGATGAACGTCGATATCAGCCGGATTTGCGAGAAATACGGCCAAGACTACTGGCTATGGGCGCCGGCAGATTTCGATCTGAACGACTCGGTGAAGCGTGCCGCGTTCCTTCAGCAGCACGACGACCTGTTCCGGGCCTGCCCGACCCTGACCGGTGTCTTCGTGGCCGGCGGCGATCCCGGCAGCAATGCGGCGGAGCTGGTCATCCCCTACCTGACGGATTTGGCGCGCGTGCTGGCCAAACACCATGTGAAGGCGAAGGTGTGGCTCTCGATGCAGGGCTATCGCGGGGCGCAGCAGGACGTTGTGTACCGCTGGATCGAGCGCGAGCGGCCGAAGTGGCTCGGCGGCCTGGTCGCCGGTCCCTCCAGCCCGAAGATCCCGGACGTGCGCGCGCGGCTGCCGAAGGAGTACGCGCTGCGCGACTATCCGGATATCACCCACACCGTCCGCTGCCAGTTCCCGGTCGCCTGGTGGGATCCGGCGTTCGCCTTCACGCTCGGCCGCGAGTGCGTCAATCCCCGGCCGCTCTTCTATGCTCGGGTCATCCGCGATACGGCGCCGTTCACCGACGGGTTCATCAGCTACTCGGACGGCGTGCACGACGACGTGAACAAGTGCCTCTGGAGCGCGCTGGAGTGGGACCCGTCTCAGGACCTGAACCGGGTGATCGAGGAGTATTCGCGCTTATTCTTCGGGCCAGACTCCGCCGAGCCCGCAGCGGCCGGGATCTTCGCGCTGGAGCGCGACTGGGACGGGCCGCTCGCCACGAACGGCGGGGTGGACGCGACGTACGCGCTCTGGCACGGCCTGGAGGAGCGCCATCCGGAGCTTGCAGGCAACTGGCGCTGGCAGCTCTGCCTGCTCCGCGCCAACTACGACGCGTTCGTCCGGCATCGCCTCCGCTACGAATCCGCGCTCGAGGACGAGGCGAACGCGGAGATGCTCACAGCGCGAACGGCCGGCGCCGAGAAGGCGATCTCCGCCGCGCTCGCGACCCTGAAGCGGGCCGAGACCGCGCCCGTCCGCCCGGACGTGGCGGCGCGCATCACGGAGCTGTGCGACGCGCTGTACCACTCCATCGGACTCCAGACCAGTGTGGAGAAGTACCATGCGAGCGGCGAGGAGCGGGGCTGCGTGCTCGATTTCCTGAACTATCCGCTCAACAACCGCTGGTGGCTGGAGGACGAGCTGGCGAAGGTGGGGAGGCTCGCGACCGAAGCGGAGCGCGTCGCCCGGCTGGAGGCCATCGCGACCTGGGAGCATCCCGGTCCCGGCAGCTTCTATGACGACATCGGCAATATCGCGAAGTCGCCGCACGAGGTGCGCAACGAGAAGATCGCCGGACCGCTGCTGGACGTTGACAACGCGCCGCTGCCCGGCCTGATGTTCTGGGTGGGCAACAGCCCGCTGGCGCGCGCCCGGCAGTCCTGGGTCAGCGACGAGGCCTGGCCGGTCGCGCTGAAGTACACCGCGCTCGACCCGGAGGCAGACTACCTGGTCCGTACCACGGGCTGCGGCGACTGCCTGCTCCGCGTCAACGGCGTCCGCCTCGTCCCGACTCTGGACGGCCGGCAGGTCGGCGAGATCAAGGAGTTTCCGGTGCCGCGCGGGCTCTATCGGGAGGGCAGCATCACCGTCACATTCGACCCGACCTTCGAGCCGCACCTGAACTGGCGCGTCCAGTCCCGCCTGACCGAGATTTGGCTGATCAAGCGATGAATGCCGCCAGCGCAGCGACACCGCCAGGCGATGTGCACAACGGCCAGGACCGATGTTCAGCGTAGCGCATCACGATCATCGTCGCTCCGTTGGCTTGGCCTTCCCCTCCAGGATTTCGGAGGAGATCTCGTCAACGGTCAGATGGCCGAATAGCTGATCGCGCTCCTTTGTGTAGTCGCCGGAACCTGGCGACATCTCATTCAGGAACCGCAGAGTGTTGACCACGCCGATTTCACGACATAGCACCTGCACTGCCGAGGCCCTCACCTGTCGGATTGGGTCGATTGCTGCTGGCATTACAATAACTCCTCAGCCAGTTCAAGCGGCGTAACCGCCTTGATGTGAACGTCCGACTGCAGTCGGATGCGTGATAGCAGCCGATCATCACATGTGCAGAAATAATCAACTGATGCAGCCTCTGCACAAGCGACGTGCATTGCATCAAGCGCCTTGAACCCTCTGGTTACCAAAACGTTTGCACGCTGTTTAACGCTGTCGGACATCGATACGATCTGCCTGGCGGAGGCCAGTACTTCACCGACGAGCACTCTCTTCTCCGCATCGGGGTTACGGTTTGCCTCGTATTCGAGAACGTCGGACGCCACGAGCCGAAGCTTCGAACCCTCACACAGCGTCAATATCGAAAGAACTGCCTCCGCCTCAAGGTTGATTCGTGGCTGCGTTCTGTCGTCAAGCGGGCGATGAAGGCTGCAGTTGTCGAGGTAAATCGCGATGGGCATGGGCGATTCGGTCCCGATCGCAGGTTTATCATGATCGGTCGATTCGCCAGGGTTCATCGGATTACTCCTGATTGCTGTCGCAGCGCCCCCATCATGGCTCGACGTAAACAATATGTCGGCGAAAGTCGATTCGGTTCATAATGTTCATTATACACCCGCGTTGCCCCCGCGTTCGCGCCGCACCTGAACTGGCGCGTCCAGTCCCGCCTCACGGAGATCTGGCTGATCAAGCGATCACGACAGGAGAACAGCGATGACTGAAATACAGCTTGCTCCCCACCAGCTGATCGCCTACAGCGAGAATGGCTACCTGATCGTGCCGGACCTGCTGGCCGGCGAGGAGGTGGACGCGTTCCTGGCGCACGAGGCGGCGCGGAGCGAGCCGGCGGCCTTCGGGCTGCAGGGCCACCGCGTCGATCCGCAGTACCGCACGCTGGCCACGCACCCGAGCGTCGTGGCGCGCGTGCGGCAGCTCCTCGGCGGGCCGCCGCGCATCGTGCAGACGATGCTCCTCAACAAGCGGCCGAAGGGCGGCCAGGGCATCGCGCTCCACCAGGACAGCCACTACCTGCCGAACGAGCCCAACACGCTTATGGCCTGCTGGCTCGCGCTCACCGACACCGATCCGGACAACGGCGGCCTCTGCGTGGTACCCGGCAGCCACAAAGGCCCGCTCCGGTCGGCGCAGCGAACCGAGAACGTGGCGGACCACGCCTCCTGGGAGACGGAGCACACCATGAGCGACCGGGACGGCCGCAGGTGGACACAGAAGATGGTCTCGTTCGAGATCGACGACGTGGCGCCGGAGAGCATCGTCCGGCTCACGGTCCCTCGCGGGGCCGGCGTCTTCTTCACCGGGATGACGATCCACGGCTCCTATGCCAACCGGTCGGAAGTCCGGCCGCGCACTGCCTTCGCGACCCACTATGTCCATGAAGCGACCTGGCTCTTCCGTGAGGACGTGCAGGACGCGGTCCCGGTGGACAGCCTTACTGTTTGAGAATCGGTTCGAGCATTGACTGGAGCATTGAAAGGAAAGCACGTGACCGACACGCAACCGACGTTGCCCTGCTGGGACCTCACGCCGTTCTTCCCGGCGCTCGATTCGCCCGAATTCGACCATGAGTACGCGCGCCTGATCGCCGATATCGAGGCGCTGTCCAGCATCCTGGAACGGCACGGCGTGCGGCGTCGCGCCAGCGGCGAGATCGACGATAATTTCGTCTCCGCGTTCGAGGAGGTCGTGGCGGCCTGGAACCGGCTGCGAGAGCGGCAGTATCTGCTCGCCTCGTTCCTCGGCTGCATAGTGACGACGGACGCGCGAAACGATGCCGCCCGCGCCCGCCAGTCCGAGCTGAATACGCAGGCGGTCACGATCGACAACTTCTACACGCGGATCGTCGCCTGGGTCGGCACAAGCGATATTGCGGCGCTCGCCGAGCGGTCCGAACTGGCGCGCGATCACGGCTACGCGCTCTGGAAGATGCAGGAGCAGGCGCGGTACCAGATGTCGGAACCGGAGGAGGAGCTGGCGACGGAGCTTCGCACGGCCAGCCTGTTGGGCTGGGCGCGGCTGCACGGCAATATGAGCGCCCTCCTGGAGGTGGAGGTC
>Ga0070735_10001586_pt1 | contig 21743 bp, 15 predicted proteins | sample Coa_R1_FD_66443 | JGI IMG/M metagenome (GOLD analysis project Ga0070735, IMG submission 66443) | Surface soil microbial communities from Centralia Pennsylvania, which are recovering from an underground coalmine fire - Coalmine... | ecosystem: Environmental > Terrestrial > Soil > Unclassified ...
AAGTGATCGCGGCCTGCTGGTCGCCGCCGCGGGGCTCGCGGCCGGCCTCGGGTGCTCGAGCACTCTGGACGTCGGGGCCACGGCGGGACCGGTCGACGCGGGGACCGAGGGCGCCGCGACGGGCGACGGGACCGTGATCGACGCGCCGATCGCCGACGCGGTCCTCGTGCCGTCGGTCGGAGACGATTCGCCCGTCGCGATCATCTCCTCGTACGACGGGCCCGTCCTCACCACCCTGCCGCCGGGTGTCCTCGCGACCGGGCAGAGCCAGCCGGGCGCGATCGCCGTCGACGACACCTACGTCTACTGGGCCAACGCCGATCCGCGCGGGGGCGACGCGATCCTCAGGTGCGCGAAGACGGGCTGCGGCAACGCGCCGGAGGTCCTGGCGACGGGCCAGTGGGGGCCGCCCGCGAACTTGGTCGTTCGGGCGGGACGACTCTACTGGGGGGGCACCTTCGCCGTCGCCGAGTGCGCGGTGAGCGGTTGCAGCCGGCCGACCTTCGATCTTGCCGGCAACGCGGTCGGCAGCGTCGCGCTCGATTCGAGCGGAGACGTCTTCTTCGTCGCGAACACGCAGGTCTTGAGGGCCTCCGGCGATCTCGACGGCTCGACGGTGGTGACCCTGTTCGCAAACCCGGCGGACGCCGCAGCCGCCGGTCCGGAATGGAGAACCCAGTCGATCGCCATCGACGGAACGACGCTCTTCGCCCTCGAGACGGCCGGCGGGGGGGTCTTCTCGTGCGATCTCGGCGACTGCGTCGCGACCGCAGCCGTCCGGGGCGCCATCGAGATCGGGCCCCTCGGAACCGTGCTCGCCGACCTCTTGGCGTTCGATGCGAACAACATCTACCTCGTCGACGTCGTGAGGAGCGCAGGCACGACTTCGTCGAGCCTTCTCCTCTTGCCCCGGGCGAGCCTGGCGCCCGTCGCGTCCGAGGCGGGCGCCGGCATGGACATCGCGACGCCCCTGGTGGCGGGCCTGAGCGCACCGGCGGCCATCGTGGCCGACGGGACGACCGTCTACTTCGCCGACCAGGGCGATCGGACCCCCGCGGGCGGGGCCGTGCCCGGGGCAGGGCGAATCGGCAAGTGCCCCGCGACCGGGTGCAACGGAGCGGCGCAAGTCATCAAGGATTACCTGTCCAGCCCCTCCGCCATCGCCGTCGACGACACGAACGTGTACTGGACCGAGCAAGGCGCGGGGGGCGACGCGGGCGCCGGACTCACCGGGCGGGTCGTCTTTCACGTCAAGTAACGCGCGTCAGACCTCGAACTCGGCCTTCTCGAGGATCTCCGCCACGCGCCAGAGGAACGAGTTCGCCGCGACGCCGTCGACCACGCGATGGTCATACGACAGCGCGACGTACATGATGGGATGAATCCCGATCTGATCCTCGCCCTCGGCCGTCTCGACGACGACCACGCGCTTCTGGATCTCCCCCATGCGCAAGATGCCGACGTTCGGCTGGTTGATGATCGCGCCGCCGAAGAGGTTGCCCTTGAGCCCCGGGTTGGACACGCTGAAGCTAGCGCCGGAGAGGTCGTCGATCGTGATCTTGCCCGCCTTCGCGCGCCTGGCGAGGTCGTCGATCGCGCGCACGATCCCGCGAATGCCCAGCTCGTCCGCGCGGCGCACGACGGGGACGACCAAGCCATCGGGCGAATCAACCGCGACGCCGAGGTTGATGTCGTGAAGGACGACGTACGCCTCGTCGAGGACCCGCGCGTTCATCGCCGGGTTCTCGCGGAGCGCGCGCGCCGTCGCGACCACGACGAAGGCCAGCATCGTCAGGGCCATCCCCTCGGCCTTGTACCGCTCCTTGTGCGCGTCTCGCAGGCGGCTGGCCTTGTGCAGATCGACTTCGGCGACCGTCACCACGTGGGGCGACGCGAACTTCGAGTACGTCATGTGGTCCGCCGTGATTCGACGGCGGCGTGTGAAGGGGACGACCTTGTCCCCGTCGGCGGGGCGGTACGCCGGCACCTTGAACGCGCCGAATCCAACGCCCGGGATGGGCGGAACGAAGCCGCCACCCTGGGTGATGATCTGCGCGAGCTGTTGCGTCTGCGGCGTGGCGCGCGTCTGCGGGGGTTCGATCGCGGGCGCCGGCGTGGACTGGCGCTCCTTCGCGGCGGGCCCGGGAGGCGGCGCGGGCGCGGGGGCGGCACCCGCCGCGCGCAGCACGTCGTCCTTCGTGACCCGTCCGCGTTCGCCCGTGCCGGGGACGCGGTCGAGATCCACGTCGGCCTCGAGCGCGGCCTTGCGCACCGTCGGCGCGGCCAGCGGCCCTCCCATGGCGCTTCGGATGAGCGGTGACGCGGGTTCGGGTGCCTTGGGCGGGGGCGGCAGCGGCTGCGACCCGACGGGCGGGAGCGACTCCGGGGCGCCCGGCTTGGCCGAGAGCGACGGTGCCCCCGTCGCGCCTTCCTCGATTTGCGCGATGACCGTCTTGACGGCGACGACCTGCCCTTCGGACGCGAGCAGCTTCACGATGCGTCCTTGCGAGGGCGAGGGCAGATCGCTGTCCGCCTTGTCCGTCGCGATCGACACGATCGGCTGATCCTTCTCGACGACGTCCCCCTCGCGCACGAGCCACTTCGAGATGGTCCCCTCGCTCACGCTCTCGCCGAGCTGGGGCAGGCTGACGTCGATGACCATGGCGGCGTGTCTCTCCGGGATAGAGGGGGACGGACGGCGGAACAGCCTATAGCTTCGCCGCGGAGGACCGCAATCGCACCGGCGCGAGTGCGCGCCTGGGGCCTGCTACAGTGAAGCGAACGGATGGGCAAGACGGCGCACGACCACCTGCTCGGCCGGACCATCGCCGGCAAGTTCGTGATCGAGAGCCTCATCGGCAGCGGGGCAATGGGGGCGGTGTTCCGCGCACGCCAGGTGGCGCTCGAGAAAACCGTCGCCATCAAGGTGCTGCACGGCGAGCTCGCGGGAGACGCGACCTTCGCGTCGCGCTTCCACCGTGAGGCGAAGGCCGCCTCGCGCCTCAACCACCCGAACTCGATGCAGGTCATCGACTTCGGCGCCGAGTCCGACGGCCTGCTCTATATCGCGATGGAGTATCTCGACGGTCGCAGCCTGCACAAGGTCCTGCGCGACGAGTGGCCCCTAGCGCCGGACCGTGCGGCGGACATCCTGATGCAGACGCTCGCGGCGCTCGCCGTGGCGCACGACATGGGCGTCGTCCACCGCGACCTCAAGCCCGAGAACATCATGGTCCTCCGCGGCACCGACGACGACGGCCGCCCGCGCGACGTCGTCAAGGTCTGCGACTTCGGCATCGCGAAGATCACCGACTCGCGCGCGTACCGGGCCACCGAGGAGGCGGAGTCGGGCGCTCCCGTGACGACGGCCGGGTTCCTCGTGGGCACGCCCGAGTACATGTCGCCCGAGCAGGGGCGCGGCGAGAAGCTCGATCCGCGCAGCGACCTCTACTCGGTCGGCGTCATCCTCTACGAGATGCTCACGAAGCGCGTGCCGTTCGAGGCCGAGAGCGCGATCGGCGTCGTGCTCAAGCACGTGTCGGAGGAGCCGGTTCGCCCTTCGGTGGTCGCGCAGGGGATCGATCTGCGGCTCGAGGCGATTTGCTACCGAGCTCTGCGCAAGTTCCGCGAGCAGAGGTACGGCAGCGCCCGCGAGATGCGCGGCGCTCTTCGACCGATCGCGGAGGGACGCGTCCCGGTCACCGCGCCGGGCGTCGGGCCGCGGGTGCAGGTCGTCACCGAGTCGCCGGCGTCAGTCAACGCGGCCACGGTCCACATGCCGCTCGGCAACGCGCAGGCGCCGCCCGCACGTGCCGCCGAGGAGGCGCCCGTCAAACCGACGCTCATGGGGACGAGCGCCGCGGTCCCGGCGCCGATGCGCCGCCGCGGCGTCTTCGTCGCCGGCTTCGCGCTGGCGGCGCTGGCGGTGGGTGGGCTCGGGACGGCGCTCGTCTGGAGGGCCCGCGCGCGCCCGGTGCCGGCGGTAGCGGTGGCGGCGGTCGAGCCGCCTCCCACGGCGCTCCCCGCGGTGAGCGAGGTCGCGGAGGTGGCGACGGTACCGGACCTCGTCGGCGTCGAAGAGAAGCCGAACGGATCGGGTGTCGTCGGTCACGGCTCTTCGAGGAGCAAGGCGGGGGCGATTCCGAACGCGAACCCGACTCCTGCCCCGAATCCGACTCCGAGCCCGAGTCCGACCCCGAGTCCCAATCCGACGCCGGTTCCGAGCGCTACGCCGGCGCCGACCCCGAGCCCGAATCCACCGGCCGCTCCGCCCGCGGTGCCGCCGCCGGCGATTCCCGCACTTCCGGATCCGACCTTCGACCCGGAGAAGGCGTACGTCGAGGTCGGGCTCATCAACGCCGAGGGGGTGCGCGAGCGCGCCGTGCGCGGGGCGCTCCGGGGGATCGGGCTCGCCGTGTGTTATCGCAACGCGCTGCGGACGCGGGGTGCGCGGGCGACCGGGGTGGCGACGCTCAATCTTTCGATCGACGACGGCGGGGGAACGCGCTCCGCCATCGTCACCGGCGCGGACTTCTTGCCCGGCCTCGCGCGCTGCCTTCAGGGCGTGGCGGCGGGCGTGCGCGTCGGCAAGGGTCAGGTGGATTCGGGCGGCGGCGTCGCCGAGGTCACGCTCGCGTTCAAAGAGCCGTAACTCCCTCACCCCATCATGGCGAACCGCGTCCAGAGCACCGTGAGCGTGATGGCCCCGGTGACGAAGCTCGCGAACCGCGAAGGGACGTGGTTTACGGCAAGGTAGATCGCGGCGTGCACCACGCGCGTGGCGACGAACAGCCACGCCAGCTCGACCTGCGCCGTGTCGACGCGTCCGGTGGCGATCATCAGGATGCACACGACGTAGAACAGAACCGGCAGCTCGAGCAGGTTCATGTACGTCCTCGCGGGGCGCTCGATCCACTCGGGCGGGGCGCCCGCCGCGTACGTGCGGTAGTAGCGCATGGACACCTTGCCGACGAGGACCGCTGCGTTTCGCGCCACCGCGGTGCCGATGAGCACGAGCCCCGTGAGCGCGGCGAGCGCCACGATCGGCTGGACGAGCGCCTTGGGGTCCGGAGCCGCCGTCGCCGCCGCGTCGTGCGATACGAGCGCGGCAACGAAGGCGGCGAAGGCGCCGATGACCACCGACACCCTGGCGAAGGTGGGCAGCAGGTTGGGGGTGGTCGGGTGTGTCGTGCGCTCTCTCGGTTCGCTCGAGCCTGCGGACTTGGCGGCGTCCAACGGTTCCGGGGGCGGCGCGTCGGCAGTGCTCGTCATGGGATGACCTTCCGTCTCCCAAGATAGTGCATGGCCCCGCCCGAATCGACGCGCGGCCGCTTTCGTGAGCCGTGCGGGCGCCAGGTCGGCACTTTCGGGGGCGATGCCTGCAAAAAACGCTGCGAACAATTCCAGGGTCGGATGGGCTGCGGCGCTCGCGCTCGCGGCGGTCGCGTGCGGGAGCTCGTCGTCCTCCACCGATACGGGCGACGGCGGCAGCTCCGGCACGTCGAGCAGCGGCACCTCCTTCGGCTCGGCGAGCGGTAACGGCGCAGGCGCCATGGCAGGGAGCGGCGGCGGGAGTGGGTCGGGCGCGGCCGCGGGTTCGGCGAGCGGCGCGGGAAGCACATCGGGCACCGGCTCGACGAGCGGCGCGGCCGGCGGCGACGCGGGCGGCATGCCCATCAAGACGTGCGGCGACGCGGGGGCGCCGCTCGGCGGCGCGTCGGGCTCGGGGTCCACCAGCGACACGGGGGCGTCGTGCGCGGTCTCGGCCTCGAGCGTCCACGTCTCGCAGGTCGACGTCGGGATGGCGTACCAATACCAAGAGGTCGACACGCCGCTCTCGCTGCTGGCCATCTCGCCGATCCCGGGCGGTGGGTCGCGTCTGGCCTTCATGGGGATGGACAACAAGGCGCACGTCGTCCTCCTCGACGGCAGCGACAACCTCGTGGCCGGGCAGTCGTTCGCCTTGACGGCCCACGACCTCCAGGACGTCTACGCCGACGCGACCGGGGGCGTCGCCCTCGTGACGCGCGACGCGATGGGCGGAGGCACCAACAACTGCGGCAGCCCGATGAACCTTTGCTCGCTCAGCATGCCGACCAACTACTCGTGCTGGGACATGTACCTCGTGCGGTTCGACGCCTGCGGCAACGAGAGCTGGGCCACGAAGCTCACGACGTCGAGCGCGTCGCTCCCGCCGTACTCGACGGGGATGGCGGGGCCCATGTCGCTCATGATCTGGTGGTACGCGCACAACGGCCGGATCGGCTTCGATGGGACCAACTTCGCCGCGTACTACGGCGTGGCCATCACCGTGAAGAACCTGAACGGGATGAACTGCATGGACATCCATCAGGGCGACGAGATGCGCCTCGTCAACGCGAGCACGGGCAAGCTAGGGGCGGGGGGCTTCGACGTCGGCTGCAGCCACAGCAGCTTCGAACGTCTGGCGTACGATGGGACCAAGTTCGTGCCCGTCTGCAACAACGACGCGCCGACCGGAGGCAAATCGGGACGCATCGCCTTCGCGCCGCAGACGACGACGATCTACCCCGTCGACGAGATGAACACGGAGCTCGGCAGCGTGCTCCCCGCGGGGGGCGGAGGCTACTGGATCGTCGCGACCGACCTGCGCGCCGGGCAGACCGCGGCGATGCCCGGCCTCGACGACGTACATCTCTTGCACGTGACGACGGGCGCGCCCGACAAGAATACGATGCTGGCGAGCGACTCGGGGCTCAACGATCGCAACCCGCACCTTGCCGCGTTCGGAAAGAATCGGATGCTGGCTGCGTGGGAGACGTCGACGACGGCCGCCCCCATGGGAGGCCACCTCTCCCAGACGGACACGAGCCGTAAGCTTTACGTCCAGGCGCTCGACGCGACGACGGGCGCTGCGCAGGGCAGCCCTTTCAACATCGCGGGGGTGATGGGGAGCCGGTACCAGGACTTCCGGACGTACGCGGACGGGAGCGTCGCGTACGCCGCGCCCGGGGGTGGAACGAAGGTGCAGATCGTGCGCGTCACGCCGTGCAAGTGAGGTCGTGCGCGGGAGGTCCGCCGGACCAGGGGGTGTTCCTAGTCCGCTCTCTCGCTTTGCTCGAGCTTGCGGTTCTTGGGTGTCCTAGTCCGCTCTCTCGCTTTGCTCGAGCTTGCGGACTAGCCGGGCCACGAAATACCCGTCCGTGCCGTGCACCTGAGGGAGCAACCGGAAGCTGGTGGCGTCGCCCGCGATCGCCCGCGCCTCGGGCGCGTCGAACGGGGACGGCGCGAATTCCGGAAGCTCCGCGAGCAGGCCGGCCACGACTTCTTCTGCCTCTTCACGAAGGACGCTGCACACGACGTACGTGAGCGACCCGCCGGCCCGCACGTGGGCGGCGGCACCTCGGGCGATGGCGAGCTGCGTCCGCGCCATCGCGGCGAGGTCCTCGTCCTTGCGACGCAGCGCGAGGTCCGGGCGGCGGCGCAGCGTTCCCACTCCCGTGCAGGGCGCGTCGACCAGGACGCGGTCGTAGAGCGCGGTGACCTCGCCCGAGCCCCGGGTCCAGTCCACCCCGAACACGCGGCGCGCGTGGAGGCCGAGGCGCGCGAGCTCTGCGGCGAGCCGGTCGAGCTTCGACGGCGTCGCGTCGCACGCGTCCACCGCGCCCCTGTCGCCGGCGCGGCGCGCAAGGACGGCCGTCTTGTTTCCACGGCCCGCGCACGCGTCGAGCACGGTCTCGCCCGCGCGCACGCCGACCGCGAGCGCCGCCGTCTGCGATCCTTCTTCTTGAATCGACCACGCCCCGTCGGTGTACCCCGGCAGACCCTGCGGGCGGCCGGCGCCGCGCGCCAGGATCGCGAGCGGCGAGACCCGCCCTGGATCGAAGGCCGCGTCCGGGGCCGCGACGCGCAGCCGTCCGAGCCACGGGCCCCGCTCGGGCGCCCGTTCGACGCGCAAGGCCACGGGCGGCGGCTCCGCGCCGGACGCGAGGAAGGCGCGCGCCTCGTCGGGCGAGAGGGCCCGCTCGAGCGCCGCGCGCAGCCACGCGGGGGCCGAGGAGACCACCGCCTCGGCGCGGTCGGTTTCGGTCGCGGCGGCCGCCCGACCGGCCACCTTGCGCAGGACCGCGTTGGCGAACGAGGCGACGCGCTCCCCCCGCGCGGCGCGGACTGCGTCGACGGCTTCGCTCACCGCGGCGAAGGGCGGCACGCGGGTGAAAAAGAGCTGGTACGCCGCCAGCCTCAGGTGCGAGAGCGCGCGCTCGTCGACCTTGGCGAGCCCCCGCGGGGCGAAGCGCGCGATCTGCGCGTCCAGCCAGGGTGCGACGCGGAGCGTCCCGTAGACGAGCTCCGTCGCCAGCGCGCGGTCACGAGCGTCGAGTTGCACGGCGCGCGCGAGCTCGGCCTCGAGCGCGGCCGCCGCGAAGGCGCCGTCCTTCGCCACGCGGACCAGGACGTGCGCGGCGGCGGAGCGGGCGCCCGTCACGTGAGGATCTCGCGAACCTGGCTCACGATGACGTCCCATCGGCGCTCGACGTCGTTCTTGAACGCCACGAGCATGAGCAGCAGGAGCACGAGCATTCCGCCCAAGCTCGCAACCTCGCGCGCGCGCAGCGGCAGCGGGCGGCGCCGCGCCGCCTCGAGCAGGAAGAAGAGCAGGTGTCCGCCGTCGAGGACGGGGATGGGAAGGAGGTTGATGAGCCCGAGGTTGACCGAGATGAGCGCCATCGCCCAGACGAAGTAAGCCGGCCCGCGCGCCCCCGCCTGCCCCGCGATGTCATACATCGTGATCGGCCCGCTGACGCTCGAGAGCGAGACGCGCCCTTGCACGAGGCGCAGCAGGCCCACGCTGATGAACTTGATGACGCTCGAGGTCTCCTCGACGCCGCGGCGGATCGCGTAGCCTAGCAGGTGCGGGTTCGGGACGAGGCGATCGGGCGCGCTCGGCAGCCAGTGATCGGTGCGGAACACGTAGCGTTCGTAGTGCTGGCCGAACTCGTCGTCCCACTGCTCCTTGCGGAGCTGGAAGAAGCCGCGCATCGGCATGCCGTCGCGGGTCCACTGCAGCTCGCGCATGCGGTCGGCGCCGGCGACGAGGCTGTCCTCCATCGTCCGCCAGAGCTTCTGCGGCGCGCCGTCGAGCGTCGTGATCCGGTCGCCCGGGCGCAGGCCGGCGCGCCACTCGCTCGACGCCTCAGGGACGAAGGCCACGAACATGTCGCCGCTCTCGATCCCCGTGCGTCCGAGCACGTCGGCCGCGCGCCCCACTTGGTCGATCGGCGCGGTCGTGCCGGGCGTGCGCGGCGAGGGGGTGAGCTGCGCGACCCCGGGCTCGAGGACCGCGAGCTCGCACAGACCGCCGAGGGCGTGGGGGACCTCGACGGGGCGCAGGTAGCTCAAGACGACCTGGTCGCCGCGGTTCTCGGCGAGCGTGTCGACGAGGTCGACGAAGCGCTCGATCCGGCGGCCGTTGACGGCCACGATCCGGTCGAACGTCTTGAGCTCGGCGTGCCCCGCCGGCGAATCCGGGCGCGACACGCCGATGACCGCCGCGGGGAAGCGCGGGTCGAACCCGATGCGCCCCGTGTGCTCGACGATGTCGAGCTCCCGCACCTCGGCCTCGTCCGCGGGCGTGACGGAGACGTCGATGGTCTTGCCGTCGCGCACGAGCCCTAGGGTCACGGGGCGGCCGGTGCGCCGGGCGATGAGCCGCTGCACCTCGGGGAACGTGGTGACGTCGTCGCCGTCGACGCGCACGATGCGGTCGCCGGGCTCGAGCTTGCCGTCCGCGGGCTTGCCCGGGATGACGACGCCGATGGTCGGCGGCAGGAACTTCTCGTCCTCGAGGAAGACGGACGTATAGAGCGCGATCGGGAATAGGAGGTTCATCGCCGGCCCTGCGAGGACGATGAACACGCGCTTCCAGAGCGCCTGCGCTTCGAACGTTCGCCCGCGCTCCTCCGGCAGGATCGGCTCGGCTCGCTTGCTCTCCTCGAGCATCTTCACGAAGCCGCCGAACGGCAGGAGCGCGAGGCAATACTCCGTCTCCTTGCCGCGGATCCGCAGGACCTTCGGGCCGAAGCCGATCGAGAACGTGATGACCTTCACCCCGAAGATCTTCGCGAACGCGAAGTGGCCCGACTCGTGGATGAAGATGAGCGAGCTGACGAGCAGGACGAAGTAGAGGAGGTCCACGGCGGCCGATGCGGTCCGCAGAACCTAGCAGATCGCGCCCCCGACCTTGGCGCAACGCCGCCGCGGGAGAGGCTCCGGGTCCGCGTCCTGTAACCAGGGACCCTCCGGGGACGTAAACTCAGGGCGAACCGGGCACTATCTTGCGAGGCGAGGCGTTGGCCATGAGTCGAATCTTGACGAAATTGTTGTGGCTTCCGGTCGCGGGCGCGGGGTTCCTGGCCTGCTCGAGCTCGGGATCCGGCCCGAACGCGCCGGCCTCATCGTCGGGGAGCGGCACGAGCTGCGCGAACGACGCCCTGCTCAACGTGAAGCTCGGCCCCCTCGCGCCGGCCACCTTGCCGCTCACCAAGGCGGGCGACAAAGGCGCTCTTCAGTTCGTCCTCGTCGACCCGATGACGCCCAACCCGCCGAGCCAGGACGCGAACTCGTGGACGCTGCAGGTCCTCGACGGCACCGGCAAGGGGCTCATGGACGCGACGCTCTCGTTCCCCAACGACAAGGCCCACGGAGCGGATGCCAATCCGTGGATGCCCAAGATGGGTCATGGCTCCGTGACGCCGATGGCGACGAACAACGGCGACGGCACGTACACGATCAAGAACCTCTATTTCACGATGCCGGGCGTCTGGCAGCTCACCGTGAACGCGCAATCGCCGTCGGCGTCGGCCACCGACTCGACGATGCTGTCGTTCTGCGTGCCGTAAGTGCCTTGCTGCCGTCTGCTCGAGCTCACTGCGGGCACTTCGGGGTCGGAGCCGGCGTCGATGACCCGGCGATGAAGCCGGGGTAGCCGACGCAGGTCGTCCCAGGATTGGGGTCGTTCGGATCCGGATAGGACTGGAGTCCGGCGTCGCTCGCCGCTTCCGGCGTCCATTCGAGCATCGCCTTACTCCCCGGGCCGCTGATCGGCACGTCGAACGTGGGCATCGTCGAGCCGATTCCGGCGTCCAGGTCGTTTGTCCGCACCAGATCGCCAAGCACGTCGAGGCCGATCGGCTGGACGCGAATCCGGAGAGTGACGCGGTCGGGAACCAGCGATCCGTCGGAGCTCAGGAAACCGCTCTTCGGAAACTCCCGGAGGAGGTGATTGCCGTAAAATGCCGGGTTCGACTTGTTGAACGTCGTCGCCGCCGGAAGCTGGTTTCCGCCGATCTTGGCGGCCTGCCAGAACATGTTCACCTGGTTGCACTGCGAGTCGAACATCACGTCCCGGAAGAGCCACAGGTCGTCCGGATTGGCCTCCGGCTCCGTGCCGACCGGCGTTCCGTCCGGAACGACGCCGCTCTGGAAGATCACGTTGCCCTGCTTGAAGGCGATCACCTCGGCCCACACGCGGCGGTCTTGCGCGGAGCCGCTCGGCCACGCGTGGCCGACGCCGAACGGGTCGAGGATGACGCGAATCCCGCCGTGGGGGGTGACGCAGAGGGCCCCGCGGACGGCCCCATCGTCGAACTGCTTTTGAACCGCGGCCCGCTGGGCGGCCGCGTCCGGGACGAGGGGCGTGTCGACCGCCGGGAAGTCGTGGGGGGCGTATGGCCGCGGCGGCCCGCCTGGCGCGAGAACGCGAAAGGCCGGCGGCTGCATGTGGCACTGGGCGCACGTCTCGCCGCCCGCGTCGTCGTCCGCGTTGTAGGCCGAGCCGTGCCACTCTTGAAACGTCCGCTCGATGTGCGTGCCGAGCGGGTTGAGGATATCGTGGCAGGTCCCGCAAAGCGCCGCGCTGTCGCGCGACGTCTTGTCCTGGAGCGTCGAGTACGCCGAATGGTGCACCGGGTTGGCGACCGGCGCCGGGTTCTGGAGCTCGGCGCGCATCGTCGCCCAGTCCTTCGACAAGGTCACGTTCGCGTTGTACGGGTGCGCCGTGTCGACCGACTCGGCCGTGTGGCAGAAGATGCACGTGACGCCGTGGTACTTCGTGTCGAGCGTCGAAAGATTCAGCCCGTCCGTCGTCTTTTGGTCGAGGACCGCCATCGGCGCGTGGCACTTGACGCAGAAGGCGCCGAGGCCCCCGTCTGTCTCGCGCTGGCCGCGCTGGTTCATGGCGACGAAGACCGGGTCGTCCGAGGCGTTCGCGTGGGCGCTCGCCAGCCAGTCCTGGTAGTGATTGATGTGGCAGTTGCCGCAATTCTGGGGGTCGAGCAAGAAGTCGCGCGACGCCGTCCCGGCGTCCGCCGCCGCGCTATTCGAGTGGCCGCACCCCACTCCGAACGCGGCCGCGCCGCCGGCGGCGCCCACGACGGCCACCGCCAGCCCTGCACGCAGCGCGTTCACTTGCGTCTCCGCCGGCGCCCCCCGAGCATCGCCGCGGCCACCGCGACCGCCGCGAGCGCCCCCGCGCTGCCCTGTCCCGCCGCGAGCGCGCACGAGGAGGAGGCCTTGTGCGCGCCGAGGCCTGCCGCGCCTTCCGCGTCGCCGGGCGGAGCCGTCCCGCCGTCGACCCCAGGGCACGTCCCGCACGAGTTCGACGTGTCGTTCTGCTGGCAGAAGCCCATGTACGAGTCGCTGCAGCCGCCGCCGTTGAGCGTGGCGTTGCACCCGAGCGAGCTCCCGGCGTTCGGGCACTGCAGGGGCCCGCAGAGGGCGGTGACCTCGGAGAGCTTCGTCGTGAAGTGCGCGCCGTCGTCCGTCGACACGCCGACGAGAAAGCCCGTCGCCCCGGGCGCCGCGGTGTAGGCGTCGCCGCACGCCCACAGCTCCGTCCCACCGGACGCCGAGGGGCGCGTCGCCAGGCAGTGGATGTCGATGGGCGACGTCTGCGTGAATGTCATCGTCGCCTTGTCGGCTACGTAGAGGCCGCCCTGCGAGCTCCCGACGTAGACCTTCGAGCCGTCCGGCGACAGAGCGAACCCGAGGAACTCGGCGCTCGTGTACGAGGGCTTCGCCGCCATGAGCGAGAAGACCTTGGGCGCCGTCATCGTCTTGCCCGCGTCGGTCGTGAGATAGAGGCGCGACGTGCCGCCCGCGAGCTGCGAGTTCGACCGCAGGTAGACCCGGTCGGCGTCGGTGGGGTCGACGGCGCCGATCCAGATGCGGTCTTCCGTCGTGTTGTCGTAGAGGCCGTTATCGCTCGGGATGTCGCGCTCGGTCCACGTCTGGGCGCCGTTCGTCGACACGAAGAGGGCGGTCGTCCGCGTCATGTTGAAGCCGCGCCAGGCCGACACGTAGATCCGCTGCGGATCGCTCTTGCTCACGTCGATCGTCTCGACCGTCCAGCTCGGGTCGATCGGCGTTCCCAGCGGCTTCCACGTCGCGCCGTCGTCGGTGCTCTCGAACACCTGCGAGCTGTTCATGAGCGGCCCGCCGTCCGACGGGACCTGCGTGCCCGTCAGCGCGAGCACGGTGTGCTGTGAGTCCGGACGGACGACGACGTCGGCGATGGCCTGCCCGCCGAGTGCGCCGTTGACGCAGCTCCACGTGCAACCGACGTCGCTCGAGACGTTCAGCCCCGTGCTCGGCGAGTAGTTGCCGGCGACGATCGACCCGCCCGCCGTGAGCGCTAGCTCCGGGTCCTGCACCGCGATGGACGGAAGCCCGAGGACATCCTCGCAGAGGTACCACCACGACGTGCCGTTGTCGTGCGACGGCAAGATCGCGTACGTGGTGCGAGCGATGACGAGGTTCGGGTCCTTCTGCGAAAAGACGATCTGATTGGACTGGGGGAAACGGCCGTTCGCGAGGGCGGGCGTCGCGCACAAGAATGCGACGACCCCCGCCGCGGCGGCCATCGAAGGGGTACGCACGCGCGCACAGTAGCGCGTTTGGTGCGCCCACGCAGGCCGGTGCGCGTCTCCTTTAAGTTTCCACCTCACGTCCAAAGCTGTGTTCTCCGTGGGCGCGTCATGGGCGACGGCGCTTGCGGCGCGATTGCCAACGTGCTCCGACGAGGCCGCAAACCGCGAGACCCAGCGCGGCGGCCCCCGCCGAGATCTTGCCGCTTCCAACGGTCGAGCAAGAGCACGAACCCGAGGCGGGATGCCCCGGGTCGGGGTGGCACGTGTTGCACGGGAAGAGAACGTCGTTGTTTTGGTCGCACCAACCCGCGTAGGTCGCGGGGCACTGCGAACCGTTGACCTGCGAGTGGCAACCAAAGGTCGTCCCCGCGGTGCAGGCGGCCGCCCCGCAGAAATCGCTGTTGGAGCGCATCAGGGGCTGAATGTGGGCTCCGTCGTCGGTCGACACGCCGACAGTGAACTGGGGCCCCACGTGGACGCTCGTCGGGGCGTCCCCGCAGATCCACAGCTCGGTGCCGCCCCCCGGGGCCGGGCGCGTCGAGAGGCAATGGATGTTGATCGGCGACGTCTGTTCGAAAATCGTCGGCGTCGCCCGATCGGCCACGTAAAGACCTCCCTGTGAGCTACCGAGATAGATCTTCGAGCCGTCGGGCGACAGGGCGAAGCCCAGGATCTCCCCGAGCGTCAGCGTCATCGAGGTCTCCGCCAGGTCGAAGCTCTTCGCCACCGCGAACGACTGGCCCGCGTTCGCCGTCACGTACAGCTTGGACGTGCCCCCCACGCCCGGGTCGACGTTGGAGCGAAGGTAGACCCGATCGGCGTCCGTCGGGTCCACCCCGCCGAGCCACACGTACTGCTCCTGCGTGTTGTCGAACATCGTCGACGGGATGTCCCGCGGGGTCCACGTCTGGCCCATGTCGGTCGAGACGAACAGCGCGACCGTGCGCGAGGTCGAGACGAAGCCCTTCCACGCCGTCACGTAGATTCGGTTCGGGTCGCTCTTCGAGACCTCCAGCGAATTGATGGTCCAGGCCATCGTCGGGTCGACCCGCTGGCCGAGGGGAGCCCACGTCGCGCCGTCGTCGGTGCTCTGGTAGACCTGCGTGACGACGCCGGTGCCGCCGTCGATCGCCGCGGAGACGACGGCGAGGACGGTGTGCGGCGCGTCGGGGCGGACGGTCACGTCGGCGACGGGCTGGTCGAGGAGGTCGCCCTGGACGCAGCTCCAGTTGCACCCCTGGTCGGTCGACACGTTCAGGCCGGTGATCGGCGCGAAGTTGCCGGCCACGACGGCGCTCATCGTCAACGCGATCGAAGGATCCTGCGGCGAGTAATCCGCTGGCAGGCCGATGTTCTCTTCGCAGAGGAACTGCCACGACTTGCCGTTGTCGTGGGAGACCCCCATCCCGTACGTCCCGCGGAAGAAGATGAAATTCGGATCGGCGGGGGAGAACAGGAGAGCGTTCGAGAGCGGGTAGCGGCCGTTGGCGGACGCCGTGCCGGTCGACAGGAGCGCGATCGAAGAGGCGAAAGCGATGAGGCAAGCGCGGCCCATGAGCCGGAGCTTACGAGGCGAGCGGGCGACGAGCACGTCGTCGGCCGCGGAAATCGCCCCGCCTCCGGCGAATCACAACCACGAGCGCGACGGCCCCCGCCCCCACTCCGGCGGCCACGCCAGCACCGCGTCCGAGCGAGCACCCGCGCGAGCTCCGCGCGCTCGGCGTGGCCAATGCGCCGGGTGCGCACCCGCCGAGGTCCTGACAGAACTGGACGAACGAGTCGCCCCCGCATTGCGACGCGTTCGCGTCGGCCCCGCACGCGACCCCCCCGGCGCGCGCAGCGCAGGCCAGGGCGCCCGCGATCCCGTTGAGGTGAAGGGCCGCGGCGAACGTTGCCCCCTGGTCGGTCGAGACGCCGACGATGAAGCCGCTCGGCTCGTCCGAGCAAGCCCAGACCTCGGACGCGCGCGCGGCCAGGCACTGCACGTGGAGCGCGGCCATCTTGTGGAAGGTCAGGTCTGCGCGCGCGGCGGCGAAGAGGCCGTCGGCAGGCCCCCCCGCGTAGATCGTGGCCCCGTCGGGCGACAGCGCGAACCCCTGCATCGTGCCGGTCAGCGCGATCGACGCGACCTGGAAGGACTGACCGCCGTCGGTCGTCACGAAGAGGCGCGAAGGGGAGCCGGACGTCCGGAGGTACACGCGCATCGGGTCGGTCGGGTCGACGGCGCCGATGTAGATCGCGTCGTCGGCGTTCGGGTCGAACGGCGTCGGGCGCTCGGTCCACGTCATCGCGTCGTCGGTCGAGACGAAGAGCGACGCCGAGCGCGCGGACCCGAAGCCGCGCGTCGCGGAGACGTAGAGGCGCCGGGCGTCGCCGGGCGCCACGTCGAGGGTGGTCGGCGTCGCCGTCGGGTCGATCGGCGTCCCGAGGGCCGTCCAGTGCGCGCCGTCGTCCGCGCTCTCGTAGACCTGCGAGAGCGCCGCGCCCGCGTCGGCGCCCGACCCCGTCAAGAGGACGACGTCGTGCGGGGCGTCGGGGCGGACCGCCAGATCGACCACGGCCTGGCCGGCGAGGGGGCCTCCGACACACGTCCAGTTGCAGCCCGTGTCGGACGACACGTCGAGGCCCACGGCGGGCGCGTCGAACCCCGCGACGAGCGCGCCCGCCGCGGTGAGCCCGAGGACCGGATCCTGCGTGGACTGGGGCGAGAGCCCGATGGCGTCGTCGCACAGGAAATCGAAGGTCTTGCCGTGATCGTGCGAGACGAGCGTGCCGAACGTCGCACGGCCGACGACGAGATCCGGGTCGGTCGGTGAGAGGAGGATCGCGCTCGAGGCGGGGTAGCGGCCGTTGGCGGCCGCGCCGGTCGTGACGAGAAGGACCGCCCCGCCGACCGCCGCCGCCGTGAAGCGCACGCCGTCAGCCTACTTTGATGCGTCCGCGACGGCTCGCCGAATCACGCGGACCGTCGGCGGCGCGCGACGCGCCGTGCGACGGGGGCCCCGATCCCGAGCAGCGCCAGCGCGGCCGCGCTCGCTCCTCCGTCGCGCTGCGACGTGGAACAAGAGCAGCCCGCGCGCGTCGCCCCCCCCGGGACCGTCGCGCGTCCCGCGTCCCCCGCCCCCCCCTCGGCGCCCCCTTGGACTCCCGCGTCCGGCGTCCCCCCGTCCCCACACGTGCCCGTGGGGGAGCTGAACGCGTCGCAGAAGTTCACGAAGGCGTCGTAACACGCGGCGCCGTTTTGCTGCGCGTTGCAGGCGACCGCGCCTCCCGGATTGGGAGCGCACGCGAGCGGACCGCTGACGCTCACGTGCTGGGGCAGCTTGGGCACGAAGGTCGCGCCGTCGTCGGTCGAGACGCCGACGACGAAGCTCGGCCCGATGGGCGCGCTGCTGAACACCTGGGAGCAGGCCCACAGCTCGGCGCCGTGGGTGGCGAGGCAGCTGACGCCGAGCTTCGACGTCTTTCGCAACGTCGTGTCGCCGCGCAGCCCGACGAAGAACCCGTCCTGGGTCGTCCCGGCGTAGATCTTCGATCCGTCCCGCGACAGCGCGAGCGCCGCGCGCTCGCCCGGGAAGGCGGGCCCGCTCGATGGGACGGAGAACGTGGCCATCGCGGCGAAGGACGCGGCGCCGTCCGTCGTCAGGTAGATCGCCGTGGTCCCGCCGCCCCCGCCGAGGGTCGCCGTCGACGTCAGGTACACGCGGTTCGGGTCGGCCGGATCGACCGCCGCGATGCCGATCGAGTTCTCGGACCCGCCGTCGAACCACGGGATGGTGTGCTCCACCCAGCGCGCGCCCCCGTCGGTCGAGGCGAAGACGGACGCCGTGCGGGTCGGGGCGAAGCCGCGGACGGCCGCGACGTAGAGACGTTGCGGATCCGACGGGGCGACGGCGACCTCGGTGCCGAACGCGGTCGCGTCGATCGGCGCGCCGAGCGCCGACCAGGTCGCCCCGTCGTCCGCGCTCTGCAGGAGCTGCATCGGCAGGCGGCCGCCGTCCGTCACGACCTCGGGCGCGACGAGGGCCACGGCCGAGTGGGGAGCGTCTGGGCGCACCGCGACGTCGAACTCGGAGAGCAGGAACGCCGTGCTCGCGCACGACCAGTTGCACCCGAAGTCCGTCGACCGGTCGAGACCTCCCGCCGAAGGGAAGGGGGACGTCGTCGCCAGCAACGCGCCGGCGGCCGTGATCTCGAGCTTCGGAAAGGCGTCGGCGAGAGGGGGAATGCCGAGCGCGGCGGGGCATAGGTAGCTCCACGTCCTGCCGTGGTCGCGCGACAAGAGGACCCCGTACGTGGCCGCCGCCACGACGACGTCGGGGTCGGTCGGCGAAAAGGAGAGGCGCTCGATCGTCGGGAAGGCGCCCCCGTCGGCCCGCGCGGCCCCTGCGGCGAAGAGCGCACAGCACCCCGCGCCCGCGCCGATCCACCCTGCGCGCATCGCGAGAGCATAGTGCCGGGAGCCCGTTCGGCCATCGTCGGCCCTCACGTCCTGCGCGCAACGACGATCCACTCGACGTCGCCTGCCGGCTCCACCCGGCACTCCCACCCGGCCCGCCGGTCGAACGCCGCGCGCCACTCGGTCGCGTCGAGCAGGCGGGCCTCGATCGTCGCGCCCGTCGCCTGGTCCTCGTAGACGCACGCGCGCGGGCCTGTGCGCCTCACGGTCCCCTCGGGCGGGGGGCCGGCTCGATCGAGCACGTCGAGCCACGCGGGGGACGGGACTTCCGCGACGAAGGTCCCGCCGCTACGGACGACGCGCGCGAGGTCGCGTCCGAGGGCCGAGACCGCGTCGGGGCCGGGCGGGTGCGCGAGGGTCCCGTGCAGCGCCACCGCCGCGTCGAACGACGCGGGCTCGAAGGGCAACGGCAGCCGCCAGAAATCGGCGTGCACGAGCGGGATCGGTCGGGCGCGGCGCGCGCACTTTTCGAGCATCGGCTGCGACGCGTCGAGGCCGGTGACCGCGTACCCCGCGTCGAGCAGCGCGGGGAGCTCGCGCCCGGTGCCGACGCCCAGGTCGAGCAGCCGCGCGGGCGCAGGCGGCAGGTGCGAAATCACCCGAGCCAGGCGGACGCGCGACTCGGCGCTCGAGAGGGCGTAGACGCGGTCGTAGCGGCCGACGATGGCATCGAAGAAGCGGACCGCGCCGGACGTCATGAACGCCGCACGAGGTCACAGTACGCGAGGTACGTCGCCTCGTGCACCCCGGCGAGGGCGATCGCGTGCCCGAGCAGGCGCGCGCGCTCTTGGTGAGTCCAGGGCTTCTTCGGCCGGCGCCGAGCGCCCCGCCGGTGCGCGCCGCCGAGCAGGGCGCCCAGGTAGCGAGCGAGGGGCTCGAGATCGGACGGGTCTATGCGGGTCAGGTCGAGCTTGTCCTCCTGGGGTGCGAGCCGCCGGACGAACATCGAGTCGCCGCGCAACCGCGTGACCCCGATCATGCGCGGCGGACGGGCCAGGCTGGACCGCAGCGCCGAGCAAACGCGCTCGGCCGGCTCGAGGTCGCGCGGAGGCCGCACGAGGCACGCCGACGACGGCGCTCCTTCCTCTTTCATGTCGAAGACCCACGCGCCGTCCGCGCCCCCCTTGCCCCGGACCAGCATCGCCACGCGCAGGCCGCCGAGGCTGCCCGTGCCTGCGACGCGAAACGCGGCGTCGATCACCTCGAGCGCCTCCGCCGGCGGCCGCTCCCCGCGGGGCAGCCGCTTGACGTATTTCGCGAACGCGCGCTCCGCTTTTTCGCGCAGCTTGGCGGGGATGTCCTCGTAGCGAGGTCCGCGGACGAAGCGGCGCTCGCCGCGGACGACCTTCGTGCGTCCGTCGAGGAGCTCCTTGCGGGTGCGCGACCGGGCCTTGTCGACGAGCGTGGCGACGGGGCGCGGCGGCGCGGGGGTCTTCTTGCCGTGGAAGACGGCGTCGACATAGCCGTCGATGAGGCAGTCGCAGAGTGCGAGGGCCTGCGGGCCGTCCGCGCCGAGCTCGCGGCCGCCGAGGATGAGGCTCGTCGTGAGGCGAAGCACGTCGAGGCGCCAGGGGCCGACGAAGGCCTCGTCGTAGTCGTTGACGTCGAAGACGATCGCCTCGGCGGCGCGGCTGTGCTTCGTCTCCTTCACGGAGAGGGCGTCCGTCCGGTACGCGCCGAAGTTCTCGAGGTGCGCGTCGCCGACGAGCCAACCGTCGCCCGGGGGGCCGTCCGCGAGGGCAGGGTGGCTCTCGAGCAGCTCGTAGAAGAGCTGGGCCGCCCCTCGCAGCAGGGCCAGGGGGGAGGCGCTCATCCGTTCCGCCTTGTGGGCGAGGAGGTGCGGGAAGCGAGCCGTGCGCTTCCGATCGATTTCGATCTGGCGCCGGGCGAGGCGTACAGGGTCGACCGTGAGCATGCGCGGCCACCGAGGCTATCCCTTTTTCGGCTGGGGGTGTCCTTAGTCCGATTCTCTCGCTTCGCTCGAGCGTGCGGACTATGGAGTGCGCCGGTGCTCGCCGTCGCGCAGGTCCTCGAGGGCGGCAGCTGGCGCGGGCGCGCCGGGCCCCTCCTTCGCGCGATGTCCTCGCTCTGGGAGCGGGCGTCGGGCGCGTCCCTCGTCCGTCGTCTCGAGTGGCCCGCCCACGTCCGAGTCGTCGCGGTGGGTGGAGCGACGCTCGGTGGGTCGGGCAAGACGCCGCTCGCGATGGCGTGCGCCGCGTACTTGGCGGGGGCCGGCGCGAGGACCGTCCTCGTCGGGCACGCGTATCGAGCGCGACCCGGTCACGCCCGCGTGGTGTGCCCGGACGATCGGGTCGCCGACGTGGGCGACGAGGCCCTCCTCGCGGCGCGCGAGCTTCGCGGAACGGGGGCGCGCGTCGTCGTCGCGCCGGGGCGCGCGGAGGCCGTCGCGCTCGCCGCGCGGATCGCGAACGTCGTCGTTCTCGACGGCGTCGCCCAGACGGCCCCGGTGCGCGCCTCGCTGGCGCTCCTGGCCGTGGACGCGCTCGAGCCGTGGGGTGCGGCGAGGGCGGCTCCCCCGTGCGGGGACCTGAAGGCGGCGCCGCGGGCGCTCCTCGCCGCGTGCGATCTGGTCGTTCCCCTCGGGGACGGGCCCTGCGCGGACCCCGGCGCGACGCGCGTCCTGTCGCGCGGCGCGTGGGTCGATGAAGGCAAGCTCCTCACGTGGCGCGCGCTGCGCGAGACGCGCTTGGGGCTCTTCGTCGCCATGGCGCGGCCCGAGCGGGTCCTTCGGTCGCTTGCCGCCCGCGGCCTGACTCCGCGCGCGGTCGTCCGCGTGCGCGACCACGGCCCTCTCGGCGTGCGCGCCGCCCGCGCCCTGGCGCAGGCTTCGCGCGAAGTCGACCTCTGGGTCGCCTCGCCCAAGTGCGCCCTCCATCTGTGGGGTGCACGTGTGGCGACCCTCGACCACCGGGTGGTACTGCCTGCGGCGTTGTGCTCGCGGCTGGCTCGGCTCGCCGTGCCTTGACCCGCGAGGGGGCCAGCAATAACCTCAATTGGTACGAGGAATTGCATTCAGGCCGTCGGCATGGGCGAGGACTGCCATGCCCGTCGAGCCGACGGTGAGGCCCGCGCGTGAGCGAGTCTGAGGAGAAAACTCGAGTCACAGCCATCGTGCAGAAGCCGCTCGGGGGAGGCGACGGGGCCCCGAAGGGCAATGACTGCCTCGTAGTCATCTACACGAAGGAGCCCAGCCTCCTCGGCCGGCGATTCGTTCTGGACACGAGCCCCATCCGTATCGGGCGCGGCGCGGAGAACCACATCGTTCTCGAAGGCGACAGCGTGTCGCGGCGCCACGCGCACCTCGAGCAGCGGTCGGGCGCGTGGTGGTGCGTGGACGACGGGTCCACCAACGGCTCGTA
>Ga0070735_10001587_pt1 | contig 21677 bp, 23 predicted proteins | sample Coa_R1_FD_66443 | JGI IMG/M metagenome (GOLD analysis project Ga0070735, IMG submission 66443) | Surface soil microbial communities from Centralia Pennsylvania, which are recovering from an underground coalmine fire - Coalmine... | ecosystem: Environmental > Terrestrial > Soil > Unclassified ...
TGCATGCCACCTGGCTGGTGAATTCGGCGACCCATTCCTGGGGCACGCGCCGCTTCGCGACGCGCGATCTTTCCACCAATAGCTGGTGGGTCGCGTTGCTGACGTTTGGCGAGGGCTGGCACAACAATCACCATGCGCATCCCACCTCGGCGGCGCACGGGTTTACCTGGTATGAGATTGATTTCAATTGGTACGGCATCTGGGTCTTGCAGAAGCTTGGATTGGCGTGGGACATCAAGCGCATCAATCTGGCGGAGGTCGAGCAGGGGCTGGTTGCATCTCCGAATGGCCGCCTGATTACGCCGCCTGCGGAATCGATGGCGGCAGCAGCAGGAGATTAAGTTTTGTCGGATGAATGAGCCCCGGCTTCGGCTGGGGCTTTTTTATTGTTGAATGATGATTGTTGATTGTTGAATGAAACCTTCGAACCCGAAACTGCGATCTCGCGTCGTCAATTTCCTAGATGTTCCTAGACGCGGATGATCATCACTTCGGTGGCTTTGATCAGGGCGGCGGCCGTTTGGCCCTTCTTTAGATTCATCTCACGCACTGCGCCGGAGGTGATCAGAGAAGTAATCAGCTGTCCTCCTACCGACAAGGTCACCTGAGCCACCAGTCCGCTAACGCGCACATCCACGATGCGGCCCACGAGCTGGTTGCGCCCGCTGATGCGCTTGTATGTGACTCTCCGCTCATCCTGGTTATGGCCGCGGGTGCGGTAGAGCAGGCGGTCAATTTCGGATTGCGGGATGCGGTAATGTCCCCCGGGCGTCTTTACCGCGCGCAACTTGCGATGGTAGATCCACTGCTTGATCGTCGGATAACTGATTTGTAATTGCACCGCGGCATCGCGGGGACGAAGCAGCGTTTCTGCGAGTGCTGGAGTTTTCATTTTGTCGGGCATAGCCAAAGTCTTTCACCACGGAGGCACAGAGGCACGGAGAAAATCTTAGCCACGGATTCTCGCGGATTTACACGGATCATGCAAGGCTTGGCAGTGCGCACAGCAATGAATAATCATTCTTCTCCGTGCCTCTGTGCCTCCGTGGTGAATACTTCAGAACGGAAAGCGGATCGAGAGCGTTTTCGCGTGATTGAACTGGTGAAAGTGCGTGACCGCGATCTGCTCGCCAGCGCCGATGGTGAAACCCAGGCGCTTCCATACGTGGAAGCGTCCGGCTACCAGCCCTGGCGACAGAAAAGCCTGCTTCTGGCCAACCAGCTTCGTGCTTCCATTCGGCCACATGGTGACATTGGCCTCCAACTCGGGCCATAACTTGCGCAGCACGCGATATTGAAATGCTGTGTTATAGGCGAACGGAGTCCCACTGACGCTGCGTCCGCCTGTCGGAATCGTCCAGCCCACGGTGCTCTGAAAATCGAAGTTGCGGTAGCCCTTGCCGAAGGCGATGGTGGGTGTAATCGATCCGTACCTGGTGGCGAAGCGGCCGGCAGGAATGCTTCCGGCCAGAAATGCGGTCACGATGTAGTTGCCGCTCTCTTCATTCTGTGCGGCGAGGCGATATTTCAGCGTGATCGGAATATTGCCTCCACCAGCCGGCGCGTTCGGCGGCACCTGGTAAGGGGGAACGCCGAGAATGATCTCGGTGTTGTATGTCGGGATCAGTTCCAGTCCCCTGCCTGCGCCGTAGTTGATGCTGTCGCCGACGTTGGTCGGCGTCCAAGCGATGTCGGAGCGGAATTCTTCTTCCAGCCGGGGTGTGGTGGTGAACAGCGGCGTAATCCAATGAGGCTGTGCTGCCTGGGTTTTGGTGACACGCGGGAACCAGTTGGAGAAATATCCAGAGTCTTGGGCGACGGTATCAGCGGTTGCAGCGCTGAACAGCAGAGTGAAAATAATGACGGCTTTCAAGCATTGATCCCCCAGAAAGAACGATGCGGCGAATATATCACAGATATAAGACGAGGTACTCAGCTAGAATAATACGACTCCATACGAATACATAATGGGAAGAGAGAGTCGTGCTCCCGACTTCGCGACAGCGCGAACCGCGCGGTAGAATCAGTCCGGTAAGCCATGCGAATTTCGAGCCGCCGCGGAACCATCGTCTTCTTTCTCTGCCTGGGTATTGGCCTGGTGGCGCTGGCGGTCGCGCTGAATGTTGGTTGGATCATCCTCAACTGGCGCGAGGGCGTGCTGCTGTTTTTCGGCATTGTATTTTTCGCGCTCATCATTGCCGGCATGGTGGTGAATACCATTTTTCTGGTGCGCGAATTGCGGCGCAGCGAACAGCACGACAGCTTCATCAACGCCGTCACCCATGAACTGAAAACCCCGGTGGCCTCGATTCGTCTGCATCTGGAAACACTGCAACGTCGCAATTTGCCAGAGGAGCGAAAGCAGGATTTCTACCGCATTATGCTCAGCGATGCCGACCGGCTCACCGAGACGGTCGAGCAGGTGCTGAAGGCGGGGCGGGCGGGCGACAAGAAAGCGGGGCGGGATAAGGCCGATGTTGATTTCGGACAACTGGTTCGGGAGTGCATGGACGCCATTCGCACTCGCCATCATCTGCAACCGGAAGCCCTTCGTTATGAGGAACTGGCCAGCAACGGTGATGGATTACACGTGAACGGCAGCGCCGAGGATCTGCGAACCGCGGTCTCGAACGTGCTGGATAATGCCGTCAAATATTCCGGCGATCACGTAGACGTACAGGTGCGCCTGGAGACGCCCGACGAGAAGCGGGTAGTCCTGCGCGTGCGAGATCACGGAGTCGGCATTTCGCCTGACAATCTCAAGCGGATTTTCAGGCGCTTCCATCGCGTGGCCAACCGTTCACTGGCGCACGTGAAGGGAACCGGCCTGGGGCTATTCATCGTGAAGTCCATTGCCAAAAAGCACGGCGGCACCGCGTTTGCCGTGAGCGAGGGAGAGGGCCAGGGAACAACCGTAGTGATCGAGTTGCCGCGACTGGATTCGCCCGCGACAACACCGAGGTCGAATCCATGAGCCGGGTTTTGGTAGTGGAGGATGAAGCGCACCTGGCGCAGGGATTGCGCTTCAATCTCGAAGCCGAAGGGTATGCGGCGGAAGTGGTGGGCGACGGGGAAGCGGCGACCGACAAGCTGCTGGAGAAGAAAGAAAAGTTTGACGCTATCGTGCTCGATATCATGCTGCCGGGGAAAGACGGGTTCAGCGTGGTCTCGGAGCTGCGCGCCGCGCGCAACTATGTTCCCGTGCTGATGCTGACGGCGCGCGGGCGCCCGGAAGACGTGCTCAAAGGATTCGCCTCGGGCGCGGATGATTATCTGGCCAAGCCATTTGATCTTTCGATTCTGTTGGCGCGGTTGCAAGGCCTGCTGCGGCGCAGCGAGTGGATGCGACGGTCGCAGGCCGCAAGGCACGAGGAACCGGCAGGCAATGGCCACAATGTAGGCGACTTCGGAACATTTTCCTTCGCGGGCAGGACGATCGACTTTGGCGCTCTCGAGCTGCGCTCGCAGGACAGCACCATACATCTCACGCTGATGGAGTCGGAATTGCTGCGTCATTTGGTGCGCAACGATGGAAAGATCGTCTCCCGCAAGCAGATTCTGGAAGAAGTCTGGGACCTTAAGGAGGACACCGATACGCGCGCGATCGATAATTTCGTGGTGCGGTTGCGGCGCTATATCGAAGATGATCCCGGACACCCGCGGCACTTGCTTACGGTGAGGGGCGTGGGATATCGGTTCCTGGCGAATCCGGAGAAGGTGTAGGAGTGTGAGCTGACGCGGCCCTGAAGGGCCGCTCTTCCACGGTTGCTATGCCCGGCAGAGTTCTTCCAGCAGTGCTTCCCGGCGTTGCAACGCGACGCGGTCCATATTTCGCAGAACCGCAACGTAAATCGGAATCGAAATGGCCGACAGGATCAGGAAAAGCAGCGTCGCCAGCCATGGACTGTGATAGAGGCGTGCGATGGTGAAGACCGCGACGCCCAGTCCCACAATTACGATTTGCATTCCGAAACTCGCCAGCACTGTGGTTTGCGAGACATTCTGCCGGCCGAAGGTGGAAAAGTCCCGTCTCCGGGGAGAATAAATCGACAGCAAATTTCCAGCGGTGAAATTAAGCGGCGCGGCGAACAGCAGTCCGGCCAGAGTCGCCACGGTCACCGCGAAATGCGGAGCGCCGTAAAGATATGTGACCGCGAACCACGCGAACAGCGCATTCGCCACCAGGATTCCGGCATGCGTGAGATTCTTTCCCAGCACGATCTGGCTGAACGGAACCGGCGACGCATAGAAGAATTGCAGGCCACCACTGTCGCCTCCGAAGCTGTTATAGACGAGATTCGTCAGCACCAGCAGCGCATAAGCCGCGGCGCCCGGAAAAGCCATGTCGGGCGTTCGGCTGAGCGAACTCGAGTGCCGCATCGGATTGAGCGGCCCCAGCCGGAAGATGATCAGCATGAAGATCGGCATGATCAGCGTCAGCAACATGGGGCCGCTGCGGCTGAGATAGCGCATCTCTTTCTCGAATACGGCTGCAACCGATTGCGAGAAAACCGGCAGATGCCAGCCCACCTGTAGTCCTTGCACCTGCTTTGTCCTGGGACGCGTCGCCACTTCGCTGAGATTCTCGCCACGAAACTGGGCGCGAATCCGCAAATGCAGCAGAAATCCGACGGCCAGCGTCACTGCTCCGAGAGCGAGCAGACAACCAAATCCACTTAGGTAGCGAGCATGCGAGGCGTTCCCGATGGCGTCGGCAGCCAGACCGGGCGGCAACACAGCCTGGACCTGTGCTCCAATCTCCAGCGCGCGGCGGAACTGCGGGTGTGGGTGCCCCCCCACGTGCTCCACGATGGGCCCGATCAACTGAAAGCTCAGCATGGCCAGGATGAAGAACACTCCGAAGATTTCGCGGGTGCGGCGTTGCGCCAGCCAGCGCTCGATCCACGCAAACACGGTTTGCATCAGCACCAGATTGAACGCGACGAAGGTCAGCAGCACCAGCAGCGCCCAGGGGAACAGCAGGGGACGCGCGACGGCGGTCCCCAGCAAGACTCCTAGCACGCCCACCGTCCCGAGCGCGCTGGCGGGATCGAAAAATCCATACGCCAGCCGCACCAGGAAATACGAGCGGTAGGTAAGGGGGAAGCGCAGCAACTCCGAAGAATCGGGATTGTTGGTGAATGCGGTGGCCATCACTGGGAAGAGTTGCCAGAAGACGAAGATCGTCCACAGCGGAACGGCGAGAAACTCGGCCTGATCTTGAGAGACCAGCCACCAGGAGAATCCCGTGGCGGCGGCGAAGCCTCCAAATCCGCCGACTGCAAAAAAGGATGTGACGAGGACGCGGGAGGCGAGTTCAGTCTTGCCGCGGCGGCTGCGCAAGCCGTTGAGGAACATGCGCCAGCGCAATTGTGCTATGGCCAAAAGTTCGTCGGGGACCGAAGCCGCGAAGTTCATATCGGGAAGTCTTAATTCTTGCATAGTCCAAACGAAGCCCGCATCTTCGTTCGCAAGTGGTTGAGACAACGCGGGGTTCGGTGGCCGTGATGGGCGCTATTAAGACACGGGCGCGTTCGATTCGCTGCTACGTGACCGACATCACATCGGAGAGTGCAGCGGCTCACACGTGCTCGGCGGGAGCGGTGCAAGACTGATATTGAGTGTGGAGGTTTTTAAGTATGTCGGCGCCGGAAGGTATTCCCCTGTGGGACACAGTCGCGCATCCGCTGGCGGATGCCCTGGAGTTTGCGTTTGGCTGCCACCACAGAAAGCTGAGCCGCGTATTCACGATGGAAGGGCACAGCTATAAGGTGTGCTGTGATTGTGGGGCGAGGTTCAATTATTCGCTGGAAACCATGTCGATCACGCACCGGAGGAGATTTCTGTCTGCCCTGAGGCGCCTGCAAAGGCGGAGAAAGGCGCTACGGCGCGCTGCCCGCGCCTAAGGTGAAGGACTAGATTGTTTTGCTAGCCGAGCCAGGAGAGTTCCTGTTCGGCAGGGCGCGACCCGCCGACGATCCGCAGAAATATTTGCTCCAAGGTCAGTTTCTCGCCAGCGGGCTGAACGCCGTCTCCGGGATCGGCAGGCGCCTGCGCCTGCACTCCAGTTCGCAGTTCTTCGAGTGATCCCTGGGCGACCAGGCGTCCCTGATGAATGATGGCGACGTGGCTGCACAGGCGCTCCACGATCTCCAGCACGTGCGAGGTGAGAAAAATCGTGGCCCCGCGCGCGATCATGCGCTGCAGCATCGATTTCAGCGTGCCCGCCGCGATCGCGTCTACGCCCTCGAACGGCTCGTCTAGGAACAGCACCTTCGGCCCATGAATCACTGCCGCGGCCATGGCTAGCTTCTTTTGCATGCCGTGGGAATAATCCGTGACCAGCTTTTTGGGCTGGTCGGCGAGTTGCATGAAGTCGAGCAGTTCGGCGGCGCGTTTGGCGGCAGTTTCACGGTCCAGGCCGTACATGCGTCCGGCAAAGCTGAGGAACTCGGCCCCGGTAAGACGGCCGAATAGCGCCATGCCCTCAGGCACGACACCGATCTGGCGTTTTACGTCCACCGGATGAGCATTCAGATCGAGACCCAGAATTTCAATACTCCCTGAACTGGGCGCGAGCAGTCCGGTCAGCATTTTGATGGTGGTAGATTTCCCCGCACCATTGGGGCCGAGAAAGCCGAAGAACTGTCCGGGCGCGACGCGCAAGTCGACTCCATCCACGGCAACGAGCTGTCCAAAGCGGCGCGTCAGGCCCTGGGTCGAAATGGTAGGTGCGGGGTTCATCAAGCTTCCGAATCTAGCATACAGAACCGCAATGTGCTGGCCATTCGACGCACACATAACGCCTAGAAGCTGTCAGGCTCGGCCAACGCAGCGTTTTACATTGTTTTGACAACGAACGCGCCCTGCCGGGGTATACGTGAATCTCGGGCCCCTAGCAACATTCAATTCGCCACGGAGGTTTCGTTCATGAAAGTAACAAACCTGTTTGTCGCCCTTTTATCCCTGGTCACAATTTCCACCGTCGCAGCTGGCCAGCAGCCGGTGGTAGCGTACACGTTTGAATGCACGGGGAACGCGTTTGAACGGAGCGGATCATGTCCGCAGGGCGGCAGGCCCGATTCCCTCATCCAGGGCAGTGACGGAAATTTCTACGGTACCGCCCAGGTTTCGAACGAGGGAACCTCGACGCCCACGGGCGGAAATGTTTTTTCCCTGACTCCAGCCGGGAAACTCACCGTGCTACACACCTTCGTTCCAGGAACGAATAAGAATTATCCCAATGGCAATCTTCCCAGCCAGTTGGTTGAAGGCCCGGATGGAAAGCTCTACGGCTACACGCTTTATGGCGGCATCGGCGGATGCAATGGCTACTGCGGTTCGGGCGTGCTATACCGCGTGAATAAGGATGGAACCGGATTTCAGGTTCTGCACAAATTCTGTTCCGCCACCAACTGCACCGACGGCGGCGCCGGCGCCGTGCTTCCTGGCAACGATGGCAATCTTTACGGCGCTTCGTACGCTGGCGGGACCGGCAATTGCGGAATTTACTATGTGGGCTGCGGCACGATCTTCCGCGTGACTCCCTCCACGGGAAAGTACCAGGTGATGGTTAATTTCAACCAATCGACGAATGGAGCCTTCCCCTCGAAGCTGACGGCGGCGGGCGACGGCACTTTCTATGGCATCAGTACGGGATCGACCAGCGCGAACCTGTTTCACTTCTTTCCCTCCACAGGGGCGCTACGAAATGCGGTACTGAATTTCCCGGTGATTAATGGGATTCATGCCTTCGCGAGTGACCTGACCTTGGGGCCCAATGGAAACTTTTACGGTTTGTATTCGGTTTACGGAATGTCGGGCGGAGGAATGTTTGAAGTTCAAAAGGATGGCAGCAACCTGCAGTTGTTTGCGTTCTATACCGACCAAGGCGGCGCCGGGTTTCCGATGGGCTTGCTCCTGGGCAGCGACGGCAACTTCTGGATGGCCGACCTTAATGGCACGACCGCGTACGGAAACATTATCAAACTCTCGCCGTCCACAGGCAGCATTGTGCAGACCTTCAATGTGTTCGGTGTGAACGCCTCCGTGGGCGCTTTTCCCTCCGCGATCATCGAGGCCAAGGATGGAACGCTGTGGGGATTGACCACCGAGTACGGCAAAGCGCTATCGGGAGATTTCTCCGATGGCACCTTATTCAGCTTCAAAGTGGGTCTGCCGCCGCAATAAAAGCCCTCCCCGCGGTGGCAGCTCAGAGCCCTTCTCCGCATAGCGAAGAAGGGCCTTTTTTGTGCGGCATTATTGCTTGTCTTTCGGTGCTTCTTTTTTCTCAGGCTGCTTCTTTTGCGAGTCTTCGGTCCAAGGCGGAACGACGCCGGCGAAGCGCGCATAGGCTATCGATTGCCCAAGATGCTCGGCGGCGTGGCGCACAATGAATAAAAGCACGCCGCGCTCCGTGTTCTTGCCTCCGAACCAGTCCAGACTCTTTTCCAGATCGGCATCGGGCATGGCTTTAATCGCCGCCTTGGCATGGGAGAAAGAATCCTTCAGCGTGGCGATGACTTTTTCTTTGTCGGTCGCGGACTTCTCGAGTCCCTTGACATCAAGTCCTGTTGGCGGAGGCGTACCGACAAGCTTGTACAAGTTGTAATTCGCAGCGCTGACGTGCAGGAACACCTCGGCAAACGAGCGCACATCGGGCGTGGGACGCCATGCGAACTTGTCGGCAGGGATGGCCTCCGCGAGCCGCGTAAATTTATCTTCCTGGACGATGACCTCGGCGAGCACCTCAGAGCGGTATCCGGTCACGCCCGGCGTGCCGTCTTTGTAAGGATTGACCTGCGCTGCGACGCGAACGGTTCCAGACATAAGCACGATCAAACAGACAGCGGCGAATACGCGTTTCATGCAATCTCCTTGGCGGACGAGTATTGATAAAGACGAGTGTTAATAAAGACGAATGTTGATAAAGATAGAAGCGAGATATTTGCCATCTCCGCGTTCTCTGCGGAAGTTCTCAGCGAACTCTGCGGTTAAAAGCTTGAACCGCAGAGTTCGCCGAGCCTCTCGCAGAGAGCGCAGAGCAAACCTGGGCTCAGACTGACTGCGTTCTTTAGACGGAACAAACCTCCGAGCGTCAACGGAAGCGGGTTGTGCGCCAGAGCGCAATGCCGCACGCGCCCATCAGCACGAGCATCGTGACGGTCAGCGCAACCGCCCAGCTCATGCCGATTTCCATGGTCGGAAGCCGCGCGATGGTTGCCAGCGCGACGAACATCGCCGTCGTTCCCAGGATGAGCACCCAGTCGAGCACGGTTCTGGAGTTCGACACCGACCCATGCGCCCGCCCCTCCATCCCAGCGCGGACGTACTCGTTTTCCACGTTATAGCGCTGGCCCTCGCGATCGGCTGCCTCTTGCCAAGAGGAGTGCTCGCGCTCCGCCGCCGACGACAGCGCGATTGCGACGGCGCCTAACGCCATCAAGATCGAACCTCCCGCAACCTGCATGTAAACGGCGCGGGTTGCACCTTGCAATTCACGAAATACCAGCACACCCCAAAGCAATCCCCAGAGTTGATTCGTATTCGACAGCGGAATGCCGCGGCTAATGCCTACGTACTTCGTCGCGTATTGCTGAAACAGATCGCCGATGACCCACACGAAGCCGCCCAACATCAGCCAGAAGAGCACCGTGCGCGCGCTGGCCAGTTCATGCCACAACGGGGTGGCACCGCGATAGCCGACCGCCAGCACCGACATTGTGACTAACTCTCCGACGGTAAAGAATGTGATGAATGAGAGCGGGTTCATTCCCGTGAGGTAGGCCTTGCGATAGGGAATGTACATCGTTCCCCAGAGAATGCCGGCGCCGAGAGCAGCAGCAATTCCCAGCGTAGCCTTCCCCGGCGCCGCCTGGTGCGACGAGGCGATGGCCAGCAGCGTGGCTCCGCCAAACATGCAAATGGCGCCGCCTAGCACGCCCAGCCAGCGCTTCCATCCGGCATAGTGCAGTTCGTTGAACAGCAGGACGCCCCAGAGAATTCCGAGCAGGCTATTGGAGTTCCACAGGGGAAATGCGATGCTCAGGCCAACATTGCGAATGGCGTAAATCGTCAGCGTATTCGCGACCGCCCACATGCACCCGGCGAGCACCGCCCACACGATCAGATGGGGCGCCTGGTGTACGTCGGCGCGGACATGCGATGTGCCCCGGATGAATGCGGGAACGCTCCAGCGGGCGAGGAAGACGCCCAAGACCATCACGAACGACACCGTTATCGGCGAGATGTTGGGATTCACCAGCTTGATGGGAGCCTCGGCGCCGCCAAGCCAGGCTCCCGCGGCAAAGCCGCAGAAAATTCCCAAGGCCTGCAAGCTGCGCAGGCGAGTCGCCGACACCGCGCTTGGGACGGAAGATTCGGCAGCTTGCACGTTGGATGAGGACGTGTTCAACGGAGCTTGTCCAGGAGCAGGAGTCCGCCGGCAAGAACGCAAAGCGGAATCCAGAAATGGACATCGGTAGCGACGGCGCGAAACAACTTGCGGAAGCGATCGAGCGACATTAAGGCCTCGAAATAGGATTGTGAATCTGGAGTGCCATCTTAGGGAGAGATGAAGCGGGAGTCAACGCGACCCCGCCGCGGCTACCAGGAAATCTTCTCCGGCAGGAACTCGGCGAAAAGATCGTCGTAGTAAGGCTTCAAATGTTTCAGGTCCGGTTTGGAGTGGCCCTTGGAATACAGGTCGTAGGGATTGAACTTCTTTACCCATGCCAGCATTTCTTTATCCTTTTCATTTTCCAGGTGCTGATAAGCTCCCTGGCGATGCCAGGCATAGAACGAGTGGAAGCGAAGCATGTAAAGCGCTTCATCGGGGAGATAGGGCTTCATCACTTCCGCGATGTAGCCGTCGTGCCCGAATGACATATGGACATTTTCCAGGCCGCAGTTTGGCTCATAGATTCCAAACTTCGTCTGGTATTCGGGAACATTCCCGTCGGGATTCCCTCTGAAGTATTCAGGAAAGACGACCTGATCGGACCAGGCGCATCCCACGGGGAAGGTGTCACCTACGACACCCCATTGCGGCTCTCCATACAGGCAAAGGCATTTGCCAAGGTCATGGATAAATCCAACCAAGACCATCCAGCGGGGATGACCGTCTTTGCGGATCGCCTCGGAGGTTTGCAGGAGATGCTCGATCTGCGTCAGGTCGGTATCTGGATCGCTGTCGTCGACCAGAGTGTTCAGGTATTCCGCTGCCTCCCAAACACTCTTCTCGCCGCGCGTTAACCCGAAATATTGCTTCTCTTTCCCGAGAACATAGTCCACGGTTTGGTTCTGGTGATTGGCGCGGTAGAAGTCCGCAACTCGCGGGTTTGCCTTCGCGTCATACTGACGAAAATCAGCTTCAGATTTTCCCTCTTTGTACCGGCTTGCCACAAAGTCTTCCCACTGATCTGGACTGGAGAGAGGGTTTGCAGGATCAGAATGCGGTGCGCTCATGGCCGTACACCTCCGCAGCAATGATTCATAGTGTACGGCTGAAAAGCCCGCCGGCCAAGCCTTTTGACGCTTGGGCGCGGTCTCTCCTGCAACACCGGCAAAGACGCTTTCGTAGGTGACGCACCTTCATACAGAGCTTGTTATCATCAGCGAACAGTACGCTTCTCATCCGGACTTCTCAGGCCCTCTTCCAGCCGAGCCGCTTGAGTCATCAGGTAATCCCGTTCCGGAATACTTGTCGTCCGGCTGGCCGCAGCCCGGTAGTGCTGAATGGCGCTTGCATGATCGCCAAGCATTTCGAGCAAATGGCCACGAACCGCATCCAGACGATAATGCTCAGCGAGCCGGCCGTCGCTATCCAGAGTCTTGAGCAGTTCGAGCCCTTTGGCCGGGCCGTGTACCATGGCGGCCGCAATCGCGTGATTGAGTGTGACCATGGGGCTGGGAGACACTCGTTTCAGCAATTCGTACAAGGCCAGGATCTGCGGCCAATCCGTGTCTTCCGCCCGCTCCGCTTCATCATGAACTGCAGCGACTGCCGCCTGTAACTGATACAGACCGACGGATCCTTTCGACAGCGCAGCGGTCAGGAGTTCGATACCTTCGGTGATCTCGGCTTGGTCCCACAGCGTTCGGTCTTGCTTGTCTAACGGGATCAATGCCTCATCCGGTCCGGTTCGTGCCGCACGGCGAGCGTCGGTTAACAACATGAGCGCCAACAGGCCTGCTACCTCGCCATCGTTGGGAAGCAGCGCTTTCACAGAACGCGTCAACCGGATAGCTTCACGCGCCAGATCGAGCCGCTGCAAGTGTGGTCCGATGCTGCTGACGTAACCTTCATTGAAGATCAGATAGAGCACATGAAGAACTGCAGGCAGCTGTTCCGCGCGCTGCTGCGCAGAAGGCAGACCGAAGGGCACTGCGGAAGTCTTAATGCTTTGCTTGGCACGGCTGATGCGCTGCGCCATGGTGGCCTCAGGTACCAGGAATGCATTGGCAATTTCCGCCGTAGTCAAGCCGCCGACGGCCCGCAGCGTGAGCGCAATCGCCGAGGAGGACGACAGCGCCGGGTGGCAGCACATGAACAGCAAAATCAGCGTGTCCTCTGGGTCCATATCCGTGCCACGGTTCAGATCGTCCGCCGCAGCCGTGGTCTCGACATTCATTGCGACCGCGGTCTCCCTGTGACGGCGGGCAATTTCGCTGCGCACTTGATCGGTCATACGGCGGGATGCAACCTGAATCAGCCAGCCGCGTGGATTCTCGGGAACACCCTGCTCCGGCCATTGCGTGAAAGCCGCTAGCATGGCTTCCTGCACGGCGTCCTCGGCCGAGGTGAAGTCGCGGAAACGGCGAGCCACCACGCCGAGCACCTGGGGCGCAAGTTCGCGTAACAGATGCTCGGACTCGATGTCCCACGGCTTGGTCATGGCAGCTGTCGTTACAGCATCTCCCGCGGCGGCGCGCTCATGATCGGCCGCACTTCAATGGGCATGTTTAATGGTGCTCCGCCCGGACCCGGCGCCGCTGAAATTTGGGCAGCGATGGCATACACCCGCTCTGGACTGTCGACATCGACGATCCAGAAACCGGCAAGAAACTCCTTGGACTCCGGAAACACGCCATCGGTAATGGGAGTGCCATTCTTGCCGGCACGGATCAGCTTGGCCTGATCGGGGAAGGAGAGTCCCTCGGCAGAAACCAGTTCGCCAGCTTCGATCAGGCCTTTATTCAAGGTGTGCATAAATGCGATATGTGCTTGCAGGTCTTTTTTGGGCCAAGCAGGAACGCCGTGCCCGGCCTTCATCGTGTTCATCATCAAAATGTATTTCATTTTCTCTCTCCTTGGGTTTCGTTGAGCGGCAGTTTCTGCGCCTTCATCGGTTGGTCGGAGCCGCGGATGGGTTCTCGACATCTTGTTCAGATTTACTTCGGGCTCGCGAATTGCCGCACTTCAATCGGCATGTTGGTGGGACGTCCTCCGGGCCCGGGCGCCGCCGAAATCCGGCCCGCAATGGCATAAGCGCGTTCGGGAGTGGTTACGTCGACGATCCAGTAGCCCAACAGAAACTCCTTCGACTCGGGAAAGATACCGTCTGTAAACGGCAGGCCGTTTTTCTCGCCGCGCACAACCTTGGCTTCCCGCGGCTCGGCCAAGCCTTGCGTGGCCACAAACTCCCCGGATTCAGTGAGCTCCTTGCCAATGGCTCGCAGGTTCCCCATATGCGCCTCGATATCGCTAGCCGACCAGGCGTGATACGTGTCAACCCCTGCCTTCGTGCCGGACATCAGCAAAATGTATTTCATTTCGTTCCCTCCTGTGCTGATTGGCTCGCCTTATTGCACTTCTTTTACTTTTTATTGGAATGAAACATCCACCGTACCCCAAATTTATCGTTGAGTGCTCCGTATGTGCCGAAAAATTGGTCTGTCAGCGGATCGGTGACTTCCGCTCCCTCGGACAGTCTTTCAAATAGAGTTTTCAATTCGTCCGATGTTCCTCCACTCAGATAAAGGCAAGCCGTGTTGCCGGGAGTTGGAGTTCGGTCGGGCCGCAGCCAGTCTGATGCTGAAATCTCCAGATTGCCGCTCTTGAGTCGAGCATTGAGAATCTTCTCCTGCTGAACGGCAGGCATGTGATCCTTCGCCGGAGAATCCTTAACCTTGGTTGCACTCAGTTCTCCCCCAAAACAGGATTTATAGAACTCCATCGCCTGGTGGCAAGTTCCATTGAACAAAAGGTAGGGCGTCAAGCAGGTCATTTTATTTCCTCCTATTTTTTCTGCAGCTTAGCGTCTGTAGGCTACGAACTTTGCCGTACTCACTGATCAGACCTAGTCTGCGTTTTCATGGAGTAGTCGGAGCTGTGGCGGCGTTCTCTACATTCCCCGGAAGAGATTTTTTTAGCCACGAACAGCCCAGCCTGTCGATTTTGCCGACCTGGAAACGACATACCAGTGGAGGCTGAGCAAATGAAGACCGACGATGCGATAGTTGACGTTAGCCAAGACTGGGTGCTTGCCTGCCATGTTCAGCAGCGATTCATGCAGGCTCACGGTCGGAACAGCGGATCGGTGGACTACAGCGCGCGCTGCCGCCAAGTTCGCGCCCTCGGCGGCGATTGCTACGATTTCATGCCGCTTTCGGATGACCTCCTGGCGTTGGTCGTTGGCGATGCCTCCGGCAAAGGTCTCGCCGCGGCGCTGATGATGGCCAGTGTCCAGGCCTCACTTCGGACAGCGGCGTTGTTCACCGGAGAGGATTTGGCGGCGTTGCTCAAAATCGTGAATGTCCAGGCATACGTCTCGTCGCTTGCCGACCGTTATGCGACCGTATTCTATGGTGTCTTCGACGCGACGACGCGGACGCTGCGCTACGTGAATGCCGGACACAATCCGCCGGTTGTTCTTCGCAATGACGGCTCGGTCCATTGGCTCGAACCGAGCGGGGCCCCGGTGGGAATGTTCCCTGATTCGAACTATGAGGAGAGCGTCGTTCAATTGAATCCTGGCGATATGGTCATCGCCTACACCGATGGAGTGATTGAAGCGACAAATCCCGGGCGCGAGGAATGGGGAGTTCAGGGACTGTTGAGAGCCACGGTCGCGCGCGAGCGACAATGCTCTACCCGTGCTGAAGAGATAGTCGAATTGATCTTCAACTCCATGGATGATTTCTCCCGCGGTTGCCAGACAGATGATGCGACGTTAGCAGTCCTGCGCGTGGTCTGAGCGGGACCAATAAAAATGCCCCGGCTCGCGCCGGGGCCTGGCAGAACTGCTTGCGTTTTAGAACAAATTCCAGAGGAACTGGTTGTATACCTCGTGATGGAATTGCACTTCCTGGGCCTTGACGAAGGTACCGAGCGCGCGCGGGCAACGGTCGGCGGACGCTTCTTTTAGGTCCCCATAGCGGCCCTTCACGTCTTCCCCGAGAAGGGTTGTGGCCCATTCGGACTTTCTGAAGTTGGCGAGCGCGTCGTAGATGTTGTCCGGCAAATAGCGCTCGGCCTGGCGGAGGTTCTTGATCTTCGAGGTCTCGCCATCGAGGCCGGTTTTGAAGATTCCGAGCATCACCATATAAGGATTCGCATCCGGGGCAACGGAACGAACTTCCACCCGCATACTCTTCTCGTTGCCGATGGGAATGCGGATCATGGAGCCGCGGTCCACCGCAGATGCCTTGATCTGGTTCGGCGCTTCGAAGTGCGGATCGAGGCGGCGATAGGCATTCACGCTCGGATTCAGCAGCAGGCAAATGTCGTTACCGTGGGTGAGAATGCGGTCGACAAAAGCCCATCCCATCTTGCTGAGCTTCTCTTCGCCCTTTGCATCCCAGAAAAGATTTTTGCCGTTTTCGCTGATGGAGACGTTAGTGTGCATCCCGCTGCCATTCACGCCCACCACAGGCTTGGGTAGGAATGACGCGGTCAGGCCCATGTTGGTCGCGACCTGGCGGCAGATCAGCTTGTAGAGCTGAATCTGGTCCGCGGCGGCGACGACTTCACCGTACCCGTAGTTGATTTCAAATTGCGAAGGCGCGACTTCGGGATGGTCTTTCTCGTTCTGGAATCCCATGGAGCGCTGCACTTCGGCGGTGGTGTCAATGAACGTGCGCAGGGGATCGCCGGGTAGGGAATGATAATAGCCGCCGGTATTGACGTACTCGAATTTGCTGGTCTCGTGATAGTGGCGCTCGGCATCAGGCCCTTTGAAAAGGAAGCCTTCGATTTCGTTGGCGGCGTTGAGGGTGTAGCCCTTCTTCTTGTTGAGATCCTCGGCGTAATTCTTCAGTACGCCGCGAATGTCCCCCGAGTAAGAGGTTCCCCCCTTGTCGATGACTTCGCCGAAGACCAGCACCTTGCCCGAGCCGAACACATCCGCGGGCGCCCAGTAGAACGCGCCCCAGTCGATGCCCAGGCGAAGATCGCTCTCGCGCTGCGCGGTGAAGCCGCGGATCGAAGAGCCATCGAACGTAAGATTGTCCCAGCTCTTGAGCAGGAACTTCTTGTCGTAGTCGAGCATGTGCAGCCGGCCTTCGAGGTCGCTGAACAGCACGGTCACGGCTTTGATCCGCTTTTCGTCGGTCAGGTATTTGAGGCGGTCTTCCTGGACTTTGTGCGATGCGGCACGGTTCCTGCGCTGCTCCTTCGCTTTGAGGTTGAGTTCTTCCAGTTCGTCGTAGGACAGTGCCAGGAAATTGCGCAGTTCGTTAGGCATGGATATCGTTCGGTCTCCTTTTACTTTCGAATGTCGGAAATCTTTCGGCACAACGTCACAAATACTGGGAGTTGAAATGGCTGGTTTCAACAGGTCTGCTTGGACTCGAAAGCATAGCGCGAGGGCCGGACCTCAGCAAATTGAAAAAGCTGATGCAAGGCATAAAAGGGATTTATTTGGGAAAAGGCAATTCGGTCGCCGCCGAGCGCTGCGCAACTTTCGTGACTCACGTTTGCTGATAAGGGCTGGCCATGGCTGGAGCTTCGAGCGTAGGCGCCATCCATTCGCTGAGCGGATGCCGCCGGCCGCAATCCAGACAGGTTGTGGCGGGATATTGAGCGGAACAGTGTGGGCAGACTGCACCCGTCTGAAAAGTATCGAAGGGCTGCCCGCACTGTTCACATTTCCAAAAGGCTCCGAGCGGAGGCGCGGTGTTGCAGGTCGGACAAATATAGCCGACACGGCGAGGCAGCTTGGCTACACGCAACAGATCCTGGGCGTGTCTGAGTCCGCCCCAGCAATTCATCAGCATGAACACCGCGATGGCGGCCAGCCACATGTCCTTGACCCACAGCGCTAATCCAATGAAGCCGACAACGCCCACCAGACCAAGAACTGCCGCGACCATTAGACTGCGCCCTCGTCCCAGCACAAACCAGAGCAGGGATCGCAGGATTTGACCGCCATCCAGTGGATAGACGGGGAGAATATTGAAAATCAGCAGTCCAACGTCGATGTAAAGGATCGCGCGGATCAGCTTATAAACATCCGGCAAATCGTAGGCCCATCCCGACGAACGGGCTACCATGACGAGGATGGCCAGGATGGGCAGAAGGGCCACATTCACCAGCGGTCCCGCCGCAATGCTCCAGAGAGTTGCACCAGGACGCGGCGGCGGATCGACGTAAGCGACTCCGCCGAGCGGCCACAGCACAATCCGGTTGGCTTGTCCGCCAACCTGCCGGCAGGCCAGTGCGTGACCGAACTCGTGCAACGTTACGATCAGGAAGAGCGCCAGATATTCCAGCACGTTCCATGTAACGGACGAATAGCTTCCGGCCCGGCTCTGGATCTCATATACCGCTACCAGAAACCACGACCAGTGCAGGAAGACATCAATTCCAGAGAAGCGAAATAGATGAATGGATCCCTGGCGCATGTGCGCAGTCTACTTCATCCGAGGCGCGAAGGGAGAGTAGTTTCTTCTTTGGAAATGTTCGGTTTCTACTGGCGGTGCGCCGAGGCCCCCGCCGCCAGTTCCCGCAGTGTGGTCAGGAACCCCGACGCCGTGCGCGGGTCGTGCAACGCATCCAAGGCGATGGTGGCCGAGAACTGCGGCGACTCGGGGCGGAAGCGCACCTGCAGCACGTCTTGCTGGCGGACCGTCATCAGCGTATTCAGTTCGGGCGTGGAATCTTCCTTCCAGTGCGTGCGCGTGGTCAGCACGACCGGACCGGGCTCGTACACATCCCACTCGCGCTCATCCCGCTTCTGGGCGGTGACGCCGCGGCTGTGGGCGCACCAGCGATGCCGCACCACCTCAAGATGGAAGCTGGGCGAGCCGCCAAGGTCGGCTTCGAAGGTCAGCGTCTCTTTCTGCTTATGTAAACGGCTCAAGATCCATTGCAAGGGCAGAGCCCGGGGCCTGAACTTCATGGTCACGTGAGCGTTTTCGAAGCCGCGGGAAGGGAAGTGCAGTCGAGCGTGAAGCCGTGAACTGTTGAGCCAGCGGGAGTCGAGGATGCGGCCTTTGCCGGCACAGGCCGACTGTACCCAGCGCAGCGCCTCGGTGCCTTTGCGGCGATTGTAGGCAGAAAACAAAACGTACCACAGCCCGAGAGCCGCGACCGCGCCGACCACGTCGATGATGAGCAGGCGTCCCACAGCGTTCTTCGCCCAAAGGTCTGATGCTGATGGTACGTCCGAGGTTGCGGCCCGAGCAAGGGGACAATAGTCCCCAGACCGATTTTTTCCGCCCGCCGCCACTCAAGCTGTGGAAAAACCGGACCCTTTGCTCTCGGCTCGAACTTCCGCAGACTTGGGCCGCTACAATGGCGGCGTGTCTTTTGTCATCCGCGACTTCAAAGCCGAAGACTTCGAAACCCTCTGGCGCATTGACCAAGAATGCTTTCCGCCGGGAATTTCCTATTCCCTCCCGGAGTTGAAGGCGTACATCCGGCACCGCGGATCGTTCACGCTGATCGCGAGCGACCCTGAAAAACAAAACATCGGCGGCTTCATCGTGGCGCACGGCGGGCCTATCGGGCATATCGTAACCATCGATGTGATCGCCGCCGCTCGCCGCTCCGGTGTGGGGTCGTTGCTGTTGCAAGCGGCCGAAGAAAAGCTGCAGGCCGCGGGAAGTCGCGCCGTCGGACTGGAAACGGCGGTCGACAATACCTCCGCCCTGGCCTTCTACAAACGTCACAGGTACAGCGTGATCCGTACCTGGCCTCGGTATTATTCGAATGGCGTGGACGCGCTGGTGCTGAGAAAAGCGCTGGCGGGGAATCGGTAGAGGCTTAGTTTGGCGCAGTACTCTGTTGTCCTATCCCCGCGTTCTCGGCGGCATTCCTCGGGGGCCTCTGCGGTAAAAGAGCGCTTGACCGCAGAGCACGCTGAGGAATCCGCAGAGCACGCAGAGAGACTCCCCGTTGCTTCTCAACATGTATCGTGATACGATATATAGGTATCGTGGTGCGACATACGATGCGCTACTTCAAGCGTCTGTCACTGAGGTTGGCGCAGCTATCGAACCACGTGCTCGAGGAGAGCGGCAATGTTGGGTATGAAACTGGTGCGCCTCATCGAGAGGCACTCCGACGTTCTGTCTCGCGGGTTGGCGGAACAGATCCGGAGGTCGGAGCGTACGTCTGGCTTTCGCAAGATTCCCGCGGAGGAGTTGCGGTTGGCGGCGACCGAGGTTTATCGCAACCTCGGAGAGTGGCTGCTGCAAAAGACCGAGGTGGATATTGCGCGGCGCTTTAAGGCCATCGCGGCACGGCGAGCCGAGGAGGGAATTAGCCTGCATCAGTTTGTCTGGGCCTTGATGCTCACGCGCGATCATCTGTTTCAGTTCCTCCGCCGCGAGGCCTTTGCCGACACCATTGTGGAACTGCACGGCGAGCTGGAACTGCACCAACTGCTCAATCAGTTCTTCGACCGCGCGGTCTATTACGGCATTGTGGGATACGAGCACGCCGGCGATGCTACTTCCAAAGGCGACTTGCGCCGAGTTCAGGATCTCGCGGTCGCTATAGGGCTGATGTCGGAGCGCAACCCGACTTCGGAAATGCTGGAGGAGTGAAAACTCGCACGTGACCCAGCCTCAGAGCGCTGGTGTAGACTAATGCGGTCATGCCGCAATTTGTGATCGAGCGCGAGATTCCGGGCGCCGGTTCGCTTTCCGAGGCTCAAATCCGTGAGGTCTCGCTGCGCTCGTTGCAGAGCTTGAACGAAATGGGGCCGCAGATTCAGTGGCTGCACAGCTACGTGACGGAAGACAAGGTGTACTGCGTTTATCTCGCTCCCGATGAGGACACGATTCGGGAGCACGCGCGAAGGACGAACATTCCTGCCAATCGCGTGGCCGCGGTTCGGAGACTGATCGATCCCAACAACATCAAGTAGAAGCTACTCCGACAGAGCCCGCTGGATGGCGCTTTCGGTCGGCATGGCACTGCCTTCATTCCAGGCTTTTTGCCCCTCGAGTTCCCCCAGTTGGCGCCAGGCATTTTGCAGATTTTGATCGAGCTTTGATTGCTCGGCGGGGGGCAGAGGCGCGCTGATGGTCTTTCGCAAGTGTGCGGCGGCTGCCGCCACGTAAAGGGCCCGGCGGGCCTCCCCTCTTGCCAGGGCAAGGCAAGCGAGCCCTTCCAAGACCCGAGCGATGCCGCGGCGGTGTTCCAGGCTGGCAAAGATTTCCAGGCTGTCGCGGTAGGCCGCGAATGCAGTCGACTGCTCTCCCAGCCCGCAGGCAATCGTGCCCAGATCAGCCAGCGAGCGGGCCGTTCCCCAACGGTCTCCCGCCTGCCGAAATGCGGAGAGTGCCCTTTGATACAGATCACGAGCGCCGAGCAGATCGCCTTGCTCCTTAGCCACATCGCCTTGCTGGTTGAGAGCCCAGGCCGCTCCGCTGCCGTCCCCGATCTCTTCAAAAATCTGCATTGCCTCGGCGAGTGCAAGTCGGGCGCAAGCATAGTCACCGCAAATCTTGGCCACGTTGCCTAAATTGTGCAGGCAGCGCGCGGTTCCCACGCGATCTTGAATTTTGCGCCAGTATGCGAGGCTCTGCTCAAAATTGATTTGCGCCGCGACGTAGTCCTCCCGGTCGCGCGCCGAAATCGCCAACGCATTCAGCGATACCGCGATGCCGGAAGGGTCATCCAGTTCCTGAGAGATGGACAAGCTCTGCTGAAGGAAACGCGCCGCAGCGAGAAAATCACCCTGCGCGGTGGAGAACGCTCCTAGGAAAAGAGATGTTTTCGCACGTTCTCTCGAATATCCCGAGCCCGCCAGCTGCAGTATATGTTCCAGACGGGCGCGTCCTTCGGCGGAATGTTCCCGCATATCCCAGAATCGAAATAGGGCCATGCAGAAGCGGAAGCCCCAATCGAGGGCGCGGGTTTGGAAGAGCCAGTCGAGCGCCGCGCGAAAATCGTCGTACTCCATATCGCATCGGGCCAACCACGCAGCCCGTTCGTTTTCGCTCAATTCCGGGTTGCCTTCCTCGGCTAACACCAGGCAGTACGCGGCATGGGCACGTTTGGTGGCCGCATCTTCGCCGCTTTGCTGCAGACGCTCGAGCGAATACTCGCGAATGGTTTCCAGCATGCGAAAGCGGGGTTCATCATTGCCTTGCTGTCGCTGGACCAAGCTTTTATCCACCAGCGACGTCATTAACTCGAAGATGTCGGAGCCGAGATCGTTGCCCGTATTGCAGACCGCCTCAGCCCCTTCCAGCGTGCATCCCCCCCAAAAGACGCCGAGCCT
>Ga0070735_10001588_pt1 | contig 21648 bp, 16 predicted proteins | sample Coa_R1_FD_66443 | JGI IMG/M metagenome (GOLD analysis project Ga0070735, IMG submission 66443) | Surface soil microbial communities from Centralia Pennsylvania, which are recovering from an underground coalmine fire - Coalmine... | ecosystem: Environmental > Terrestrial > Soil > Unclassified ...
ACGATTACTCACCCTGGCGAAATAGTTGCCGAGCGACTGGAACCTCTTCCCTACACTCTACTCCCTCAGCCGCGGGTCCAGCGCGTCGCGCAGGGCGTCGCCGAAGAAGTTGAAGGCCATCACCGTGGCGGCGAGCGCGACCGTGGGGGCCAGCAGAAGGATCGGGTGCGCCTCCTTGAATGGCAGCGCGTCCTGGATCATTCGGCCCCAGCTCGGGAAGGGCGGCTGCACGCCCAGGCCGAGGAACGAGAGCGTGGCTTCGGCGAGCATGACCTGGGCGATGTCCTGCGTCACCTGCACGATGATCGGACTGAGGGTGTTGGGCAGCAGGTGGCGCAGTAGAATCGCACGGTCGCGCACGCCCATCGCGCGCGCCGCCTCGATGTATTCGCGGTTGCGGAGCGCCATGGCCTGGCCGCGCGCAAGGCGGGCCAGCCCCGGCCAGTAGACCAACCCCAGCGCCACGAAAAGCGTGATCAGGCTTACCTGCGGCGCAAGCGCTTTGCCGGGACCGGGCTGGACCACGGCCACCAGGAGGATGGCCAGCAGAATGTCCGGAAAAGAGAACATCACGTCCGTCACGCGCATGAGGGCCGAATCAATCGCGCCGCCGTAGTAGCCGGCGATCAGGCCAAGCGTGAGGCCGATGGCGATCTCGATCGAGACGATCACCGTCGCCACGCCGAGCGAGATGCGCGCGCCGTAGACGATCCGGCTCAGGACGTCCCGACCCTCCTGGTCGGTCCCGAGGGGATGCGCCGCACTGCCGGCCGCAAGCCGGTGGAGGAAGTCCGGCGTGTCGTAGCCCTGCGGCTTGAGCAGATTGGCGAGCAGGGCGACGAGTACCAGTCCGACGATGAACGTGCCGCAGACGACGGCGACCGGGTTGCGCTGCAGCCGCCGCCAGGCCTCGGCCGTCGGGCTGAGGGAGGGCTTCGCGAGCGTAACTTCAGCCACGGGCTCGCACCCGCGGGTCGATGGCGCCGTAGAGGACGTCCACACCCAGGTTTACGAATACGTACACGATGGCGACGAGCAGCGCCATTCCCTGGACGACGGGATAGTCGCGCCACTGGATCGACTCGATCGAGATGTCGCCGATGCCGGGCACGTGGAACAGGGTCTCGACGACGAACGAGCCCGTGAGCAGCGCTCCGAAGTTGGTGCCGAGAACGGTGAGGACGGGCAGGAGCGCGTTCTTGATGCCGTGCCGCCAGACCGCCATCGGCCGAGATAGCCCCTTCGCTATGGCGGTGCGGATGTAGTCCTGGCGCAGGGTGTCGAGCAGGGAGGAGCGCATGAAGCGGGCGACGATGGCGGCGGAGCGGGAGCCGAGCGCGATCATGGGCAGGACCATGTACTTCGGCGACTCCCAGCCGCTCGTCGGCAGCCATCCCAGCTTTACCGCGACGCCCAGAATGAGCAGCGGGCCGAGGACGATGCTGGGGATCGAGACCATCGCGACGACCAGCGCCATAACCGCCCGATCGAACCAGGAGTTGTGGAAATAGGCGGCGACCGCCCCGGCGGGCAGGCCGACCGCGATCGAGAACAGAAGCGCCGCGATGGCGAGCTGTGCCGTGACGGGAAACTTGACGGCAATGAGCGTGGAGACGGGCTGCTCCAGCTTGTACGACTCGCCGAAGTCGCCGTGCAGCAGGCCGCCGACGTATCGGACGAATTGGAGCGGCAGCGGCTGGTCCAGGCCATAGTGATGGCGCATCGCGGTCCGCTGCTCGGCGGTCGCCTTCTCCCCCAGCTTGTTCTCGACCGGGTCGGAAGGCGCGAGGTGCACCGCCATGAATACGAGGAAAACGACGACGAGGAGCGTGGGGACCGCCAGGCCGATTCGCTTCAGGAGGAACTGGCCCATCGGGCTACGGCGCCACGGTCGTCTGCGTGTGCGGCAGGATTCCGAATACGCTGTCCCGATAGCCGGTCACGCGCGGCTTGATCAGCATCAGGTCCTTCTGGAAGTAGAGCGGCACCCAGGGCGCGTCGTCGATCGCGATCCGCTCCGCCTGCCGGTAGAGATCGATCCGCTTCGCCTGGTTGTGCTCCACGTCCGCCTGGTCGCAGAGCCTGTCGAAATCGGCATTGCTGTACCCGATGCCGTTCTCCTCATGGTCCGGCTTGCCGTCGACGATCTTGTCCGTGTGCAGTAGGGTCGAGAGGAAATTCTGCGGGTCCAGGTAGTCGGCGCCCCAGCTTCCGGTGGCGATGGGAAGCGTCTTGTCGTGCCGCTCCTTCAGGTACTCGTTCCACTCCATGGGGTGCGACTGAAGGTCGACGCCAAGGTTGGTCTTTAGCTGCTGCCGAACGACCTCCGCAACCTCCTGCACCTCCTGGATATGGGCGCGGAAGGCGTAGGGCAGCACCGGGAAGCCAGCGCCTCCGGGATAGCCCGCTTTCGCGAGCAGGTCCTTGGCCTGGGCGGGATCGAAAGGCAGCGGCTTCACATTCGGGTCGTAGCCGAGCACCTCCGGCGGCAGGATTCCATTCGCGATGTCCGCCTGGTCGTGCAGGGCGACCTGGATAAGCTGCTTCTTGTCGATGGCCATCGCGATCGCCCGGCGCACGTCGCGCTTCTTAAAGGGCGAATCGGCCACCGCGCTGTTCATGGCGACGTACCAGATCCTGGCGCGCGGGAACGTCTTCAGATCCGCCTTCAACGCGGCATCGCCGTTGACGGCGTCCAGGTCGCTAGGCGAGATGATGAGCATATCCAGCTCGTTCGCCCGGTACTTGCTCAGGCGGGTCGAGGCGTCCTTCAGGATTTCGCGGACGATCGTGTCGAGCTTCGGCCTGCCGCCGTGGTAGCCCGGGTTGGCGGTCAGCGTCACGCGGTCGGAGAGGCGATAGGCGCCCGTCTCCAGCATAAACGGCCCGGTCCCGACCGAGTTTGCATCCGAGATCTTGCCGTCGGCCTTCTCGATCGCCTCCCTGCACACCACGTAGCTGATCAGGTAGGTCATGTTGCCCAGCCAGTAGGGCTTGAAACCGTCGACCGTGATCTCGAGCGTATACGGGTCGATAGCCTTGATGCCGGCGATATCCTTGATGCCCTTCGTCTTGTCCGCAATCCGCTCCTTGGCGCCTTTGATGTCGCGCAGGTAGCCGGTAGTCGGCGAGAGCAGAACCGGGTCGCAGGCGCGCTCCATGCTGTACTTGAAGTCGGCCGCGGTCACCTCCCTGCCGTGGTGGAACTTGACGCCCTTCTTCAGGCGAAATGTGTAAACGGTCCCGTCCGGGCTGATATCCCATTTCTCGGCCAGGTTGGGAACGATCTGGTTCTTCTCGTCCCACTTGACCAGGCCCTCGTAGACCTGCTGGAGCATATCGATCGTGGTGCCATCCTCGACCTTGCCGGGGTCCAGCGTCGTCGGATCGTCGGTGAGCGGGTAGCGCAGCACATTCGCCGCGGCGCCGCCGGCTCCTGCGCCGGCCGCGCCCGCGCCCTTGGAAGGGAAGCATCCGGGCAGCGCCGCGCCGGCCGTAAGGGAGGCGATGCCGCCGAGCAGGCCGCGGCGGCAGATCTTAGAGGAATATCGAGACACGGGAACTGCAACTCCCTTCGGAATGAGGCGACGGCCGCCGATCGGGTCGGCTTTCCGGCGGCGCTCTCATTATACCCCGGCGCACCGCGTACGACCGGACAACGCCGTGCGCCTGAAATAGTTGTATAGCCCGGCGCGGCGCCTGCGTCTGTATCCGTGTTAGTGTGGAGAGGAGATAGGATGTTTGTGGCGAGCAGGGCGATAATGGCGTCCACATCGGTGGAGCAGACGGACGAGGCGCTGGTCGAGGCCGCCCGACTCGGCGACCGGGCCGCGTTCGGCGTGCTCGTCGAGCGGTATCGCGCGCTCGTCTATGCATTTGCGTACGCCCGGCTGCGGAGCCGCGAAGAGGCGGAGGATACCGCCCAGGAGGCGTTCCTCCGGGCGTACCAGTATCTGCCGGACTTCCGCATGTCGGACCGGTTCGGCGGCTGGCTGATGCGGATCGCCCGCAACCTTTGCACCGACGTGGCGCGAAGGCGCAAGAGCCGCCCGACGGAGGAGCTCTCCGAGGACTGGATGGACCACAGTCCGACGCCCGAGATGTCCGCGATGGTCCAGGAGCGCCGGCGCGAGCTGACCGCGGCCATCGACGGCCTGCCGGAGAAGCACCAGGTGCTGATCCTGATGCACTATGGCTCCGGGCGGAGCTACCGGGAGATGGCGCTGGCGCTCGATCTGCCGGAGACGACCGTGGTTGGACGGATGGCGGCCGCGCTTCGCGGGCTGCGCCGCCGGTTGGGAAAGGAGGCCAGATAGATGGCCCTGAGCTGCATATGGTTTCGGCGCGTCTGTTCGCGCCACGCTGTGCTGTGCGAGCCGATACCGCGCGGCTCGCGGCTGGAGCGGCACCTCGCCGGCTGCGCTGGCTGCAGCGCGTATTGGACCGAGCTGCGGGTCCTCGCCTCGGACCTGGACCGGCTGGTAAGCGTTCCGTTGCCCGCTGCGACGTGCGCCGAGCCGATCTGGGACCGCGTCCGGCCGCCGGCCCGGCCGCATCGCCGGGGCGGCGCGGTCCTCGCGACCGCCTGCGCCTGCGGACTGGCGTGCGGGCTGGCCTGGTGGGCGATCAGGTCTTACGAGCGGCCGGAGCCGACGAAAGTCAAGCTGGTGAAGTCAGGCCCAAGCCCGTTCGACGAGAAGATGGCCGCCGCGCCCACTCCTGTTCCGCATGAGGGTATTCGCGAGAATCGGGCGGCTCCGGAAACGATACGGGTTCCGCGCGAGCACCACGTGAAATGGGCGCGAAACACGATCCACTTCCGGCCGGAGCGGCTCGTTACTCGCGAATCCAGGCGTTCCCGTCCGGCGCCCGCCCTTGATATTTCGGATTCGCCCGAGGCGCTACGCGCGTCCGGCCAGACATTCGAGTCGCAGGGCGATTCCGGCCTGGCAAACGTCGCCTACCAGGCCGAGTACCAGCAGCATCCGTCAGACGAGGCCGCGTTCGACGTCGGCCGCAGCGCGGAGGAGAGCGGCGACATGGAGCACGCGATGAACGCATATGCCGGCCTGCTGGACTCCGCGGCGGCGCGGACGCAACCTGAGAAAGGATGGAAGCCCTGATGGATACACCGATGGGAACGATCACGGGCACGCTGACACGTGCAGGATTGGCGACGATCGCGCTCTGCATGGGCGGCACGGCGCTCGCGGCGCCGGGCGGCGAACAAGATGGCTCGCAGCTCGCGGTCCGCGTCGAGACACAACTGGCTCAGACGCAGGATGGGACTGCCGAATCGCGCGTCGCGCTGCCGAACGGCGTTACGATCGTCCAGGAGCACGGCGCCGGACTGAAGTCGAAACTGCTCGCACTGGCGGGCCAGGACACGGTCGATAAGCAGGCGCTCAAGAACTTCGCCGTGGCGCAGGTCTACCAGAATATGAGCACGTTCACGTCGCCGGAGATGGCGAAGAAGACGCGGGAGATCGTGCTGCTGCGGAGAATCCTGGAGCTGAAGCTGACGGCGCGCGATATTGAAGAGGCGCTGCCGCTGCTGAAGGAGCTGAAGAACGTCGATAAAGTCACGCCGGTGAAGCCGGAGCAGGCGCTCGAGGACGAGTATGAGCGGCTGCTGCGCGCCAAGCCGGGCGACCCGCTGCCCTCCAGCAGCGCCGAGGCCCTGCGGGACGCCGCCTCCGGCTATCGGGCTCGCAAGCAGGCGATCTGGGACCGCATGGCGGAGAAGATCGGCAAGGAGAAGGCGGCGGGCATCCACGGCATGCTCCGCGCGGAGTTCACGACCTACTGGAATGGGGCGACCGGCTGGCAGAACCTGCTCACCGCGCCACGCGCAGCCGTGCCAGGCGCGCCCCGGCAGCGCGCTCCGCGGGTGGCGCCGACGCCTCCGAACAGTGGCGATCCGAACCTGTTCCTGGACAATACGCCGCCGTCGCTTTTCCCCGGCCATCCGCACGCGCTGATCGATCCGACCGCGCCCACGACGGAGCGGGATCCGGACCCGTTTACGGCGCCCAACGCCCCGGCGCTTCCCGCGGACCCGACGGATGATCTGTCGGCAGCCCGGACCGCGGCGCATGCGTCGGGTCTGCTCAGCGCGGCGCTCGATTCGCAGGACCCCCGTGCCCCGCAAGTGACGATCGTCACCGCGGACGGGTCGATCCGCGTGGCGGCGCAGGATGCGCCTCAGAACAGCGTGCCCGCGCTGCCGCAGACGGAGCCGGCGCCCGCCGCCCGCGCTCAGTCGGGGAGCACGCGCCGGAGCACGCGCACGCAGTCCGGCTCCAGCAACACCGTGATCGCCGCGCCCGGTCAGTCCGTCTTCCTCGGGCAGAACGGCGCGCGGACAATGATCTTCAGCTCGTACGGCCAGGCAAGCCTGGACGAGCTGATCGACCTGTTCGAGCGCAAGCTGGCCGCGATGCGGCGGTAGGACTGCGGAGCGCTGGCAGCTATACGTGCGGCCCCGTTGACGCGATCGTCTCCGGGGCCGCACGTCTTTGTGTCGCGCGCGCCGAGTCGTTGGCGGACATGAGCGCGACCGGCATGCGGAGCATTAATGCGTCGCGACGGACGCCGCACTGCTTCTACGCTGCCGACCTCTCAGACATCCCTACTGCGCCGGCGCAGGTCCGGCTTAGCGGATCACCCCGCCACTTTCTTCAGCACGATTCTCGCCTTGCTCAGCTTGATCACTTCGTCGTAGAAGGCCTTCATCTTGCCGAGGTCTACGGCCGGCGCGGAGCCTTGCCGCGTGATCATCTCCGAGTGGATGGTGATGGACCGGCGGTCCGCGGAGGGCGTGAACGTGATGTGCTGCGTCGTCGACGGGGAGGCGATCGAGATTTCCGGCGGCGTGCGGCTGATGCCGAAGCCCTTGGGCAGCCGGATCGTCAGGTCCGCCGTGACCGACGTGGACTGCGGCTGATAGAACGGATACCGGCGCTCCTTCTGGACGAATGGATTCACCACCTGCTGAACCGAGGAGACCGGCACCAGCAGCAGATCGTCGGCGGGCTGCGCGTACTGCGGGGCGTGGACCGTGAACCGCATCTCGAGCATGTCGGCACGCTGCTTGCCCTCAGGCAGCTTGTAGTCCTTCAGCACGGCGCCGGGGGATAGGTTCGCGATGATCTGCTTGGCTGTCTGGTCGCGCTGCTGGGGAGACATGGATCGGAACCGCGCCCCGATGCCCTGCGCGAAGCTGCCGCGCATCACGACCCGGTCCTCCATCTCGGCCGACCCATCCTCGTTCAGCGTCAGAGTCTCGTGATCCTCGATACCGTTCTCCCGCGGTTCGTAGGGCGGAATCCGCTTGAACGCGCCGCTGCCGACCGCGGCGATCAGAGCGAAGGCGCCGCGGTCCGCCGCGGGGATATCGCCGAAGGGGCACGCGTCCGCCGTCGGATCGAGCCACACGTCCCGGCCGTCTATTCGCGCCAGGGCGATGACGTGGCTGAACTGCTGCAGCGACGGCAGACGCGTCTGGAGATCGACGGGGCTGCCCGGCGAGAGCAGCGCCGGGTCGGCGTGGATCCCGGCGGCGCCGAGCATTGCGATCAGGAGATTCGTCGTATCTTTGGCGTCGCCGTACCGCTTGGCGAAGATGTCGGAAGCAGCGTGAGGCCGATAGCCGGAGATGCCGAGCGGGATGCCGATGGGCCGCACGTTGTCCTGGAGCCAGCCGCAGAGCGCCGCGGCCTTCTGGGAGGCAGTCGTCGTTCCGGCGGTGATCCTGGCGACCTCGGCCGAGATCGGCGGTGTTGCGACGGCTTGCGGCTTCTGGAGCCGGTAGTACCAGTCGCCGATCGTGCTCCAGTCCGCGATGGTCGTGATTTCCACCATCGGCGCCGTCTCCGACAGAGGCGGCATCATTGGTTCCCTGGCGAGCGGCCGGTTGTCCCGCTCCTCGAACAGGTAGGTCTTCAGCTTGCCATCCGCAGACGCCGACACGACTGGCTTGCAAGCGGTATCGTTGTAGAGTCTGTACTGCACCGGCATCTTCGCATCGGCCTGGATCGTGAGGCGCGAGAGCTTCGAGGGCGTCGGCATGGCGAAGAACCACGTTTCGGCGAACTGGCCGGGCAGCCGGTTGGGCACCAGCACCTTGCGGTAGCTGTAGTCGATGACACAGTTGTCCTCGATCGCCGGCAGGGAGAATCCGGTCGTCGCCGCGGCGCTGTACATCGCGTAGTCCTGGCCCGGCGTCGAGACGCGGATGTCCTCGTGGCGGACCGGAGCAACCGTGCCGTTGGCGCGTACCGTGCGGGCGGAGAGGACTTCGATGCGCTGCGCGTCCGAGTCGTAGGAGAGGTTAACCTCGGCCAGGTCTCTCGCCCGCTCGTTGAACAGCTTGTAGGCCTTCCGCACGATCTCGACAACGGAGCCGTCCGGCTGCAGCTTCACGTCCGAGAGATCCAGCAGGCAGACCGCGTTGCTGTCCGGGTAGTCCGAGGCCTTCGGCGCGGTCGCGATGGCGGCCTTGAGCTGCGCGTCTATAGCTGGCGGTGCGGCGGGCTTCTTGGCGGCGTGCTGGGCGGTAGCCGGCAGGCACGCGGCGGCTACAAGGCAATGCAGCGCGATTCTCGCAAAGCGCATAACGGGTTGTGCTCCCGGCTGGCAAGGTCGATGATAACGATTGACTGATCAGGCTCTCGGTCTATCGCGTGATCGGCTGGTCGGGTGAGCGCAAGGTCGCGTGACCAAGTGATCGGCTGGTCGGGCGAGCGCGCAATCGGCTGATCGGGTGATCGGACGAGCGGGTGAGCGCGCGATCCGGTGATCGGGTGTTGAAAACACCCGACTCACAAGGCAACCGTCCTTGCGGACGGAAACGCCCGCCGGCGGCGCTGCGTCTGCGGCCGAAGGACCCTTGCTCTTTCCAGGCGGGTGTTTTTCAACACCCGACCAGGCCGGACGTGCTCGGTCTGCGCTGCAACGGGCGCCCCATCGTGTTTTCAACGTCCGCCTGGGCTGGACACCTTGACGCATTATAGCAAGCCGGTGGCAGGAAGGCAACCGGCCGTGCTGTTCGGCGGGCAGTGGGCTTGCAATCCCTGAGGGCCCGACGTATAATGGGCCGCGTCGACTGCCGATTTGCGAAGGGACGAGACCATTGCGCGCCGAAGTCGTGTCCGTGGGAACCGAGCTGCTGCTCGGGCAGATCGTCGATACCAACGCGGCCTTCATCGCGGTCGCGCTTTCGGAGCTCGGCATCTCGCTTTACCGGCGCACGACGGTCGGCGACAACATGGAGCGCCTCCTCGCCGCGCTCGCGCTGGCCTTCGCCGAGTCGGACGTGGTGATCACGATCGGCGGCCTGGGGCCGACCATGGACGACATCACGCGCGACGCTCTCGCCCTTGCCCTCGACGACACGCTCGTCCGCGATGACGCGATCGCCGCTCGCCTCGAAACCTTCTTCCGATCGCGCGGCATGCCGGTGCTGGAGAGCAACCTGCGCCAGGCGATGGTCCCCGTGCACGGCCGAGCCATTCCCAATCCGAACGGCACCGCGCCCGGCCTTCTTTTCGAGAAAGACGGCAAGATCGCGATCGCGCTCCCCGGACCGCCGAACGAGCTCATCCCCATGGTCCGGAACGAGGTTACGCCCTACCTGCGTGCCCGGACCGGCGACACGGCTACGATCCGCTCGGTGGTGCTGCGCGTCGCCGGCCTGGGCGAGAGCCTGGTCGAGGACCGTGTAAAGGACTTGATGCAGGACGCGAACCCGACCGTCGCGCCCTACGCCAAGGTGGGCGAGGTGCACCTGCGGGTAACGGCGCGGGCTGCCAGCGCCGCCGAAGCCGAAGCGTTGATCGCGGAGCGCGCCGCGCTGGTACGGGCTCGCCTTGGCAACGCCGTCTACGGCGAGAACGACTGCGGGCTGGAGCAGGCGGTCGTGGAGCTGCTGACCGCGCGCGGCGAGACGGTGGCGACCGCGGAGAGCTGCACCGGCGGCCTGGTGGCGCAGCGCATTACGGACGTGCCTGGCAGCTCTGCCGTCTTTCTCGGCGGCGTGGTCGCTTACAGCAACGCGGCGAAGACGGCGCTGGCGGGCGTGCCCGAGGAGCTATTGGATCGCGTCGGCGCGGTCAGCCCGGAGGTCGGCCGCGCGCTGGCGGAGGGCGCACGCGCGAAGTTCAGGGCGGCCTACGGCATCGGCATCACCGGCGTGGCAGGTCCGGGCGGCGGCACCCCGGAGAAGCCGGTCGGGCTGGTCTACATCGCCGTGGCGCACGCGGGCGGCTGCGACTTGGAGCGCGCCGACTACATCGGCTCGCGGCAGGTCGTCCGCCAGCGCGCCTCGCAGACGGCGCTAAACATGCTCCGGCTGCGGGCAGGAGCAGAGGAATCCGCCTCTTCTTCGCCATAACTCTTCCGGACGACGCGCGCAGCCAACTGGCTGCAGTCCAGGCCGCGGTAAGAGCGCGCGTTGACTCCGCCAGGATGGGTGGACCTGGGGCGGACGCTCGTGGCGCCGGCGTCCGCTGGGTTGACGCGGCCAACCCGCACGTTACCTTGCGCTTTCTTGGAAACGTGCCGCCGGAGCGGCTGGAGGCCGTGCGCGAGGCGGGCCGGGAGGCGGCGCGGCGGCGCCCTCCGTTCCTCATGACGCTGGGTGGGTTCGGCACGTTTCCGCCGCGCGGGCCGGCACGCGTCTTCTGGGCGGGGGTGGCGGGCGGCCTTCCGGAATGCGCGCGGCTCGCGGAGTATCTCGATGAGGCCCTGGCCGCCCGCGGGTTTGCCGCCGACCACGAAGCCGGCGGCCGGCCGGGCTCTCGCAGGCCGGCATTCCACGTCACGCTGGCACGGATAAAGTCCGCGGAGGCCGGTCTGGCAATTGCACGGGCGCTCGATTCAAGAATAGTTCCAAAAGTAGACAAAGAAATAGGTATTTCCGTCTATAATGTAGAACAGATTGATAGCGATCTGCGGCCCGGCGGACCGATCTATACCGTCATGGAGAGCTTTCCGCTCACGGGACCCGGTTCGTGATTCGAATTACGCCTTGATCCATCCCTGCGAGTATCTCCGCTGCGGCGGAGGCCGAGGATCAAGCCCATCTCCAGCAAATCAGCGCCTTTCAGGCCGCGCGGGGATTCGATGCCGTGCCGGTACTGCGCTGCGAGCGACTATGATTTGGGCCAGGGAAGAGTAGATACGCCAGAGGCCACTCGCGTGTCCGCCCGATCGGGAGCCGACCGCTCCCGCGAAGGGCAAGCCTGCGCGCCGTTCGGGGCTGCAAATTCATAATGCAGCGTGAGGACGGCGGTGGGTGGGCCGCCGCTGCGTCCTGCTGGAGACGTCCGCACGGACAGGAAAGGGAAATGCTCACCATGGCAATCGAAGGAGCCGCCGCGCGCGGCGGCGCAAGGGCCGGAAAGCCGGTCGAAGAGGTAATCGGGCCGTCGCACATCGATCCCAAGCGGGCGAAGGCGCTCGACATGACGCTCTCCAATATCGAGAAGCAGTTCGGGAAGGGGAGCGTCGTGCGGCTCGGCCAGTCGCAGCGGCTGAACATCGACGCAATCTCGACGGGATCGATCGCGCTGGATATGGCGCTCGGCGTGGGCGGCATTCCGCGCGGACGGATCACAGAGATATACGGGCCGGAATCCTCGGGCAAGACCACCGTGGCGCTGCACTGCATCGCGCAGGCACAGAAGAAGGGCGGCGTCTGCGCCTATGTTGACGTCGAGCACGCCATCGATCCCGAATTCGCCAAGAAGCTCGGCGTCGACGTCGACAACCTGTACGTCTCGCAGCCAGCCACAGGCGAAGAGGCGCTCGACATCATGGACGCTCTCATCCGCTCCAGCGCGATCGACATCGTTGTCCTCGATTCGGTCGCGGCGCTCGTCCCCAAGGCGGAGCTTGAGGGCGATATGGGCGATTCGCACATGGGCGTCCACGCCCGCCTGATGTCGCAGGCGCTGCGCAAGGTCGCCGGCAGCATCAACCGGACCAACACCTCGGCGATCTTCATCAACCAGATCCGCCAGAAGATCGGCGTTATGTTCGGCAACCCGGAAACCACGTCCGGCGGCCTGGCGCTCAAGTACTACGCCAGCGTACGGATGGAGGTGCGCCGAACGGAGACCGTGAAGAACGGCACCGAGCCGGTTGGCGCGCGCGTCAAAGTGAAGATCGTCAAGAACAAGGTCGCACCCCCCTTCCAGCAGGCCGAGTTCGACATTATGTTCGATCGCGCTTCCGGGCGCTGGGGAATCTCCCGCGCCGGCTCGCTCCTCGACATGGGTGTCGACCTGGGCATGATCGGCAAGAGCGGCGCCTACTTCTCCTACAACGACATTCGGCTCGGCCAGGGTCGCGAGAATGCGCGCGCCTTCCTCGAAGACAATCCCGCCCTGATGGACGAGATCGAGAAGCAGATCCGCGCGACCAACTCCGAGCCGATCCTCGCCCCCGCCGATCTCGACGACGAGGACGAAGAGCCGGAGCTCTAGAACAGGCAGGGTATTCAGGTGCTCAGGTATACGGGTCTTCGGGACGATCCGGCCAGGGCGTGCCCGCCTGAGCCCCCGATTACTGGCCGGCCGGACGAGTCGCGAGCGGCCTGCCGGCCTGGACACCTGATTACCCGAACACCCGGCAGCCAGCAAACCGGGCGCTAAATCTCAGCAATTCCCTGAATGCCTGAGCGCCCGAGTACCCGAACACCTACCTGAAACGCGGAGGACCGATGGCAACCACGACCGACGCGGCGCAGAAGCGGATCATCAAGGCGGCCAAGTCCGGCGACGCGGCCGCCGTACGCGCGCTGCTGGAGGCGGACGCGACGCTGGTGGGCGCGCGCGACAGCGACGGCTCTACGCCGCTTCACTACGCGGCCTGGCGCGGGCACCCCGAAGTCGCCGCCGTGCTCCTCGACTTCGGCGCCGACATTCAGGCAAAGAACGACAATGGCCACTGGGGCGACAGTCCCCTTCACGCCGCGGCGCACGGCAATCAGCGGGCCGTCGCGGAGCTGCTCCTGGATCGCGGCGCCGACATGGCGGCGCTCAATCCCGCCGGCCGCACGCCGCTGGAAGAGACGGCCGTGCACAAGGCCACCGCTGTGGCGAACCTGCTGAAGCAGCGCGGCGCAGTGAATTGAGGCGCGAAGCCGGCGGCGGCGCGAAGCCATTCACCGCACGCCCAGCTTCACTCCCATCGTCGCGCAGGCCCGGCGACCCGCTTTCAGCGCGACGGCAACAGGTATCGGCCACGGCCCCTCGCTTGCTCAACGCGTTCTCACGGGCCGGCGAACCCGAATGACATCTGCGGACGTTTGTAATGCGCGCCGCCGAGAGCTCGTACGCCGAGACCGGTCCGCCTGGAGGGCGGCACGCTGATGCGCGCCGTCCGGATCGGAATCGACGTCGGCGGCACGTTCACCGACGCGGTGGCCCTGGACCAGGAGACCCGCGAGCTCATTGGGCAGGCGAAGAGTCCGACGACGCACAGCGCGGAGGAGGGCGTCGCGCGCGGCGTCGTGACTGCCCTCCACCGGCTGATGCGCGAGGCCGCCATCACGCCGGATGAGATCCGGTTCATCGCGCACGGGACCACGCAGGCGACGAATGCGCTGTTGGAGGGCGACGTGGCCCCGGTCGGCATCGTGGCGACGGGGACCGGCATCGAGGGCGCGCGGGCACGCTCGGAGACCGAGATCGCCGACGTGGAGCTGGCGGAGGGCAAGCACCTGCGAAGCCGGTCCGCCTTCGTCGATTCCGGCGCGCTCGCAGCGGGTCTGGACGCCGCGATCGCCGGCCTGCGGGATTGGGGGGCGCAGGTGATCGTGGCCGCCGCGCCCTTCTCCGTGGACGATCCCGCGCTGGAGCGGAAGATCATGGACCGGGCCGCCGCGGCCGGCCTTCCCGCCGTCGGCACGCACGAATTGAGCAAGCTCTACGGCCTCCGAATGAGGACGCGGACCGCCGTCGTAAACGCCTCCATCCTGCCCAGGATGATGGACGCGGCGGGCCGCACGGCGGAATCGGTCCGGCAGGCCGGCATCGCCGCGCCGCTCATGGTGATGCGCTGCGACGGCGGCGTGATGACCGTCGAGGAGATGCGCCGGCGGCCGATTCTCACCGTCCTCTCCGGCCCCGCGGCGGGAGTGGCCGGCGCGCTCCTCTACGAAAAGATCTCGCGCGGCATCTTTCTGGAGGTCGGCGGCACCAGCACGGACCTGAGCGCCGTGCGCGACGGCCGGGTGATGATCGACTACGCTGAGATCGGCGGCCATAAGACGTACGTGTCGTCGCTGGACGTGCGGACGATCGGGACCGCCGGCGGCTCGATGGCACGCGTCGACCTGAGGGCGCGCCGCGTCCTCGATGCGGGCCCTCGCAGCGCGCACATCGCCGGCCTTCCCTACGCCGTATTCGCCGATCCTTCCGACCTTCGAGATGCCTCGCTGGATCTCCTGTCGCCGCGGCCCGGCGATCCGGGAGACTACGCCTGCATTCGCGCGAAGGGCGGCCGATTTGCGCTGACGACCGCCTGCGCCGCGAACCTCCTCGGCCTCGCGAAGCCAGGCGACTATGCCTACGGCAACCGGGAATCGACGCGACTGGCCTTCGCTCCGCTGGCTGCCGCACTCGGCGTGGCGCAGGAAGAGGCCGCGCGGTTGATCCTCGAGGCGGCGGCGCGCAAGATCGTCCCTGTGGTCGAGGCGCTGCTGCGGGACTACGGACTCGATCGGTCGAGCGCCGAACTGGTGGGCGGCGGGGGCGGCGCCGCGGCAATCGTCCCCTTTGTCGCCGGGTCACTTGGCATGCGGTCCAGGCTCGCGCGCAGCCACGAGGTGATCTCGCCGATTGGCGTGGCCCTCGCGTTGGTTCGCGAAACCGTCGAGCGGACGGTCGTATCTCCCGGCCCTGAGGATCTACTCCGCATCAAGCGAGAGGCAGAAGAGGCCGCGATCCGTTCCGGCGCGGCGGCCGAGACGGTTGAGGTGGCCGTCGAGGTGGACGCCGGCCGCAACTTGCTCCGGGCAATTGCGACCGGCGCGACCGAGATGCGCGCACGGCCTGGCGGCGACCGCGCGCTGAGTGAGCCGGAGTTGCAGGCCGTCGCGGCGCGCGATATGGGCGTGCGGACCGCGTCGCTGGTGGCGCGGGCCGGGCGCTGGTATGTCTACGAGGGCGCGACAGAGCCGAAGCAGTTTTTCTGGAAGCGGACGCGCAGGGCATTCCGCGTGCTTGATGCCGAGGGCGTCGTTGTGCTTGCACGCGATACACTGGAAGTGACCGCCTCAACGATTGCGGAGTGGCCCGCCGCGCTGGAGCGCGCCCTCCGGCAGTCGACCCGCTACGGTGATTCCGGCGCGGTCCTGCCGGAAACGCACGTGCTCTGCGGCGCGCACCACGTCGGCCTGTCCGGCGCGGCCACGGCGGAGCAGATGCGCGCCCTCGCGGCGAGCGAACTGGACGGCCGCGATCCAGCCGAGCCGCTGCTCATTCTATGCAGCAGGCGCGAGTAAGAGAGGCAAACTCCGCAACCAGAGGCAAGTTTTCGCCCTCCGCTCCGGGGCATAATGGACCCATCATGCGACGACACACGCTGCTGGACCACGAACAACGGATCGAGGCGGCCGTGCGCTACCTGGCAGCCCACCTCGACGAGCGGATCGACCTGCGCGATCTCGCCGACCACGTCTGCCTGTCCCGGTTCCATTTCCATCGGGTATTTCAGGCGCTGCTCGGCGAGACCGTGGGCGAGCTGCATCGCAGGCTCCGGCTGGAGCGCGCGGCTGAGCGGCTGCGGTCGACCCGCGTGCCGATTACGGAGGTTGCGTTCGAGGCGGGATACGCGACGCACGAGGCGTTCATTCGGGCGTTTCGCGCGGCGTTCGGATACGCGCCATCCACGCTGCGGCGCCGGCTCACCTACGATGGCCGGCTGCCGACTCGGAACGGAGTCCATTACGGCGGCGAACTGGAAATTCAATTTGTCGCACAGGAGGGAGAGATCAGAATGGAAGTCGAAATTCGCGAGGCACCGCCGCGCAAGGCGGTCTGCATGGCCCACAGCGGCCCCTACTTCATGATCGGCCGCACGTTCGGGGCGCTCGGAGCATGGCTCGGCGAGACGCGGACGGAAACCGGGCGCGGCGTTGCGCTCTACTACGACGACCCGAGTACGACCCCGGCGGACGAGCTGCGATCCGATGCAGGCGCATTCGTAGCCGACGGGTTCGAGACGGCCGATCCGCGCGTCCACGTCGTGAACGTGCCCGGCGGCGCCTTCGCTGTCGGCACGCACCACGGCCCCTATGACGGCCTGCCCGCGGCGTGGGACGAGATGCGCAAATGGATCAACGCCAGCGGCCGGGCGTACCGCGATGCTCCAAGCTTCGAGGTCTACCTGAACAACTGCATGGACACCGCGCCCGCCGACCTGCTGACCGAGCTCTACGTCCCGGTCCAGTAGGCGGCTGCGGCCGGAATCGGGATTGTAATTGGTTCGCCGATATGCCTTGGCCCTCTGTCCCGTGCGCAGCTCGGTACTATCCGAAGCCGGCGCCGCTCTGCAATGGGGGCTGCCTTACGCGGCATGCCCTTCGAATCACGGTTGCTTGCGGTGCTGCCAGGGAACGGACTTGACTATCATGTCGTTCACGCCATAGAAGCGGACGCCGTGGGGCGTTGAGAGGATAACCGAACCGGCTCGCAAACGCTTGGTCCGAAATTGGGGCAATCTCAGAATGCTTCGGAGGACTGCGGAAATCTCGTCTCGCCGATCCGTTGGAATTGGCAGGCAGATCACGCAGAAGTGGGGGTCAGCTCGGATCACTTGCCAGAAATCCGAGACGTTCGTTGTGACGGAAGTTGCCTCGCTCACTTTCGCAAGGACGCGGGAGATCATCTCGTCCTTTATAACCGCGCCGGGAAGAAGTTCTCGGACGGTGCATACACTACCGGGGTACCATTTGCGAATCTCTGCGAGAAGCGCCTCTCCAGCAGCGTTCTCGTGATCATGCCGCGATCGCGGCAGCACTGCGACGGAGAGCGCTTGCTGCAAGTCGAACCGCTTCGGCAATCGCCTCCGATGTGAGCTGGTCCGTGCGATATTCGTCGATAATGCGCTCATGCGACCAATCGGCGGCGATTAGATCCAGGACAACCTGCGCCTCCAACCGCGTTCCCTTGAATGTGGGCCGGCCGCCGCACACGCCAGGAGCGACTACAATGTATTCGCCGAGTGGATAGTACGCGTAAGGCTCACCGCCGCGCGTTTCAATTACCAATTCGGTGCGGTCCAAAACAGTCACCGGATTCCATTTCTACGCCCGATGGCAATCGCCCGCCTAGGCGCCATAACGCGATCACACACGCGCCTCGATCCGGTCGCCGATGCGGGTTGTTTGGCGACAGAATCTACATTACGGTTTCAACAGTATATCACAGCGCGCGCCCGAGCGTGGCCCCCGCGACCGTCGCCTCCTCGACGGTCGCCGGCGAGAGCGCATCGCCGATAATGTGCAGTTCCGGGACGCGGTCGCGGAGCTCGCCGGCGAGCAAGGAGACGCTGGTCGAGCCGGCCAGGCCAACGACCAGATCGATGTCCGGCAGGACGAGCTCTTCACCGCTTACGACGTGGCGAAAGGCGATCGCATTCCCGCTGGACCAGCCACGCAGGACATGGCCGGGATGAAACGCGACGTGCCGGCCGGTGAGCTGGTGCGCCAGCTCGTCGATCATCATGCTCTCCACTTTTGGTCCGACGGTGTGCAGCGGCGTGACGAACTCCACCCTTACGCCCCTCGATGACAGAAGGTCCGCGGCGACGAAGGCGCGGTTGAAGCCCTCGCCATCGTACACAACCGCGCGCCTGGCGCGGCCCGGCCCGCGCTTAACCAGCTCGTGCACCGTGAGCGCCGGCTTTCCGCCCTGCACGTCGAGGCGGTTCGGGGCGGAGCCGGTCGCGATAATGACCACGTCCGGTCCCAGCGCCAGGACCCGCTCCGCGGTGGCCTTCGTGTCGAGCCGCACCTCGAAGAGGCCCTTCCGCGATTGGCGATCGTAGAACTCCGCGATCCGCGCCCAGCTACTTCGCAGGGATGACGCCGCTCCTACCCATATCTGCCCGCCGACGCGGCCCGCCTGCTCCAACACGATCACCTCATGCCCGCGCGTCCCGGCGTTCCAGGCCGCCTCCATGCCGGCCGGCCCCGCGCCGACGATCACGATCCGGCTCCTGATGGCCGCCGGCTTGTGGTCGCCCCACTCCAGCTCGCGGCGCGTGAATGGATTGTATACGCAGCTCATCTGGCTCATCTTGCCGTGGCAGACCTGCAGGCAGCGGGTGCAGTACCGGATGTCGTCCAGCCGGTTCTCGAACACCTTGCGGGTGAAGTGCGGGTCACAGATGTGCGTCTTGGTCATGCAGACGATGTCCAGCCAGTTCTGTGCAAGCGCCTTCTCGGCCATCTCCGGGGTGGCGATGCGGCCGGCGTGCATGATCGTCAACTTCGTCGCCTTGCGCATCTCGTGGACCAGCGGCAGCCACTCGCCCTCCGGGCGGGGCATCGGGCCGTGGTGGAACCGGCCGTCGCCTCCCGTGAATACGGCGTAGTCCACGAGGCCGACCAGCTCCAGCCGGCGGACGCAATCGCGGTACTCGTCCGGCCCCATGCCGCGCTGGACCATGTCGTCCAGCTTGAGCCGCACGCCGAGCGGCATCGCCGGCCCTATGGCGGCGCGCATCGCGCGGAGCGTCTCGACGAGGAAGCGCATCCGGTTTTCGAGCGAACCGCCGTACTCATCGGTCCGATGGTTCCAATAGGGATTGAGCATCTCAGCGTGCAGGAAGCTCTCGTGCGAATGGACTTCGACGCCGTCCACTCCGCCCGCGGCTGCCCGGCCCGCCGCCGCGCCGAAAGCCGCCACGAGCTCGCGCAGCCGCCCGATGGAGACCGGAGCGTGCGGAGTCTGCGGGCGCGGCGGGTCGATCGAGGGCGGCGCCTCTATGATCGGGACGCCGGGCAGGGGCTTGAAGCCCGGATGGCAGAGCTGCGCGAACAGTTTCGTGCCGTGCCGGTGCGTGGCGTCGGCCAGCAGCTTGTAGCGCGGGATGATCGAGTCGTCGAGGTTCTGCATCCAGCCCGAGCCCGGCTCCGGCGAGGTCGCGCCGACCGTGAAGAGGCCCACGCCGCCCTTCGCCCGCTCCTCAACGTAGGCGACGAAGGCATCGCTCGGCAGACCGCCTGGCCCTACCCACCAGCCCGCGAAGTGGCCGCTGATGGCGATCCGGTTGCGCAGCTCGACGCCCTTCAGGTCGTAGGGCCGAAAGATATGCGGAAAGCGGAAGTGGCGGGTTGTAGACATTGAACTATCTCCGAGTCTACTCGTTCGAGCTGGCCAGCGTCCGCTCGATGCGTGGGTCGGGGATGAGCCAGATTAGCGCGACGAGAGCGTACAGGGCATCTGCGATCCAGGGGCGGAGGAATGCCAGGCCGACGGCGGCGATATAGATGAGCGGCGAGGCGTTGCCCTTCAGGTCGCGGCCGAGCGCGGCGGCGAGATGGGACTGCGGGCCGTGCTCGGCGATGATCGCGCGCTGCAGCAGCCAGTACGCGATGGCGGCGGCCAGCAGTACGGTGCCGTAGATTGCGGCCGGTGCATGGGCGGACGGGTGCTCGCCCATCCAGCCGGTGGTGAAGGGGACGAGCGAGAGCCAGAAGAGAAGGTGCATGTTCGCCCAGAGGATGACGCCGTTCACGCGCTCGGCGGCGAAGAGAAGATGGTGGTGATTGTTCCAATAGATCGCGATGTTGACGAAGCTCAGGACGTAGCTGAGGAAGACCGGCAGGACGGGGCGCAACTCGCCGAGACCATCGCCGTGCGGGACCCTGAGCTCCAGCACCATGATGGTGATGATGATGGCGACCACGCCGTCGCTGAAGGCCGTCAGGCGCTCTTTACCCATGGTCCATCCCCCGCTCACAGCGAAAAGCCCTTACGCCAGCGTGGATAGGCCCCTACCCGGCGAAACCCCACCCGCTCGTACAGCCGCCAGGCTTCCGACGGGTTTGCGTCGTTCGTACCGAGGCGTATGGTTGGAACGCCCCGCTCGCGCAGCGCGGCGATACCCCGTGTCAGCAGCGCCGACCCGAGACGTCGACGCTGGTATCCGACCCCGACGCTAAGCTCCGCCACCTCACCGCACCGCGGTTGTATCCGACAGATGACCTGGCCCGCTATGCGACTGCCGTGCCACGCCACGAAGCAGAGTGCCGGATCGAACTGTGCAGCGCTGAACGAGTCGCGAAAGGCCGCCTCCGTAGGGACTGTGATGTATCGACCGCCAGGACAGGCGGCGTCGAACGCGTCGCCGATCGATTGCCAGATCGCGCGATGGTCGTCCGGCGTGATCGGTCTCAGTTCGTATCCGGCAGGCAGCGGCTCGATTGCTACCGGCGCATCGTTGGCCAGCTCCATCTCCCACGCCGTAAATGCGCGGACGTATCCGTTCCGCTCGAGATGGCGGCCGGCATTTTCCTGCGCCTCTGACGTGTAGGTCGCATATTCGTTGCGCGCAGACTCGACGCTCGCCGCCTTCCCACGGCACTGGGCCTCCAGGCGCGCCAGCATTCCGGTGCCGATTCCGCGTCCGCGCCATAATGGCGCAACCCAGCCCGCGTGAAAGAAGACGTGTGTACCGTCGCTCTCGGCCCAGTCCCATCGCGCCTGCCCGTATCCGGCGATTTGAGCATCGATCTCGGCGATGACTAGGTCGGCCGGATCGATCGCGCTGAGCCTCTCCCGAAACCACGCCAGCGTCGGACGAAATACGTGAGGCGAAACCGGATCGACGGGCTCGCAATCGTCGCACATTGTGTGGATCCGCAGGAGTGCCTCCGCGTCGTTTGAGGAGCCGCCGCTGCGAAAGTGAACCTCGCTCATTGGCATCACCTGACTAGGCTCCCGGTATCATCGGTGCGGTATACTCCTTGACATCCGAATTTCGGGACTTCCAGCATCCTGCCCGCACGGAACACGCAATCCGTCGAATTCCGCCCTGACCGGGCTTATCCGCAACCCGATCTCGAACTCGTTACCACCCTGTCGTGCAGTATACACGGGAACTGTCTGGACTTCCTCGATCTGCACGATCGCTCTAGTGAGCGCGATCTGGAAAACGCGAAATTGGTGAATGTCGGAAACCGCGACGACACCGTTTGCTAAAAGGTGTTCGGCAATGGACCTCAATGAATACATCAGTCCGAAGCGAATCTGTTCTGCAGCGGACGTGCTAACCACCAAGGACTCCGGTCTCGATTCTAACGGCATTTATGGATTTTGGCTCCCGGAGTTGCCTGAAGTGCCTATAACCGGTTGCCGCTCCTTTGATCGGTGGCACCTCCAGTACGTCGGAATTGCCGCAGGGCAGAGCCTCCGCAGCCGATTAGTGAAACACCTCACACAATCGGCGTCCGTTTCAACGTTACGAATGAGCGTCGGATGTGTGCAGCAAAGACCGTTGATGATCGCAGGATATACTTCCCCCCTTTGTCAAGACATATTTTCGGGGTGTATAAGTTAAGTCAGCTCGCCTGGTTGTCGTTTCTCGCCGCTCGCTTTGAAGCGGACGTCCAAGCCGGACGGCATGTTGTGT